>MDSZ01155532.1_pt1 | contig 51850 bp, 52 predicted proteins | sample 811201 | NCBI WGS metagenome assembly MDSZ01 (sample SAMN05326647, study PRJNA326480) | marine metagenome | isolation source: seawater | place: Indian Ocean: North | collected 2010
CAGCGAGCGGCGGGGCTTGTAGCGCCGACAGGCCATTGCCAAGCGTCTAATGAATAAGCCTCACCCTTTTGGGTGGGGCTTTTTTATTGCCTATTAATATTACCAAGCTAAAATTTATCCTAAATACCATGACCTGATTAGAGAACAGGCATATAATGCCAGCATATAAAGAAGGGGAATCCCATGTACTATGATGATCTTTATGCCCCTCTAGGGGATATGGAAGAGTGGCAGGTTACGGCCTTTGCGGCGGCAGTGACTGAGCGCATCTTTCCCCATTTTGCACTCTATGACCAGCTGCTAGAAAACCATAATGTGGGTGTGGCCAGAACGGCCCTTGATAAAATTTGGGATAAATTAGCCGCTCGAGGCAGTTGCAATACCGAAACCCAAATGGCAAAGATTGAAGGCATCGTTCATGATGAGGAAGATGCAAGCTTTGGTGCTAGCTTAGCCTTTGATTCTCTAGTCGCGATTATGGCCACTATTCACTGTTTAGAGTCCGCTAGTATTGCTGATGCATCGGGTGTTGCGCATTTGGCAAGGGAGGCTATTGCCAAGTACCTAGAAATGCATGTGGACGACACCATGGATGATGATGAGCTTGTGCGGCATATCGCCACCCATGAGCTGATGGAACAAGAGTTGGCTTTCCATGTGGAACTAATGGAACAATTAATGGCTATGCCAACGCCAAAAGCAACCGAAATAGATGTCATCAAATCTTTGGGTCAAGCCAATGGTGTAAGTAATATTGGTATCAGTGTGGACAAGTAAATGGGCACGGTAAAAAAATTAAAGTGGCCCTTGTTGGTGATTATAGTTGTACTTATTGGGTATCTGTTACTTAAACAATATCAGAAAGACTTAAACAGTGAATTAAATAAACAAATCACCCAAGCTGAAGCTCTAGGAGCAGCCTTTGGCCTAGAACATGATCAATTAGCCTGCCTAAATCAATCCTTAGTCAATATTAAAGGCTGCTCAGCCTTTAGCTGTGGTGTTGTGCATGGGCGTTTTTTTAAAGCCTGTTTGAGCCAAGCACAACAAAATGCAGCTTTTTGCGAAGCTGTGCCAGCTTATACAGAAAAAAAGGATAGGGCGACTAAAGACTGGTTGCGTGATGTATGCTTCGATTATCCTGAAACCAATATCTGTAATCAGCTAATGCGCCAGCGCCAGCAGTTATGTGGAACTAATAGCTAAATTCGATAATGAGCTTGCCCTGCACATGCCCAGAACGACTTAAGTCCATAGCGTTATTAAGTTGTTCTAAGGTAAAACTGCGCTCAATCAATACCGTTAACTTGCCCTCAGCCAAAGCCTGGGTAAGCTTGCGCAATTGGTTGCCATTGGGCTTAACGGCCATCCCAACAGCCTGTTTGCCCTGTTGCTGAGCAGTTTGAATTACCAAATCTGCGGTAATGGAAGGTAAGGTAACCCAGAGCCCATCCTGTTTGAGCCAAGGCAAATGGGTTAAGCCAGCCTCACCACCTACACCATCTAGGACTAAATCAAATGGTTCAATACCATGCATTGCTGTGGCATCACGATAGTCATAACACGCATCAGCACCCAGTTCTTGCAGCAGTTGATGCCGCGATGGAGAAGCTGTTGTGGCCACATAATCTGCCCCCTGTAGCTGAGCAATTTGAATGGCCAAGTGACCAACACCACCCGCGCCAGCTAATACCAATACGCGCCGCCCTTGCAGATCATAACTAGCTTTACTAAGGGCTTGTAAGGCAGTAAGCCCCGCCAAGGGAATAGCTGCAGCTTCTAAAAAACTAACCGCATCTGGCTTAGGCGCAATATGATCTATATCAGCAATAACATATTCAGCTAAACAACGACCAGGTTGGGGAAAGTTTAATAAACCAACTACGGCATCACCAATATGAAAAGCTTTAACCTTGGGGCCAACAGCGTCAATCACGCCTGCACACTCCCAGCCTAAAATAATGGGGAATTCACCCTGTAGTGCGGCTGGACCACCGCCAGTTGCTGTTTTCCAATCGATTGGATTAATCCCTGCAGCAATATTACGAATAAGTACTTGGCCAGGCCCGGGCGTTGGTTTTGGCATTTGACCAAGTTCAAAAATTCCGGGGTTAGCAAAGGCATTTAACAACATGGCTTGCATATTGAAGTTCCTTGGGAGTTGACGGCAACAAGACTACAATATACCTTCAGCTTGCAAAGATAGATATAACTTGAGGTCATTATGGACATGGTAAACGGATTTATTTATTTAGGGCGTGGTGCACGTTTGTTAATGCATAAAGAACTGCGGGTTTTTGTGCTACTACCTTTATTAATCAACTTCCTGTTATTTATCCTTGGTGTGGTATTAATTTTTAGTTATGCCGGTGGTTGGGTTGATGAAATATTGTCTCATTTACCGAGCTGGTTAGCTTGGGCGGCATGGTTATTATGGGCGCTGCTGGGCCTGCTATTAGTGATGAGTATATTTTGGGGATTTAATTTGGTGGGCAATATGATTGCGGCACCATTTAATGGCATCTTGGCAGAACGAACGCAGATGTTGTTAACTGGCACACCCCAAGAGGGTGGCGGTGTAGGGGATTTTTTGCGCATGATACCCGGTGCCTTGGGGCGGGAAATAAGCAAATGGTTATATTATCTGCCTCGCGTATTGGTGTTATTTATACTCAGTTTTATTCCCGGTATTAATCTACTCGTACCTTGGTTGTGGTTAGCTTTTGCCGCCTGGATGATGGCTGTTCAGTATGTTGATTACCCAATGGATAATAATGGCATTAGTTTTAAAGCTATGGGCAAGCGTTTGCGTCAGCGCAAGTTATTACACCTATCTTTTGGTGGTGGAGTAAGCTTATTGTTATTAGTGCCAGTGGTTAATTTTTTTGTGATGCCTTTAGCAGTGGTGGGTGCGACTGCTTTATGGGTGGATGAGCATGGGGCACAGGTGGCAGTGGAGGCGACTTAAGTTCTAGTTACCAATATTCTATAACTAGGCCGATCCATACCGCCAATGAAGCCCAATGGTTATTTAAAAAAGCTTTAAAGCAAGCATCTCGATCCCGCTTACGGGTAATGATAGCCTGATAAACAAATAAGCTGGCCATAACTACAAGGCCACCATAGAAAAAAACGCCAAGGGCCATTAATTGACCCATATAAGTAAGTAGCAATAGACACCCAAGTTGGAGAAAAACAATAATATGCCTATCCCATTGGCCAAATAAAACCGCCGTGGACTTAACGCCAATTAATAGGTCATCATTGCGGTCAACCATGGCATAGTATGTGTCATAAGCAATAGTCATCAGTACCACGGCTATATATGCTAGCCAAGCAACCATGGGCACACCGCCTGTTTGGGCACTGAAGGCCATGGGTATAGCCCAGCTAAAGGCTAAGCCGAGCACCAGCTGTGGCCAGTGGGTATAACGTTTCATAAATGGATATAGAGCTGCTAAAGCTACACCCACAAACGACAGTAGAATAGTTAAGGTATTGGTAAATAAAACCAACATAAAAGCCAGCAGACAGAGACTGGCAAATAACCTTAGAGCGGCCTTTGCATCTATTTGTCCAGTAGCCAAAGGGCGTTGCTGGGTGCGTTCGACATGGCCATCAATATGGCGGTCGGCATAATCATTAATGACACAACCAGCGGCGCGCATCAGATATACGCCAGCAATAAAAATAAACAATAGATGCCACTCCGGTAACCCTTCAGCAGCTAACCATAATGCCCATAGAGTTGGCCATAAAAGCAGATAAGTACCCACAGGCTTATCGAGGCGCATTAGTTGCTTGTAGGCGGGCCAATTACTGATTAAGGACATGACATAATTGTGGTGGTTTGCATTGCCGCTTATGCTAACACAAGCAGGCCTAGATGCCGATTAGAGAAGCCTTATGAAAGATAAAACAACTTTGTTTGTATGCACTGGTAATACCTGTCGTTCGCAAATGGCAGAGGCGTTAGCTCAGCACCTATTTGCCTCAAGTAAGTTTATTTCTGCAGGGACCAAGGCCATCGCTAACCAACCTACCAGTAGGCATGCTGTCACCTTATTATTGGAGCGTGGTATTGCCTGGCAAGGTGTAAGCCAGTGTTTAAGTCCAGAGCTACTGCTTCAGAGTGACCTAGTGTTGGTTATGACGGAGCAACATCAACAAAGTGTTGAGACTATATTGGCGCAAATCAATCACCCAAATATTCAGGTTGAGCGCTTATCTGCTGCCATGGATATTGCTGATCCTTATGGCGAAAGTTTAGATTCTTATCGCCGCTGTATGGACAATTTGGAGCTGGCATTAAAACAAAGGTTTAAGTCTTAAGGCTTGGTGTGAAATCAAGCATGGGCGGTAGGAATACCTCAGTGACTAATATAGGCCGCTTATCAAGGTGAAATAAAGAGCGCCTTGCCCAATGGGTTTGAGGGCTGTCAGAGCGTGTTAAATTGGCAACCTGAATACCGCCCCGTTGCATATTCGGGTGCGCAAACAATAAAGCGCCCAGGGGTTTATTGCCAATATCTTTAAAGCGTCTTTGGCGGCCTTTTAAGGTGTGTGTTGGAATAATACTTCGGGCACATACCCAAGGTTGATTATGACACAACAACTGGACTTCTCTTATGATGGCCTTTTGTCTTGGTTTCAGGCCTGTCGCTTTGCGCTCTGAAGGGCTAGGTGTGCCCCAGCTATTGCGTGTTACTTTGACTTGAAAGTGGCCATCTGAAGCTTGCATTAAGCGCTGGGTTAGTGAGCCTCGGTCATATAACCAAGCTTGCCATTGCCGCGGAACGCGAGTTGCTATTGGTCGATGGAAGTGCTGCCATCGTTTTGGGTAAGGGCGTTGTTGGTGGAGAAATTTGATAGGCACTTTGCTGAACCGGTTGCTTGTTAGACTTATTGACAAGGTGGAGCATTGTAGCACTAGATAATAGGCCTTGGGCAGTCGCCTTGCTATTAAATAGTGATTACTAATTTATGCAGTTGATATTCATCATCCAGCCATTGGCCAATGATATTTTGGTCACACAGGTGCTGGGCATATTGCATATGCAAACAGCGGATTTGCTGCCAATCTCTAAGACCACCAATACCGTAGCTGTCAAATAGGTCGCTAAAGCCAAGGCTCTGTAATTGTTGTTTTTCCTCCGCAGTGCAATTAGCCCAGCGTGCCGCCACATAGGCCTGTTGATTGCCTTGATAGGCAGCCATAAAGTCAGGATCCTCTTGTAAACGTTGTTCCAACTGTTTTACTAAGCCACTAGCCTCTAAACGGCTGATGGCTTTGTGCAAGTCTTTAGAGCACAACCAATAGAGAGTGGGGAAAGGCTTGTTCTGAACAATAGGCGCCATGCGCAATACCACGGGTATGCCATTATCAGTCGCATAAGCAATATCCCGTAAACCATGGGGCTCACGACCAATCTGTTCACGTATAATTTGACGCTGTTGAGGGGTAACGGACATAAATAGTTAACCTTATGCGGTTGTGGTTATGGGTGGCCGAAAACCTCCCGTATGAATCCATACTATTTTACCAGATGGGAGTGATTGGTTGTGCTCAAGGTGCCACCAAACTTTAGCATTATATACGGGGTCTAAATAAATATTGGTGGCTTGTTGAAATGCCTGCCGGCTTTGCTCGAGTTGAGGGTTGGACTTGGCAAAACCGCCAAATGTCGTTTCATCAATCCAAGTTAGTGGAATGCCTCTATGCTTAGCAACAGCCGTGGTTTCCTTAGCCTCTTGGTTGGCTCCTTTTACCGCACTAACCACGGTTATATGGGTGCTGCTATTGATTGGCATAGCGTGAAGCAATCCTCGAGTGGTACTGCCAGTGCCAGCGGCTAGCCAAATATGGTCGGGGCGGCGCTCAGCCTCTATTTCTTGCCATAAGTGCTGACAACCAAGTCGGTTATAGGGGCCGCTACCCCCTTCAGGAAGTAATGTATAGGTTTCTGGTAATTGCCAATCTAGTATTTGTTGCTGACTGGGCTGCCATGCCACTTCTCTTAGTCGCCGGTAAGCTGACCGGTCAATAAACCGCAGCTGCATACCGGCTTTATAACAATGCCGTAATACATCTGAGCTATAAGCCTTAAGTTCGTCGCCGCGCACAACAAAAATCCCTTGATGACCAGCGCTTTGCAGGCAGGTTGCGGCTGCCGCCAGATGGTTGCTGTGAGCGCCCCCAAAAGTAACTATTGTGGTTTTTGGTGCTAATGATTGTATAAAGCCAGCCAGTTTGCGCCACTTGTTACCCGATACCACAGGATGAATAAGATCATCACGTTTTATCCACAAATCCACATTTGGCAGCTGCGGTAATGCTTGCATCGGTGAGGGGAGTTGAAGGTGCAGTGACAAGAGAAGGGGCCAAGTAAATTGCTTTGGGTGTATTCTACAGGAGAGAGATCCTTGAGAGCTAATGGTTTACCTAAATTTTACTGAGTTACTATTAAGTATGTAGAAAAAAGCCCGCTATAGAGCGGGCTGTTCTTAGGTTCTGATATTAATGACCCAGAATCTGACTAAGGAACAGTTTCGTCCGGTCATGTTGTGGGTTTTCAAAGAACTCATCAGGCGTATTTTCTTCAATAATTTCGCCACCATCCATAAAGATAACCCGATCAGCAACCTGTTTGGCAAAGCCCATTTCATGGGTTACACAAATCATGGTCATGCCTTCTTCAGCCAGTTCCACCATGGTATCGAGTACTTCTTTGATCATCTCTGGATCAAGGGCTGAAGTGGGTTCGTCAAATAGCATAATATTTGGCTTCATACATAGAGAGCGAGCAATGGCGACACGCTGCTGCTGACCACCTGAGAGCTGGCCAGGGTATTTATCCGCTTGTTCTGGGATTTTTACGCGCTCGAGAAAATGCATGGCAATATCTTCAGCTTCTTGCTTAGGCATCTTGCGCACCCAAATCGGCGCTAAAGTGCAGTTTTCCAGAATCGTTAAATGCGGGAATAGGTTAAAGTGCTGGAAGCACATGCCTACCTCACGCCGCACAGCATCAATATTCTTTAGGTCGTTGGTCAGCTCGGTACCATCAACAATAATATCACCTTGTTGATGTTCCTCTAGACGGTTGATGCAGCGAATCATGGTGGATTTGCCGGACCCAGAAGGGCCACATACAACGATACGCTCACCTTTGCGAACTTTTAAATTAATGTCTTTTAATACGTGAAAGTCGCCATACCACTTATGCATACTGTTAATTTCGATACAAATATCGTTGCTGGCGCTAGTTTGTGTTTCTGACATGGTTTAGAAACCTCGTAATTTTTAGTGTTTGTGTTCGGTATTGAGTTTGTTCTCCAGGTACAAGGAGTAACGCGACATACCGAAACACGAAATAAAGAAGAAGATGGCGACAAATAGGTAAACCTCAGTAGATAAACCAAACCATTCGCTACTGGCAAGAGATTGTTTACCAATACCGATGGGATCCATTAACTGGATAATACTTACCAAGGTGGTGTCTTTGTATAGCCCGATAAAGGTATTTACGATACCAGGAATAGAAATCTTCAGGGCCTGCGGTAGGATAATAAAGCGCACCGATTGCCAGTAATTTAGACCTAGGGCCTCGGCAGCTTCTTGTTGACCTTGGGGTAATGCTTGCAGACCACCACGAATAACCTCTGCCAAATAGGCTGCCGAGAATAACACCACCATTATTAATACGCGCATTAACAAATCAAATGTCGTACCTGGTGGTAGGAAGTAGCTCAGCATGGTTGATGCGATAAACAATAATGTAATCAGTGGTACACCACGGATAAACTCAATAAAGGTGACACAGAAGATGCGGATAACAGGCAACTCTGATTGACGACCCAAAGCTAGCAATATGCCTAATGGTAAGGAGAAAGCAATACCAGTCACACCGACAACAAGGGTTAGCATAACGCCACCAAAGTCAGAAGTGGGAACAGGCTCAAGACCAGCGCCACCAACCAATAGCCAAGCAGCTATAAATGGGAATGCTAAAGCATAATAAAAACCATATTTGCGTGCTGGGAAGCGATCCCATAACACGGCGGCAATAGCCACAGCTAGTAACACAACGGTTAAGTCTATGCGCCAGCGCAGGTGCTCGGGATAGTAACCATAAACAAATAACTTAAAGCGCTCTGCAATAAACGCCCAACAGGCGCCATCACCTTGGGCGGCACATTCTTTGCGGTTACTACCGGTTAGTACTGAGTCGAGGAAAAACCAATCAACCATGGGTGGCAGTAGTTTGTAGAGCACCCAAAGAACGATTAGTGTCACAATAATATTGGCTGGACTCGAGAATAAATTGGTACGCAGCCAATGCATTGGGCCTACAGTGCCAGCCGGGGGTGGTAAATCAGGATGATTACCGGGAGTATAGTTTGTCATATTCATAATTTGATCACTCAACGGCTAACTAGCTTAATGCGATTGTTATACCAATTCATAATAGAAGAAATCACTAACGACAGAATTAGGTAAATGGTTAAGACGATGGCAAAGGATTCCATTTCACGCCCTGTTTGGTTAAGTGAAATGCCCCCTATCGTTGCCGTAATGTCCATATAACCTATAGCAATGGCTAAGGATGAGTTCTTAGTAAGGTTAAGATATTGGCTGGTAAGTGGTGGAATAATCACCCGCAAAGCTTGGGGGATTACCACTAGGCTTAGAGTGCGAGAGGGCTTTATGCCTAAAGCATATGAAGCTTCTGTTTGGCCATGACTAATAGCCAAAATACCACCACGCACAATTTCACCAATAAAGGCGGCCGTATATAGGGCAAGGGCAAGTAGCAGGGCAATAAACTCGGGGCGAATTACCATGCCGCCTTTAAAGTTAAAGCCTTTTAATGCTGGCACTTCCCAGGTAATAGGGCTGCCAATAACAAAATAAATCAATACTGGTGCAACAATGACGGCACCAAAGGTAATTAAATTGATTGGGTATGTTTTACCAGTCGCGTCTTGAGTGCGTTTAGCATATGCACGGAACCATAAACTAAACAAAATACCGATAACAAAAGTCCCTAGGACAACCCACATACCGGTCTCAAATGTTCCAGTTGGCGACATTAAGCCTCGGTTTGAGAGGAAAAAGGTGTCGTTAAAATTAAAGGCCTGTTTGGTCTTGGGCATGGAATGTACAATCACGCCATAGATTAACAAGATATGTAACAAGACAGGCACATTACGCATATATTCGATATAAACGTAAGAAAGCTTTTGGGTAAGCCAATTATTAGACAGGCGCATTACGCCCAAAATAAAGCCTAATATGGTCGCTAGAATAATGCCAAATACTGCAATAAGAAGAGTGTTGAGTAGCCCTACTAGCCCTGCCATAAAATGGGTTGAGCGAGAGTCGTATGCAATTAAGGTTTGGTTAATATCGTAGGATGCGGTATCGAATAGAAAGGTGAAGTTAATATCTTTACCTTGTTCCGCCATATTGATTACAGCATTGTTGACCACAAAGGCAAAGAAACCCAAGATAATGGCAAAGGAAACTATTTGCAAAATAACAGAACGGGAGTCTTTATCGTTCCATAGTTTCGAGATGCGATTGCTCGATGTTGTATTACTAGTCATAAAAAAAGCCGGCAGGAGATTTGGCGCACATTTTAGTGGCCTTTATAATCATAAACTTCTGGGGCGCCAATAGGCGCCCCAGAATAATAGATAATATTAATTATCTAATTGGAGCAGCGTATAGGATACCGCCATTAGTCCATAGTGCGTTAGTACCACGCTCTAGACCTAGAGGCGTGTTAACACCTACGTTACGCTCAAAGATCTCACCGTAGTTACCTACAGCTTGAATAGCACGTACAGCCCAAGCTTTATCTAGACCAATCTGCGCACCAAAGTCTTTGGTGTCTGCGCCAGCACCAATTAGACGGTTGATACCAGGATCATTAGAATCAGCAGAAGCTACCAAGTCGGCAACGTTAGCAGAAGTAATGCCCATTTCTTCAGCATTAATCAAAGCGTTAACAACCCACTTACCGATGTCAGCCCACTGGTCGTCACCTTGACGCACAGCACCACCCAAAGGTTCTTTGGAAATGATTTCTGGGAATACAACGTGAGCACTTGGATCTTCCAAAGCAGCTTTAGTAGAAGCCAAGGCAGAAGCGTCAGTAGTTAGAACGTCACAACGACCAGCCGCATAGTTAGATAGAGACTCGTCGAAGTCTTTTACTGGTACTGGCTCGTAAGACATGCCGTTAGAACGGAAGTAGTCAGCTAGGTTTAGCTCAGTAGTAGTACCTACTTGGATACATACAGAAGCACCGTCTAGTTCAGTAGCTGAACTAACACCTAAATCAGCTGGAGCCAAGAAACCTTGTCCATCATAATAAGTAACAGGTAAGAAGGTCATTTGCAGACCAGCGTCACGACCCATGGTTTCAGTAGTGTTACGGAATAGGATATCACCTTCACCAGAAGCCAATACGGTAAAGCGTACAGCAGAAGATGCAGGTACGAACTTAACTTTTTCGCCATCACCTAAAACGGCAGCAGCTACAGCGCGACAAAAATCAACGTCAAAGCCAACATAGCGGCCATTGGCGTCAGTGGAAGAAAAACCAATTGTGCCTGTTGATACAACACATTTTAGTTCGTCTGCTGCACGTACATCATCAAGAGTAGATGCTTGGGCAGCGCCAGCAGCCATGGCAGTCATGGCCAAGCTGGTGAAAACCTTGCTAATTAATTTCATAATAAAAGCCTCCTAAGGCTAAGTCTGTTTTTTTCGGTTATTGTTTTATTCACGTGAGTAAGGGCAATAAATGTTAAATACAAAAAACCTTACTTAGTTTGATAATAATTAAAAGAGTTGTTTATGTAAACTGCCTTAAATTCACTATAAGAAATTTTTTTCCTATTAGGAACAATATCCACTAAATAGCACAAAATTTGTGTTTCAGATGCGACATAATTTTGTGTCTCTCTTTTTTTTGGACACATTTCTCCTAGTCTTTGATTAATCTAGCAAAGATTTTTATTTTAGAGACATAAATCATGACTATTGAGTCATTATAATGAGGAGTAGCTATAACACTTGGTTTGCTAAACAGACACATACTCTTGGCGCGAACCAATCCAACGTTGTATCAGAGCTTGGCTTTGGTGTGGGTGTTGTAAATAATACTCGGCTAGCTTATGCACCTTAGGTAACAAATGCGCATCACGTAGCAAATCAGCAATGCGAAGACTGATGGCGCCTGCTTGGCGGGTGCCTAGTACCTCGCCTGGTCCGCGTAACTGCAGGTCCTTTTCTGCAATCACAAAACCATCATTGGACTCCCGGAGAATATTCAAGCGCTCTCTTGCCAATCGGGATAAAGGTGTTTGGTACATAAGTAAGCAAAAACTATGAGCTTGACCCCGCCCAATACGACCACGGAGTTGATGTAATTGCGCTAGGCCCAAGCGCTCGGCATTATCAATAATCATTAAATTAGCATTGGGAATATCAACGCCGACTTCAATAACGGTTGTGGCCACTAGTAGATCTAACTCTCCAGCTTTAAAACGCGTCATAATATTGGCTTTCTCATCAGCTGACATACGCCCATGCACTAAACCAATAGCTAAACTTGGTAGGGCTTGGGTCAGTTGGGTTGCCGTTTCTTCTGCGGCCTCACATTGCAGTTCTTCAGAAGCTTCGATTAATGGGCAAATCCAGTACACCTGCTGTTGTGCTGAACAGGCACTTTCCACCCGGGCAATCACTTGATCGCGTTTATTATTACTAATCACCACTGTATTGATGGGTTTGCGACCCGGAGGCAGTTCATCAATAATGGAGTGATCTAAGTCACCATAAGCACTCATGGCTAAGGTGCGTGGAATCGGCGTAGCACTCATTATAAGTTGGTGAGGGGTTGAGCCTGGGGGTGCCTTCTGCAATAAGGCTTGACGCTGAGCCACACCAAAACGATGTTGTTCATCAACGATGACTAGCCCCAACTGATGATAGGTAACCGCGTCCTGAAATACAGCATGAGTGCCAACAATCACCTGTGCTGTGCCATCGGCAATAGCAGCTAGGGACTCACGACGCTCGGCGGTTTTTTGCTTGCCAGCTAGCCAAGTAATAGCAATGCCCATGGGCTGCAACCACTGTTGAAAGTTATGCAAATGCTGTTCGGCCAGTATTTCCGTTGGCGCTAAGATCACAACCTGGTAGCCGCTATCAATGGCTTGGCAGGCTGCAAGGGCGGCGACAATGGTCTTGCCAGAACCAACATCTCCTTGCACCATGCGCAGCATGGGTTTGCGTTGCAGGGTATCGGTTTGGATTTCTTGCCACACTCTTTGTTGCGCATTGGTTAAGGTAAAAGGTAGTTGCTGACCAAGCTGGTCAGCGTTAATGCTATTGGCGACAAAGGCAGGTGCTGGACTATGGCTGGCTTGGGCACGAGCTTGACGCAAACACAATTGCTGGGCCAGTAATTCTTCAATAATTAACCTTTGATAGGCCGGTGATGAGGCGGCTTCACTAAGCTCAAAAACCTGCTTAGTAGCAGGGGAGTGAAGTTGTTGCAGAGCATCAACAATGGGCGGTAGGCCATATTGCTCAATAATGGCTTGAGTAAGTAACTCTGGCAACCAATGAGTATTATTAGCATAAGCTTCCCAAGCTAGACCAACTAGCTGCCGCATGCGAGCCTGACTAATTCCCTCAGTGGTGGGGTAGACAGGCGTTAGTTTATCTTCCAAAGGTGGCGGCGCATCATTAAATAACCGATATTCAGGATGCACCATTTCTAAACCTTGAGGGCCAGGCCTGACTTCGCCAAAACAACGTATGCGTTTGCCTCTAACAAAGGCTTTTGCTTGATTAGCATGAAAATGGATAAAGCGCAGATTGAGCCGCGCGCCATGCTCTTGTACCTGAACTTGTAAGCTGGTGCGGCGGCCTCTTTGCAGGGCACTACCCATAACTTCAGCCTCTATTAGGCAGCTTTGCCCAGGCCTAAGCTGAGTCAAGTCGACAGTGCGAGTTCTATCTTCGTAACGTAAAGGCAGATGCAATAACAAATCGATCAAATCGTGAATATGCACTTTAGCCAGTTTTTCTGCGAGGGCCTTACCGACACCACTAAGGCTGGTGACTGAGGGTATAGCATTGCTATGGGCTGCTGGCACTGGCTTGGTCATAGTGTTAATAACGACTTAAGCGAATAACACCAGGCAAGGTTCGTAAAGATTTGATCACTTGGGCTAAATGCACCCGGTTGTGAACTGTTAGGTTCAGATTCACATTTGAAATACGGGCATCTTTTTCGTTGACGTCAATTTTTTCAATATTGGCGTCATTCTGTGCCACCCCAGCGGCGATACTGGCGATAATACCCCGACTGGCAGTTACCTGGATATCTAAACTTACGTCAAACTCCAAATCACCTGTGTCCGCCCATATCAAAGGCATCACTTTCGATTTATCTTTACTAATATCTTTTATGTTATTGCAGAAGGTGCGATGGATGGCAATACCATGACCAGTGTTTATATGACCAATAATGGAATCACCAGGAATAGGGTGGCAGCACTTAGAATATTTGACCATTAATCCTTCTGTACCATGAATTTGCATGGAGCCCATATGCTGCTCTTGTTGGGCTGTATCCGTACTTTCAGTGGTTAGTGCGTGGGCCACCAGATAGGCTAATTGTCGACCTTGACCAATATTTGCTAGCAGATCATCCAAGGCCTCTAGCTTATTATGTGTTAAGTAACTTTTCAGGCGCTGTTTATCAATATCGTCAATTTGTAGCTTCAGATTGCCAAGTTCTTGGGTAAGCAGTCGACGGCCTAGTTTAACTGCATCATCGGTAGCTTGGTTTTTCAGAGCATGGCGAATATTACTACTGGCTTTAGCGGTAGCGACAAAACTTAGCCAATGTACATTAGGCTTGGCCGATGGGGTGGTGAGTATTTCAACGGTATCGCCACTCTCTAGTGGATAACTAAGTGGTGCCAAGCGACGGTTTACTTTACAGGAAATACAGCTATTACCAACATCCGTATGCACAGCATAGGCAAAGTCCACGGGTGTGGCACCTGCAGGCAGGGCTAAAACCATACCTTTGGGGGTAAAGACGTAGACTTCATCGGGGAATAGGTCGTGCTTAACATGGTTAATAAATTCCATAGCATTACCAGAACGCTTTTGCATTTCTAGTAGCTCTTGGACCCATTGTTGAGCTCGGTTATGAGCACCTTGGGCGCGCTCATTTTGACTTTTATAGAACCAATGTTCAGCCACCCCGTGGTTGGCTATATCATCCATATCTTTGGTGCGGATTTGAATTTCGATAGGTGTGTGGACACCAGAACCAATACGATAAAGAGTGGTATGCAATGACTGGTAACCGTTGGCTTTGGGGATAGCTATATAATCTTTAAAGCGGCCGGGCACAGGCCGATACATATTAAGGTGATGAACGGCGCCTAAAATTCGATAACAGGTATCGACATTGTCAGTGACAATCCGAAAGGCAAATACATCCATGATTTCCCGGAAGGGCTTATTCTTTTCTTGCATCTTATTATAGATGCTAGCCAAGTGTTTTTGTCGCCCACTAATGACGCCTGGAAGAGAAACTTGATCCAAACAGTGTTGCAAGGATTCTTTAACTTGTTCCATTAACTGTTTACGCTCACCTCTGGCAACCTTTACTGCACGCGCAATATGTTTATGCCGCATTGGGTGATAAGCTGCGAAAGCCAAATCTTCCAGCTCAACTTTTAGATCATGCATACCCAAGCGTCCTGCAATGGGGGCATAAATATCCGTAGTCTCTAAGGCAATACGGCGCCGGCTATCCGGTCGCATAGCGCTGATAGTGCGCATATTATGTAAGCGGTCAGCTAGCTTAATGATAATGACACGAATATCTTTGGCCATGGCAATGGCCATTTTTTGGAAATTGTGGGCCTGACTCTCAGCGCGGGTCTTAAATTCTAGGTGGGTTAATTTACTGACGCCATCAACTAGACTAGTTACCGTATCACCAAATTGCTCCTGCATGGCCAACTTATCCACTTTGGTGTCTTCTAATACATCATGTAAAAGTGCCGCCATTAAGCTTTGATGATCCATTTGCATGGCAGATAAGATACGCGCTACGGCTAGAGGATGGGTGACATAAGGCTCACCACTTTTGCGCATCTGGCCATCATGAGCTTGTTCAGCGTAGTAGTAGGCACGCCTAATCTTGTTGATCTGGTCATCATTCAGATAGGCTTGTAAGTCTTGGGTAAAGGCTTCTATGGCGACCATAGTCAGATTTCCTCACTATCAATAGACGTATATTAGCCGAAAAAGTCTTGTTTGTGTGTATAAAAAAGAGCAGGAAGGACAATTCGTCCGGCCTGCTCTTAAAGATGCGATTATGACTACCTGTTACTGATTTGCTGAGGCGTCATATTGCTGAGGTTGAGTTTTCCAGTATTGGCTTTTACTCTTCATCTACCTCAGGGCTATTTGGCGTAGCTTCTTCGCTCGCTTCAGCCACTGTCTGTGTGGTCTCAGCTAGGAGCTCAGGGTCAAGCTGTGCTTCTTCAAACTGCTGTTGCAGCTCTTCCTGTTCGTCAAGAATGCTGGCATCTATATGACCCTCAGCAATTTCACGTAGAGCCACAACCGTGGGTTTGTCATTCTCTAGCTCGACCATAGGGTCTTTGCCACCAGTAGCGATCTGACGTGCGCGCTTGGCGGACACCATAATCAATTCAAAGCGGTTATCTACGTTTTCCAGACAGTCTTCTACGGTTACGCGGGCCATGGTTTTACCTAAATATGATTAGTTCATTTAAATGCGGGTGCCGATTGCAATAACATCTTTGCTTAACACTATGGGCACATGCCGATTTGGACGCGCTAGTGTACAAAATTTAGCCATCATTTGACAAGAGATCAGCCAATAATTGCTGATGTTTTATGCTCTGACGCTTGGTTTTAAGGCGCTCAACAGAAAATATAGCAGCAAGTTCATCAAGTGCTTGGGCAAAATCATCATTCACTAGCAAATAATGGCTACCAGTATATTGGCTAATTTCACTTTCGGCTTCCGCCATACGTTGGGCAATGGATGCTTCTGAGTCGGTGCCGCGTTCCATTAGGCGTTGCTGTAAAGCGGCTTTTGAGGGCGGCAAAATAGTAATGGCAACGGCCTTGGGCAACAACGCTAAAACTTGATCACGCCCTTGCCAATCAATTTCTAAAATCACATCTTTGCCTTGGGCAACGGTTTGTTCAACCCAAGTGCGAGAGGTGCCATAAGCATTGCCAAACACAGTGGCATGCTCGAGCATATGTTGGTCACTAACTAAGTCTGCAAAAGTATCTTCATCAACAAAATTATAATCCACCCCATCTTGCTCGCCAGGGCGTTTAATACGGGTAGTATGGGACACAGAAACACAAATATTCGGGTCCCGTTGCAGCAGGGCTTTTACTAGGCTGGTCTTACCAGCACCAGATGGCGCGGAAATAATAAATAAATTGCCAATTGCGGACATGGTGATAAACGATTGATTAACTGAGGGCCTATTGTACTTAAGCTAGTAACTAAAGTCAGCTGTGTTGGTAATTAAGCTAGTCGTTATTTAGTCGCACTTTTTTTGTAAACCACAACGATATTCCCCACAATAATCAGTATGACACCAATCACGTTGCTTAGGGTCCAGCTATAGTTTTCCAAAAAAGCGGAAATAGTGAGGGCGGTTATGGGGGTAAAAACATTGGCATAGGCGGCTTTGTCGGCGCCAATATTATTCAGTAGTTTGAGGTAGGCAGTAAAGCCAATCACGGAACCAGAAATGGCAAGAAACACCAAAGAGCCGGTATAGGTTAAGCTGAATTCAAAAGTGATCTTATTACCCATGCTATAGGCAAGTATTAAAGTGATACAAGCACCATATAACATACTGTAGGCGTTGCTTTGTAAAAGCGGCACTTTACGCGCTTGGATTTTACCAGAGGTTAACATGCCTAAAGAGGCGATAAAGGTGGCCAGCAATGACCATAATAAGCCAGTTAAAATAGGCGAACCCCAAACTAATGACTGGCTTAAATCCAATAGCAAAAACTCATTAGCAAATACCACGGTCAAACCAGTGACACCAATGATACTGCCCAACATAGTGCGGGGGACAATGGGCTTATTAAAAAACAATGCACCATTAAAAATAGTGAAAATGGTAATCGTTGAAAACACTAAAGCTACTAAGCCCGATGGCAAATAAAGGCTTCCTCGATAAACACTGATATAGTTTAGGCAAAATAGAAACACACCGATGACCACCCAGTTACGATGGTATGCCAAAGGGAAGCGTAGGGATTTGCCGCGCACAATGATCCAAGCGAACAGGATTGACGATGCCAGCAAAAAGCGCCATGCCACAGAGACTGTAGTAGGGACATCACTGTGTACTTGCAGGGACACGCCATACCAAGTGGTGCCCCAGGTCAATAGAACTACCAGATACAGAAAGATATTCATTGCTGTTATAGTTATCGCTTATGCTGGTGGCGACATCATACGCCTTATATTGGGGCTGAACAATTGGCTTGCTTGTCCATATGCGCCATCAGCAAACGCGCTTTACTAGAACACATCGAGTTATTTTGGGAGTTAGAATGGCCACTTGGCGTGAAGTCTTTAAGATATTTTTACAGCTTGGTATGACGTCTTTCGGAGGGCCCGCTGCCCATATTGGCTATTTTCGGCAAGCCTTTGTTGAGCAGCGTCAATGGCTGAACGAAAGTCAGTTTGCACAACTGCTTGCCATTTGCCAATTCTTGCCTGGCCCAGCTAGTAGCCAGTTGGGTTTTGCTATCGGTTTACATCGTGCTGGTTGGCAAGGTGCCTTAGCAGCATTTATTGCCTTTACCACCCCGTCAGTGATTTTATTAATTGCGTTTGCCGCCCTATTACCCCTGCTTGGTCCTTTGCATTCAGAGATGTTGTTGCATGGTTTAAAGCTCGTACCAGTAGCCGTGGTGTTGCATGCTGTTGTCGCCATGGCACAAAGTTTGTTGGTCGATATGTCGAGGCGTTTTATTGCGCTCTTAGCGGTCTTGATCATAGTTTGGGTGGACTCCAGTTGGGGGCAAATATTAGCCATTATTATGGGGGCTAGTTTGGGGCTGGTGCTTATGTCTCATGTGCCAGCCAAACAAGCTAGTGCTATCTATGTCTCAATACAGGAGGCTGTAGCACGAATCTTATTAATAGGCTTTGCTGGTTGCTTGGTCTTGGCACTGATTTGGGTTAGTAGTACTGGGGTTGAACAATTTTTGGCAAGCTATTATCGTGCGGGCGCCCTAGTGTTTGGTGGTGCTCATGTGGTTTTGCCTTTGCTTGATCAAGCTGTCGTCACCACCGGTTTAGTTAGTGAAACTGATTTTATGGCTGGTTATGGTGCGGCTCAAGCTGTCCCGGGGCCAATGTTCACCTTGGCGGCTTTTTTGGGTTATATACAGGGTGGCTTAGGTTATGCTCTGTTGGGAGTAATAGCTATCTTTCTACCAGGCTTTTTGTTGTTGGCCGGAATTCTGCCGTTTTGGCATAAAATCACTAAACTAGCATGGTCAGGACGCTTAGTTGCTGGGGTTAATGCCGCCGTTGTTGGCTTGCTTATAGCCACCCTTTATGACCCCATTGCTACCTCTGCCCTATTGGGGCCCATTGATTGGTTGGTGGCTATTGTCGCCTTTGCCTTGTTACAGTGGGCAAGGCTAAACCCCTTATGGATAGTGTGCTTTTGTGTGCTGGCAACTAGTATAGTCGCCTATATTTTTTAATTTAGTGGCCACCCAGGATGTGGTGGTTAAGTGCTTGCAAGAATACGATCAAGCTTGGCAGCACAGATAAAATCGTTGTCAGATAGGCCATTAATTTCGTGGGTGGTATAAGTCACCTTGCAATAACCCCAGCCAAAAGCGATATCGGGATGGTGCCCCTGACTATCACCCAGCCAAGCGATCAAGTTAGCCATTTGCACGGCCTTAGCAAAGCCTTTAAAGGTAAATTTGCGAATAAGCTTGGTATGGTCAGCAGATAAAGTCCAACTAGGGTCCAATGCGGATAGTAAAACTTTTGCGGCACTCGCTTCTAGGGGTGGAATACCGCCCTGACAAGGCCCACACTCTCGGCTACTTAAATCACACTCTGTCGTATTGCTCATTTTGTGTGCTTCCCCCAACTGTATCAGCTGCATAAAAAACCAGCACTAAGTGCTGACAATATTATTCAATATTTTGCACCTGTTCACGCATTTGTTCAATTAACACCTTTAGCTCAACGGCATTCAACGTCGTTTCGGTAACAATAGATTTCGATGATAGGGTATTGGCTTCACGATTCAGTTCTTGCATTAGAAAGTCCAAGCGGCGGCCCATGGCTTGATTTTGTTGCAAGGTGTGACGTACTTCCTCAACATGCGTCACTAGGCGATCCAGTTCCTCTGCCACATCGGCTTTATTGGCGAGCAAAGCTATTTCTTGCTCTAAACGTTGGGGATCCAGTTCGGTCGCTAGTTCAGCTAATCGGTCTTTTAAGTTTTGCCGTTGCTGAGCCAGAATACTGGGTAAGTTTTTCTGCACCTGGGCTACGATAGCTAAAATAGCATCTAGGCGCTGCTCTATAAGCCCTTTAAGGGCCTGGCCTTCGCGCTCACGATGGGCTATAAGCTCATCCAAGCTGGTTTCAAAAAGAATTAAAGCCGCCGCAGGTAGTTCCGTTAGATCGATACTTTCTGCAGCTAACACCCCAGGCCACTGCAGTAATTCTAAAACACTATATTGGCGAGTTGGACCAACAATGCCATTGACTCGGTCCCCAGCAGCATTGAGTTGCTTAACTAATGCCTCATTAACCTGTAATTCGCTTTCTTGGGTGGCTGGATGCCAGCGCAGTTGACACTCAACCTTGCCGCGATTTAGTCTGTTACGCAACAGATCCCTGAGCTTTGGCTCCAAAGCATGGAATTGATCAGGCAGGCGTAGCTGAGGATCAAGAAAACGTTGATTTACGGAGCGTAGCTCCCAGCTCAGTGTTCCTGTGTCAAGTACTTGCTCTTGGCGAGCAAAAGCGGTCATGCTACGTGTCATCTTGGTGCAACTCGATTAAAATAGGGTTTTTGATTGGCTTCTCTGTGCTTTATTCTATCCTTTATGATAGCGCCATAACAGATAGCCACTATATGTTTTTGTAAGGACGATTATGACTTCCACTCTTTCCGACCAATTGAAAAACCTGCAATTGGACTTCCAGCGCCCAAGTGGTCGGCAACCAGAGCAATTACGTCAGGTGACGATTACTCGCCACTACACCAAACATGCAGAAGGCTCTGTGTTGGTCGAATTTGGTGATACAAAAGTGCTGTGTACGGCCAGTGTAGAGCGCGGTGTGCCGCGGTTTTTGCGTGGTACGGGTAGTGGCTGGCTGACGGCTGAATATGGCATGTTGCCACGATCAACTGGTTCACGCATGGGGCGTGAAGCGGCTCGGGGTAAGCAGGGTGGACGCACCCTTGAAATTCAACGCTTAATTGGCCGTTCCTTACGTGCAGCATTGGATTTAGATAAGCTTGGGGAAAACACCATTACTATTGATTGTGATGTTATACAGGCTGATGGAGGCACCCGCACGGCCTCCATTACAGGTGCTTATGTGGCCATGGTTGATGCCATTAATGAGCTTAAGAAAGATAAACATGGTGCAATGAAAGGCAATCCTTTAAAGCGCCAAATCGCCGCTATTTCTGTGGGTGTTTATAAAGACCAAGCTGTGCTGGATTTGGATTATGATGAAGATTCCAGTGCTGAAACAGATATGAATGTCGTTATGACCAATGATGGCGGATTTATTGAGGTGCAGGGCACAGCAGAAGGAACGCCATATACGCAAGAGCAAATGGATGCTATGTTGATGTTGGCTCGCCAAGGTATTGCGGAATTATGCGAGATGCAAAATTCGGCTTTACAAAGCTAACAGCAAGATACAAGAAAGGGGCTTTTAGAGCCCCTTTTTTAATACCACAAAGCCAAGCCTATAAATCACAACTATAATCAATGATCAGAGGGGCATGACTACTAAAACGTTGTTCCCTATAGATGCGCGCATTGCGCACAAAACGACGTAAGCCTGGGGTGGTGATTTGATAATCTAAGCGCGCGCCTTCGTTTAACTTATAGGCACGGTTATAGTCTGGCCACCAAGTAAACTGGCGCTCATTTTGGTTTACTTGACGGAACGCATCACAGAAGTCTAATTGATAGAAAATCTCATCAAGAGCTTCCCGCTCTTCAGGTAAAAAGCCGGAATTTTTCTGGTTTACATACCAGCCTGATAGGTCAGCTGGCTTATGGGCCGTATTGATGGTGCCACAGAAAATAAAATCGCGACGCTTGCGTAAAGTTTTACGCAGGTGCGCATTAAACTGCTCCATAAATTCATTTTTGCTGTCTTGCTTTTCTTCACTGCCAAGACCGGAAGGCACAAACATGGAGGCGACGCTGATTTTTTCAAAGTCAGCTTGAATAAAACGGCCTTCAAAGTCACAGCCAGGAAAGCCCATGCCGGTCATAATCGCTTTGGGTTGGTAACGGCAATAGATGGCTGTACCGCTGTAGCCATCTTCAAAGGCATCAAAAAAATACGCATGCCAGCCGGCTGGACGAAGGGCAGGTTCATCTAGCTGATAATCTTTTTCACGCAGGTCTTGCAGACACACAACATCAGCATCCTGCTGCTCTAGCCACTCAAAGAAGCCCTTTTCTGCCGCTTGGCGAAGGCCTTCAACATTTAAAGTAATGATTCGCATTTAGTAAGTCTATTCGTCGCTCACGCGAGGTCAAAAATTATGCATACCGGTTGGTATGCATTATGTGTCTTATTATTTTCTCAGATTATACCATGGACTCAGAACCACGCCCATATAACTAGCATTGATAAGTGATAATTGGCGCATTTTTTTTGCTCCTTAGTGTATACTTAGCGCCGATTTGAAGCAGATTTACTGGTGGGGACGCTATGCAGGATTATCAACGTGAGTTTATTGAATTTGCTCTCGCAAGGGGAGTGTTAAAATTTGGTGAATTTACCCTAAAAAGTGGCCGTGTCAGCCCCTATTTTTTTAATGCGGGCTTGTTTAATACGGGCGAGGCCTTGGCTAAGTTAGGTCGTTATTATGCCCAGGCTCTGCAAGATTCTGGCTTGCCTTGTGATCTGTTACTCGGCCCTGCTTATAAAGGCATTCCCTTGGCTACCACCACGGCCGTTGCACTCTATGAGCACCATCAGCGAGATATCCCTTATGTGTTTAATCGCAAAGAAGCCAAGATCCATGGCGAAGGGGGTAGCTTGGTGGGTGCAGACCTAGTGGGCGATGTGGTTATTATTGATGATGTTATCACTGCTGGCACCGCTATCCGTGAGGTGATGGGTTTGATTGATGCTGCTGGTGCTAATCCTGTCGGCGCCCTGATTGCTGTTAATCGTATGGAAAAAGGACAAGGCGAGCTATCAGCCATTCAGGAAGTTGAACGCGATTATAAGATGCAGGTAGTCAGCATAATCAGTTTTGATGATTTGCTGAACTACCTACAGGAACAAGATAATACGCAAAGCGAAGTAGCCGCCATGTTGGCTTACCGTGAAGCTTATGGTGTGGCGACTGCTTAAAAATTTTCGGTATTAGGGGCGCATAATTTGTGCGCTTAATAGACGCCACTGATCTTCCCAAGCATGGGTGGGCTTATGCCGAAAGCCGCTGCGACTAAATTGGCGAATACGGCCTTCTGCAGCGGCCATTAACAGGTTGGCACAGGTGCTTGGCGTATCTGCTGTTCGTTCCCCAGCCTTTAATTCAGCATCCCTTAAAGTCTGCTTCAACTGTGTCTCTAGCTTGTCAAATAGTTGGTTAATGCGGCTACCTAAGCGCTCTTTTTCACCAAGTAGAGCCTCGCCAGTCAGTAATCGACATAGCCCAGGGTTGCGTTCCACTAGTGTCAGCAGCAATGTTAGCATCTGTTGGCACTGGGCTAGGGCGGGCAGTTCTTGCTGTTGAATAAGCTTAGTACGAGCAAATAATGTGTCTTCAATAAAGTCAATTAGGCCTTCAAATATTTTCGCTTTACTAGCAAAGTGACGATATAGAGCAGCCTCGGAAACACCTACTTCACGGGCTAGGGCCGAGGTGGTGATTCGGCTCAAAGATTGCTCCTGCAGCATTTGCATTAGGGTCTGCAGAATTTGCTCGCGGCGGGAAATTTTAGCTTCAGTCATGTGGTTCTTCTTAATTCCAGCAGGCTTTGGGGTTGTTAGGGCTTATTAGGGATTGGTAATCAGAGTACCAACGCCGGTATCGGTAAATATTTCGAGAAGGGTAGCATGGGCAACCCGGCCATCAATAATATGGGCGCGTTTTACCCCACCTTTAACGGCCTCCAGAGCACAACCAATTTTAGGTAACATGCCGCCATAGATAGTGCCATCAGCAATAAGATCATCTACTTGCTGCGTTGAAAGTCCGGTTAATAGATTACCTTCTTTATCAAGCAAGCCGGCGGTATTTGTCAGCAGCATAAGTTTTTCTGCCTTTAATACTTCCGCAACTTTGCCAGCGACTAGGTCGGCATTGATATTGTAGGCATGACCTTTATCATCGACGCCCACAGGCGCAATAACGGGGATAAAGTCACTATTGCAGAGCATATTAATCACATCAGTATTTACACTTTTAACTTCACCCACATGACCAATATCAATAATCTCAGAGGCTTCCATCTCGGGCGTTTTATTGGTAACCACTAGCTTGGTGGCCTCGATCAGTTTGCCATCCTTGCCCGTAAGGCCAATGGCTTTGCCACCATGCTGGTTAATTAAGTTAACAATTTCTTTATTAACTGACCCGCCCAGTACCATTTCTACCACGTCCATGGTTTGGGTATCGGTCACCCGCATACCATTAACAAAATGGGACTCAATATTTAAGCGTTCAAGTAATTTGCCGATTTGCGGGCCACCACCGTGCACAACCACAGGGTTCATACCTACTAGCTTCATCATCACCACATCACGGGCAAAGCTCTGCTTTAGGTCTTCATCGATCATGGCATTACCACCGTATTTAACCACGATAGTTTTACCTATGTAGCGCTGTATATAGGGCAACGCTTCGCTTAATACTTGAGCCACATTAATGGCTGCTTTTCTATCTAATACCATGGTTTATCCCGGAATAGTTAGGTTACTGCTTATAGTATATAAATGTGTTTGGAATAGGTCACGTATTCTTGCCAAGGCGGCATCATTTTCACCTTCGAAACGCAATACTAGCAAAGGTGTCGTGTTCGATGCCCGCACTAGGCCCCAGCCATCTGTAAAGTCTACCCGAAGGCCATCAATGGTTGATACTTTGCCACTATCATAGGGCCAGCTTTGTAACTGCTCGACCAGCGCAAATTTTTCGTTTTCAGCAACGGCAATATTGATTTCCGGCGTGCTCTTGTCTTCAGGGAAGCGGGCAAATAGGCCATCAGCATCGAGTTTGCTAGCAGCCAAGATTTCGCATAATCGGGCGGCACTGTAGAGTCCGTCATCAAAGCCATACCAACGTTCTTTAAAGAAGATATGACCACTCATTTCTCCCGCTAATAGGGAGCCGGTAGCCTGCATTTTGCTTTTTATAAGGGAGTGACCGGTTTTCCACATAGTGCCAATACCGCCTAGCTTGCTGATTAGTGGCTCAAGCAAGCGGGTACACTTAACGTCATAGATAATTTCAGCGCCGGGGTTACGGCTAAGGACATCCTCGGCAAACAACATAAGTAGCTTATCTGGGTAAACCATCTTTAGTTGGGGCGTAATCACACCGACTCGGTCGCCATCGCCATCAAAAGCTAAGCCTATATCGGCTTGGTGTTGATCGACTGCAGCTTGCAGATCGACCAGATTGCTGGGTTTGCCTGGGTCTGGGTGGTGGTTGGGGAAGTTACCATCAACTTCACAAAAAAGCTCGACCACCTCGCATCCTAATTCTCGAAACAGTCTTGGCGCAACAGCACCAGCAATGCCGTTACCCGCATCCAATACCACTTTAAGAGGTTTTTGTAAGTGTAGATCAGTAATAATTCTTTGTTGGTAATCGGCAATAATACTATGCTCTCTGATACTACCAACGCCACGTTCATAATCCTGAGCCACAATGCAATCATATAAGCCAGTAATATCATCGTTGGCTAGAGTTTTGCCAGCTACCACCATTTTTACGCCATTATAATTACTGGGGTTATGGCTGCCAGTTAGCATAATACCCGATGTGGTGCCAAGGGTTTTGGTCGCGTAATAGAGTACCGGTGTGGGTACGGCGCCAATATCAATAGCCTGACAACCACTATCAGACAGGCCCAGCATAAGGGCTTGACTTAAGCGTGGGCTAGATAAGCGGCCATCAGCGCCTACGGCGGCGGTATCTTCACCTAGGCGACGAATTTTTGTGCCTAAAGCTAGCCCTAAATGGTAGAGCAGAGCTTCATCGAGTTGTTCGTCAACAATGCCGCGAATATCGTAGGCACGAAAAATCTCTGCCGGCACATTAGTCGGATAGGCGTAAGCATAACTTTCCATGTTAAATCTCCTTGATTTTATTGGCGCCCTGAATGGCCAAAGCCACCAGCACCGCGTTCACTTTCGTTAAATTCTTCCACTACTTTAAACTCTGCTTGCACCACAGGTACTAATACCATTTGCGCAATGCGCTCACCGGGCTCGATAGTAAAGCTGCTGTTGCCACGGTTCCAGCAGGATACCATTAGCTGTCCTTGATAGTCAGAATCGATGAGTCCTACTAGATTACCCAGTACCACACCATGCTTATGGCCTAGACCGGAGCGTGGTAACAACATGGCACAGAGTCCTGGGTCAGCGACATGAATCGCCATACCAGTCGGTAAAAGTTCAGTTTGGCCAGGCTCTAAGACTAGTGCTTCATTAATACAGGCGCGCAAGTCCATACCAGCGGAGCCGGGAGTTGCATAAGCAGGTAAAGGCCACTCGCCACCGAGGCGCGAGTCCAGAATTTTAACTTCAAGTTGAGTCAGTTGAGGCATAGATTTACTTGTCCAATTGGGCAATATGATTAATCAGCTGTCGAGCCAGCTGTGTCTTGGTTAAAAGTGGCATTTGTGTGGTTTCTGTAGCAGTCACCAAAGCTACCTGATTATCATCACTATTAAAGCCAATAGCGGGTTCGGAAACATCATTGGCAATAATCATCGCCACTTGTTTGCGTTCTAACTTAGCTTTTGCGTGGGCTAGGAGGTTTTGGGTTTCGGCGGCAAAACCGATACAAGTTAGGTGCGGATGATCCTGAGCTATAGTAGCCAAAATATCTGGATTTTGGACAAGTTCAAGGCTAAGGGTATTAGTATCACTGGTCTTTTTGATCTTATCTTCTGCTAATGTGGCTGGTCGATAGTCTGCGACTGCTGCACTGGCGATAAATATATCAGCATCTTGGCAGGCAGTTTGGCAGGCACTTAACATTTCTTCGGCGCTTTCCACGGCAGTGCAGGTTAAGTCCTCCGGAGTGGCTAGACTAGTCGGGCCAGTAATAAGATGCACCTTTGCTCCGGCCTCGACCGCCGCTGCAGCTAATGCATAGCCCATTTTGCCAGAGCTGTGATTGCTCAGATAACGCACGGGGTCAATAGCTTCTCTGGTTGGGCCAGCAGTAATAACGACTTTGCGCCCCTGTAATTCATGACTACTAAATTGCTGCTCTAGCTCAATCACCAACTGACTAGGTTCAAGCATACGACCTGGGCCAATATCACCACAAGCCTGTTCGCCATCAGCGGGTCCCAGTAAGGCAATACCGCGTTCAGTCAGTAATTGCGCATTAGCTTGGGTGGCCGCGTCGCTCCACATACCTTGGTTCATAGCTGGCGCCAGTAATACCGGGGCTTTGGTAGCTAAACAGAGGGTGCTTAACAAATCATCAGCTTGGCCTTGGGCAAGTCGTGCCATTACTTGAGCAGTACACGGTGCGACCAAAATAGCATCAGCCCAGCGGGCTAATTGAATATGCCCCATGCCCGCCTCTGCTGCAGGATCCAGCAAATGTTGGTGGACAGGATTGCCAGATAGAGCTTGTAGAGTAAGAGGGGTAATAAACTGTAGTGCCCCTCGAGTCATTACTACTTCAACTTGGGCACCAGCAGTTTTTAATAGGCGTACAAGTTCGGCACTTTTATAAGCAGCAATGCCGCCAGTAATAGCGACGATAATATGTTTATTGGTAAGCCGGGACATGGAGCGCAATTAGTTAGCTTTTATTGCCTGTAACAATAGCATAAAACACACTTAATTTGGCACAATATTTATGTTCAAATAACCTTTATCATATTTTGATAGTAAGTGGTTACTAGCTTTATAGCGCTTGCTTTTATTGATTTATGAGTAAATTAGCAAACTTAGCTTGTGGTCACAAAATCATTTACTGCCCTTAAGATATCTTTGCGACTCACTTGCCCAACAAGTACGCCATTTTCTACTACTGGAAGACGGCGACGACCGTGTTTTATAAAGTGCTCGGCAACAGCGATAATATCTGTTTGGGCATCAACAGTATCGAGTTCACGACTCATAAATTCGCCTACTGTGCCGCCGACTTCATCCTCGTGGTAAATCTTGTCTAGAATACCGCGCAAGCAATCAACTTCCGACATAATGCCGACTAGTTGTTGTTGCTGATCAATAACAGGCGCCCCAGAAATGCGCTGTTCACTAAAGATATGAATGGCCTCGTACAAGTCCATGTCTGCGGTGAAAGTAATGAGCTGGCTAGTCATATAGTCAGAAACTTTAACAGATTTAAGCATGATCATATTCCTTGTAGCGTTTCGGTACCTTTATTACATTACCCCTTTTTTACCAACTGTCAATGACTTAGTCCTATGCACAATCTTGCCTGACACTGCTATTATAGAGTGAGTACATGGACAACAATCGTCGTTAAGTTAGAGACTCTGTATGCCAGAATTACCCGAAGTGGAAACCACCTGTGTGGGTATAGCGCCCCATATTACAGGCCAGATATTACAGCAAGTAAAGGTGCGGGATCATCGCTTGCGTTGGCCAATACCAAATAATATCAATGACTTAGTCTCAGGCCAGCGTCTACATAGCGTGACTCGCCGTGGCAAATATATTCTTATGCATTTTGAGCAAGGTGGTTTGATTGGTCATTTAGGCATGACCGGTAGTATGCGTGTGGTTACTCAGGATGAACCTCCTGCTTATCATGATCACTTTGACCTATGCTTTGAGGACTGTCTGGTGCGCTATCGTGACCCACGGCGCTTTGGTAGTTTGTTGTGGCAGCCTTTTCCTGTAGAGGAACATGAATTGCTGTCTAGTTTGGGGCCTGAGCCCTTAACTGAGGCTTTCAATACGGATGTCTTATATGCTACCTGCAAAGGTAAAAAACAGCCCATCAAAACCTTAATTATGGATAGCAAAAAGGTGGTTGGTGTGGGTAATATTTATGCCAATGAAGCCTTATTTATGGCCGGTATTAACCCTAAGCGTCAGGCTGGAAGGGTTAGTAAACAGAGGCTTGATAAGTTAGTGGTGGCCATTAAACAGGTACTAGCAGACGCGATCACTCAGGGAGGTACTACGCTACGTAATTTTGTCGATAGCGATGGTAATCCAGGCTACTTTAAACAACAGTTACGGGTTTATGGTCGTGCGCAGCAGCCTTGTCGCAATTGCAGCAAACCTTTAACAGAGGTGCGTTTAGGCCAGCGTTCCACAGTTTACTGCAGTGTTTGCCAACGTTAAGCCAAAAAAAGATCCGATATAAATCGGATCTTTTTTTGAAGTGGTCAAACTGGTGCCTAGGCAGCAGTTAGCCTAATGTATTTTTCCATCAATTCGTCTTCTGACTCAACATTGTCAGGATCTTTAGGGATACAATCAACGGGGCAAACTTCTACACACTGGGGCTCATCATAGTGACCAACACACTCGGTGCATTTGTTTGGGTCGATTTCATATATTTCTTCCCCTGGGCTGATTGCCTCATTGGGACATTCGGGTTCACAAACGTCACAATTGATGCAGTCGTCGGTGATAATAAGAGACATCTGGTCTTCCTCTATTACATTGGTTTGGCAGTTACTTTTAGCTGCCTAAACGTTGTTGCATGGCCTGAGCGACAAGGGGGTGCACAAACTTTGAGATATCACCTTTCAAGGCGGCTACCTCACGCACCAAGGTAGAAGAAATAAATGCATGTTTTTCCGCTGGGGTCAAAAACATACTTTCTACCTCAGGTGCCAGCACGCGGTTCATATTGGCCATCTGAAATTCGTACTCAAAATCAGATACGGCACGTAGGCCACGCAGAATAATATTGGCATCCTGTTGCTTTAACAGATCGGTCAATAAGCCATCAAACCCGATGACTGTTACGTTACCCATTGGGGCCGTAATCTGACGGGTCAAATCTACCCTTGTTTCCAATCCCAGCATTGGCTTTTTCTTGGGACTGGACGCAACAGCAACGACAACTTCGTCAAAAAGTCGTGATGCTCGTTCGATTAGGTCCACATGACCATTGGTAATGGGGTCAAATGTACCTGGATAAATTACTTTATTCATAAGCTCTAGCTGTTAAAAAGGGTTTAACGCCTATTTTACAGGCTGAAAGCCCGTGAATACTAATCGAAATGCGTCATAAGAACAATATTTTTTAAAAGTTATAAGAGAATAAAATCATATAACCATATATTATATTTAGAGCTTAGTTTAAAAATCTCAAGGTTTTGTCTAAAAATAGACCTTTATGGGTATTTTCTAGGCGAAATCCTGTCGGTTTTGCCACCATTGGCGAGCCATAGTAATGGCCTCTTGGCGTTCGTCAGTCAGCTTGAGTAATAAAATGATGGCCGCTGTGGTGCTAACTATGGTGGCTTCACCATATTCATCTTCGCGCACCTTATGCCATACATCGCGAAGGTAATCAGCACTTAGCTCAGTGGGGGGTATTGCCCTCTGGGACAGTAGGCGAGGCCAAGGCTGATTGATATGTTGACTGTCATCAGCCCACTGCAGTTCTCCATCAGCATCTGGACGAATCTCAGCTTCACCACCATCACCACGAATGGTTAGGCTACGTGGCTGTTTAAGTAGATTAGCTGTTTGTTGATGCAGGGGGCCATAAGCGGGGTGAAACACACCATCAATGGTGTGCTTAGCTTGTGTTGGGTTGAGGAGGCGAGTGAAGGTGTGCACGGGCGAGCGAAGTCCAAGAATATTCCGCAAATTAATAATATTATTAAGTTCCGGACTAAGTTGGCTAAGGCTCATAAAGCAAAAGTTTTGTTGATTTAGCTGCTGATCAACTTCAGCCCAGTCTTGAGCGGCATTAAAGCCCAGTTCCGCAAGTAAATCTTCACTGTAAACCCGGCCAATGGTATGACCTTTGGCGCCATGCATAAATACTTTAAAGCCTTGTTGAGCAACCAGCAGAGCCACTAGTAAAAACCAAGCTTGATGGCGTTTTTTGCCGGCGTAGGTGGACCAGTCCAAGTCAACAGATGTTTGTAATGGACTAGTAACAAAACCATTATGCTCGCGCACAGCCTCAACAAAGCCAGCTAATTCACTAGCACTTTCTTCTTTGTGTCGCAGGAGCATAAGGAAGGCTCCAAGTTGTTCGGCTCTAACTTGGTCGGCCAGGATCATGCACATGGCGGCGTAAGCTTCTTCTTGGGTTAAGTCGCGACTACCGCGCTTGCCCTTACCAAGAATACGCACATATTGTGCAAAAGGGTGTTCAAAACTCATGGCTAGGTGTTCCTATGAATGCGATAAATTGTCTCAGCCAGATAACTTAGGTCATTAATTTCTGCCGTCGCTGGTGCTTGGTGAGCTGGCCACTTTTGCCCATCTAAATTGACCCAAATAGTGTGCATACCCATATTTTGTGCGCCTAAGATATCGGCTTCAGGGTGATCACCTATATGGATCACTGCGGCGGCGGGTAATTGCAGACGTTTTAATGCCGAAGTAAACATGTCCGCAGCAGGTTTAGGGTTGCCGACTTGTTCGGCATTAAGACCAAACTCGAATAGCTGGCCTAGGCCAACTCGATGTATATCGGCGTTGCCATTACTAAGGGCCGCCATAATATAGTCTGCTTTTAAGCGTTGTAGTTGTTCAAGGGCATGAGGATAAAATTCAACTTGATTACGTGCTGCAAAGTATTCTTCAAAGCCTGCTGCAGCAATAGTTTGGGCTTGTTGTTCTGAATAACCACAACGGTTTAGGCCAAGGGTTAATAACGCCAAGCGTAAACGCGTCATATGATGGGCCAAGTGGGGTTGTTGTGTCAGAATTTCATCCCTTAATTCAGCAAAGCCACCAATTCCATAACGTTGAGCAAAGGCTGGAGCATGTTCTTCGAGCCATGCTAATAGGTGCTGATCAGCACGCTGAATAACAGGTGCAACAGCCCATAAGGTATCGTCCAGATCAAATGTAAGTGCCTTTATCATGTGTCGTCTTTTGTCTGCTTATGGGCGCGAGGATGGGCCTGATCATATACCTGAGCCAAATGCTGATAATCCAGATGGGTATATACTTGGGTGGTACTGATATCGGCATGGCCGAGTATTTCTTGTACAGCTCTTAAATCACCACTCGATTGTAACATATGGCTAGCAAAGCTGTGGCGTAACATATGGGGATGCAATTTAAGGCCCAAAGCGGAGGCCGCTTTATCCATACGTTGCTGAATGGCTCGTGGGGTAATTGCCCGCCCATGTTGACTTAAAAATAATGTTTGAATTGGGGTTTTTACTAACAAATGGCGCTGTTTAAGCCATTGATTTAGTGCTGCACAGGCTTTGCTACCCATAGGTAGCTGCCGGGTCTTATTGCCTTTACCTGTTACTCTTAGGGTTTTGTCTGCTAGGTCTATATCTGAAACTTGTAGGTTAGCTAATTCAGCTAAACGTAAACCACTGGAATAGGTCAGTTCAAGCATGGCTTGATCCCTTACCTGTATTGGGTCAGAGTGATCAAAAGCTTGATCGAGAAGCAACTTTACTTCTTCAGTATCTAAATGCTTGGGCAGTTTCTTTTCTGCTTTTGGTGCCTGTATACCGGCTACAGGATTATTATCGCGCAAATGGTTGCGTTGTTGATACTGAAAAAAACTGCGCCAGCTAGATAAAAGACGTTGGCAGCTATTAGCACTGAGTCCATCTAAGCGGGCATCTTGCAATGCTTGATAGATTGTATCCGATTGCACGGCAGGCCAACCTTTGAGTCCTCTATCATGGGCACTGATGGCTAATTTGGTCAAATCCCGTTGATAAGCGGCTGTGGTATGGCTGGAATAGAAACGAATTTGTTGCAAATAAGCCAAAAAGTCCATGGCTGGCTGGGCAAATTCAGCTGGCATAATGACTTTTGACATAGTGCTAGCCTCGGTTCGTTGCTTGCAGCATGGGGCTTATCCGCAAATACGGCCAACAACCTCACTACTGACCGTTGCCACATGGTTGAGGAATAGGGTGTCTAGTTCCTTGTTGTAGTGATCTTCAGCAGCACTAGCAATGATAATCAACCCAAGGGCTTGTTGCTCATAATGGATTGGTAATACGGCACAGGAGTGCATAGGTTTGGCCGTATCAGTCAGCATGCCAGCAAGGGGTGAGCTGTTAACTGGAGTGCAAAATGCATCAGTTTTTTCTGTTATTGAGGTGAGTGCCTTAGCTTCCTCAGAAGCAGCCGATAGGGTAATTAGGTCAGGGGCTTGCTCCTCGCTATCCTGCAGAATAATCAATTTCACTATATCCGCTTGAAAAGCGTCAATAAATGATGCTTTTAGGGCAGCAGTCACTTGGCTTAGGTTTTGGCATCCTCCGAGGGTGCTGACAAGGTCCTTGGTTTTTTCAAACTGTGAATCATTGCGCTGTGCCGTTGCAACTAGCACATCCAGTTTATTAGCATAATCCTGTACCCGCTGACGCAGCACTTTTACTTGCCGTTCTAATAATGAACTGGCGTCACCACACTCATGATCTAGGGCTTGGTTCTCTAGAATTTCAGGATGCTGCTGCAGAAATTCCGGGTGCTCATTTAGGTAGATAAGAATATCTTCACTAGAAAGCACGCTGGGTTTGTTAACCTTGGAATCTGCCTGACTCATAGGCGAATTTGTCCTTCATATACATGGGTGGCGGTACCGGTCATATATAATGACTGATCCTCTCCTTGCCATTGTATCTGTAGATCGCCACCACGTAAATGCACCTTCACATCAGCTGCTAATAGGCCTTGGGCTATACCGCTAGCAACGGCAGCACAGGCACCGGTGCCGCAGGCCTTGGTTTCACCCACACCACGCTCAAATACCCGTAACTTAATGGTGTTGGCATCAATGATTTGCATAAAACCGATATTGGCTTGTTGCGGGAAGCGTTCATGCTTGGTGAGCTTGCTGCCCAGTTGTGTGACTGGCGCTTGCTCAACATCATCGACAATAAGCACGCCATGGGGGTTGCCCATTGAGACGGTGCCCATGGTATATTCTTGGCCATCCTGCTCAATTTTATAATGGGTGCCTTGCTGCTCAGCAATAAAAGGAATCTTGGCGGGAGTAAACAGAGGGCGACCCATATCTACTTTTACCTGATTGTTGTCGAGCATATGCAAAACCATGCGCCCATTATTGGTCTCCACGGAAATATCACGCTTACCAGTTAAACGTTGATTATGCACAAAGCGAGCAAAGCAACGGGCACCATTACCACAATTTTCTACTTCACTGCCGTCAGCGTTATAGATGCGGTAACGAAAATCAACATCGGGTGAACTAGGTGTTTCAATAAGCAATAGTTGATCAAAACCAATGCCGGTATTGCGATCACTCAGTTGTTGAATTTGCTGGGGCTTGAGGCGACCTCGCTGGGTGATCATATCGACCACCATAAAGTCGTTGCCAAGGCCATGCATTTTTGAGAAACGTAATTGCATGGTCTTAATCCTTTGGCAACATATGTTCGTTAGCCCACAGGTCAGACAATTTTTCACGTCTGCCAATAAGGTGAATTTGATCACCATCGACCATCACTTCTGCTGCGCGTGGCCGGGTATTGTAGTTGGAAGCCATAGCAAAACCATAAGCGCCAGCTGTACATACCGCCAACAAGTCACCTGCTGCGATAGCTAAATTTCGTTCTTTGCCAAGAAAATCACCACTTTCACAAATGGGGCCAACAATATCAAAACACTTAATGTCCCGTGGTTGGCTGAGATCAGCAGGGATAATATCCTGATAGGCACTATATAAAGAGGGGCGCAAGAGATCGTTCATGGCACCATCAACAATAGCAAAATGCTTGTGTTCATTGCTCTTTAGATATTCGACCTGAGTTAGCATTATGCCAGCATCGGCACTAATGGAACGCCCTGGTTCAACAATCAAATCTAGGTCACGGTCACCAATATGGGCTTGAATTTGTTCTATAAAGTCGGCAATAGGCAAGGGTTCTTCATCAGCATAATTTACCCCTAGGCCACCACCGATATCCAAATGCTTAATCTGAATGCCTAATGCGGCTAGTTCGTCAATTAATACCAATAAGCGGTCTAGAGCATCCAGATAAGGCGCAATCTCTGTTAATTGTGAACCGATATGACAGTCAACACCGACCACATCAAGATTGGGCAGTTGTTGGGCTCGCTGATAAGCTTGTGGTGCCTGCTTAATACCAATACCAAACTTATTTTCTGTTAAGCCAGTAGAAATATAGGGGTGTGTCCCGGCATCTACATCGGGATTGATACGCAAAGATACCGGAGCTACTTTGCCCATGCCTGCCGCTACCTGTTGCAGTAGTTCCATTTCTGCTTCTGACTCAATATTAAAGCAGTGTACACCCACCTCTAAGGCACGGCGCATTTCGTGAGCTTGCTTACCTACTCCAGAAAAGACTACTTTGCTGGCATCGGCGCCAGCTGCGAGAACCCGTTCAAGTTCGCCTACAGAAACGATATCAAAACCAGCCCCTAACCGTGCTAGCACATTTAGTACAGCTAAATTGGAATTGGACTTCATGGCATAGCAGACAAGGTGGCTTTCGCCTTGCAGAGCTTGTGCATAAGCTAAGTAATTGCGTTCCAAGGTGTCGCGAGAGTAGACATAAGTAGGCGTACCAAACTCGTCAGCAATAGCACTAACTGGCACATCTTCAGCAAATAGCTGATCGCCACGATATTCAAAATTATCCATCATATTAAGAACTTTGTTGTGCGTTATCCTGCTCAGGTAATGAGAGTTCGCCGGTCTGACCACAAGCCATTAGACTTGCACATATAAAAATGATGGCAGCAAGCTTTTTCACAGAACACCCACAACAATTTATAAAATTAACAATGACAGAATTATCCCATAGTTTTGCTGGCAGGTCGAAAAAAAGCTTAGCCCATAAAACCTTATAGGCCATGCCTCAGCCAATAGGATATAATGCTTGGCCTATATAACGATGGTGCCTTGTGGAAATACTTATGAATGAAGCGCAATATCATGCCCTATTGGACGATTTGATGGTCACTATGGAGGAGATACTAGATACGGCAGAAACGGATCTAGACTTTGTTACCAGCGGTGGCCTGATGACCATTACTTGTGAATCAGGTGTACAACTGATTGTTAGTCGCCAAGCGCCCTTATCACAACTGTGGTTAGCTAGCCCAGCAGGCGGTATGCGCTTTGTTTACCATGAGGCATCAAACACTTGGCGTGAAGATAACGCCCAAGCCGAGAGCTTTGGTCAGGTTATGGGCCAGATACTGGCCCAGTTTGCCGAAGAAACTCTCGATTGCTCGGATTTAGATGGCTAATATTAGCGAGCGTTGATGATTTGGTGAGCCCGTTTGGCAGCTGCTCGCACTTGAGCTGGTGCCGTGCCACCAATATGATCACGGGCTTGCACTGAGCCTTCTAAGGTCAAGACATTAAACACATCAGCGGTAATCAGATCGTTAAAGGTTTGCAACTCAGCTAAGCTCATTTCACTTAAGTCTTTATTGCTAGCGATACCAGCGGCGACGGCCTTGCCCACCACCTCATGGGCATCACGGAAAGGCAAACCTTTGCGTACTAAATAGTCAGCTAAATCCGTTGCGGTAGCAAAACCTTGCAGGGCGGCACGGCGCATATTGTCATGCTTTGGTTGCAAGGCTGGCACCATATCAGCAAAAGCGCGCACACAGCCTTTGACCGTATCAATAGTATCAAATAAGGGCTCTTTGTCTTCCTGATTGTCTTTGTTATAGGCCAAGGGTTGGCCCTTCATCAAAGTCAGCAGAGAAATCAAGTTGCCGTTGGTGCGACCGGTCTTGCCTCTGACTAGTTCAGGCACATCGGGGTTTTTCTTTTGCGGCATTATAGAAGAACCGGTACAGAATCGATCCGGCAGATTAATAAAATCAAATTGTGCCGATGTCCACAGAATCAACTCTTCTGAAGCACGTGATAAGTGGGTTAGCAGCAGACTGGCAAAGGCACAGAACTCAATCGCAAAATCACGATCGCTAACAGAGTCCAAGGAGTTCTCTGAGGGGCGATCAAATCCCAATAGTTCGGCTGTCATATGCCGATCAAGAGGATAGGTAGTGCCTGCTAGAGCAGCTGAACCAAGAGGTAAAATATTAATACGCTTACGGCAATCAAGCAGGCGCTCATAATCACGCTGCAGCATTTCGTTCCAGGCTAACAAATGGTGGCCAAAGGTAACTGGCTGTGCCGTTTGTAAGTGCGTAAAGCCAGGCATAATGGTCTCACTCTCTTGCTCTGCAAGAGTGACTAGGCCGGATTGTAAGCGGCTAATTTCAGTGGCGATAAAGTCGATTTCATCACGCAGATAAAGACGAATATCGGTGGCTACCTGATCGTTACGGGAGCGCCCGGTATGCAGTTTTTTGCCAGCGTCGCCAATCTTTGCAGTGAGGGCCGCTTCGATATTCATATGCACATCTTCAAGGGCTACTGACCATTCAAATTCACCACGTTCAATTTGTATGCGAATTTCTTCCAAGCCACGCACAATATCGTCACGTTCTAGAGTTGTTAAAACCCCCACAGCACATAACATCTTGGCGTGAGCAACAGATCCCTGAATATCCTGACGGAACATACGCTGATCAAAATCAACAGAGGCGGTAAAACGGGCAACAAAAGCATCAGTGGCTTCGCTAAAACGGCCACCCCACTGCTGATTGGTAGAATCTTGACTCATGGTAGTTCCACTACAAATAACAAAGGCAGTATTGTAACAAAACCCCAGACACTACTAAAGAAGCGTACTATTGCTGCAAGGTATATTTAGCTTTGATAAAGCCTCGGCGTAGTTTCGATCAGACATTTGTCTATGCAGGGGTAGACTTGGTCTCAGTGGTTTGGGCTAGAGGCGTTGAGTCAAGTGTCAGCTGGCGCTGTTCGCAACCAGCACAAGTATGATCACCAAAGCGCTTTTGCAGGCGTTGTAAAGCGATGGATTTATTGGCAAAGATATTGTGTTTGCCAATGGCCGCAAGGTGACCGTTGCGGATGATAGGCTTTATTACTCTGCCTTTAAGGTTACATAGGTATAAACCACCACCAGCAGCGCGTAAACGGTTGGCTTCTTTAGCTAATAAATTAGTCCCAGATAAATCGATAAAGTTGATGCCACTAGCAATAATAAGAATATGCTTTTGCTGTGCTTCTAATAAGCGTGTTTGCACATAATCAACAGCACCAAAGAAAATAGAGCCATCAATGCGGATAATTTTTAAATTTTCACATTCCGGCAAAGCTGAACGATCGGCAGCGATAAGTAATTTGGAATTTTCTTTGCTGGCCATAGGGGTGAGGGCGGGCTTGGATGTGCGTCTGAGGTAAAGTGCCAAAGATAAGAGTACGCCCAAATAAATCGCAAATTCCATGGGTAGCAGCAAAGTGGCAAAAAAGGTAACCAAGAAGACCATATATTCGTTGCGACCAGCACGGAAAATAACCTCAATATGATGCCAGTCTACTAGGTTCCAAGCGACCACTAACAATATGGCCGCCATGCTAGGAAGGGTTATATAGGCCGCCAGGGGTGCAAACACCAGAATAATCACCGCTAATGCAATGGCAGCAAAAATAGCTGCCAAGGGGCTAGTTGCTCCAGTTTCGTAGTTAACACCTGTGCGGGTGAAAGAGCCAGATGAGGCATAACTAGAGACAAAGCTACCAACTATATTCGAGAAGGCCTGGCCACGCAGTTCTTGATTGCCCCGAATTCGTTGCCCAGATCGCGCCGCTATGGAACGTGAAATTGATACCGCCTCTACCAGTCCTAATAAACCAAGAGCCATGGCTCCGGGAGCAAGATCACGAATGATTTGGGAATCGATAAGTGGCACTGACAAGGGCGGTAAGCTGGCAGGTATGGCACCAACTAGCTGAATACTTTGGGCGGCCTGCCAACCGCTATAGCGCATGGCTAAAGCCAGCAAACTACCAACGACCATGGCGATTAACATATTGGGCCAGTTAGCACGGTACTTTTTAATAACAATCACCGTAGCTAAGGTGATGGCACCCACCAATAGACTAGGTATATGGGTTTGCAAAACATTTTCATATAACGCCACCCAGTTACCAACAAAGTCACCACTACTAGCAATGGGTAGATTAAACACATTTTTTAACTGACTAGTGGCAATCACCATAGCGGCACCGGAAGTAAAACCAATAACCACAGAATGGGATACAAAGTTAACTAGGGTACCCATACGCGCTAAGGCCAAGGCTAACTGGAATAGACCAGCCATCAAGGTCAGGGTAAGTACTAAACCGATAAACTGTGGGCTACCAGGTTCTGCTAAGGGACTAATGGTAGTGAATACGACTATGGAAAGGGCAGCAGTGGGGCCTGATATCAGATGCCAAGAAGAGCCAAATAAAGCAGCAATAATGGTTGGCACGATAGCAGCATAAAGACCGTACTCAGGGGGCATGCCAGCGATTAAGGCGTAGGCTACACCTTGGGGTAAAACAATAATGGCACCCGTTAGCCCAGCCAAAGCATCGGCGCGTAGGTTCGCAGGACTGGTCTGCTGCAGCCAGACCAGAAATGGAAACACACGAGCCAATAATGAATTTAGGTTGGGCATAAGTCCTGTCGGTAAAGGAGTAATTATACACTATTCTAACGCAAACAGCTGATTCCCACAGGGGGCAGTCGGCACCAGTCAATGGTGCCAACTGGTAAAGATTTTACCTATATCTGGCGCAAGGTGCGCAATGGTGGCGCTTGCATAACTCGGCGGTTAAACCACCATCCAGCGAAGCCAATCAACAATGCCCCACTTAATGGTGCCATTACCCATAGCTCCCAGTGCCATTGCAAGGGTAGATCAAACAGCCTAGTTTGAAGTACGCCAAGCAGTATCTCAGCCCCAGCACTGGCTAATAAACCGGCAATAATGCCCATGGTTATATACTCAATAAGGAGCATTTTCTGAATTAGGGTTTTACTAGCGCCTAAAGCTCTAAGAATAGCGCTTTCGTGCATACGTTCATCACGACTAGCCTGGACACTTGCCACTAGCACTAACACCCCAGCGATCAAAATAAGTAATAAAATACTTTCAATGGCCATGGATAGCTGAGTAACAACCTTCTGTACTTGTTTCAAGATTTGATCAACATCGATCATAGAGATGGTTGGTTGGGCACGTAGCAAGTTGCTTAGTTGTGGTCGTTGTTCTGGTGCGACATACATACTAGCCAAATAGGTAGTGCTATAGATATCCGTTAAGGGCTTAGAAAATACCAAAAAGAAGTTTGGCTGCAAGCCGGTCCACTCGACCGTGCGCAAATTAGTAATAGTGGCCTTATGCTCTATGCCTGCCACGTTATAAATTAAATAATCACCAACTTGCCAGTTATAGCGCGTGGCATAATCTAGTTCTACAGATACTTGTAAGTCTGTATCTTCTGGACTCCACCAAGCGCCGGCAACAATCTCGTTATCGGCAGGCAGTTCTTCGCTCCAAGTAAGATTGCGTTCACGATCTGCACTTGGGCCCGGTTGACCTTGAGCCATTGCATTAAGCATTTCTGGGTCTGGATAAACGATACGACCACGGGTCATAGGATAGAAGTTAAGGCCATCACTGTTAATCTCATTATCAATGACAAACTTATCTAGTTCTTCCCGTTGCTCACCAAAAATATTCAGCATAAAGACATTGGGTATGCCCGTTTGTAGCCGCTGTTGCCAATCACTTAAAAGGAAATTACGCACCCCAAGCAGACTAAATAACAGCATTAATGCCAAGGCAAAGATCATCATTTGCATGCTATTCTGGCGGCGCCGACGATGCAGGTTAGCTATACCAAGCTTACCAGCTTGGCCAAGATATTGACGCAATCGCGCGGTTATCCATAATATGCCCCGACTTAGAGCCCATAACAGGGCAAGTAGCCCACCTATGGCCACGACTAGACCCAAAGTAATCAGTAAAGATCGGCTGTGCCAATAAACTAGGCCTAGGATCGCAACAAAGCCAATTAGTAAGTGGCTAATGGGCTGCGCGCTGCGCGCCACAGCTTGGCGCAGAGCCTGTGCCGGTGCTACTTTGGCCAAGCCCAACATTGGTGGCATAACAAAGGCTAACAAGCAGAGTAGGCCGGTTACCCCACCCAATACAAACGGTTGTAATGGAATACCTTCCGGGGCGCTAATATAGTCAGCTAAAATGGCTAACAAGCCAGAATATAATAACCAAGCGAAGGGCAAGCTTAGCAGTAAAGCAGCTAAAGCTAGTAGCAACATTTGGGTAAGGTAGAGCCAACGTAATTGCTGTGGTCTTAGTCCCAAACATTTTAACAAAGCCACATGTTTGGCTTGGCGGAGGCTATAGCGACGGGCAGAGAGCACCAAGGCGACGCCAGCCAAAATAACCGTCAATGAGCCAGCTAACAGCAAAAATTGTTCCGCTCTATCTAAGGTATCTCCCAACCGGTTGTTAGCCTCATCTGGCGTTCTCCAGCTCTGGGCTTTATATAACAATGGGGTCACAGTCTGCCTTAGATCTTGTAAATCTTGGCTTGATCCAGTTAACAGCCAGCTACGGTTAATGCGGCTACCCGTTTGCACTGCGTTGGTGGCAGCTAAATCATTTAAATGAATCATGGCGCGCGGCGCAAAACCAGCAAAGCCACCATTCTGATCTGGCTCACTAACGAGTACCTTGGTAAGGGTGAAAGTGGCTTCACCGACATCTACTTGATCGCCAACTTCGGCTTCCAAGCTTGCAAGCAAGCGTGAGTCTAGCCAGAGCTCCCCGGGTTTGGGGCCGCGCTCAGCCGTTGCAGCCTCACCAAAAGCGATATCACTTACTTGCAGTGAACCTTTTAAAGGATATTGGTCACTCACTGCCTTGATGCTGGCAAGTTGCATCTGCATTTCATGAAACAACATGCCTTGAAAACGATGCACTTGGGCTTGTTGAAGATTGCGTTCTTTGGCTAGTTGTTGCCACTCTGGCTCTATCTTGGCACTGCCGTTAAGGCGCAAGTCTGCTGCCAAAAGGGTTGCACCTTCAGCAACCATAGCTTGTTGAACTTGGGTGGTAAACAGGCTAATACTGGTTAGACTGGTGATGGCCAGTAATAAGGCCACTAGTAAGAGTTGTAATTCGCCCCCACGCCAGTCACGCCAAGCGAGTCTAGCAGCTAGTTTAAGCATTAGCGGCAACCTCAGGTGTTTCTTGTATGCGGCCACCTTGGAGATTTAATGTTCGTTCACAGCGAGCCGCCAACTTAGGATCATGGGTAACAAGGATTAGCGTGGTGTTAGCAGCCTGATTAAGTTCGAATAATAAATCCGTTATATAGTTGCCAGTGTCACTGTCCAGATTGCCCGTTGGTTCATCGGCAAACAGGATTGGTGCTTGGGCGGCAAAAGCTCTGGCAATCGCTACCCGTTGTTGTTCACCACCTGATAATTGGTTGGGGTAGTGATGACCACGTTGACCTAACCCCACTTTTTGCAGATATTCATCAGCCCGTTGTTTGGCATCAGTCTCACCTTTTACCTCAAGGGGTAGCATCACGTTTTCGCGGGCATTAAGGCTAGGAAGCAGCTGGAAGTTCTGGAAAATAAAGGCCACATGTTGCTTGCGAATATTGGCGCGTTTTTCTTCATTTAAAGCAGTAATTTCAGTACCAGCCAGATATACTTTGCCATGGCTTGGTGTATCAAGGCCTGCCAGCATACCTAATAATGTGGTTTTACCTGAACCTGATGCACCGATAATGGCAACACTTTCACCGGGCACAATATTGAGATCAACTTGGTCAAGAATACGTAAATCTGGTTGATCTGCGTTTCCGTTTGGGCTATTTATTACCTGGCACAGGCCGTCAGTGGCCAGAAACGGTGCATTATTTGACATAGGATTACCAATGATAGAATTAATCAGGTTTAGATTATCGCAATTTAAAGCTAGCTTCGGTATGGCAAACACAGTTTTTTGCATTATTTTTACATTTCTAAGTATTAGCCTGCCGGTACAAGCCAAAACGGTTTTGGTTTTGGGTGATAGTCTAAGTGCTGGTTATGGCATGAGCTTACAAGAAGCCTGGCCAGCATTGTTGGAAAAGCGCTTGCACCAGGAGCTCGAAAGTGAGGATTGGAAGGTAGTTAATGCCAGCATCAGTGGTGAAACCAGTGAAGGTGGGCTTCGCCGTTTGCCCATGCTGCTGCAAGAGTTTGACCCCGATTGGCTATTATTGGAACTAGGTGCTAATGATGGTTTGCGAGGCTATCCGGTGCCAAAGATTAGTGCCAACCTAGCACGTATGATTAATATGGCTCAGGCCTCTAATATCAATGTGGTGATTTTGGGTATTCGTATTCCGCCTAACTATGGCGCTCGCTACAGCGAACCTTTCTTTGCGCAATATGCACAATTAGCCGAGCGTTTTAACACCCAACTTGTGCCTTTTATTTTGGAAGATGTGGCTATTAATCCAGAGCTGATGATGGCCGATGGTTTGCATCCGACCATACAAGCCCAGCCTATTGTCTTGGATAATGTCTGGCGCCATATTAATTGGTAGGCAAATTTTCTTACTCTTAAATTGCAGACATAAAAAAGGCAGATCGTAATCTGCCTTTTTTGATTTCAAAAACTTCTTTAAATCGTTTAGCTCATGGCTAGCTTAAGTTTCTTCATGGCATTTTTTTCTAGCTGACGAATACGCTCAGCGGATACTTGGTATTGATCTGCCAAAGTATGCAAAGTCGATTTCGAATCGCTTAGCCAGCGCTGTTGAAGAATATCACGACTGCGGTCATCAAGTTCAGCCATAGCATTAGCCAGACGTTGATTGGAGTTTTGTTCCCAGTCGTTGGCTTCTACTTGTAAGGCAGGATCAGCAGCCTTATCTTCCAGAAAGTATGCTGGTGCCTGATAAGCATTATCATCATCACTTTCTGGTGCATCAAAGGCCATATCTTGGGCCGCCATGCGACCTTCCATCTGTTCCACAACCTTGGCGTCAACGCCCAAGTCAGCGGCAACGGCATTGACTTCATTTTGAGTAAGCCAAGCTAACTTCTTTTTCGAGCTTCGCAGATTAAAGAACAACTTACGTTGGCTCTTGGTGGTGGCCACCTTAACAATGCGCCAATTGCGGAGAATATATTCATGCATCTCAGCCTTAATCCAATGCACCGCAAAGGACACAAGACGCACGCCAACTTCAGGATTGAAACGTTTAACCGCCTTCATAAGGCCAACGTTGCCTTCTTGCACTAGGTCAGCTTGTGGTAACCCATAGCCTGAGTAGCTTTTGGCAATGTGCACGACAAAGCGTAGGTGCGACATAACCAACTGGCGAGCAGCTTCTAAGTCATTTTCGTGATATAAACGGTTAGCAAGCGCGCGCTCTTCTTCCACGGTAAGTACTGGAATAGCACTAACCGTTTGTAGATATGCCTCGTGGTTTTGACCCGGTGTTAAGGCATCGATGGCAAGTAATTGCTTACCCATATAATAACTCCTTCAATTTCGAGGCGGCTGGCAAATTGGTGTCGATAATTTATGCCGATGTCACTTACCTCTTATATATGCGCCATATTATAGCATAATTAGGGCGCTTTTATAGCTCCTAGCATGTGGGAACTATTTTTGAATGGATAATACTAGTTAGGCTTATTAGCAAGTGCAAGGCTAATCTGGCTGCAAGGGAGTAAAGCTCTGTAAAGATGGCTCAGATTAGGTGCTTTTTAAGCACTAAATCACGGCTCCATCTGCCGTAATTGGCGTTGTACGGTTAGTAATGCTGCTAACATCGCTAGACATGAGCTGCCAATAAGAGTGAGGAATATATGCCACAATTGCAGATTATGCAGTTGCCATTGGCTACTAAAACTTATGGCTAAGTTGGTAAGTGAGGGCTGCAGAGCCCCTAGGGCAATAGCCATCATACCGCTAGCTAAAAGGCCTGCGAAAAGACCCGTCCAAAGTGCTGTGTAAAGAAAGGGGCGGCGCAAATAGGCATCCGTGCCGCCGACTAGCTTAATGACTAAAATTTCTTCCCGCCGCTTTTCTATTTGCATACGCATGGTGTTACCCATCACGAGCAGTACCCCAAGAATTAACATCACTGCCAATACCCAGATGCCTCGTTGTGTGGATTGCACTAGTGCCTGCAGACGTTGTAACCATAATTGATCAATTAATACCTGATCCACCTGTTTTATCCCACTTAGCTGCTCGGCCAGTAGAGCAATGGTTTCAGGCTTATTTTCTTGGGGTTCAACTAATATGGTGGCCGGTATGGGGTTCTCAGTTAAGCTTTCAAGAATATTACCTAAGCCACTAGCCAAGCTAAATTCGGTTAATGCCGCGGCAGCGGGTATAAAGGTTATGTTTTTAATATCACTACGTCTTTGTAGCTGATTAGCCAGTGTTTCGGCTTGTGTTTGACTGGTGTCTAAATGCAAAAACACACTGATATGGTTATCAGTATTGAGCTGGTTAGCCAAGTTTTGTACTTGGCCTAGCATAATCATCAAGGTGCCAGGCAAAGCCAGTGCAACGGCCAGAGTGATCCATATGAGGAGATTGCTTAACGGAGTAAGCCATAGTCGTGACCAACTACTGAGGGCTACTTCAAAGTGCTCTCTAACTAAGCGCTTACCAATTTTCTCGGGACGGCTGCGCTGGGCTTGGCTGGCTGTCTTTTCCTTGGCTGTCATTTAAGCGCCTCCAGCAAAGGCACCACTAATATGGCCTTGATGTAAATGGATTTTGGGATGGGGTAATGCCTCAATCAGATTCAGGTCATGACTAGCGATGAGAACCGTAACCCCTACCTGATTAAATTGCTCGAACAGTTGCATTATCTCTGCCGATAACTTGGGATCGAGGTTGCCCGTAGGTTCGTCGGCAAGTATCAAGCGAGGTTTGTTGACAATGGCACGGGCAATACCGATACGCTGTTGTTCTCCTGTGGATAGCACCTTGGGTAGCTGTTTTTCCTTACTAAGCAAGCCCACTTTGTCGAGGGCGGCCCTGACTCGACGCCCAGCATCACGATTATTGTAGCCACTTACTTTTAAAGGCAAAGCAATATTGTCATAAACGCTGTAATCATCAAGCAGTTGATGGTTCTGAAATACTAAACCAATTTTGCGCCGATGGAGGGCAATCTGATTACCTTGCAGCTTACTTAAGTCTTGTTGGTCGACAACAACGCGGCCAGATGATGGCTGCTCCATCAGCATGATCAGTTTTAGCAGGGTACTTTTGCCAGCCCCAGAGTGCCCGGTAAGAAAGGCCATAGCCCCTTGTGGCATATTTAAGTTGGTATGATCGAGCGCTGTTTTGTCACCATAGCGCTTGCTGACTTGCTCTAGGTGAATCATTTTGCGTTATCAACCTGCGCTTTTTCAAACAAGGCATCAATAAATTCTTCAGCATTAAAGGGGCGCAGATCGTCAGCTTGTTCGCCCACACCGATAAAGCGAATCGGCAAAGCAGATTGTTTTGCCAAGGCAAAAATCACCCCACCTTTGGCGGTTCCATCAAGTTTGGTGAGGGTAACACCAGATACGCCTACCGCGTCACCAAACAGAGCTGCCTGACTGAGAGCATTTTGCCCCGTGCCTGCATCTAATACGAGCATCACTTCATGGGGTGCTTCAGCATCCAGTTTCTGCATCACCCGCACTACTTTACTAAGCTCATCCATGAGGTGGCCTTTATTTTGTAGACGTCCAGCGGTATCGGCAATGACAATATCTACACCTTTGGCTTGAGCTGATTGCACGGCATCAAAGATTACCGAGGCACTATCAGCACCTGTATGTTGTGCCACTACAGGAACGTTATTGCGCTCTCCCCAAGTTTGCAATTGCTCCACGGCAGCAGCACGAAAGGTATCACCAGCCGCCAACAGCACTGATTTGCCTTGAGCCTGAAAACGCTTAGCTAATTTACCAATGGTGGTGGTTTTACCAGCACCATTAACCCCCACCATTAAGATCACAAAAGGCTGTTCTTGAGTAGGGATTTCTAGGGGCAGTGTACAAGGTTGAATTAGGCTAGCTAAACAATCTCGCAGAGCTGCATAGAGCGCTTGGGGGTCTTGTAAATCTTTGCGCGCCACTGTTTCTGTTAGTTCAGCCATTATGGCTGCGGTCGCTTCAACACCTATATCGGCCATTAAGAGCTGTGTCTCAAGCTCTTCGAAGAGGTCGTCATCAATGGCCTTAGCGCCCATAAATAGGCTCGCCAGACCCTCACCAAGTTGTGATCGAGTACGGGCTAGGCCTTGGCGGATGCGGGCAAAAAAGTGACCGCTCGTGGGCTTGTCTGCTGGCTCTATTGGCGCTGATACTGTTGTTTCATCAGCCGTGGCCAAATTATCTGGCTGAATTGCTGGCTCGGATTCAGGTTGTGTTTCAGGCTGAGAGGCATTTTGGTTAGTGTCGCTCTGACTTGCTGCAGCGGTCTCTTCTTGAGTGGACGGCTTGTCCTTCTGTTTGCCAAATAAGTTAAATAGAGCCATGGTGTTTGTGGCGTCCTCCAGTTTTGTTCTGAGCCGCATTCTATCATGATGGTAAATGGGGTTATACCCTGAAAAGTCATCACCAAATAGAGTAAAAAATTACTATACTGTAACCATGCTCTAAGTTTGTAGGACGGTGTTGCTAAGTTATGCTGTTGTTGCCCAATAAGATGCCCTACAATAGTCTTTTATATGGATCATTTGTAGATTTATGACGCGCCATCGCCAACCGCCGAAAAGTAAGAAAAAACATCCATTTAAGGCTATTTCAGGTCAGGATAAAGTGGTCAATATTGCCCAGCCTGCACGGCAGGAGTTGCGTATAATTGCTGGTCACTGGCGTGGGCGCAAAGTGCCCTTTACGGCGGTCTCTGGTCTGCGACCCACCTCTGACCGAGTTCGTGAAACCCTCTTTAATTGGTTGGCCCCCATATTACCTGGGGCCACTTGTTTAGATTTGTTTGCAGGTACGGGAGCTTTGGGATTAGAAGCTCTGTCTCGGGATGCGGCTGACGTAGATATGGTGGAGCTATCACAGGTAGCCAAGCAGCAATTAGAGCAGAACTTGGCAACGTTGCCATTGCAGGAAAATCAGCAAGTTCAGGTGCACAATATGAGTTGCTTTGATTGGTTGCGTCAAACAAACAAAACCTATGATGTTGTGTTTTTGGATCCACCCTTTGCTTTGTCTTTAATGGACGATGTGTTAGCACTTTTGCAAGAAGCTTCGCTACTGCGAGAGGGTAGTTTAATTTATATTGAGCAGCCTAAACCTTTAGCCAATTTATCACTACCCAAACACTGGCATCTGCACCGCCAAAAAAAGGCTGGGCAGGTGCACTATGGTGTTATTCGCGTTGAAGCTTAAGCTTTGTTAACCGACGACTTTGGCCACAGCTTGTTCGAGTAGAGCCAGCCCGTCATCAATATCAGTATCAGGAATTAACAAAGAGGGTGCCATCCTTATTACATCAGGACCGGCCACAAGAACCATTAAACCCACTTCGGCAGCAGCTTGCTGGAAGGTGCCAGCTTGCCCTTGATATTGCTTATTCATAGCGCAGCCAAGTAAGAGCCCGCTGCCACGTATTTCAGCACAAAAGTTATACCGTTCATTAATGGCGGCTAAGCCCGCTTTAAAGCGTTTTGATTTGGTATTTATGGCATTTAATACCTGCGGCTGGTTAATCAAATCTAGCACTTTTGAAGCAATAGCGCAGGCCAAGGGGTTGCCCCCATAAGTGCTGCCATGGGTGCCAACCTCAAAATGCTCGGCAACACTGGCGCTGGCAAGCATGGCGGCTACGGGAAAGCCATTCCCTAAGCCTTTGGCGCTGGTCAAAATATCCGGCGTAATACCTAATTGTTCATAGCCATAAAGGGTGCCCAAACGACCAACACCGGTTTGTACTTCATCCATAACAAGCAGAGCCTGGTATTGGTCACATAATTCTCTAACGCGCTTGGCAAAAGCGGTTGTAGCAGCATTAATGCCACCTTCACCCTGTAAGGGTTCCATAATAATAGCGCAGGTTTTGTCAGACACCGCAGCCTCAATAGCCGCTATATCGTTGTAGGGTAGGTGGGTAATACCTTCAATAGCAGGGCCAAAACCTTCCCTGTATTTGGCTTGGCCACCGACACTCACAGTAAATAGGGTGCGCCCATGGAAGCCTTGTTCAAAGGCGATAATTTCATGTTTTTCTGGGCCAAATTTGTTATGAGCATAACGTCTGGCTAGTTTAAAAGCCGCTTCATTGGCTTCGGCACCGGAATTGGCAAAAAATACCCGGTCGGCAAAGGTCGCAGCAGTGAGTTGCTGCGCTAATTTTAGGGCTGGCTCATTAGTCATAACATTGGACAGGTGCCAAAGCTTTTTGCCCTGTTCTTGCAAAGTTGCCAGCATTTCAGGGTGAGCATGACCCACACTGGTGACGGCAATGCCCCCAGCAAAGTCAATATATTCGCGTCCTTCTTGATCCCACACACGAGAACCTTCACCACGCACAGGGATCATTTTTGCAGGTGCATAGTTGGGCACCATAACTTGATCAAATAGCTCGCGTTTTAATGGTTGGTCGGACATCTTCTATTCTCTGTGTTTGGTTAATTGTCAGCAACAAATATTGTAAATCAATAATGGTAACTACTACCACTGACATTTTTGCCAGATCTAGGTCTTGGCTATAGGGTAATTTATATATCCATAATGGCAGCAAGCCAATTGCATAAACCGTGAACTGGAATATTTATCCAGACCACATGCCAATAAAGTTTGTTGGTATTTTTGTAGGCGCGTGTTAATTGGCTTAGGTAACCATTGCTTGAGGTTGGTAGCATAGCTTTCAAAGGCCTATATGTACAGATTAATCATCCTATTTATGCTGTCTCTTGGGGCTTGTTATCACGCTCGACACATAAAAACCCTCTATTTTCTGCTTTAATACCATCATTCCCTGCAAAGCGGACATTATTGTGTGGAAATTATTGAGCCGACCATCAAATATTAAGTTGGTGAGGTTAAGCCCTCCAACTTCAGCTACTGCGACCAAAACCTGCCTAGTTTAGACAAAAGGCATTAGGTAACTTGAGTAAAGGCTTGGGGCGTGATTGTATGCAGGGCTTTACAAATCTGAGGTTAATTTTATGGAAATTCTATCTGCGGCAACTTTGTTGTTTTTAGTTATGGATCCTTTAGGTAATGTGCCTCTATTTCTGTCGGTGCTAAAGACTGTGCCAGAAGAACGTCGAAATTGGGTTTTGCGACGAGAGCTGCTTATTGCCTATGGCGTATTGATTTTGTTTTTAATGATTGGCCCCTATGTGCTGAGTTTTTTGCAGCTATCCAAGGAGGCTATCAGTATTGGTGGCGGTATTGTCTTGTTTTTAATTGCCTTAAAAATGATTTTCCCAACTGAGCAAGGCTTGATGGGGCCAATGCACAAGGGAGAGCCTTTGGTTGTGCCTTTAGCTATTCCTATGGTGGCTGGCCCATCATGTTTAGCTATGATTATGCTTATGCGTGAACAGGCAGCTGGTGACTGGTTAAGCATGTGGCTGGCCGTCACTTTAGCTTGGGTGGTTAGTGCCGCCATTTTGTTAGCGTCTAAGTACTTGTTTAAGATTTTGGGTGACCGAGGTCTAGCCGCCATAGAGCGTTTGATGGGTATGGTACTGATTATTATGTCGGTACAGATGTTGCTAGAGGGCGTTGCCCAATACCTGCAATTAGGCCCTTCAATCTAGGTGCTCCAAAATGGGGCAATTACAGTATATAGAGTCGTTTCCTGACAGGTCTAATAGTAGCCATTAGTTCATAGTGTCGCTTATTGATGATGCGTGACTTTGTGTTGCGGGCAAAAATGGTAGAAGTATGAGTTTAAGTGTATTTGATTTAATGAAGGTGGGAATTGGCCCTTCCAGTTCTCACACCGTTGGCCCTATGCGAGCGGCAGTAACCTTTATTAAGCAATTACAAGATCAGGGCTTGGTGTCTCAGGTAGCGCGAATAGAAACTGAGTTATATGGTTCTCTGGGAGCTACTGGTAAGGGCCATGATAGTGATATTGCGGTGGTTTTGGGGCTGTTAGGCGAAAGCCCTGAAACGGTTGAGCCGCGTGCGGTAAAACCATTATTACAGAAGGTGGCGAAAAACGGTCAATTACCCCTTGGCGGCACAGATCATATTATTGCCTTTGAACAAGCAAGTGATGTCATTCTAAATATGGATGACTCTTTGCCATATCATCCTAATGGCATGACTTTGCGGGCTTTTACTGCGGACAAAAAACTACTTTTAGCCCTAACTTACTATTCCATAGGCGGTGGCTTTGTTGTCGATGAGGCAGCTGCAATGTCTGATACCCTGCCTGTGCATGATGATATGCCGCTGGTGCCTTACCCCTTTAGTTCAGGTATGGAGTTGCTTGCCCATTGTGATGCGACCGGTATGAGTATTAGCCAAATCATGATGGAAAATGAAAAGACTTGGCGCACGGAAGATGAAATCAGAACTGAGCTTCTGTATATGTGGCAAGTTATGCAGGATTGCGTTAATAACGGTTGCCATGCAGAAGGCGTTTTACCCGGTGGACTGAATGTCAAAAGACGGGCAGCCGAACTTTATGGCCGTTTAAACTCCCTCGGTTCCATTAAGGTAATCACCCCCCAATTGTCGGCTATGGACTGGGTTAATCTTTATGCCATGGCGGTGAATGAAGAAAATGCTACCGGGGGGCGTATTGTCACCGCCCCAACTAATGGTGCTGCCGGAGTTATGCCTGCAGTGATGCATTACTATGCCAATTTTTACCCCGGTGCCAACGATGAGGGCATTATTAAGTTTATGCTGGCCGCTGCTGCCGTTGGTATTTTATGCAAATTGAATGCGTCAATTTCTGGTGCCGAAGTCGGTTGCCAGGGCGAAGTAGGCAGTGCCTGTGCCATGGCCGCGGCTGGCTTGGCAGAGGTGATTGGTGGTACGCCCATGCAAGTTGAAAATGCTGCAGAAATTGGTATGGAGCATAATCTAGGCCTTACCTGTGATCCTATTGCTGGACTGGTGCAAGTACCCTGCATTGAGCGTAATGCGATGGCTGCTATTAAGGCCATTAATGCGGCGCATATGGCTTTACGAGGCGATGGTGAACATCTGGTATCA
>MDSZ01016830.1_pt1 | contig 51833 bp, 50 predicted proteins | sample 811201 | NCBI WGS metagenome assembly MDSZ01 (sample SAMN05326647, study PRJNA326480) | marine metagenome | isolation source: seawater | place: Indian Ocean: North | collected 2010
CTTTATAAAAAATAATGGACATACGGCCAACAAATGCTTCACCAATTTTAAATAAGAAAACAAAGCCTAATATTCCTAAAGCAATAGAATATCCATTTTTTTTAAAAAAACTGATTATTGGTCCAACTACTGTCCCTAAAATATAACTAAAGAATTTTGTTTTTAAGTTGATAGATACATGAGTTCCAAAAATAATTTTGTCATTTTCTTTTTGTTTTGCTTGTCTATTATTTTCAATTACCTCATCAATAAAAATTAAACCTATATTCATTGAAATTACAACAACCCCTAAAATCAAGAACGTTGTTTGCCAGTAATCGACAATACCTATATTGTCAAAAAATTCAGCCGTAAATAAAGCTATAATCCCCCCAAGTTTATATCCGCTCCACCAACCAATTACTGCCATTGCAGCTCCTGCAGCCATAGCTTTTTCTTCATTTTCACTTATTTGTTCAATTCTTAAAGCATCAATAGTAATGTCTTGAGTAGCAGAAGCTATAGATATAATTAATCCAATAGAAATTAGTAAAGCTAGGTTTTGAGAAGGATTAATAAAGCTCCAAATTATCAAACTTAATAGAATCGCTAACTGCATTAAAACTATCCATCCCTTTCTATGACCTAATTTTTTTGTTAAAAAAGGAATTTGAATTCTATCTATGATTGGAGCCCATAGATAATTGAATGCGTATACACCAAAAATTAACCCGGCCCATCCAATCGTTGATCTGCTTAGCCCCTCTTCTTTAAGCCAAAGGCTTAAACTAGTAGCAATAAGCACCCATGGAAAACCACTTATGGCCCCAAGAAGAAAAATTTTTAGCATTCTTGAATCTTTGTAAATTAAAATCGATTCAGTCCAGCTCTGCTTTGTTGGCGTCATTTTAAAAACAACCCTATAGATTAGTTAAAAATACTACTCTTATTTTTTATAAAATATATGTTTTTTTGTTTTATTAAAATATCTATAATTATATATGCAGAAAAATTGGACCATTATACATCTTAACAAAAAATATTTCTTAAAAGCGGGTAAAAAAGTTTTTAAATGTCAAATAGGTTCAGGTGGTCTAAAAATGGCAGAGAAAAAAGTAGAAGGTGATAAATCAACGCCAATTGGGAAATGGCTTTTAGGTTCTTTATATTATAGATCTGATAAGTCTTCAAGGCCAAAATTTAAGAAAAAACATTCTTTAAAAATAAATCCAATCACCGAGTATTGTGGCTGGTGTGACGACATTACAAGTAATTATTATAATAAATATATAACAATTAATAATTCTAAATTTACAAATGTTAATTATGAAAATTTATGGCGAGGAGATGATGCTTACGATATAATCATCGTAATCTGTCATAATGTAAAGCCAACAATTAAGAATAAGGGAAGCGCCATATTTATACATTGCAGTTTTTCAGACTTCAGGGAAACATCAGGTTGCATTGCTTTAAAGAAAAGAGATTTAACTTTATTATTAAAAAATCTATCAAATAAAGTCAGGTTAAATATCAAAAATAATTTTTAAGAATATAAAACTTTACAGATTTCAATTATAGAATTAAAAGTTAATTTTTGAAATTCAATATGGGGCAATTAATGTCGTATTCTTTATTATCAGTAGCACTAGGTCTATTAGGTTTATTATCAGCTTATTTTGTCTATCTTAAAGTTAAATCTTCTTCAGAAGGTGATGGTAAAGTTAAAGAAATTGGCGATGAAATTCACCTTGGGGCAATGGTTTTTATGTCTGCAGAATATAAACGATTAGCTATTTTCTGCTTGGTATGTATGGTTGCCCTTCATTTCTCACTAGGTTGGCAAACGGCCTCATCCTTTTTATTAGGCGCGCTATGTTCTGGAACTGCTGGTTTTATTGGTATGTATTCAGCAACTAAAGCCAATGTGAGAACAGCGGTGGCTGCCAGAGATCAAGGTTCATCTGAAGCATTAAACATTGCCTTTTTTGGTGGCTCAATTATGGGCTTAACAGTAGCCGCTATGGGTTTGTTTGGTGTGGGAATATTATTTTACTTCTTTGCAGGTAATATTGATACCATTCACGCAATAGAAGGTTTTGCGATGGGAGCATCTTCTGTTGCATTATTTTCAAGAGTTGGCGGTGGAATTTTTACTAAGAGTGCTGATGTGGGCGCGGATCTTGTAGGAAAGGTTGAAGCAGGAATTCCAGAAGACGACCCAAGAAACCCAGGAGTTATTGCAGACAATGTGGGAGATAATGTGGGTGACGTAGCAGGTATGGGTTCTGATATTTTTGAATCTTATTGCGGGTCAATGATTGCGTGTATTGCTTTAGCATCATCAATGACTAGTGCTACAATCAACTCATTGGGCGGAAGTCAGTATATACTACAATATATGCCTCTAGCATTAGCCTCTTTAGGGATTGTTTGTTCTTTATTAGGGATATTAACAGTTAAAGTTTTTTCTTCCAAAAGTGCAGAGACAGCTCTAAGATATGGTACTATTGGATCTGCAGTCTTGTTCGTTATAACTTCTTATTTTCTTATAAAATTGGTAGGCGTTTCCTCAGGGGTTTGGATTGCTGTTCTTACTGGTTCAGTTGGGGGAATTGTTGTTGGCTTAGTAACTGAATACTACACTGGGGGAAGTCCTGTAGAAAAAATAGCTAAAGATGGAGAAACAGGTTCTGCAACAGTTTTAATTTCGGGTCTTGCAACTGGTATGCAATCCGTGGCTATACCAGTGCTTACAATAGTTTCAATTATTTTTATTTCTAATATTTACGCAGGACTTTATGGAGTTGGCATCGCTGCTGTAGGTATGTTAAGTACTGTTGGAATTACTATGGCTATAGATGCATATGGTCCAGTTGCTGACAATGCTGGTGGAATAGCAGAAATGTCTGAAATGGGGAAAGAAACAAGGCAAATCACTGACTCTTTAGACGAAGTTGGTAATACAACAGCAGCTATTGGAAAAGGTTTTGCTATAAGTGCTGCTGCGCTAGCGGCTTTAGCCTTGATAAGCGCTTATATTGAAAAAATTTCAATGAAAGATGAAAGTTTTGTATTAGCTATTAATGATCCATTGGTTTTGTGTGGAATGTTTCTAGGTGGTATTTTTCCTTTTATAGTAAGTTCTATGACAATGACTGCGGTTGGTGATGCAGCTTTTGATATGATAAAAGAAATTAGAAGACAGTTTAAAGAAATTCCTGGGTTACTTGAAGGTAAGGCTAAGCCAGATACTGCAAGATGTGTTGATATTGCAACGAGAGCCGCATTACGGAAAATGATTGCTCCTGGAGCATTAGCTGTACTCTCACCGGTCATTATTGGTTTTATTTTAGGCCCAAAGGCTCTTGGCGGTATGTTAGGCGGAGCACTTATTTGCTGTGTTATGATGGCTTTAATGATGTCTAATGCTGGTGGAGCATGGGATAACGCTAAGAAGTTTGTAGAAAAAGGTAACTTTGGAGGAAAAGGTTCCGATGTTCATAAAGCAGCAGTTGTTGGAGATACTGTAGGTGATCCTCTAAAAGATACATCTGGTCCATCAATGAATATTTTAATAAATGTTATGGCTATAGTAAGTTTAGTTATAGCACCTCTATTAATTTAATTTTTATAGATGAACAAAACTAAAATAACTTTATTCATTGAATTTTGTAATAGCTGAAAAGTCCAAGTTACCTTTGTTTTGGCTTACCATATCTCCAAAATTTTCTTGAGCCTTGGTTCCGAAAGGCGCTGATGTACCTGTAGTTTGTATAGCTTTAAGAGCTATACTTAAATCTTTAAACATTAAGCTTGCTGAAAACCCTGGCTCAAACTCATTATCTGCAGGACTTTCAGGTCCTACTCCTTTAATAGGACAATAATTATTTATTGCCCAACATGAACTAGTTGAAGTTGATAATATTTCGAATAGTATTTGATTATCTAAACCTAAATTTTTGCCTAGGTTAAAAGCCTCTCCGACACCAATCATAGTTGTTGCTAATAACATGTTATTACATGCTTTTGTGGCTTGTCCCGTGCCATATGAACCACAAAGTAGAGATTTTTTTCCCATTACTTCAAATAATGGTAACATTATATTATACGCATCGTCTGTGCCACCCACCATAAAAGTTAATGTACCATTTTCAGCTCCACCAACACCTCCTGAAACTGGAGCATCAAGAGACAAAAGTTTTCTGTCTTCACATTTCTTATGTAAGATTTTTGCTTTATCTACATCAATAGTGGAGCAGTCTGTTATCAATGTACCAGGCATTAAGCTATCTATAATACTATCTAAGACTTGCTCTACAATTTCTCCATTAGGTAACATTGTGATAATTATGTCTGAATCTTTTGATACATCATTTAAATCAGAAGCTTTTTTAAGTCCTTTTGGTAAAAGTTGTTTGACAAATTCTTCATTAATATCATAGCCAATAACTTCATAATTAGCATTCAAAAGGTTTGTTACCATTCTAGCGCCCATATTGCCTAAGCCAACAAAACCGATTTTTTTCATTTTAATTCTCCTTTGTTCAGATATTCAGATAGAGGGATGGTTTGACTTTTAGTTATCCGCTCTGAAGTTAAGGTTTTTTGGTTGATTTGTAAATCTTGCTTTAAGCCAAATAAATAAGGATACCATTCTCTTGACAACTCACCTTTCCATTTCCATAAAAGAAAATCTAATGCATCAAGATGTTCTCTTTTAATCTCAATTGATTGAGTAGGTGGATTGAAACCAAAATCTGGGCTTAAAAAAAAATTTTTAATTTTAAGAAAAGCATTTGGAACATTGTGCATTTTTAAAATATTTTCCCATGATTTTTTTGAAAGTTTGCTAATAATGCTTTTTTCAAATATGTCTAAAACTAAAAGATCTGTTTTTATCAAACCTGTAGGGTTTATCATTATATCCTTAACGTTTTCTCTTCCAAAAGTCGGTCCTATAAAAAAGCGTCGAGGACAATAATCGTTAGCATAAAAATTATCCCAAATAATTATATTATTAGGTAATATTTTCGTTATTTTTTGATAATTTTTATATGATTTAGCTATAACATTTTTACCACAATAAAATACTTTTATTATGGGGTTCAGCGTCCTACTTAAGTCTTTCAAGTAAGTAGGATCATCACTCATTAATTCATCAGCATAAATCCTTGGTATAAAAAAAATATTTTGTCCTAATTTATCAGAAAGTTTGTTAGCCAAAATACCATGATATGTTCCTTCAGACACCTTAATGCCAAATTTTTTTTTAAAATCGTTAGGAATATCGTCTAACATTAGAGCAATTGAAGTAGCCCCATCCTCAAGTAACTGTTTAGCCTTTTTTAAAAGTAATTCGAAATCTGAGTTATTATTTACAGAAACATTGTGTAATTCTTTAAAATTAAAATCTAGTCCAGGAGCAATTCCAGCTATAACATTAATATTATTTTTTTTGCTTAATTGAGTGAAACTCTGAAAACTAAGACGCCATTTTCTACTGTATTTTTTTCTCCAGTCTAATCTATGACAAATATCCTCTTTAGGAGCATAAAAATAGGTATTCATACTATTTTTATGGAGTGATTTAATTATAAGCTTTCTGTTTTTCCAAGTTAATAGTTTTCCATAGTATCCTTCTATATATCCGATGATGTTATTTTCATTATTTTTCATTTGATATCTTTTTGAATATTGCAATATTATATTAGCCTAATTAGGAGAAAAATATAATGAAAGTTTTAGGTATTGGTGCTCATCCAGATGATATTGAGATTTTTATGTATGGTTTGCTTTCTATTTATAAAAAAGAAGGTCATCAAGTTTATACAATGATTGCTACTGATGGTGCAAAAGGAGGAGCAATTAAAGGTAAAAAACTGGCTAAAGAAAGAGCTAATGAAGCTGTCAATGGCTTAGCAAAACTATCTTCACCAATTTTTTTAAATTTGCCAGATGGAGAATTGGGTTGTGAATTAGAACATAGAAAAATTGTAAAAGAAAATATTTTAAAAATTATGCCTGATTTAATTATTACACATTCTGAAAATGATTATCACTCAGATCATAGATCATTATCTAATATTATTACAAGAGCAGTAAGTCATTACATCCCAATATTATATTGCGATACTCTAATGGGCGTGAATTTTAATCCCAATTATTATGTTAATATAACAGATTATTATGAATTAAAAAAAGAAGCAATTCTTAAACACAAAACACAAAGACCTCAAAGGTTTGTAGATTTGTTTGAGCTGATGAATGGCTATAGAGCTGCCCAATGTAACGCGCCAAAAGGTAACTTTGCTGAGGCATATAATTTTATACCCTCATTTCCTTTTTCAGACATTAGAGAAGCTTTACCATCTCCTTTAAAATTAAGACCATTCCATATCGACAAACACCATGGCTTTTTATAAATATTTGTATAACTCTCCTCCTGAAGCAGGTTTAAAAACGCCAGTTGTTGATGGAAAGGTAAATGGAAGATTATATATGGATCTTGCTGATAAATAAGCAATTAATTCCGATTCAATATAATCAAAGTCAATCCCGAGTTGTTGTTCATTAAAAATTTTAATTTGTAACTTATCTTTCAGGCGGTTCATTAAATGAATGTTTCTATAACCTCCTCCTGTAATTATAATATTTTTAACTTCTTTAGGCAAAAACTCTAAACTAATCGCTATTGTCTCTACTGTTAATTCTGCCAATGTAGCCATTATGTCGTTAACGGAGTAACTTTTATCAATTAGCTCATTATAAAAAAATAAAAAAGTCTCTCTATCAAGAGACTTTGGAGGTAGTTTTTTAAAAAAATCAAATTTTAGGAATTTTGTAATTTCTTCTCTAATAGGGGTTCCTTTGGAAGCAATAATTCCGTCTTTATCATAACTTTTGTCTGATATGCTAGACATGTAATCATCCATTAACGCATTGCCAGGGCCGGTGTCAAAACCAATTAATGATTTTCCATCCCAAAATGTTAAATTAGAAATGCCCCCTATATTTAAAAAACAGCATGGTAATTCTATACCTAATGTTTCAATTATAAATTTATGGTATACTGGTGCCAATGGTGCTCCTTGTCCTCCTAATAATAGATCTTTTGATCTAAAATTAAAAATAACATCTTTATTAAGTAACTTTGCTAATTTTGTTGGGTCACCTAATTGAATAGAAACTTTTTTTTTAGGGTCATGGTAGATTGTTTGACCATGAAAACCAATTAAATCACTATTTTGAATAATTTCTAAATCTTTTAAAGCAAGATAATGTTCTTTTGTTATAAAATCATCTAATAGCTTCTTCTTTTTTAAATTTTTACTTATATCTCTTTTCAATATATCGTCTAAAACTTTCTTTGTTTCAGAACTATATTTGTAATAAAAATTTTGATTTAATCTTTTTAAAACTATACCATTAGTCTTAACCAAACTAATATCGATTCCATCCATGCTAGTACCAGTCATTAAGCCAATTATATTCAAGAAAGGATAATTCAAAATTCATTTTCACCTTTTTAATAAAATTATATAATAATAATTATGTCTAAAAATATACCTAAAACTGAACTCTTGTATCAGAAAAGTAAACCAATTGATCATTTAAGCCTTTCCCATGGACTATCTCTAATGATCAAAGAGCAAAAAAATGCTGCTTTGGAGGTAAAAAAATCAATTAAGTCAATCGAGGAAGCCATAGAAGCCATTTATAAACATTTAACACTAAACTCTAAAGGAAGGTTAATATATGTAGGAGCTGGCACCTCTGCTAGAATAGGTGTGCAAGATGGAGTTGAATTATTTCCAACATTTAATTGGCCAAAGGAACGTTTAGACTTTATTATTGCTGGTGATGTAAATGCTCTTTTTAATGCCATTGAAAATGCTGAAGACGATACATATTCTGCTGAAAAAATGGTAGAAGATAAGTTTATATGTCATGAAGATGTTGTCATTGGTGTTGCTGCTAGTGGTAACACTCCTTTTACATGTAGAGTATTAGAAAAAGCTAAAAATCAGGAAGCTCTTACCATTGCAATTAGTAATAACTCTAAGGGTAATATTTTAAAATATGGTGATCACAAAATTATTCTTAATACAAAAGCAGAAGTTATAGCAGGCTCTACTAGGCTTAAAGCCGGAACAGCCCAAAAAATATGCCTTAATGTTATTTCTTCTATGGTAATGGTTAAAATGGGAAGAGTAAAAAATGGAATGATGAATGAAATGATTCCTACAAATGAAAAGCTCAGACTTAGAAAAAAAAATTTAATTAATTTTATTAATTAAAATTCATAATTTTAATTATTGGATCATTTTTACCCATTCTGTCTAAAATATTTACTAGTGGTTCTTTTGATACTTCCATATTGAAAGCATTTGCATGAATACAATTGGTTTCATCTACCATTATCCCAACATGCCCATTCCAAAAAATAACGAACCCCCTTTTTAGCTTTTCATTGTTGTGAATTATTTCTTTTTTAAGTAAGGATTGATCAATTGAGTTTCGAGGGATATTTTCACCATAAGTTTGATATGACAATTGTAGAAGAGCAGAACAATCTAAACCCATAGAGTTTCTACCGCCCCAAATATAGGGAGTTCCTATTAATTTTTCAGCTGTGTTTACCCAATCATCAATTTTATCCTCATTTTTAATGATGTGTTTCTTTGGTATGAAAGCAAATTCCTGTTTTGTATTATTTCCAAGATAAACTTTAGCCCACAAATCGTCAAAATCGCATACATAAATTTGTGAACCTAAGGGCAAGTAATCTATGTAACCTAATTTGATATCATTATCTTTAAAAAGATATGATCTATTAGAAATGACTTTGTGTGAAGATTTTATAGTCTCACCTAAATATTTTTTTTGGACCCAGCCACAGTAGTTGTCAGTTAAAAGTTTACAATAACACCAATCTAGGTAATTATCCAAAATAGTAATGGTTTCTCCAAACAAACATTCTGTTTCTAAACTTGACGTTTCGTCGGGGTCAGATCTCATTGGAATAGATGGCTTAATAACGTTCATATATTTCTTTCTTTACACCAAAGTGCTACATCGAAATTTGGACATGTTTTACTTGTGTTACCAGTATCACAATGACCTAATATTTTTGCATCAGGATATAAAAATTTCCATTCCCTTAAAACTTTTTCTAAAGAAGAAAATTGAATTTTGGTAAAATAATCACGCCCTATTAAACATACACCCAAGCTTATATCATTTTTACCCTTAACGTGAGCACCAATCCAATATTCTGGTCTACCATTTTGAATTTTTCCTGATCTACAAATTACTTTATGGTAACCTATACCATCCCAACCAAAATTAAGATGCATTTTATGAATATCTAAAGCGCTTAAATCTTCTCTATTTTCTGTATCAGAGCAGTGAACAACAAGTAATTTAATATTTGAGCTTATAAGCATTAATTTATCATTTTAAGTAAAGAGTTATTAAATTAATCTTTATAAGTTTATAACACTAATAAAATTATAAATTCAATATTTACTAACTTTAATAAGTTTTTACTTCCGTGTTAATTTTTCATAATGTAAGAAATACAATGCAATATTTTAATTTTAGATTTATATAATAGAATTTATTGATCTTTTTGTTATTATTGCAGGTAAATTCTATAATCTTAGGGTATTTTTTTCATGATTTCTATAACCCCAATATTGTTGGCTGGAGGTTCTGGCACTCGCTTATGGCCATCATCACGTAAAAGTTACCCTAAACAATTTATGCAATTCACTAAAAATGAAACCTTATTTCAGCAAACAGCAAGCAGAGTTGTCGATTGTAATAATTTGAAATTTAACCCACATATAATAATTACAAATTCAAATTTTAGGTTTATTGTAGAAGAGCAACTCCAAGATATAGGAATAAATCCTAGAAGAATTATAATTGAGCCTGAACCTAAAAATACTGCACCTGCAATTATTGCAGCAACAATTTTTGCACAAATGGATAATAAAGACGCAGTCATTATTACTACTCCTACTGATCACGTTATTAGCGATACTAAAAAATTTCATCAAGCAATTAAAACTGGACTTAAAGAAATAGAAAATGGCAAAATAGTAACTTTTGGAATAACCCCATTATATCCTGAAACTGGGTATGGATATATTAAACTAGATAAATTTAGAAACCAAGGTCCAAGCAAAGTAATAAAATTTACTGAAAAACCTGATGAGATGCTTGCTCAAAGAATGCTCGACGAAGGCAACTTTTTCTGGAATTCTGGTATTTTTATGTTTCGTGCAAACGACATGATTAATGCTTTTGAATTATATGCTAAAGATATAATAACAAATGTAGTTAAATCTGTAGATAAATCGGAAAAGGATTTGTCTTTTACAAAGCTTGATAGAGGGTACTGGGGTAATTTAGAAGAAATAAGTATAGACTATGCTATAATGGAAAAAGCAAAAAACTTAGTAGCAATTCCATATTCTTCAGGTTGGTCAGATTTAGGTAATTGGAGTTCTGTTTGGAAAGAATCTAAACAAGATGATAATGGGGTCGCTTTATCCCAAAATGCACATGCAATAGAATGCAAAAATACTCTATTAAGATCAGATAGTAATAATCAAGAAATTGTCGGTTTGGGTTTACAGGATATAGTAGCCATTTCTACACCGGACGCTGTGTTGGTAGCTAATAAAAATAAAAGTCAGGATGTTAAAAAAGTAGTAGACTACCTGAAATCCTTAAACATTTCTCAATCAGAGGAATTTCTTATAGATTATCGTCCATGGGGGTCATATGAAATTTTGTCTGAAGGAATAGGTTTTAAAGTTAAAAGAATTAGTGTAAAGCCAGGAGCAGCTCTAAGTTTGCAAAGTCACAAACATCGATCTGAACATTGGGTGGTGCTTCAGGGATCAGCGTTTGTTACCATTGATGATAGTATCAAAGTAATAGATGCAGGACAGTCAACTTATGTACCTTTAGGCGCAATACACCGTCTTGAAAACAAAGAAAAAAATGTGTTAATAATCATTGAGGTTCAAATAGGTACCTATTTAGAGGAAGATGATATAATTAGATATGAAGATATTTATTCACGTAAATGAGTTCAAATAAACTTATTATTACCCACTTTTATTAAGTCTGGATATTAGGTTTTTATAAGCTCTAGTTCAGAGGTTTTGAAATATTATTTCAGATAGATAGAACTCTCCAAGAATAATTTGCTACTATAATTGATATATAACATATTTATTAATTCGTCTTTGATTTTTTGAACTTAAAAATATAGGTTGTATTTAACATGAGTTATCAAAAAAAAGTTACCTTTATTACAGGCTCTTCAGGATTTGTTGGATTTCATTTAGCAAACTTTTTCTTATCTAATGATTGGCAGGTCATAGGTCTAGATTCTTTAACTGATTACTACGATGTCAACTTAAAAAAAGCTAGGCAAAAGCTTTTATGCAAAAACTCTCATTTTCATAATTATGAAGGTTTGATACAAGATGTTAAATTATTAAATGAGATATTCTTAAAACATAAACCTAATGTTATTGTGCATTTAGCAGCACAAGCCGGTGTAAGATATTCGATTGAAAACCCTATGTCCTATGTTGAGTCTAATTTAGTAGGGACGTTTCAAATTCTTGAAATAGCGAGAAAATATAAACCAGACCATTTACTCATGGCATCAACTTCGTCTGTTTATGGAAGCAACAAAGACTACCCACTTCATGAAAACCAAAAATGTAACACGCCAATATCTTTCTATGCAGCTACAAAACTATCAAATGAGGCGATGGCTCACTCTTATGCACATCTATACAAAATTCCTACTACTATATTTAGGTTTTTTACAGTTTATGGTCCTTGGGGCAGGCCTGATATGGCCTACTTTAAATTTACCAAAAGTATTTTACTAGGAAAGCCAATTGATATCTATAATGAGGGTAACATGTATAGAGATTTTACTTATGTTGAAGACTTAGTAAAAGCCATTTTTCTTTTAACCTCAAAAGAGCCAAAAAAAAATAATGAAAGAAAAGAAATTATAAAAAATGATAATATCTCAGCAGTAGCCCCATTTAGGGTGGTAAATATTGGAAACTCTAGCCCAATAAATTTGTTGGACTTTATCAAAGAGTTAGAAAATGTTTTAGGAAAAGATGCTCAGAAAAATTTTTTAAGTTTGCAGGATGGTGATGTAGAAAAAACACACAGTGATATAAATCTCTTAAGAGATCTTACAGGTTTTGAGCCAAAAACAAATATACATGAGGGAATAACTCAATTTATAAAATGGTATAAATCATATTATTGAAATTTGCTTACAAAATTAATTTAAAACATTATTATAGAATTAAATAACTTATGATAAATTAAATAATTTACTTAACGAAAAAGGAGTTATCAAAAAGTTTAATGTTAACTTTTAATAAAAAATTTTTTATGCGGTTATTTGCTCTCAATCGGTTGTATAAGCTTATGCTTCAAATCGCTTATGACACTTTTGCCACAATAACTGCTTTTTTGCTTGCTTTAGCTTTGCGGCTTGAGACTATCGATTTCTTTTATATTTTTGATACTTATATTGGGCTTGTAATAGCTATCTTTGTAACCTTATTTGTTTTTCCATTGAACGGTCTATATAAAAACATTGCACGATATGTCTCAATCAGTACTGCTATTAACATAACTGTTAGCAGTGCTTTTTCTTCCGCAGTTTTGCTGTCTAGTATCTTGTTGCTTAATCTTAAGATACCAATATCAGTCTCTCTAATCTTTGGAATAATTTTGTGTATGCTTATAGCAGGGATGCGCCTTTTCGTCCGTTATCTAAGCCAAAATTTGTCCTACATAAATCGAGAAAATGTTGCGATCTATGGTGCAGGTGCCACTGGTATACAGTTAATGGATGCATTAAGACAAAATCCAAAATATTCAGTTAAGTTATTTATTGACGATAATCCTGACCTAGATGGTAAAAATATTAGCGGTGTCCATATTATTAATTTTAATCGAGCGAAGGAAAAATTTATAAGCAAAGACATAAAAACCATGCTTTTAACGACCTCATTCAAAGTCAATTACCTTCGCCAAAAAGTATTAGATATATTATCAGATTATTCGATTAAGGTAAAAATTATACCTTTCATATCACAATTTATTGATAGTGAATTTAAATTTGATGAGCTAAAAGACATTAAAATAGATGATTTACTTGGGCGAGTGCCAGTTGAGCCAAATGATAAACTTATGGCAAAAACAATCTCAAACAAAACAGTTCTAGTAACAGGAGCTGGTGGATCTATTGGTAGCGAGTTGTGTCGACAAATTATCGTTTTGAAACCCCAAAAACTCATCTTGATAGATATATCAGAGTTTGCAATCTACAAATTGTTTGAAGAACTTAATAATTATTCATCCGTCCATGAGGTTGATCTCATTCCGGTGATAGGCTCGGTGCAGGATAGAGCATTTATTAAAAATCTTTTTGATCGCTATAAGATTGATACTATTTACCACGCCGCTGCATATAAACATGTTCCTTTGATGGAACAGAATACAATGCAATGTATTAACAATAATGTTTTCGGCTCGTTGAATGTGGCAGAGCTTTCCGTTGCCTCGAAGGTTAAAAACTTTATTCTAGTCTCAACTGACAAAGCAGTAAACCCAACGAATTTTATGGGCGCATCCAAGCGGATTGCCGAAATTATATGTCAAACATTGTCAAAGCAACAAAAAGGTACCTGTTTTTCAATAGTACGTTTTGGCAATGTCTTGGCATCTTCGGGATCAGTAGTCCCGCTTTTTAAAAGACAAATTGAGAGTGGTGGGCCAATTACATTAACCCATCCAGATGTAACTCGTTTTTTTATGACTATTACTGAAGCGGCGCAGTTAGTTATACAGACAGGATCAATTGCGCAAGGGGGTGGTGGCATATTTGTTTTAGATATGGGAAAATCAATTAAAATTCTAGATTTAGCAAAACGGATGATTCACCTATCTGGGAAAAAACCAATTTTAAATGAAAACGAAAATCTTAAAGATAATGAGATTGCAATCAATGTAACGGGTCTCAGACCAGGAGAAAAATTATTTGAAGAGCTTACATATAACCCAAATTTGGTAGGAACGATCCACCCTCGTATAAACACCGCCGTCGAGACATCAATGAAAAGCGAGGAGTTGCAATCTTTACTGAGGTTTATCAAAGATGCCATTATTAATAATGATTACCAAAAGCTATTTAAGGGCATTGCCAAAGTTTGTCATGGCATTTCAGATATTAAAACATCAACAGATGCCCTTATTAAAAAGAATGATACTAAACAAGGTAAGGGTATATTAGTTAACTTAACAAAAAATAAATAGAACAACTTAAAACTCAACTATTTATTTAGTTAAGTCAAGTTTGAGTTTTATAGGCTAATTCTATGAAAAAGTTTAAGTGTGTGATAATACTATTGTTGATTTACGTAATCTATTACTGCTTAAACAAGGCTATGAAAGCATACGACGTCGCTCTTAGATATGCGCATTTAAGTTAAAAGACATACTTACATTATCTAACGGTAAACATGTCCTATTTTTAAGGAAATCCAAAACCGATCAGTTTGGTAAGCGTAAATTAATTTCTATCTCCGTTGAGCTTGCTGAAATGATTAGCCACTAGCAAGATAATATCAAATAAACTTACAGTTACATCTTAAAAAGCTCTAAACACGAATTAAGCGTTAAAGAAAATTTAGACTCTGCTACATTTAAAAAAAATACTGAAGCTAGTTCAAAGTAAAGTGAAACTGCATAATATTGGTGAGCTACCAGGTCACTCGTTTCGCGCGGGTGCTTCTGTAGATCTTCTTTTTGGAAGTGTGCCGTTTGAAAGGATCGTGCTTCGTGGCGGATGTAAGTCTGTGAATACCGCGTACGATATCTGATGAACTGGGATGATTGCCATTGGCTACTCGTAGGTGAGGCATAAGCTAGGCAAAATAATCCGTAACGACAGAAGTCATCACATCACATGTTTTTTTTATCTCATCCTCTGTCAATGTAGGATGACACAAAAACATCAAACTTGTTTCCCCTAGTAGTTTTGCGTTAGGTAATCTTTCTTTAGGTCTTAAACTAGTGTTATCAAAGGCCCTTTCGAGATAAACCTCAGAGCATGATCCTGAGAAACAAGGCACGCCCTGCCCATTAATAGACGCCATGATCTCATCGCGATCAGCTTCAGTGCTTTCAACAAAGACGTAGCACTTGTATGCGGCATGATTACAACAATTGGTCTGTTTACATTTGTTATGGTAATCATTGCAATGCAAATCAGGTACACGCAAACCATTCAACTGTTTAGCTGATTTCCAAATTGCATTCGCATTAGCGAGACGTTTAGAGGACCATTCATCAATCCGAGTTAATTGAATGCGTCCTATTGCTGCTTGCATTTCCGTCATTCGCCAATTTGTACCAAATGAGTCATGCACCCAACGAAAACCTGGGAGATGTTTTCTCTCATAAACAGCCTCCCAACTCTTTCCATGATCTTTATACGACCACATCCGTAACCATAATTCTCGATTATTTGTAGTAACCATGCCGCCGTCACCCCCGGTGGTCATAATTTTATCTTGGCAAAAAGACCATGCACCAACATGCCCGATACTACCTACACTGCGTCCTTTGTAGCGCGCCCCATGCGCCTGCGCGCAATCCTCAATCACGAACAGATCATGCTTGCGCGCAAGTTTCATTATGGGGTCCATATCGCAGGGCCACCCGGCTAAATGCACACAGATAATTGCCCGCGTACGTGGTGACAACACCTGCGCCACCGTCTCCGCAGTAATATTCTGGCTGTCACGATCTACATCGGCAAACACTGGCGTAGCACCCACCGATACAATACTTGAGGCTGATGCCAAAAAGGTACGCGGTGTCACCACTACCTCGTCACCCGCACCAACACCTAAAGCTAACAGCGCAACATCTAAGGCCACTGTGCCATTGGCAAGCGCCACGGCATAGCGCGTATCGGCAAACCCTGCAAACTCAGCCTCGAATTCACGGCACTCAGAACCCGTCCAATAATTTACCCGATTGGAAAGCAGCACTCGCTGCGCCGCATCCGCTTCCTCTTGCGTAAAGCTAGGCCATGGGGAAAAAGGTTTATTCAACATCGATGTTTACTCGCTCTCAATAATTGGCCGCGCAGGGTTACCCACTAGTGTCAAACCATCAAGGATATTGGAAACAACAACTGCACCTGCACCTACCATCACATCAGAACCAATATTAACCCCTTGCTTCACACAAGCACCAACACCAATCCAGCTGCGTGCACCAACATGGACATCACCCGAAAGATGTACACCTGGTGCAATATGCACGCCGTCTGCCAATTGACAATCGTGATCCACAGTTGCGTCCGTATTCACAATAATTCCAGCCCCTAATGTTGCATCTACACTCACAATCGCACCGGCACAAATCACCGAACCGATTCCAATCTGGGCAAAGTTACTCACCACTGCAGTGGGATGAATCAAGGTCACAAGAGGCGCATTAGCAGCTTTCAATACAGCATCCTTTTCAAAACGAATTCGGTTGTCACCAATCCCTACAATAACGGCATCAAAGTCAGCTATTGTGCCTAACAATGTTTCGGTCGTGCCAATCACAGACCAGCGACCAAAACTGCTTCGGCTTGGCCACGCATCATCAAAAAAAACCACATCCGTATAACCGAGTAACAACGCGATATCCGCAACCACTTTACCATGCCCGCTTGCACCCAAAATCGCTAAACGCATGATCAGCGATTCCCCTTAAATCGTGGCATTGTAACTTCACCATCAGCACTAATTCCATGTCGTTGAAACACGCGCTTCACGGTCAAAAATAAAATCTTCATATCCAACAAAAATGACTGATTGTTCACATACCACGTATCCAGTTTGAACTTTTCATTCCACGAAATGGCGTTGCGACCATTTACTTGCGCCCAACCCGTGATGCCGGGGCGCACATCTTGACGTCGCGCTTGCTGAGGAGAGTATAGCGGTAGATATTCCATTAGCAGCGGGCGTGGGCCCACTAGGCTCATCTCGCCCTTGACCACATTCCAAAGCTCTGGAAGTTCATCTAGCGAAGTGGTGCGCAGAAAGCGGCCGAAGCGGGTCAGGCGATGTGCGTCTGGTAGGAGCACACCATCGTCATCTCGAGCGTCGGTCATGGTACGGAACTTGATTATTGTAAAAGGTTTGCCATGCTGTCCCGGACGTGTCTGGGTGAAGAATATTAGGGTACCAATATTCATCCGCACTAGAAGCGACAGTATTACTAATACTGGTAATAAGAGCAGCAGAGCGACAAGGCTAGTGGAAAAATCAAAAAGGCGCTTGGTCATTTACGCTGATCGCATTGATGTAAATGGTTTGTCACAGCACGAAGCAGCACTTGCTCAAGCTGCACAGCGAGTTTTTCGCGTGAGAAACGGTCTTCGGCAAGTTTTCGGGCTTTAATTTTGGCTTGTGCAATACGATCGGGGTCATTGCCGAGCTCTTGCAATTGCAGCGCAGCGACGGTCACATTTCGGTCTAGTTGCAAACCGGCACCCGTTTCTTGTAGTATCTTGGCTTGCCAACCGCCATAATTCACTGCAAAGCAACAACCAGCAGCCAGACCGTCGAAAAATTTATTAGCAGAGTTACCCTCAAGTTCAGGAATTGGAGCAACAAATGATGATGCTATATCTGCCGCTGCTAAAACTGATGTCATCTCAGTCTTTGGAATACGCTTGAGCATCGTCATATTTTTGTTCAACACTCCGAGCTCAACCGCAAGTTGATGAACGTCACCATGGTCAACTCCATCTCCGATACTTAAAAAATGAAATCGCTGATCATCAACTAACGCCTTTGCTAGATATGCAAGATAACTGACCTCATTGACTTTCCCGAAAGTTCCAGTGTAAACAAACAAGATTTTGTCATCATTGATACCGTGGGCGCTTCGAAACTGGTGACGCAACCGTTTATTTGGATAAAAAACATCCAAGTCACAACTGTTAGGTATCTCTGTAATTCGTTCAGAACTGATACCGGTTTTATTTATACTTGCAGTCATTGTAGGTGATAACGTCACAATTTCATAAGAATTAGCATAGGCAAAACGTTCAAGCTTAAAAGCAGCTGATCGAACCAATGGGTTGCTGAGTGCGCCCATCGCTATCGGAACTAGTGGCCATAGATCCCGCACTTCAAACACCATCGGCACTTTCTGACGGCGTGCTGCATAGACGCCCGGCAAGGCGATGGTCAGTGGGGTGCTGGTAGCAAATATCACATCAGCGGACAGCGACGCAGCTTTGCGCGCAGCACCCCAGACGAATTTAAAAAACGACGCAATACGCTGGTTGTAACTCATGTGATTGGAATATGGCACCGGTAGCCAATACACTTGGATGCCCGCCTCGTCAGTAGTGAACCACTTTTTACGGTCATTTGGCTCCCGCCAGGAAGTGACCATATTTACCTCATGTCCCATCGCTACCAAACGTCGCGCCATCTCATACGAGCGAGTGCTGCCGGGCATGGACGGGGAGTTGAAATATTGGTGGAGGTATGTAATATGCAATCTGACTTAGGCTTTCATGACATTTGGCAAAGGGTCTAAATAAACGCCCCGCGTATCGACAATAAGTTTGGAGTGTAGTAGCTGTGAATAATTTTGCAAGAAATCTCCTAATTTATATTAATATAGACAACATTAAAATCCTAATATAGAAAGGCGGAAGAGGCAACTATTTTAAAGAAGCATACATACCAGTATAAAATGTCATGACCAGCAAAGTAATAAAAGTCGAACACAAATAAATTCGATCCATATTTTTAGTAAGAAAACTCCCAAAGGATAAAATATATGGTATGAGCATAACCATGCCAATCCGTTCAAACTGCCAATTCAAGCCTGCAAAATAAAAAGCTGGGAAAATAAAGCTGAAATAAAAAATGAAAATATTATAACCCTTATATATATTTCCAGGTTTCAATGTGCCTAAAATTATAAAAGCCAAAGCGAAAATTAAAAATGGCAGCCTATAATCACCAGATATAATTCTAGATTCCCCGACAATCATACTCTTGTGATCGCTAATCACAATCAAATCGGGAATACTAACAAGGCTCAAAATGAACGCAACTAAACCCATAATTAAATGAAACAGAATATTTTTGCTAATATGACTTAAAAAATATGAAACAAGAATAATCGGAAAGAATATCAGCACACTCTTGTGACAAAAAGATGCAAACAATAATATTAAAATAAAATAACCAGGTTTTCGACGGGCGAAAAAAATTGTAGAAACAAATAAGAACGACATTGCGATCCCTTGCCTCATAGCATTGCTAGTAGACATGATAACCGGCCAAGTATGAATGACAATCACAAAAATAAGAAAAAAAAGTGGAAGAGAAAATATTCCCTTAGCCCTGAGATGATCTTTGATTAGAAGGCCACTCGTGAGCGCAAGAATAAAGCTTGTTATGTGTATACCTAGATGGATATCTAGTATTGTGAGAGTAGCAATCTGATAGCCAAGCTGATCATGCCATTTACCCCAAGCTATATTACTTTTATAATAAGTAGCATAATAATCATGACCAAAGCCATAAAATCCTTCCCCGACAATAAAAGCATACATTATGGCAATAGATACCAGAATGTGATTAGAATTTAATTTAAATACATCAAAATGCATTTTTGATCGCAATAACAATTGATTTGAGTGAGCCAACTATAAAAAAACTCCACTTTGCACCAAAAGGTGCAACCTTATGACTTAATCTTAATTTATTTAATATGTTGGAGCTAGATCGAACATCAATTAAAGTTTTGATAATATTTTTTTTACGATCCGAGGTATCATTTAGGTAAACAATAGCAGAAGGTAAAAGGTGAGTTTCGATACCATATTTTTTTACACGCATAGAAAACTCGTCATCTCCTCCATAGTGAATGAATGATGTTGCGTCATAATTACCTACTTGCCAGAAAATCTCAATTGGATGAAGCAAACAACGCGCAGTAATAAAATCAACTTTCCTAGCCCTTTCTTTTTTTATGCTATTTAAACTCTTCCCCACAAAAAGGTGCTCTGTTATATTGAGAAACCAACTTTTGACAACACTACCAGACTTTATGATTGTAGACCGATCAGATTGATCTACAGTAAGAGCACCGGTTATTACCTTTCTCTCATTTAAGTCAACATGATCTTTCAATTGACTAACTACGTTATCAGTTAATTCCACATCATTGTTAATTAACAATACGTAATCTCCAATTTCACCTATTTTCAGGATATATTCGATACCATAATGTATTGCCCCTCCCCAAAACAATCCGCCCGTCCCACTGAGAATTGTTATATCTGGGTGCTCAGTTATCAACCATTCAAAGGATCCATCCGTTGATTTGTCATCTACCACAATAATGGAAATCTCACTAAAAATAGTTTGCCGCCTTAGTGACTGTATACAGTTTTTAGTTAGTTCGATACGGTTAAAAATTGGTATTAATACATATATCATCTTTCTACCTAAATCTAAGGATGAGTAGCTTTGTTTGACTTCGCCAATATAAGCTTATTTTTCCATTTATTTCCATATTCGAGCATTGCCCAACACAGCTACGTAACCACCACATTGAAAAACCACTATATTCAAAAAAGTTTTTAGCATTGTTCAACGTCACATATCAACCATAACTCGTTTCATGATCCCACCTGTAATACATTTTGAATTATACCTTGCGTAGTTTCTTTTAAGTGCACTTCTCCAAGATGGCAGATTACACTACCTCCTTTATCACTGCGTGGAACATATATAACTGCTTGCGGATCCTCTGTTTTAATTAAGCAGCTAAGGTATGTACATAAGAAGGGTTGATTTTTACTAGGTACTGTAAGGTTTAATAAAGTGAACTCAAGCTCAATATTATTATTTAACACCAGTAAACTATTTTTCAAAAAAAATAATAATTTTACTCATAATGGAGGGAGGTTCCTTTGGTCTAAAATCGTAATTTCAAGATCATTATATTTTTGTTTAACATCCGAAATAAATGAATCTAACAAATCTGCCTTTAAAGCGGAGACATAATAAGTAACATCAACAAAATCATCTTTAATAATATATCTTTTTAATGACACTCTGTCTGACAAAATCAATATCCTATCAAGCATCTCTTGCGTAAAGTCTTTGTTATCGTGATTGCCTAAAACTCCACTCATATTGATATAAACTTCACCAGAATTTCTATTCAACATTTTATTTTTCATAAAAAATGTCATAAGGACTAGAATTATAATAGCAGACATCACTGTAGCGGCAACTTGATTTGCCCCTAAGCCCAAGCCAATTGCAATTGATATAAACAAATACGCAAGCTCTTCAGGCTCTTTAATTGGGGTTCTAAATCTGACAATCGATAAAGCACCAACAAGACCGAGTGAGAGCGCTAAAGAAGATTTGACTATTGATATTATAAGAATTGTTGTAAGTATAATAAATGGAAGAACAGCTGTAAATTCAGTTCTATTCGTCAAAGAGTTTGAAAATCTAAAAAAATGAAATCTGACAACATATGATAAAATCGCTCCAATTAATAGGTTTACCCCTAATTCCGTCAAGTTAAGTGGCATATTATTATTTATCGTGGAAAGTATTTGATCTGAATTCATTATAGCGTTATCCATCTTATTGTTAAAAAACTTTACAAATCTTTGATGCTAGTGATTGATTTTATCGTGTTTATTGTATCTATTGAACCAGCTAAATTAACTTTATTGTTTACAACAATGTTTGTAAACATATTTGCAAACTGATCGTCTCTCCCTATAGTTATAGTCTTGTTGTTATTTTCTATTGTGTTAAATATTGAAGCCTCTGTAATAATGTCCTTTGTCTTAGAGAAACATCTATTGTAGGTAATAGTCTGACCCTCTGTAACTATAATTGTATTGTTTGCATACGGTAATCCAATGCCCCATTCAGCAATACAATAAAAATGATCATAGATAAACATAGCCGAACCAAAAAGATCGACATTGAAGCCTGCACTGCTATAATTAATAGATTGAATGTCCTTTGGCTCACCGAAGAGTGATACAATTAGTGAAATAGGATAATAGCCAACATCCAATAATGCGCCTCCACTTAGATTTTTTTTATAACGAATGTTATTTTCTTCAAAATGTGGAACTGTAAAGACAGAGTGAACACATTTTAGCGATGCAAAATTATCCAAAATACTACGTTTTAAATGTAAAAATTGCTTGTGATTCTGATACATGCACACTTCATACAACTGGACTTTATTCTTTTTAGCGAGTGATAATAGGGCTAAAGTTTTTCCAGCATTGTCCGTTAATGGTTTTTCACAAATAACATTCTTACCCTCTGTTAAATATATTTCTGAAAATTTAAAATGGGTAGCTATCGGTGTTGCAATATAAACCCAATTTACATCTGCACTTACTTTATCTTCTATAGATTTAATTGGATGGCCATCATTTTTACCATGCTTAATATATTTCATTGGGTCCCGAACATAAATAGCTTCGATAGTAATATCAGAAACCCTTGAGATGGCTGGCAAAATATTTTTTTTCACATGGTTGCCATAACCGATAATAGCTAATTTTTGCACCTTACAACCCTGAAATTATGCCACGAAGATGAGGCGCAACCATAGCATTCTGCTCTTTAATTATTTTTTTTAATTGATACAAAGAAACCCACTTAAATCTATCTGAAACTAATTTAAGCTCTATATTCTCATCATATTCCAAAAGCATTGAACGATTTCGCTTATTAAATAAACGACCCCCATCCTCAGATGTCCATTGATCGAAGAGAATCTTTACAGGGTGTTTTTCTGGGTTTAAAAATAAATCACTGTAATGTGTTTGCCTGCCTTTATGCGCTCTCTTTAGATTACTAAATGTAGCTTGCACGGTTGTACTAATTTGCACAATATTATAATTTCCAGGCTCTTCTTTAGCCTCAACTAAATAATGAGGAACACCGTCAAACCTTTGACGTACTAACCCTAAAATTCCACCATCAAACCCATGCTGAGTAAAAAATGGCTGATCCCACCCAGTATTTACTTCTCTTGAGTTTGTACCAGTAACTCTGTAGCCTTCTATTTGAAAAAACTCGCCTGAAGAATGTGAAATTGACCCCGTTTTCTTATCAATAGACCACTCTTCACAATCATGTACAGGAATTAATTCCATTTTCATGTTTGAATTTTCTACGAAGCCCCAATACCAAGCAAGCAACTCTTTCTCATTTCCTTTTAATGAGAAATCTTTTAATGATTCAAATTTAAATTCAGAAAAATTATCTACCAATAATTCATTTTCTTCCATAAAGGCTAGGAATTTTGTAAATTCTTTTTTATATTGCATAAATTAATACTATTTAAATTTTCTTTAAATTGTGAAAAATCTCGAACAACCTTGTCAAATCTATATTCTCTATCGCAAATTACCATTATTACAGTATCAGCTGTAAAATTTTTTATCTCTCTTCATACCTTTCCATCTACATACAAACAAGAATTATCGGCTTTCATGTTAATTGAAACTTGCTCCAGGCCATTATTTAAGTCTATAAAAAATGAGCCGTGTAAGCATACGATTAATTCTTTCAGCTCATCATGCGAATGCATTCCTCTGGCCACTTCTTGCTTTAAATCTCTCAAAAAGAAAATTCTCTTCACTTTGAAATCAAATTCATTGCCATATTCAAAGACGCCCAAACTACCACTATCTTCTGTATAGACTGGGAAATTTTTTAGAATTCACGATATATCACCGTTAAGGTATTTTGCCATATTGGTCATATTCATCTAATCCAATAAAGACTGTAGATAGTGTCCATAACTATTTTTTGAAAATGCTTTGGCTGCCTGCAAAATTTTTTGTTCACTCAACCAGCCATTACGCCAGGAAATTTCCTCAATACAAGCTATCTTATAACCTTGACTTTTTTCAATTGTTTCAACAAACATAGAGGCTTTTAACAAACTTTCATGTGTTCCTGTATCTAGCCAAGCAAAGCCTCTGCCCAGTATCTCCACATTAAGATCACCTCTTTCTAAATACATTTGGTTCAGAGTCGTAATTTCTAATTCGCCTCTATCTGATGGCTTGACTTGTTTTGCCATCTCAACCACATCATTATCATAGAAATAAAGGCCAGTTATGGCAAAGTTAGATTTTGGATCATTTGGCTTCTCTTCTAAGCCAATAACCTTTTGGTTGTCATCAAATTCAACTATTCCGAAGTGCTCAGGATTGTGCACTTGATAACCAAATATAGTGGCACCCGATTGTCTATTATTAGCCCTCTTTAAGACAGGTGTAAAACCTTGACCCCAAAAAATATTATCACCCAATATGAGGCAGACACTATCATTGCCAATAAATTTGTCGCCAATAATAAAGGCCTGAGCCAGTCCATCAGGGCTAGGCTGTATTTCGTAGGTTAAATTGACTCCAAAATCACTGCCATCGCCCAATATTCTTATAAATCCAGATTGATCTTCTGGTGTAGTTATAATTAATATATCTCTGATATCTGCCAACATCAAGACTGAAATTGGATAGTAAATCATCGGCTTATCATAGATAGGCAATAGTTGTTTTGAAATACCTTTTGTTATGGGATATAATCTCTTCCCAGACCCTCCTGCTAATACAATTCCTTTCATGGTTTTATAACTCCTAATCTCTCCCCTTGGTAACTGCCATCTTTAACATGATCACACCAAACTTTATTTTCTAAATACCACTGAATCGTTTTTCTAATTCCAGTTCCAAAAGTTTCATTTGGCACCCAGTTAAGTTTATCAGAAATCTTAGTAGCATCAATTGCATACCTTACGTCATGCCCAGCCCTGTCGTCCACATAAGTAATTAGTTGTTCATATTTCTGAATATTATTAATTTTACTAGGCATCAACTCATCTAGAATACTGCAAATAGTTTTAATCACATTAATGTTTTGTAATTCATTGTGACCACCAATATTGTAAGTCTCACCTATCTCACCTGTGAGTGCAACATGAAGCAAGGCTCTTGCATGATCATCTACATAAAGCCAATCTCTTATTTGCTTTCCATTGCCATAAATTGGTAAGTCTTTACCTTCTAATGCGTTAAGTATAATCAGCGGAATAAGCTTTTCTGGAAATTGATACGGCCCATAATTATTAGAACAATTAGTGATTACAGTTGGTAGGCCAAAGGTTCTTTGCCAGGCTCGAACTAGATGATCTGAACTTGCTTTTGAAGCAGAATAAGGAGAACTTGGCGCATAAGCAGTTGTTTCGATAAATAATTCATCAGTGCCTTCTAGATCGCCATAGACTTCGTCAGTTGAAACATGATGGAATTTAAATTTGTTTTTCTTGTCAATCTTTAAACTTGACCAGTAAGATCTAGCTTGTTCAAGCAATACATACGTTCCAACAATATTAGTTTGAATAAATTCACTGGGGCCATCAATTGATCTATCCACATGTGATTCGGCGGCAAGATGCATAACAATGTTTGGCTGATACACTGAAAAAACTCGTTTAACCTCATCCACATCACAAATATCAACTAATTCGAACGTATATCTTTTATTTTTTTCGACAGACTTTAATGATTCTAAATTGCCAGAATATGTCAGTTTGTCGATATTAACAACACTGTAATTAGTATTATTAATAATGTGGCGAATTAAAGCAGATCCAATAAACCCTGCGCCGCCTGTAACTAGTATTTTCATAATTTACATCTATTTTAAATTTGAGCCATAAACCTAGTTTATTTAAATAACTTGTGAGTGTTAAATCTTAATTTTAAATTTTCTAAAAATATAGCCCGGTAATGAGGTGATATAAAGAGAGATAATAAAATCATGAAGTCTTCCAACCTCGATATAACCTGGCTTGATTTTATTTAGCGTTTCGACTGCTTTAATTGTTGCGCGCCAATCTCCTTTTTTTGTATGCGTCCCAAATTCATCAAACCCAATATTTGTAGTTAAATTCTTTGGTGGCTGTAACGACCACCCATTATTCGCCCATACTGATAATTGCCACTGATAATCCCAAAAAGAAATTGTGTCTCCGTTACGAACCTTACAGACAATATCCATCCAATCAGACTCTCTAGACAATACTGATAAATTATGCTTCAATATTGCTTCAATATTATCAAAATTAGGCGTAGACAGTCTATAACTATAAACACTCCACGCTCGTTTCCATGTTGCCCATCCGTGAGTAAAACAATATCTGGTTTTAATTGATTTATTAAATTGCGGGAAGCGATCGTATTTATTACCTGATATCATCATACATGTACTATATTCTAATGCAGTAAGATTTTCGTCTACATACTCAAAGAAACTCTTTGTAGGCAAAATATCATCTTCCAGTATTATCGCACTATTCTCTTTCAAAAAAACCCAATCTATAGCGGTATGAGGACCCTTACCACAACCAAGGTTAACAGGTGATAAATAAATAGATATGTTTATTGCTTTATCAAATCCCTTTGCAATTTTGATAACCTCTTGATGTAAATGGGTTAATTTACTGTTGGCATTATCAGGCAATCCGTCAATAAAAATATATAATTCATCAGGAAAATAATTGGCAATTTTAGCCAAAACTTTTGACATATGCTCAGGACGAGAATATGCAATTAATAATATCGGGTGTTTTGTAGAGTTATTCATTAAATTATCTTTTTTTAATAATTATGTAATTTTTCGATATAAACAAACGGTAAATAAACGATGCAATATTTCGAATCGATAGCTCCCCTTTTGTTGGTAACTCTCTTTTTGTAAATTTTTCTACAATATCAACAGATTTGATATATTCATACATAAAAGGTTTGTAGATTTTCTCCCTGATAACCCTTGTTGACAATGTCTTTACATATCCAGTAAAATATATCCATTTTGAAAATTTCTTAAATGAATGAAAATGAAAAAATATTAATTGCTCATTATCAATAAAAACATTGTTATTTATCACACGAATATTATAATTTTCAATATTCCATGTTCCTAAATTCGCCCCTTTATTGTCAACAATACGCACATTATTAAATCTGTTTTCCCATTCATCTAAATATTTTTGATCTCCGTACCTGTTTTCATTTAACTCTTTATAGCACCACGCATAGCACACATTTCTCCACCATGAGAGGCATTTTAGTGAATTCTCATCCTTCTTAAATGACATCCATCCGGCGTTATACATACCATATTTTGCCATATTGCTATAATGTGTAGAAAAATTATGAGGTGTAATCAAAATAGAATAATCCTCAATACTGTGCAAAATGAGATTTGGATTTGCATAAAAAAATAGATCGGCCTCAACGTAAGTCAACGAATTAACTTCTTGAAAAAGATCAAATATATGCAAAAGTAAATATGGCTTGCATGTAAAAAAATATTCAACTTTTGATCTATTTTTCTTGGCACTTATCAAAGAATTATCACTATTCTCAAGATCTGAAACACTTATCAATTTCACCTCTGGAAGGTGCATTAAGGTAATTGTCTTATGGGTTTCATCATCAAGACACAATATAAACAATACAAAATTATCACTATGCCTCTTCAATGAAGAATACATTGTTAAACCATAGGGTGAATAGTTAATATCAAATAACGTGCAATAATAATCCATAGATAATGTGCGGCTTTGCTAAGTAGATAATGTTTAATTATGAATCACACTTGTTACATATTTAGAATGCTTTGATATTCTAAAAGGAAAATCTTTTATTAGAGAATTTAACAATGGCTTGTCATTTGGATCCAATTTAAATTCAACAATAACAATATCTGGCAAAGGTATCTTTTTCTTTCTACTAACATAAGAGCTCCATCTTTGATCAAACGCCCTGATAGATCGATCAATAGTTACTCTTATTTTATTATCCAATGTGCGATAATATTCTCTATAGTAATTATTTAGAACAAACGGAAGAATGTGTGAAGAAAACTCAAGTTGCTTGTCAATAGGTATGCTTAACATTATATCTCTAACAATATCAGTATACCTTTCTTTTTTCCCACTTTGCAATGAAACATTATATTGATTCTTCCACCCCTCATTGTTCTTCTTTCTTTTGAATTCCAAAGTTCCGTCAGATATATTGCTATTTGATTCTCCGTACCACCTATACCTAACCTTAGTCCTATTGGATATACCATTAATATTATCAACAACACTATCATAAGAATAAGATTCAAAATAAATATTATTAATTCTACGTGCAGGAAAAAACGAAGATAAGGTGGTTTTGCTTATAATCCAGTTTTCGAGAATATCAATGTCTGTAGATCTCAGGGTAGCTTTTAGTTCTATTCTGTTATTCATGCTTTGACTTTTTATGATTTAATTTTCTTGCAAAAAATAAAGAAATGATAACAAAAATAGCGCCAAATATAAAACCATACAACCAGGCGCTATATTTTTTGATAAGAACGAATAGTACATGGACTTTACCAGGTTTATCCCTTAAGTATGCCGAATATAAATTCATATCGACAAGGCCGTAACTATCAAGGCCGTCATTTGAAAGTTTAAACAAGACACTATTTGGTATCAATTTTTTCTTTTCAATCGAAAACCTAACATACGATGCATATGGGTAACCGTTGCCCATTCCGACATTGTAAACTTTAAAATCATTAAAAGCTTCCTCCCAATATGTCATAGAAACATTTGGAGGTTGATTATTTTCTAGTGACAAAGGGTAATCTTGGAAATGCTGTCTTTTAGAGTTTCCGGCTATAATATAATCAACAAAACCTGATAATAATGGGTAAATATCCCGAAAATAATAACTTTTATCATGTTTATACGGGCTGACGCTGATAACAGAATCATCCCATATCCTATGATGTGTCATTAAAATTTTGGGTTTGTCCGATTTAAAATACTTCTCTTTCCATTTTTTTAAAATCTCAACAATGTCATTTACCCCTTGATTGCTATCTAGTAATAAAAAAATTGCACTTTTAGCTTCTATATCTTTATTAGTGTAACCAATATTCTGCATATAAAACTCAATTCCATCTTTATATTCATGATTTCCTGGAACTGCGTAAATTTTTTTAATGGTATTTTGATTAATTCCCTCTAATGCTTTTGGATTGCCTAAATGATTGTCTCCCAACATAAAAATATGACTAGCATTTATATTGTTAAGTGATTGTATAAATTTACTATATTTTTCTTCATGCTTGAATAAAGATTGGGTGTGGCCCAGAACTACAAACTCATTAGACAATGCGTCATTTAAAAAAAGAAAAAAGAAAGAAAAAAAGAAAGAAAATTTCATTATGCTAATACAAAATCTTTTGAATATTCTTAGTTATTTTTGAAAGCACCTTTCCATCAATGATAATTTTTGAATTATTTCCTAGTATATAGTCAAAATCCCCATTATTTTTATCAACAATAAGAGACGGCCCTCCATACTCTTCTTTTTTTACAAATGAAACATAGTCGTATTGATTATTGGCAATAGTTACATCGTTCGATATGAATTGAGAGCCATCTTTCGTTGCAATGCCAATAAAAGAGTTGTCAATATTAACCTCTGCAGCTGTAACTACTGACTCCTCACCTACACTAATAGCTTTATCATTGGATTTGCTAATGTTTATATTTTTCATTGTTACTGGGCTGCCTGATAAATCAATACCATCGTTACCAGAGTTAATGATGCTTATATTATTAAGCTGTCCCTCACTAAAATCTATATCGATAGAATCCGCATAAGAATTAATTATTTTTATGTTTTTAATATTGAAATTACTACTAATTATATTAATATAGTCATCTTTTATTTTATTATCTGAAAATATTGAATCACTTATATCGACATCCGACTTATAAAAATTTACACTGCCCGAGATAACTTTATTATCTAAAAAAACCCCGGCTAAATTATTAAAGTGAGTATGCCTTATCAAGCTTTTTTCATGTGCGTTAATTACAAGAATTCCACCCTTTTCCGCTCCTTTCGATGATGTAATTGATATTCTTTTATTTTTAGTGCCATCAAGTATAAGATTTCCTTGCACAATCAGCTGTCCTTTTGATTGAAAAATTATTTCAGACCCGGAAGAAATTATGACTGTTGTATTTTTGGGAGTAAAAACACTCTCTTGAATAATAGTCGTCTTATTTTTATTAGTTAACACTCCATCTTTTATATAAAAATAATCTTTGTATAAATCTTTATTGAATGACCTTTCTTCAATAGGCGCATACATTCTAACTTCAGAATACTTCCTTTCCTTGCTGCCGTATACAGAATACAAGACTTCAATTACATCATTTGAACTCACTTTTCTTGATCCAATGCTAACGATACTGTCAAAATACTCTTCATTATTAATTCGACCTTGTATGTTTTTATTTACATCCTCTTTATAAATTTTTTCCCCATTAACTAAAATATTTCTTAATACAATCGGAAAAAACTGCAAATTTCGAATGCTTAAATGTTTTTCATCAAGAAAATGCACGCTAATTGGATCTGGATGATAAAGTGCAGCGGAAATTTTCCTACCTCTTGCACGCAAGTATTCTATCCACTTTGCACCATCATTAGTAAGAGCCATTGCCGATATATATTTAGTATATTCACTTTTATTACTATTAATCACACTATTAAATATGTTTGAATCAATATAATTTCTTAAATAGAACATATAACGATCGTAAATTTCCAAATCAGCAAAAATAATATCCTGATACGTAGTGTATTCATCAGATTTAATGGCATTTAATTCTCTTGTTCCTCTATACCACCAATCGTGAAGATCATGGCCCACATGGGCCTCTCTAGGTATAGGTTCAAGTTTTGAAGTTAATGGATTGTAATAAAACTTAATATCTTTCCAATCTAATTCATTTGAGCCAATAATGGCTCTAATTGCTAGCAACTTAGCCATTAAATCAGTATCTAAAATTTTGCTTGGCTTTTCTTTTCTATTTCTTAGATTTTCCAGTGCATTAATCGCATATCCCACCATTTCTTTTTGTTTTTTCTTTAATTTTGAGTATTTTCCCGAGATAGACACATCCGAAACCATGAATCCATTTGTTTTTAATGCAACCGTTGGATCGGAATGCCACAGCTTTACAATTCTATCTTTTTTATATCCCACAATAGGGCCCTCTCTTCTTTTTGTACGCTCAATTAATGATTTATTGTAATGCTCCTGTAAATAGTAAAACCCTAAATTTTGTCCATTTAAATACAATTTTACTACTTTTGTTTTTAGACTGATAATGCCTTCTTTTTTAGCGATATTTTGAAATAACCACTCAAGAACTCCACTACCCAAAGAGGGTTTAAATAGAGAAAACTCCTTCATGCCTTCATATCTATTTTTTCCTTTTAAGTTAACCCTAAATGACCACCTGCCATCATCTTCCGACCAATTGTCTGACATTGTGCCCTTTAGTCGAAACTTTCCTTTATATTTTTCGTTATTACTTGTAAATCCAATACTACCTTTCGCCCAATCTCCCCCTCCATAAACAGCGTGTCCATTCTTAATATTTTCTTCTCTCTTTTTTACTATTTTTTGATACTCTTCAAACTTCATATCAATAGACACTTTTTCAAAATTTGCTACCTGTCGATTAATTGAATAAGAAATGTTGTTTATTAGGCTTGGAACATCTTGAAGAGCGTAATATGCATTCTTGATATAATCATATCTAATGCCAACAACTCCCAAAATAAAGCCAAAAATAAATATTACTAGAATAATAAATATATTTTTACTTCTATTAGAAAAATGAATGCGTTCTAATATATTTTTATTGTATTTTGAAATCATTATTACAAGTTCTGCATATCACTATAAACACTTCCGCTAAAGAGATATTAGCTGAAATAAAAAAATAAATTAATGTTAATATACGCAACATTTAGTATAAGAAATCCCTAACATTTTCCATATTTTCTATCAAACCTTTACCATTAATATAAGATAATTCTTATTTGTTTTGGAAAAAAATATTGGATTTTTTTTAAATCTTACAAACATATTTAAATAACCTAATTAGTAGACTGCAACTTAAGAAAATCCTTGCGAACAGCATTATACTCATTAACAAGATACTTATTAACAGGATGGTTTTTTACTTCTGTGAAAATTGTCTTTTTACCTAGCCACCATCTAATATAAAGGTGTGAACTAGAATAAGAGCTAACCATTGTTGAACTTTCGAAAAACATAGTAAGAAATTCAACTGGTATACACAAATTAACTTCCTCTTTAAAAGTTACAGCTTCAAGCCCTAATAAATTAAAGTAATTGAGATAATCTCGATAAATATCATCCCCACGTGGCTTTATTAAGAAAAAAGAATTCTTATCACTTTCAAATTGATTTAATTGATCTTGTAAATACTGATAATAACCTTTATTTGAAATCATTTCTGCAGTGGGCATATATATAAACATTTTTTGGTGTTTACTTTTATTTCTAATAAAAACCAATTCATCGTATGCTTCAGGAAATTTCTCTTTAAAGTTCAATATAAATTTGTAATATAGCTTTTTGATATCGCTAGATAAGTCACAACTTATGGCTTTAACTCCATTGTTGTTAGAAACTTTCTCTTGAGACCTGTAACTATTACAATTATCAGATAGGTAGATACTATTCACTTTTATATTAAGAGATAGGGTAGAAAATTTTGAAATAATGCCCTTAAGAAAATATCGAAAATCTCTTTTCTGAAACCCACTTCGGTAAGATGCAGCCCCATGCTCTAAAAAGGATACATTGAATTTTTTTTTATAAAAATATTTCAATAAGATTGAGTTATCACTAACAACTAAATTTTTTAACTTTGTATTAGAAATAATCTTATTAATTGTTGAAACAATATTTTTCTTATTTTTAATTATTCTAAAGCTTTCGATTGGTACATATGGCAAAAAAGGTAGTAGCCTTCTTATTGACACATATGTATTTTCAAAAGATATGCTGTGAACCTCATCCCAAGAGGATGATTTAAGTATCAAATCAATAATTATTTTTTCATATCCACTTGTTTTTTTGTATGGAGTCAGAAAAAGTTTTGTTAACGCATTTTCAATAATAATGATATTTTTTTCATCCTTAAACTTACTTGCAATAAGTGTTGATGATAATAATGACGGGATAATTCCACTACAACAAAAAAAAGCCATCTATTATTCCTTTATTTTATTTACCAAGCTGTCCGGCCACCATCAACGGATATAATTGCACCATTTAAATAACTAGATCCATCACTTAGCATCCACAATAATGTACTTTGATATTCATTAGAATATGCCATTCTACCCATTGGAATTCTTTTGCTAACTTCTTTTAAAAAATCACTAGATTGTCCATTTTCAACACCACCTGGACACATTGCATTACAACGTACATTCTTATCAGCCCAATATGTTGACAAATACCTTGTTAAACCAATCAGACCTGATTTAACTATTGAGTAAGTCACTGGTTTTACATTCTGAAGTTTGTCATCAACACCTTCTTTTCTATATAGCCTATGATCAGGTGCAATTAACCCTAAGTCTGATGAAATATTAATAATCGATCCACCTTGTATATTTTTGGATATTGCAAAACCATAATACTTCGCACACAAGAACGAACCAGTCAAACCAACCGCTATATCATCATTCCAAATATTTAAAGGAAAATTCTCCAGACGAGAAAAGTTAACCTCTTTATTGTCTTCAACCTTTGGATTATTGGCGGCATTATTTACAAGGCCATCAATCTTTCCAAAAATATTAACCACTAATTCCGCATTATCTTTAATAGCTTTTTCATCGGTAATATCAATTGCAAAACCAACTGATTCTATTTTGTATCTATCATTTAACTCATTGGTAAAATCATCAATTTCTTTTTGTGATAAATCCAAAAGTATTGGTGTGCCACCATAACACGCAATTGCTTCAGCATGCTTCCTACCTAGCAAGCCTGTTGCGCCAGTAACAACAATAATTTTATTATCTAATCTAAATAATTTTTCTAACATTAAGTTCCTACGGCTTGACCACCATCAACAACCAAAGTAGCGCCAGTAATAAAACTTGCTCTATCAGAACATATGAACACAACAGAGTCTGCAATTTCTTGAGGTGTTGCAAAGCGGTTCATTGGCACTGATGATTTAATTATCTTATCTACATGAATTTTATCTTTTTGTATTTTCTTATCCCAGGACCCACCTTCAAAATAAACATTACCTGGTGCAATCACATTGACACGCACGTTGTTACAAGCTAACTTTCTTGCCATATTTTTAGCTAAAGCAATAATTGCTGCCTTTGCTGTTGAATAATCAGTCGGTGCACCAAACGCTTCAATTCCAGCAATTGATGACACAAACAACAAACATCCTTTCGATTTCTTTAATATTGGCAAGAAAACTCTAGCAGTCTGCAAGGCAGACTCAAAGTTAATATCCCATGTTTTTTTCCATCTCTCATCCTCAGGCAGAGCATCTGATACACTACTACCATCACCAACATTAACTACGACTACATCGAGACTATTCCAGTAATTTTCAACTTTATTTTTTAAAATTTTAAGCGAATTAATGTCAGTGCAATCGCACTTGAAAGCTACAACATTCTCTAGACCATAATTGTTACTTAAGTTTTTCTCATTTTCATATAAAGCGCTAGAACCTCTGGAAACTAAACATGTTTTTGCCCCTTCTTGTAAAAAGCTTTTAGCAATTGCAAGGCCTATTCCTCTAGATGCACCTGTTACTAATATTTTTTTATTATTTAGCTTTAAATTCATTATGATCTTTTAAACTGATAAGGGGTTGGTGCATTGGAATTTAAATGGGCTACTTCCTTTCCGTATTCTCGAATCTGTTTTTCAATGTCTATCCCAACATTTTTTGACCAATGTCTCAATAATTTTTTAGATATTATACCCATCTTACCATCACCTATCTTTATCCCATTCAATGACACTGTTGGTAATAAACAAAATGGAGTCCCTGTCATAAATGCTTCATCTGCCTGATAAACATCATAGGGTTCAATATTAGCTTGGCGGCAAGGAATATTCATTTGTTCAGCAATTTCGAATACGTAATCACGCATGATACCCCTAAGTATATTTCTACCCTCTGGAGTAATAATCTCTCCCTTTTTCACAATAAAAAAATTGTCGCCTGTACCTTCAGTAATAAATCCGTCTGGATCAAGCAATAAAGCCCAATTGTTTTCACCTTTCACCTGAGAAACTTCAATATTTGCCATCTGATAAAACACACGACTACGATTCTTTATTTTTGGGTCCATTAAAGAAGCAGGTATTGCTCTTTGCGATGGGATAACAGCATTAATACCAGAGTCATATAATGGTGCCATAGCGGCTACTGTCCATTTCAATGGGAAATCAGCAATTACAACTGTTGGTCCAAGTTTATCTCCAAACACAGGAGAATAAATTCCAAGAGGTCCTCTACTCACATTAATCATTAAACGATGTTCGTCATGTTCTTCAAATGCTGCTTTATTTTTTTCTATTACATCAAAACAAATAGATTCCATTTGATCAATTGTCATATTTAAAGGTATATGAAATATTTTTATACCTAAATAAAGTCTTTCTAAATGTTCTCTAAGTTTAAATTGCACACCATTAAAAGATCTAGTCATTTCAAAGACCATATCGCCAAACATCAAAGCAGAATCAAAAATTGAGATTTTTGCTTCTTGTTCAGTTACATAATCACCATTTATATAAACTAATCTTTTTTTTTTCATAAACTATACCTTAATAATTATTATTTAAATTGATAAACATCACGATTTAATTGTTTAATTAATTAATATTGATTGTATATATAATCAAAATTATTTAATTAGAAATTAATACTTCTCTTATTACCCTCTATTTTTTATTAACAGATTTTGATGCTTTAAGCATTATCTCATTTTTTTTAGAAAATTCCTTATCCTTCAACAATGACCAAGCATATTTGTTATAATTAAGTGGGGAATTATTAAGACTTTTATAATGTTCTAGATTAATAGTCTTATTCTTTCTTGCTTCTATTATCAAAGAAGTTAAAGGATCACGATCAAATCCTGTAACTTTGAAATTTATAATATACTTCCCTTTATCACTGTCATAATAATGAATTAAGTCATTTTCTTTATAAAATTTTTGATTAAAGTTTTGCCAAACAGGTTTCATGCCATCCACATGTAAAGGTTCTCTGTAATCTTCAATTTCTGACTCACAAAAATCTTTTTGCTCTACACAATGAAATCCAGTCCGTTCTAATAAAATCCTGAGCATTTCAAAATCATATGAATATAAATGGGCATAACCAGCAATAAACTCGCTAAGTCCTCTGTCGTATAAGGCTGTATCCTGACCAGGTGAAACTATGAAGTTCATGAACATCCCACCTAGACCAAGGTCCGTTCTTATGTTTTCATCCTCAAGTTTAGCTTTGTCAAAAAATTCTTTATCTTCAGAAGCATATGCTTTTGCTATCTTTTTAAGATCTGGAGTAAGAATTCTCAATACACCGTCCTTACTCAAAACTCTATTAAATTCCAGAAGTATTTTTTCTAGTCTTAGATTAGGAATATGCTCAAACATATGACTAGTAAATACTGTTGAACAGGTATCATTTTTGAGAGGTATACTTGCCGCATCACCTTGTAAAGATGTATCTGATTTATCTCTAACTTTATGGTCAAGAGTATGCCATCCTGGTTTATCCCATATTGGACTTGCACCTACATTCAATTTAATCATTTTTTATCCTTGTTTTATTAGAAATTCTTTCATTAAAAGACTACAAATTCTTAGATCTTGTAAATTATCAATTTCAAACATTTTCCAAAATTCCATTTGAAAATGATCTATTTTATCCCCAAGACGATTATTATATTTCTTTATTACTTCTGGAGTAAAAATATAAAAAGAACCATTCTCAATAATTTGTTTTTCTATGTCTTGCCTTCTTTTTCGGTTAATATAATCATAATTAACACTTTTTAGCTCATTAAAACAATTTTTTTGCCAAAAAAACAAATCTTCTGCTATTGAGCTAGAAAACATTGAGCTTGAACCGTTTTTACAGAATAGTGAAATAGCATTGTCTAAGTCTTTTGTCTCTCTTAAAGGTGATGTTACTTGTGGCCCAACTACTAAATCTATTTTATTTTTTTTTTCTATGTACTCTATCGAGTGTAACCAAGCTGACTCTGAACTGGCTAAATCTCCAGAAATAGTGTCAGGTCGTCTAATAGTTTTTGCATTATATTTTTCTGCAACCTCTAGTATTTGATCGCTATCAGAACTAACCCAAACATCAGAAATATACTTTGAAGATAAGCATTGTTCAATTGTCCATGCAACCAAAGGTTTTCCACAAAAGTCTATTATATTTTTATTTACAATGCCTTTTGATCCTCCGCGAGCAAGGATTATGGCCACAACATTAGTCATAAAGATATTTTTTAATCCAATATAATTGTTTTTTAAAGATTTTAACGCCCTCTTCATCACGATAAGCCTGCATGATAAAAGGCCCATGATAATTAAATTCTTTTAGCTTATTAAAAAACTTTTTAAAATCGGCATTACCTTTACCCAATACCACTGGTCCACCGCCCAATACCCTGTCTTTAATATGAATGTCTGTAATTCTATCCCCATAAGATTTTAATTCTTCATCGGAATTAAAACCTAGTGCGGCGCTGTTACCAATATCATAATTAACCGTAATATTTTTTGAGTTCAATTTTTCTAGCAACTCAACAAATGGCTTTGGCGCCAAATCTGTTTCTAAACATAAATTAATATTATCTTTTTCAATAGTTGGTAAAATTTTGGTTATCTGTTTAACAAGCCTGATAACTGCCTCTTTAGTTTCCAGACTGGACTGATCAACACAAGGGAGTACAATATCTGTTATTTTTAACACTTTGGCTGATTCTATCAACCTTTCTAAGATTTTAAAACTTTTTTCTACAACATTATCATCACTAGAATGTAAAGGAGCTTCCATGAAATAATCGGCGCAAATAGTTTTAATTTCTACGCCACTTTCTTTGGATATGTTTAGTATTTCGTCAACTCCACCTGATTTTAACAATGGATTTTCTTCTACTTCATTAAAATCAAATATAAATTCAATCAAATCCAAACCACACTCTTTAGCAACATCAAATTCATCTTTCCAATAACCAACTGGATGTGCTTGATAACGACCTTGATATTTTGGCAATAATCTTCCTTGCATTATGCCTAACTTATTTTTTATTTTGAAATTCCTATCATAATTGTATCTGTTTTACCGATAGCTGCTAGCTGGGCTTCATAGTGCAAATTAAGGCCTTCATTGTTTAAAAAATTCCATTTTTGGTGGCCGCCTGGTTTACCGTTAGCCAACCAATATAAATGATTCGACAATGGATAACGCTGAACATGTTTTACCCAACAAGGCTTTAAACCAGATTTTTTTACTAGTTCAGTTATTGTATTTGCATTGAATAAAAATATATGTTGAGACCAATATGTAAAATTTTGAAAAGCATTATTATTATACAATGTTATAAGAGCGTCTTCAGAGTTAGGCACTTCAACAATTATCTCCCCACAATCTTTAAGCAACAATGACAACTCTTTTAATACTTTTTTTGGGCTTTGCAGATGCTCAACCACGTGAAATGCAGTAATGACGTCATATTTTTTATCCACTTCTAGTGCTTTCGATAAATTTTCGAAAACATGTAAATTTCTCTGTTTGAATGAAGGTTGTAATGCCTTTTCTAACTCCACACCTGAAACACTACTTGCAGATTTTTTTGACAAATCAAGAAAACCACCAGCACCACATCCAAAGTCTAGGACTGTTTTATTAGTAATTTTTTCTTTGATGAAATTATATCGACGTTTGTCGTCAAATTCTGTTTCTCGCAGCCACTTATTTATGTCTGGTACTTCATTACCATGCATGCCAGATTCTTCATAGTGCCCGTCTTCAATGTGATTTGATGACGATAAATATACTAACCCACAGTTATTACATTCTAAAATATTAATATTCTCATCATCTCGAACTTTTCCGTTGCGTATATGAAAATTGTCGCTTTTACATAAATAACAACTCATTCTACGGCTTCCAATCTAAATGCTGGCGAAGGTTGATTGCCACAGGTTCTTCTGCTTCAATAGTTTTCTTAATACCATCGCCCATTGCATGTTCAATTTTTCTAACTCCACCAATTAACTGTCTTAATCCTGATGGCTCTACTGATGCTGCTTGATCTGAGCCATACATCGCTCTATCCAATGTAATGTGTCTTTCAAGTGAACTAATTCCCAATGCTGCTGCTGCATAAGAAATTGCCAGGCCAACTTCATGCCCACTATAACCAACATTACAATCAAATTTTTCCCTTAATGTTTTAATCATATTGAGATTGGCATCTTCATCTTTCATTGGATAGGTTGAAACTGTATGCATTAGTTCAAATGAACAGCCTACTTTACGAAAAATATTTACTGCGTTTTGAATATCGTCATAAGTAGTCATACCTGTCGAAATAAAGGTATGCTTTCCTTCACTAGCTATTTCCTTTAGCAATTCCGTATGCACTATCATAGCTGAGGCAACTTTATTGTATTTTGAATTAAATTGGCGTAAGAATTTTTGTGAATTAATATCCCAAGCACTCGCAAACCACTCAAGTCCTTTTTTCTTACAATAATCTTCAATCTCTTGATATTGTTCTGCACTAAACTCTAGGCCTTTTTTTTGCTCTCTTTGCGTTGTACCCCATGGACTCTCTCTTGGGGAGTCTAAAAACTCTTGAGTATAAACTTGATCTATATCTCGCTTTTGAAATTTAACACAATCAGCACCTGAATCTGCTGCAACATCTATAAGTTTCTTACAAATATCCATATCACCATTATGATTAATTCCTATTTCTGCAACTATAACTATACTCATTTTTTAACTCCTTGATTTGAATATAAAATTTTTATTAAATCTAAATTAAGCACTTGCTCTAACAACTCTCGAACAACACCATTACCTCCTTTAGTGTCTAAAATAAATTTTGAAATTTCTTTTATTTTTGGGTGACTATCAATTGGACATGCAGTGTATCCACAAATGCTCATAACTAAATAATCATTGAGGTCATTTCCCACATACAATATATTTTTTAAAAGAAATTTATTTTCTCTAGCCAATTCTTTAATCGCTGATACTTTATCAACGACTCCTTGTATTAATGGAATATTCAATTTTTTGGCACGCATTTTAACAACAGAATTTTTTTCTGTTGACAAGATAAAAGTAGGTTTATTTAATTTATGTAATACATCGAAAGCCAACCCATCTGATCTCGAACATGCAACCGACTCAAGCCCATCTTGATTTAAATAAACAAGATTATTTGTTAAAACTCCGTCAAAATCAAAGACTATGGCATCGATATAGTCTATATTCATGGAGTGTCTTCTAGCTCTAAATTTAAATAATTAGACTCAATTAGTTCATCCTCGACACATTCCATTAGTGCATGTCCAGCTGTAATATGTGCTTCTTGAATTCTACCTGTATCATTACTTGGAACAACAAATGCCTCATCACAATATTTTAATGCTTTACCACCTTCGCACCCTAAAAATCCAAATACTTTGATACCCATCTCTTTAGCGGCTTTCATAGCTAATATTATATTCTCTGAATTTCCTGAAGTAGTAATTGCAATCAAACAGTCTCCCTTCTTTCCAAGAGAGGTAACCATACGCTCATAAAGTTTCTCAAATCCAAAATCATTGCCACAAGCTGTCATCGTGGATGAATCTTGTGCAAGCGAAACTGCTGCTATACCTTCTCTGTTATTCATTGGCCTTAGACGCACAAGCATTTCTGCTGCAAGGTGTTGCGCATCTGCTGCAGATCCTCCATTTCCACATAGCATGATTTTGTTTCCATTTTGAATTGAATATATTATAAAATTCGCTATTTGATCGAGTGATTGAAATCCTCTTTTTATACAATCTTGCTTAGTCTTGATCGAATGCTTAAACAGTTTCTCTATTTTTTTACTTTTATTCATTAGTCATCTCTTCATAGCTTCCTATTTGGACAGTATAGTTTTTATTTAATTTAACTATATTATCGCACCCTTTAAGTGTTGTTAATCTGTGTGCAATAATAAATACAGTTATTTCTTTACTTATATCTTTTATGACTTTCATCACTTCCCGCTCTGTTTCATTATCTAATGCGCTAGTTGCTTCATCAAATATCAAAATACTTGTGTTCTTATAAAATGCTCTGGCGATCCCGATTCTTTGGCGTTGTCCGCCAGATAAGCGAACACCCCGCTCTCCTACACAAGTTTGATAGCCATCCTTCCATTCCTCGATTAATCCTGCAATTTGCGCCTGATGTGCCGCTTTTTTTACTCTTTGATAATCAATTTTTTCTTTTGAAACTCCAAAAGCAATATTCTCCACAATACTTCCATCTGAAAGATAGATATTTTGGGGTACATGAGCAATATGTGCCAGCCATGCTCTGCGATTTTTTGTATTAATTGACTGTTGGTCAATAATTAATTCTCCATTTGTTGGTGGAAGTAAGCCCATAATAATGTCAAGTAGTGTGCTCTTACCGCTTCCAGTCACCCCCATAAAGCCAATGCGATCTCCTTTTTTTAATGATAAATTAATATTTTTTAATACCCAGGGTGATTCCTTTGAGTAACGGAAATTGATATTTTTAAGTTTAATCTCTTTTTGAAAAGTGATTGGTTTCTGAAGTGGCTGATCTACATATTCTGGTAAGGGCTGTTCCAGTAAATTCAAAACATCTTCAAATGATGATTTTGATCCTTTTATTGTGCTGTAAGAACCGTAAGCCTGCTGCAATGCAGGAAGAAGTCTTTGAGCACCAAGTGCCAGTGAGCCTAGCACGGGGATTGCAGTTACCAAGCCACTGTCTTGCTGTGTCATTACATAAGCTATCCCAGCTATAAGTGTCATACCGATAGCCTCCATTATATACTTGGGACTTCCACTAATAAAAAGATTGTTCCCCGATGCAAGTCGGAGTGGTAAATCTGCATTACGATATAATTCACAATAGAATTTCTGGGAACCATCAATAAGTACATCTCGAATCCCGCCTAATCCTTCTTGGAGTGATTTGATCATTTGTGTAGATTGATCGGCAATAATATGACTATTATTTTGAAGTTGTTTTCTAGTATATCGAATAACCAACCAATAAAGAAAGCCAAAGCCGATAAATGTAGATAGTGCCACACCAAAGTTAATTAAAAAAAGTGCACTCATAATGCCAATAAATAGAATTATTGAACTGACAAAAGTTAATACTGGGGTAATAATTCCGTTAATTACGGTACTTGTTTTGGTAATAATACTATTAATTACTTCACTACTATTACGCGACACATGCACTGTATATTCCTGATAAAGAGTTCGTCGATAAATATTAATACTTAAGTCTGCGCCTGTTGCGAATGAAAGCCTTGTCATAACATACAGTAGTAAAAGTCTAATTAAGCCTGCCGATAATGCTGCTATTATAAATAAAATAGTTAATGGTAATATTAATTCACTAGGTTCGTTCAACTCTAGAATTTGAATGATTGGCTGCATAAGTGTTTGCTGGTAAATCTGGTCTGGTGCAGTTAATACGCCTAGAAATGGCAGTACTGCTCCCACACTCATTATCTCTGAAAGTGATGCAATAATCATTAGGATTAGTAATAACCAAAATTGCTTTTGACGGCGTCTTGAGAGGTGATGCCAGAGATGAGCTAAAGTTGAATAATCTTTCATTTTAATGCACTCTTTACAAGTTAGCGGCAAAAGGCGCGTGCCTGAGCCATCGGCGATAATGAAGGGTAGAGCATTTACTAAATTCTTATTCGTTGTAGTCCATCACGGTAAAACCATGGTATTTTACGATCTCATCACGTTTTGCGATTTTAAGGTCTTCCCGAACCATTTCGGCAACCAACTCATGAAAGGTGGTCTTAGGTTCCCATCCGAGTTTGACTTTTGCGTTAGATGGATCACCTAGGAGCGTTTCAACTTCGGTTGGCCGGAAATAACGTGGATCGACCGCAACGACCATGGCTTCACCATCGTCCTTGACCCAGTAGCCTTTTTCATTGACGCCATATCCTTCCCAGCGGATTGTCATACCAAGCTCACTGGCTGCAGCATTCACAAAGTCACGAACCGAGTATTGAACGCCGCTTGCGATAACAAAATCCTCAGGCTTTTCCTGTTGCAACATCAACCACTGCATTTCCACATAGTCACGGGCATGACCCCAGTCTCGTTTAGCGTCCATATTGCCAAGGTAAACACAGTCCTGAAGACCTAGGTTGATACGCGCAAGCGCTCGAGTAATCTTTCGGGTTACAAAGGTTTCGCCTCTAATAGGAGACTCGTGGTTAAACATGATGCCGTTACAGGCGTACATCCCATAAGCTTCACGGTAGTTAACTGTAATCCAATAAGCATATAGCTTCGCAACTGCATAGGGGCTGCGAGGATAAAAAGGCGTGGTTTCTCTCTGTGGTATTTCTTGCACTAAGCCGTATAGTTCAGAGGTGCTAGCTTGATAGAACTTAGTTTTCTTTTCAAGGCCAAGGATTCGAATCGCTTCCAAAATACGCAGTGTGCCCAGTGCATCTGAATTGGCGGTGTATTCAGGCTCTTCAAAACTTACCGCTACGTGGCTTTGTGCTGCTAAGTTGTAGACCTCATCTGGCTGAACATCTTTGATAATACAAATCAAACTTGAACTATCGGTTAGGTCTCCATGGTGCAAAAAAAACTTGACGCCTTTCTCGTGGCGGTCACGGTAAAGATGATCAATACGATCAGTATTGAATAAACTGGTACGACGTTTTATTCCATGGACGGTGTAACCCTTGGCGAGTAAAAGCTCTGCGAGGTAGGCGCCGTCTTGGCCCGTGATGCCCGTGATTAGTGCAACTTTGTTATCCATCTAACGTATTCCTGCTTTCAAAAAATCTTGATAGGCCGAGATAAGACCTTCTTTTAAAGTAATGTGTGGCTGCCATCCCAGCGCATTTAAACGTGAACTGTCCATAAGCTTGCGCGGAGTGCCATCAGGTTTGCTGTTGTCGTAGGTGATTTCACCATTGTAGCCAATGGTTTGCCCGATCAAAACAGCAAGATCGGCAATTCTTATATCACTACCAAAGCCAACGTTGATGTGGCTTAGCATCGGTTGTGTGTGTTTTTGATAAAGATCGTCATCCAGGTTCATTATGTGAATGCTTGCAGCAGCCATGTCATCGACATGTAAGAACTCACGCTTAGGTGTTCCGCTACCCCAGATAGCCACTTGAGGCATGTCGTTGATCTTTGCTTCATGAAATCGACGTATCAGCGCAGGGATCACATGAGAGTTTTCCGGGTGATAGTTATCACCAGGGCCATAGAGGTTAGTTGGCATTACGCTGCGATAATCTATCCCGTAGGAGTTGCCATACTGACGGTTATAGCTTTCACATAGCTTTATCCCGGTTATCTTTGCAATAGCATAGGGCTCGTTCGTACATTCAAGCGACCCGGTCAGTAAGGCCTCTTCACACATCGGTTGATCAGCCAGCTTTGGGTATATACAACTAGAGCCTAAAAAGAGCAGTTTTTTTACGCCATGCTTGAAGGCTGAATGAATGATATTCGCCTGTATCATTAAGTTTTCATAAATGAATTCAGCGGGGTAGGTGAAGTTAGCATGTATGCCACCGACCTTTGCTGCGGCTAGGTAGACCTGGTCTATATTGGACTTGCTAAAAAAAGTATTTACAGCAAGCTGATTGGTTAAATCAAGTTCGGCGCGATTTCGTGTAACGATAATGTTGCTAGGGTCTTGAGCGAGTTTTCTGAAGATGGCAGAACCAACCATGCCACGGTGACCAGCTATATATATTCTATTCATATTAATTCAATATGGCTTATCGCTTACCAATCCCGCGATAAATTATCGATTGAGACAGTTTTTTTGGATCCAAAGCATTTCGACCGTCAATTACTATTCGAACACTCTTTGTTTCAAAAAGTTGTCTTGATACTTCGCTAACAATATCTGAGTGATCCGTAACTAATACTACTGCCACACAACCTTCTATGACACTCTCAACAGAGTCATGCGTATTTTCAATATCAATCCAACTATCGTATACTGAAAGTAACGCGCCCTTTTCTAACAAAATATCTCTTAACTCATAAAACGGTGATTCACGTGGATCATCAACATTGCGCTTATACGACACGCCTAAAACAGCGACCTTTGCACCTTTGATGGGTAATCCAATTTCGTTAAGCCTGTCCTGTAAAAGTCGAAAAGTATAGTCAGGCATGCTGTTATTTGTATTACGCGAGAGTTGAACAAGTTCCGGCATATAGCCTGCTTTGATAGATGCCGCTTTCAGCCACTCTGGATCTACTGCAATACAATGTCCGCCAACTCCCACACCAGGATAATAAGGCCCTTTGCCAAAGGGCTTGGTCGACATCCCATCGATAATATCAACGACATCAAGGCCTAATACATCACTTATTTTTGCTAGCTCGTTAACGAAGGCAATATTCACGTCCCGTACCGTGTTTTCCATGGCCTTTACTGCCTCAGCATCTCGAATGCTGCGCATCATAGTTACAGCCCCTAGTGGCAGGTTTTTACTTTGCAGCTTACCAAGAGAATTCAAACTAAACTTTGGACGAAGACTATCTCTTACATCACGCACATCGATAACAGGACCGCCCAATATTGTGCTATAAAAATCAGCTGCACGACGCGTACCATCAATATCCATACCGCCAATCACTCTTGGAATATTTTCAGATGTCCAAAATGCGTCTCCAGGGTTTACCCTTTCAGGGCAATGAACTAAAGAAATATCGGATAGACAGTTAAAACCTGTTAGTTTTTTAATTAAGGGCGCCACTTCCTCTTCGCAGGTTCCTGGAAATACTGTTGATTCAACCACCACCAAATTACCCCTAGATAAGAAGGGAGCAATCGTTTCGATTGATTCAAGCAAGGGTGTCAAATCCGGTTCTTTTGCTTTATTGATAGGGGTTGGTACGCAGATTAAATAAAGAGAAGAATTTGACAACTCGTTTTTGTCAATAGTTGGAAAAAAGTTACCAGATGATGTTGCCTCTTTCAGTAAATACTCCACATCAACATCTTTTATATGACTTTTACCAAGCGACAAAAGATCCACTGCATTTTTATTAGTATCAAGCCCAATTGTGTGAAAGCCGGTCTTTGCGCAAAGACAGGCTAACGGCAATCCAACATAACCTAAACCAATAACTGAGATTATTTCTTTAGACATTCAAGAATATCTCTTTCTCAAAAACTTAAGCAAAACATCATCTCAACTCTCAAGATAAAGAGCGTCAGTATTAAATTCTAATTCAGGGTTAAAAGGAGTTTAATGTAGAGAGTCAATGTCGGTCTAGGCGTTCACCCTGCCAGATCCTCCTCCAGCCTTTTGATCTCGTCCTTAAGCGCTTCATATTCTGCCTGCTTGCGCTTTAAGAATGCAACTGCAAGCTCTTTTTTGTGATATATGCCTGACGGCGTTAAAATATAGGCGTAAGCAAGCCTGTTCTGAGCGTTTCTAAAATTTTTTAACTTCACATAGCCTTTTTTAGTAAGTGCGTTTAGGCAGTAATGGATCGAGCCAAGACTAACTCCGCAGGTCTTGGACAGTGCACGCTGGCTCTGAGCTGGGTCTTTTTGAATTTCTCTAATAATTTTTATTGATAAATCTAAATTCATTAAACAAGAAGCTTATTAAAAAGCTACCGCACAACACGTGAATCATACACAATGCTTTATACGTTCAGATATTGAACTAAATCAGGTAAATTGTCAAATTTATTTTTAATATTTAATTATCTACTAGCTTTGTTAATGCTTTACTAAAAACGTCACTAAAATTAGTTGTGAGTTATTACTCTATAAGCATGACATATTAATGGTATTATAAAGCGACAAATATTTGTTTTAAAGTTACCTGATAGACAAGTTTTTCTTTAATAATCAATTTTTGATTGGTGAGTCCAGCCATTTGAAAAAATAAATTTAGCAATTTTTAATATGTGCTTTTTATTCATAAAACACTGGATAACTTTGATTACTCTGTTAATTAAAATCATAAATATTTAAAGTTGAAACTTACAAAATAATACTAATAATCATGATAATTCAAAAAATGATTGATAAGTTGACAATTGAAGCTTTCCAATGAAACTGAAACACTTGTAAATTCTCTTAATAAATGTGATAAACTATCACATAAATTTTTATAAAGATTTAAAAATTGGTTATAATAAATCTAAAAAAGTGAATCAAAATTTAGTAAAAAAATGGTTTATTGTCCAAATTAAACCTAATTCTTATGATCTGGCTATTCGAAACCTAGAAAGACAGGGGTTTGAAACTTTCCTACCTAAAATGAAAGCTACATTAAAAAAAGAAAATAAATTTATTAATAAAGATGTCTTAGTATTCCCTGGATATGCATTTATTGGTATTGACCTACAAAACTCTTATTGGACTAAAATAAATAGTACTTATGGTGTGTCAAAACTTTTGAGTTTTAATAATAAACCATCTGAAATTCCTCTTGATTTGATAGTAGCCTTAAAAAACAGGTATGAAGATAACGTTAATCTAAAAATAAATGAAAACCTAAAAAAGGATGATACAATAAAGTTTAATAATGGACCCTTTGCTGATTTAGTTGTGAATATTGAGAGTGTTGATGAAAAAAATCGTATTTATGCTCTTCTAAAAGTGATGGGGGGGTATCGAAAGTTAGAAATAAATCCAAAAGAAAAAATTAATTTTATTAAAATTTAGATATTAACTAAGACTAGATATTATTCTTATTTAATAAATTATTTATATATTCTATCTTCAATGAGAAATTTATTTAGCAATTTTCCAAAAAACAGGAAAATCAGGCTCAAAAATTTTTATCTTTTGTTTATTAAAATAAAGATATTCTCTAAAAGATGATGCTTTACTTGATTTGGTAATTAAAATAATTTCTTTATTAATTTTTAAATTATAATGATTAGCACCATTTCTGCTAATAAATTTTTCTAAGTTTGAAAGAGCGTTTTCATTGTCAAATAATTGAGTTAATATTTGAATACAATATGTAGCATTAAAAACACCAGCGCATCCGCATGCACTTTCTTTATCTTTTGTTAGATGTGGAGCTGAATCAGTTCCTAAAAAAAATTTTGTATTGCCACTAATTGCTGCTTTTACAAGAGCTATTCTATCAATTTCTCTTTTTAAAATTGGCAGACAATAATTATGAGGTCTTATTCCGCCAACAAAAATAGCATTCCTATTTAAAGCTAAGTGATGAGGAGTTATTGAAGCTGCGAGATACTTGTTACTTTCTTTCACATATTCAGTTGCATATTTTGTAGTAATATGTTCAAGAGTTATTTTGAGATTCGGTATTTCTCTACAAATAAAATCAAGTTTTTCATCAATAAAAACTTTTTCTCTATCAAAAATATCTACATTGGGATCAGTTACTTCTCCATGTATTAGAAGAGGCATGCCAATCTCAGCCATTACTTCAAGTGTAGGCATTACTTTTTTTAAGTCTTTTACCCCTGATTCAGAGTTTGTTGTGGCTCCTGCAGGATATAGTTTAACTGCAAAAATAGTTCCATTTTTATAAGCACTTTTTAACTCAACTTTATTAGTTTCTTCTGTTAAGTAAATTGTCATTAATGGTTCAAAATTATCTGTCGAGGGAATTGCTTTTTCTATTCTTTTTTTATATTCAGTTGCTTGCTTAGCGCTTAATATTGGGGGAACAAGATTTGGCATAACTATGGATCGAGCAAAATATCTTGAGGTTTCTGGAACAACTGCTTTCAAAATTTCATTATCTCTGAAATGAACATGCCAGTCATCTGGTTTTATAATCTCTATTTCTTCCATGTTTACGATCAAATCTTCAAAAGTTAAATTTAATGTGCTAATTATAAATAATAGACTTAATTATAATTATTTTTGGGAACTGTACTATGAAAATTTCAATTATTTCTGCTAGCCATAGAATAAATTCTCAATCAAAAAAAATTTCTGGTTTTTTACAAAATAATTTATCTAAACTAGAAGATAAAATAGACACTTTTATTATAGATCTAGCTGATGTGGCTTTACCACTTTGGTCACCTGAAAAAAAAAATGGTATTGGTATTTGGGGTGATACCTGGAACTCAATCTCAAGCAATCTTAGTGAATCAGATGGTTTTATTTTTGTTGTGCCTGAGTACGGAGGGATGGCAACTCCCGCAGCAAAAAATATTTTTTTGTTATGTGGAAATGGAGAGTTAGCTCATAAGCCTGGCTTAATTGTATCAGTAAGTAGTGGAAATGGCGGAGCTTATCCAATATCTGAGTTGAGATCATCTTCATATAAGAATACTCATATTTCATGGATACCAGAAAATATTATTATTAGAAATGTGGAAGAGTTTAATTCTGGAGTCCACGGTAAAAATATTCCTAAATGGTTGGATAACAGAATAGAATATGTTTTAAAATTACTTTTAACTTATGCATTAAATATGAAACCTATAAGGGAAATAGTTAATAGAAAGGATTTTGGAAATGGAATGTAATGATATACATAAACAGTTTAAAAATATTAGTGGATGGGAGCAGACTGCCGATGAAAGAGATGCATATTATAAAATTTTTAAATTTGTTGACTTTAAACAAGCTTTTTCTTTTATGACCTCTATAGCCATGAAAGCAGAGCAAATAAATCATCACCCTGAGTGGGAAAATATATACAATAAAGTCAAAATAACTTTAACCACACACGATGTTGGGGGTGTTTCAGAGTTGGATTATGAAATGGCAGTTTTCGCTGAAAATTGTTTTAAAGACTATAAATGATTTTGAGGTTGTGGTTAATGGAAACAGAAAGTTTTTTAAATCCAATCCTATGGTCACCGTCTGATCAAAAAATTAAATCCTCTCAGATGTTTCAATTTATTCAAAAAGTAAATGATAGATATAATTTAAATCTTGATAGCTTTTCTGAATTGTATAATTGGTCGATAGAAAATAAAAGTGATTTTTGGTCATTTATTTGGGATTTTTTTGAAGTTATTGGTTCTAAAGGAGCAGAGCCATACATTGACCCTGTAAATAAAATGCCTGGAAGTAAATTTTTCCCGACTGGTAAAGTTAATTATGCTGAAAATATGCTCTCAGGGAATGTTATGGGTCCAGCAATAATATTTAAGTCTGAAGATAAAATTACCAAGGAAGTGTCGTGGAAGGATCTAAAATCACAAGTTGCCTCTATAGCTAATTTCTTAAAAAGAGAGGGTGTTGTTAAAGGAGATAGGGTCGCAGCATATATGCCTAACATGCCTGAAACAATTGTAATGATGTTAGCGGCGTCATCAATAGGTGCTATATTTTCTTCAGCATCACCTGATTTTGGAGTGGACGGTGTCCTAGACAGATTTGGCCAAATAGAGCCTAAAATTCTACTAACGACAGATGGTTATTGGTATAATGGTAAGGCGGTCAATATAACTAATAAAGTCGTGGAGGTTGTTAAAGCCTTACCATCACTTAAAAGAGTAGTAATCTCCCCCCTTTTGAATGTAAATAATCATTATAATACTAATAAATACCTACAATATAGCTACTTACAAGAAAAATTCTTTACTGAGGATATAGTTTTTGAAACCCTTAGGCTCGATGATCCTTTATATATAATGTTTTCTAGTGGCACGACTGGGAAGCCTAAATGTATTGTTCATTCTAATGGTGGAATTCTTTTAAAACATTTAGTTGAAGTGGGATTACATTCTAATGCAAGAGAAAATAGTAAAGTTTTCTATTTTACAACTTGTGGTTGGATGATGTGGAATTGGTTAGTGTCTGGTCTTCTACTTAAATCTACAATTTATTTATATGATGGGTCACCATTTTATCCAAACCCAGAAGTTTTGTGGGATTATGTTAGTAGTGAAAAAGTAAACTTTATGGGAGTCTCAGCTAAATATATTGATGCTTTAAGTAAGGAAAAGATTAATATTATTGATAAATATGACTTAACAAATTTAGAAATAATAGGTTCAACAGGGTCGCCTCTTATTCATGAAAGTTTTGACTATATTTATTCTAGTGTTAAAAAAGACGTTCTAGTTGCTAGTCTCTCAGGAGGAACAGATATAGTTGGATGTTTTATAGGTGGTAATCCAATGTCAGCCGTTAGAAGAGGAGAAATTCAAGGTCCAATTTTAGGAATGGATGTGCATGTATATGATGAAAATGCAAACTCTTTAAAAAATGAGAAAGGAGAGTTAGTCTGTATTAAAAGTTTTCCAAGTATGCCATTATATTTCTGGAATGATAACAATAATAAAAAATATCACGACGCTTACTTTAATAAATATGAGAATGTGTGGTGTCATGGTGATTATATCTTAAAGACTGAAAATAATGGGTTCATTATTTTCGGTAGATCAGATGCTACTTTAAATCCAGGAGGAGTTCGTATTGGTACAGCTGAAATTTATAGGCAAGTTGAACAAATTGAAGAA
>MDSZ01189771.1_pt1 | contig 51687 bp, 43 predicted proteins | sample 811201 | NCBI WGS metagenome assembly MDSZ01 (sample SAMN05326647, study PRJNA326480) | marine metagenome | isolation source: seawater | place: Indian Ocean: North | collected 2010
GAGCTGCTGGCCCAGCGCCGGCGCGAAGCCGATCTGTTGTTCCATCGCGCGGGTATCACCTTCACCCTCTACGGCGACGATCAGGGCACCGAGCGGCTGATTCCCTTCGACATCGTTCCACGCGCCATACCCGCCAGCGAGTGGCGCATCGTCGAGCGTGGCTGCATCCAGCGCGTGCAGGCGCTCAACCTGTTCCTCGCCGACCTCTACCATGACCAGCGCATCATCAAGGCGGGCATCATCCCGGCCGAACAGGTGCTGGCCAACGAGGGGTACCAGATGGCCATGCAGGGGCTCGACCTGCATCGCGACATCTACGCGCACATCGCCGGGGTCGACCTGGTACGCGATGGCGACGGCAGCTACTACGTGCTCGAGGACAACCTGCGCACGCCGAGCGGTGTCAGCTACATGCTCGAAGACCGCAAGATGATGATGCGCCTGTTCCCCGAGTTGTTCGCCGCGCAGCGCGTGGCGCCGGTGGATCACTACCCGAACCTGCTGCTCGACGCGCTGAAGAGCTCCAGCCCGCTGGACAACCCCACGGTCGTGGTGCTGACCCCGGGGCGTTTCAACAGCGCCTATTTCGAGCACGCCTTCCTGGCCCGCGAGATGGGTGTGGAGCTGGTGGAGGGGGCGGACCTGTTCGTGCGTGACGACAAGGTCTACATGCGCACCACCGCGGGGGCGCGCCAGGTCGACGTGATCTACCGCCGTCTCGACGACGCCTTCCTCGATCCGCTGGCCTTCAACCCCGAATCGATGCTCGGCGTCGCCGGGCTGCTGTCGGCCTATCGCGCGCGTAACGTGGTGCTGGCCAACGCCATCGGCACCGGCGTCGCGGATGACAAGTCGGTCTATCCCTTCGTCGGCGACATGATCCGTTTCTACCTGGACGAGGAGCCGATTCTGAAGAACGTGCCGACCTGGCAGTGCCGCAAGCCGGAGGAACTGTCCCACGTGCTGGCCAACCTGTCCGAGCTGGTGGTCAAGGAAACCCAGGGCTCCGGTGGTTACGGCATGCTGGTCGGGCCGGCGGCGAGCAAGGCCGAGATCGAGACCTTCCGTGCCCGCCTGATCGCCAAGCCGGAGGCCTACATCGCCCAGCCGACGCTGAGCCTGTCGACCTGCCCGACCTTCGTCGAGCGCGGCATCGCACCGCGCCATATCGATCTGCGTCCGTTCGTCCTGACCGGCCGCGAAACCCGCCTGGTGCCTGGCGGCCTGACGCGCGTGGCCCTGCGCGAAGGCTCGCTGGTGGTCAACTCGTCGCAAGGCGGCGGGACCAAGGACACCTGGGTGGTGGAGGACTAATCATGCTCAGTCGTACTGCCTCCGATCTGTACTGGATGTCGCGCTACCTGGAGCGTGCCGAGAACCTCGCGCGCATGCTCGACGTCAGCTACTCGCTGTCGCTGATGCCGCAGGACGGCCGTGGCGACGGCCTCGACGAACTGGCCATGCCGCTGCTCATCACCGGCACGCTGGACGAATACCTGGAGCGTCATGGCCCGCTGCATGCCGAGCGCATGCTGCACTTCTTCGCCCTCGATGCGAGCAACCCCGGCAGCATCTACTGCTGCCTGCAGGCGGCGCGCAGCAATGCGCACGCGGTGCGCGGGCGCATCACCGCCGACATGTGGGAGAACATCAACGCCACCTGGCTGGAAATGCGCGGCATCGCTGAGCAGGGCCTGGGGCGCTACGGCATCAGTCGCTTCTGCGAGTGGGTCAAGGAGCGTTCGCACCTGTTCCGTGGCGCCACCTTCGGCACCATCATGCGTGGCGAGGCCTATCGCTTCATCCGCCTGGGCACCTTCATCGAGCGCGCCGACAACACCCTGCGCCTGCTCGATGCGCGCTACGAAATGCTCGGCGAAGAGATCGACGAACTGGAGGAGCGTACGGCGCGCAGTTACTACCAGTGGAGCGCGCTGCTGCGTGCGCTGTCCTCGTTCGAGGCCTTCGCCGAGATCTACCGTGGCTCGCCGCGCACGCGCAAGGTCGCCGAGCTGCTGTTGTTGCGTCCGGACGTGCCGCGTTCGCTGCGCGCCTGCATGGAAGAACTCAACCTGATGCTCGCCGGTCTACCGGGAGAGAACGGTCGCCCCGCGCAGCGCCTGGCCGCCGAACTGGATGCGCGCCTGCGCTACACCAGCATCGACGAAGTGCTCGACGAAGGTCTGCACGCCTGGCTGACCGACTTCATCCTGCTGGTGCGCCAGCTGGGCAACACCATCCACACGTCCTATCTGGAGGTCGCATGAGACTTTCGATCAGTCATGACACCACCTACCGTTACGATGATCAGGTGCGCGCGAGTATCCAGTACCTGCGCCTGACCCCGCATGACAGCGAGCGACAGCAGGTGCTCAGCTGGCAGCTCGATCTGCCGCGCCCGGTGCATGCGCAGATTGATCCGTACGGCAACATCCTGCATGTGCTGACTCTGGACGAGCCGCACGAGGCCATCGTCATCGGCGCCCGGGGCCAGGTGGAGATCGACGAGACGTGCGAGGCCGAGCACGAGCAGCAGTCGGCGTTGCCGTTCCTGCGCTTCACTCGCCTGACCCAGGCGGATGACGCCATTCGCGAGTTCGCCGCGCAGCACGCCAGGGCGCATAGCGACCGCAACGGCCTGATCGACCTGATGCATGCGCTCAATGCCCATATCGTCTATCAGCCGGGCGTCACCGAAGTGGATACCAGTGCCGCCGAGGCCTTCGCCGGTCGTCGCGGTGTCTGCCAGGACCACACCCATGCCTTCCTCGCCTGTGCTCGCAGCCTGGGGGTGCCGGCGCGCTACGTGTCGGGCTACCTGTACACGGACGACGCCGAGCACTTGGCCAGCCATGCCTGGGCCGAGGCCTGGGTCGGCGATGCCTGGTACAGCTTTGACGTGACCAACTGCCTGGCACGCCCTGAGCGTCACCTGAAGCTGGCGGTCGGCCTGGACTACCTCGATGCCTGCCCGGTGCGCGGCATGCGCCGTGGCGGTGGTTGCGAGCAGATGCATGCGCAAGTGCAGGTCGCGCCGTTGCTGCAGGTGCGCCAGCAGTAGGGCCGCTCAGCCGCGCGACGCGCGCAGCAGCGGCCAGGCTGCCAGCGTCAGCAGGGCCGACACGCCCCACACCAGCGGCCAGTCACCGTGGCGCAGGCCGGCGGCGACCAGCGTCGGGGTGAGGAACATGCCGACGAACACCAGGGTGTTGGCCATGCCCAGCACCGTGCCCGCACGGGCCACGCCGGCCTGGCTGGCCAGTTCGGTATAGGCCACGCCATGCCACGCCGAGATCAGGATGCCGCAGCCGATCAGCAGCGCCAGCACCAGCGCCGGGGGCAGCATCTGCCGCGTCAGCAGGGCGGTGGCGCCGGCCAGTAGCAGGTAGGCTGCAGCGGCCGCCAGCACGCAGCGCCACAGGTACAGATGACGATTGCCGTTGCGGTCGCTCCAGCGCCCGCTCAGCACGCGTGCGACGGCGGCACCGAGCTGCAGGGTGGCCAGGCTGGCACTGACCATGAGCAGGCTGCCGCCGAGCTGCTCGTGTATGAACACCGCACCGAAGCTGAGGATCACGAACTGCGGCATGCACAGCACGCCGATACCCAGCGCCAGGCGCCACAGCGGCGCTTCGCTCCAGGCCGGGCGCAGGGTGCGGCGCTCGGGTTCCGCCTGGGACTGGCCGGGAGCCTCGTGCAGCCAGCGCCAGGTCAGGTAGCCGGCCAGCGCGCAGAGCCCGGCGAGCAGGCCGAACACCAGGCTGAACCCCTGCTGGCGCGCCAGTGACGGTAGCACGCAGGCCCCCAGCAGGCCGCCCAGGGGCACGGCGGTCTGGCGGATGCTCATGGCCAGCCCGCGTTCGCCGGGGCCGAACCAGGCCATCACCGCTCGACCGCTGGCGGCGTTCACGCTACCGCCGGCCAGCCCGGCGAGCGTCAGGCCGGCGCACAGGCGTATCAGGGCGCCATCACCCGGCTGCCCGCCGATGGCCAGGCCAAGCAGCGCCAGACCAGTCACCAGCAGGCCGCAGAGCAGCACCGGGCGGTCACCCCAGCGGTCGGTCAGCATGCCCCAGGGCAACTCGCTCAAGGCCAGTCCCAGGCCCATGCTGCCGAAGACCCAGGCCAGTTCGGCATGGCCGAAGCCGTAGTCGCTGCTCAGGCTCAGTGCCGTGGTCGGCAGGCCGGCGGTGGCGGCAATCAGTGCGGCGTTGGCGACGAAGCCGGCGATCAGCACCTTCCAGCGCTGGCTCAGCGGCGGGGCCTGTGGCGGACAGGTGGTGGCGGTGGGAGTGGGCATGTTCATGATCGGTTCTCGCGGCACATGCGCAGGCCGGATGCCTCGCGCTTGAGGTCTGGCAGTGTGCGAGAGAGAATTCGTGCTGAAAATCGGATAATTTCCAACTGTTGATTCCAAAAAACGGGAGTGTCATGCGCCTGACCAACTTCGACATGGACGCCCTGCGCACCTTCGTCACCGGGGTCGAACTGGGCAGCTTCGCCCGCGCCGCGCAGCGCCTGGGGCGCTCGACCTCGGCCACCAGCGCACAGCTGCGCAAGCTCGAGAGTCAGGCCGACGCCTTGCTGCTGCGTCGCGCGGGGCGCGGCCTGGCGCTGACCGACAGCGGCGAGCTGATGCTGGCCTACGCCCGGCGCCTGCTGGCCCTCAATGACGAGGCCTGTGCCGCGCTGCACAGCGGCCGGCTCGGTGGTGAGGTGCGTCTGGGCCTGCAGGAAGACTTCGGCGAGATCCTCCTGCCGGAGGTGCTCGGCCGCTTTGCGCGCTTGCATCCACGGGTGCGCATCGAGGTGCGGGTGGCGCGCAACGCCGAGTTGCTCGAGGCGCTCGCCGCTGGTGGGCTCGACCTGGCGCTGGTCTGGGGTGGCGATCCCGCTGCGCCGGGGCGCGAGCTCCTGGGCCGGGTGCCGATGTGCTGGATCGGCGACGCCGAGGTGCTGGCCCGCTGGCGCGAACAGGCGGGCGAACCGTTACCACTGCTGTGCTTCGAGGCGCCATGCCTGTTCCGTTCCGAGCCGTGCGCGGCGCTGGATCGTGCCGGTTTGCCCTGGCGCGTGGCGTTTTCCAGCGCCAACCTGGGTGGCCTGTGGGCCGCCGCGCGTGCGCGCCTGGGCATCACCGTGCGTACGGCGCTGTGCCTGCCGGCCGGCGTCGAGGTCCTGCCGAGCGGCAGCAGCGGGTTACCGCCGCTGCCGGGGCTGGAGCTGGCCCTGCACCGCGCCGAGGCGCAGCCGAGCGAGCCGGTGCAGTTGCTGCAGAGCCTGATCCGCGAGGCGCTGGAGGAGAGCCTGCCGCGCTAGCCCGGCGGCGGGAGCTTGCGCGTGGCCATGTGCTGCAGGTAGGCGATCAGCTGCTGCAGCTGCGTGGCGTCGAGCACCTGCTCGGAGAAGCCGGGCATGCGTGCCTGCGGCCAGCGCCGCAGGCTTTGCGGGTCACGGATGTACTGGCGCAGGAAGTCGCCGGTGAAGTACTCGGTGGGGTTGTAGGGGATATTCAGATCGGGGCCGAACGCGGAATCACCGGCGCCATTGAGGCGGTGGCAGGCCATGCAGTTCTTCTGGAACAGGGCGAAGCCGGCCTGCACCTCGCTGCTCGCGTCACCGGCCGGGAGCAGGGCGGGGAAGCGTTGCTCCACCGCCGCCAGCTGGCGAATCCTGACGACCTGGAAGGGCCACTGCTCGGGGCTGATCTGGCTGGCGTGCGGGTTGGTCCAGACCAGGTAGAACGGCCCCGCGCTGGCCTTGCCCTGGGCCAGCGGTGGCCATGGCTCGTCCGGGTCTTCGATGGCCAGCCAGGCCTTGGCCCCTTCGTCGGCCAGCAGCAGGGCGGCCGGAAGCTCGGCGGCGAAGCCGTCCGATGCCACCGCCTGCAGGTGATCGCCCGCCGTCACGCCCTCGAGCAGCGCGCGGATCGGGACCACACGGTAGCGCATGGGGCGCTTGTAGCTGACATCGTCGGCGATCTCGATGTCGCGGGCCTGAGGGTGGTGCAACAGTTCGCTGCTGCTCCAGCTGCGCGTGCCAGCGTTCAGTTGCGCGGCGAACTCGCCAGCCTGCAGCGAGAGGGAACAGCCAAGAAGCATCAGGCTGACCAGCAGCCCCCTCATTCGCCGCGCTCCAGGAGCGGCAGCAGGTCGTCATACGCGCCTGCATTGATCACCCGGCTGTAGCCCAGTGCCTGCAGCTTGTCCTGCGCGAATGAGGAGCGCCGCCCGCTGCGGCAGTACAGCACCAGCGGGCGGTCCTTGTCGGGTGCCACGCTGGCGATGCGTTCCGCGATCCGATCATGTTCGAGGTTGATAGCGCCGGGCAGGGCGCCGTCGGCGAATTCCTCGGCGCTGCGCACGTCGATCAGCAGGCTGTCTTCGTCTTGCAGCGTCTCGAGTGCGGCAGCCTGGTCCACTTCCGCGGCGTGGGCGCCGGCAAGGGTGAACAGGCCGGTAAGGAAGAGAATGGCGAGGCGCATGTCTGGCTCCGGGGTTGGCGAGGGATCGAACTATCTTTGCCCGATGCGGGCGCGCCGTCCAGACGGGGTGTCACCAGGTCATGGGAAAGCACCCGCCCTGTGCCGAGCGCACCACGGCGTCTGCACAGCAGCGGGGTCGTTGCTGGGTCAGCTGACCAGACGGGTCAGGTTGGGAAGGATCAGTATGACCGCCGTGGCGAAGAGAATGACGCCAGCCTGACGGTATTTCGGCTGCTTGTTCATGGCCATATGCCTCTTGTTGTTATGGGCGTCGTGTCGGACGCCTGCCGGTCTGCCTGGCGATCTGCTGCCTGGGCGTAGTTCCATCGACCGTCCCGGCATGACCCAGCGACGGTTCCCTGCACCGGTTTTCGTCAAGGTGCATGACTAACTCTAGGGCTGCCGTCTGCGCTTTCTTAGATGACTTGGTTGCTAATGGCTGGCTGCTAGGAAACACGCGCTATGACGCGCGCCAGGCGCGCAGGCCGCATGCCTTGTGGCAGACAGGTTGCTCGGGCCCATGTGGCCGTTGACGAACAAACGACCGTTCGTCTGAGCTCAGTGGTCAATGGCGCTGAGCGCTTCGGTCATTGAGCGCTGGCCTCGTGGCGCTAAGGTAGGGACGCTCAAACAAGAACCGGCGCGGCGCCGTGATCGCCAGCGCCGCATGACCTTCCGAGGATGCCATGACCGAAGCTTATATTTTCGACGCGGTGCGCACGCCGCGTGGCAAGGGCAAGAAGGACGGCGCGCTGTACAGCGTCAAGCCCGTCCAGCTGGTCGCCGGCCTGCTGACTGCCCTGCAAGCCCGTAACGATCTGGATACCAGCCAGGTGGACGACATCGTGCTGGGCTGCGTGACGCCGGTAGGCGACCAGGGCGCCGACATCGCCAAGACCGCCGCGATGGTGGCCGACTGGGACGTATGCGTGGCGGGCGTACAGCTCAATCGCTTCTGCGCCTCGGGGCTGGAGGCGGTGAACATGGGAGCGATGAAGGTGCGCTCCGGCTTCGAGGACCTGGTGGTGGTCGGTGGCGTCGAGTCGATGTCACGCGTGCCCATGGGCTCCGACGGCGGCGCCTGGGTGATGGACCCGGAAACCAACATTCACTCCAATTTCGTGCCGCAGGGCATCGGCGCTGACCTGATCGCGACGCTGGAAGGGTTCACCCGCGCGGACGTCGATGCCTTCGCCCTGCGTTCGCAGCAGAAGGCCGCGCGCGCCAGCGGCAATGGCGCATTCGCCAGGTCCCTGGTGCCGGTCCGCGACCAGAACGGCATCCTGCTGCTCGAACATGACGAATTCATCCGTGGCGACTCGACGCTGGAAGGGCTGAACAAGCTCAAGCCCAGCTTCGAGATGATGGGGCAGATGGGCTTCGATGCCACCGCCTTGCGCGTCTACAGCCATGTCGAGCGTATCGAGCATGTGCACACGCCGGGCAACAGCTCCGGCATCGTCGACGGCGCCGCGCTGATGCTGATCGGCTCCGCGGCCAAGGGCAGCGAACTGGGCCTGAAACCACGTGCGCGCATCGTCGCCACGGCGGTGACCAGTACCGATCCGACCATCATGCTCACCGGGCCGGCGCCCGCCACGCGCAAGGCGCTGGCCAAGGCGGGGCTGGCAGTGGATGACATCGATCTGTTCGAGGTCAACGAGGCCTTCGCCTCGGTGGTGATGAAGTTCATGAAGGACATGGGCGTGAGCGAGGACAAGGTCAACGTCAATGGCGGTGCCATCGCCATGGGCCACCCGCTGGGCGCCACCGGCTGCGCGATCCTCGGCACGCTGCTCGACGAACTGGAGAAGCGCCAGCTGCGCTATGGCTTGGCCACCCTTTGCGTGGGCGGTGGCATGGGTATCGCCACCATCATCGAACGTATCTAGGAGCTGTCACGGGCGACTGCGCTCGGCCGCGCGGCGCTGGAAGTCCAATGATTTCCGCCTTGCCTGAGCTGCGCGCGTGACGCCCCTGAAGCACTCCCCGAATATTTGGGACGTGAAAAAATGACTGACGCCATCCGCTACGAAAAAGGCCAGGACGCTATCGTCGTCCTGACCATGGATATGCCCGGCCAGAGTGCCAACACCATGAACGCGGTGTACCGCGAGGCCATGGCCGAGATCGTCGACCGCCTGGAGGCGGAAAAGGACACCATCGCCGGGGTCATCGTCACCTCGGCGAAGAAGACCTTCTTCGCCGGCGGCGACCTCAACGAACTGATCCAGGTCACCCCGGCCGATGCCCAGGGTTTCTACGAGATGATCCTCAAGATCAAGGGCCAGTTGCGCCGTCTCGAGACCCTCGGCAAACCGGTGGTCGCGGCCATCAACGGTGCCGCGCTGGGTGGTGGCTGGGAGATCGCCCTGGCCTGCCACCGGCGCATCGCCCTGAACGAGCCCCATGTGCAGCTCGGCCTGCCGGAGGTCACCCTGGGGCTGCTGCCCGGTGGTGGCGGCGTGGTGCGCATGGTGCGCATCCTCGGCCTGGAAAAGGCGCTGCCGTACCTGGCCGAAGGCAAGAAGGTGCGCCCGGAGGCAGCGCTCAAGGCCGGGCTGATCCATGATCTGGCCGGCGACCGCGAGGAGATGCTGGCCAAGGCGCGGGCCTGGATCGCCGCCAACCCGACCGCGCGGCAGCCCTGGGACGTGCAGGGCTACAAGATTCCGGGAGGGACGCCGAGTTCACCGAACGTGGCGCAGATGCTGGCCATTGCCCCGAGCGTGTTGCGCGACAAGACCCGGGGCTGCTTCCCCGCGCCGGAGAAAATCATGTGTGCGGCGGTCGAGGGCGCGCAGGTCGACTTCGACACCGCGCAGATCATCGAGGCGCGCTACTTCACCGAGCTGACCTGCGGCCAGGTGGCGAAGAACATGATCGGCACCTTCTGGTTTCAGCTCAATGAGATCAATGCCGGCGGTTCGCGCCCGCAGGGTTACCCGAAGACCCGGACGAAGAAGGTCGGCGTGCTCGGCGCGGGCATGATGGGTGCGGGTATCGCCTACGTATCGGCAGCGGCGGGTATCGAGGTGGTGCTCAAGGACGTGTCCGTCGAAGCGGCGGAGAAGGGCAAGGGCTACTCGGCCAGGCTGCTGGACAAGAAGGTCGGCAGGGGGCACATGAGCGCCGAGCAGCGCGACGCGTTCCTCGGGCTGATCAAGGCGAGCGACAGCGAGGCGGACTTCGACGGCTGCGACCTGATCATCGAAGCGGTATTCGAGGATCGTGCGCTCAAGGGCAAGGTCACCGCCGCCGCAGAAGCCGCCGCGCTGGGCGATGCGGTGATCGCCTCCAACACCTCGACGCTGCCGATCACCGGTCTGGCGACTGCCGTGGCCAGGCCGGAGAACTTCATCGGCCTGCATTTCTTCAGTCCGGTGGACAAGATGCCGCTGGTGGAAATCATCCGCGGCGAGAAGACCTCCGACGAGACGCTGGCGCGTGGTTTCGACTACGTCATGCAGATCAAGAAGACCCCCATCGTGGTCAACGACAGCCGTGGCTTCTTCACCTCGCGGGTGTTCGGCACCTTCACCAACGAAGGCCTGGCCATGCTTGGCGAAGGCGTCAGCGCAGCGATGATCGAGAACGAGGCACGCAACGCCGGCATGCCGGTCGGCCCGCTGGCGATCAGCGATGAGGTGTCGATGAGCCTGATGAACCACATCCGCCAGCAGACCATCAAGGACCTGGCGGCAGAGGGCAAATCCGTCCCCGAGCACCCGGCCTTCGCGGTCATCGACATGATGCTGGGCGAGTACAAGCGTCCAGGCAAGGCGGCTGGCATGGGCTTCTACGACTACCCGGCCGCTGGCAAGAAGCACCTGTGGCCCGAGCTCAAGGCGCGTTTCGAAAAGGCCGATGCGCAGATTCCGCAGCAGGATGTCCGCGACCGGATCCTGTTCATCCAGGCCATCGAAACGGTACGTTGCGTCGAGGAGGGCGTGCTGCAGTCGGTGGCCGATGCCAACGTCGGCTCGATCTTCGGCATCGGCTTCGCCGCCTGGACGGGCGGTGCGCTGCAGTACATCAATCAGTACGGGGTGAAGGACTTCGTCGCCCGTGCGCAGTACCTGGCCGAGCAATATGGCGAGCGCTTCCTGCCGCCGGCGCTGCTGCTGGAGAAAGCGGCCAAGGGCGAGTGCTTCTGAGGCGACTGGTGTGCAAAGAGACGGCCCGATGGGCCGTTTCTTTTTTGGGGAGCGTCCGTCAGGCCGCCTGGCACCAGCCCTGCTGAATGCACACCGCTTCGTGGATGGCCAGCATTTCGCTGTAGCGGGTCGGCATGCGCAGGGTCAGCATGCTGCCGTCATCGAGCTGCAGGGCGGCTTCGCTCTCGAACTGCAGGCCGTCGTCTTGCAGGTGAACGTAGGTGACGCCATAGGCGTCCAGGCTGAGTTGGCTGTGCATGGCGGCTCTCCTGGCGGGTCGTCAGCTGGAACCGACGTCGCGGTTTGCCGGTGCCGCAGGGGCAGGGCGAGCCGGGGCGGAGGTCTGGAAGGCGGAAGCAGCGGCGAAGCTGGCGAGCGCGGCATAAATGCTCATGATCGATTTCCTTCTGTGTGATGAGGGCGACTGCCCGGTGAAGTGATATTCACCGCAGGCTCGCCATCACAGAAGTGAATGGTGTGCATGGTAACTATCGAAGCGGCTGATAGCGCCTCGTGCAGCGCCACTGCGCCAGGGCGATGTCAATTTTAATTGACGAATGTTCGCAGCCTTGCACAGGGCTCCGGAACGCCGAATATGCGTGTAAATCAGGCTTGGCTATTTCTTTGTGTGGGGGCATGTGTTAAGAAAAACGCACAAATCGTCCTACCTTCGTGCTCACACAGGAAACCTCATGTCACTGCGTATCTGCATCCTGGAAACTGACATCCTCCGTCCCGAACTGGTCGACCAGTATCAGGGCTATGGCCGTATGTTCGAGCAGCTTTTCGCTCAGCAACCGGTTGCGGCGGAGTTCAGTGTCTACAACGTGGTGGAGGGGCATTACCCGCCCGACAGCGAGCAGTTCGACGCTTACCTGGTGACCGGCAGCAAGGCGGATTCGTTCGGCAGCGAGCCATGGATCCAGACCCTCAAGCAGTACTTGCTCGAGCGCTACCAGCGTGGCGACAAGCTGCTGGGCATCTGCTTCGGTCACCAGCTGCTGGCGCTGTTGCTGGGCGGCAAGGCCGAGCGTGCCGAGCAGGGCTGGGGCGTAGGCGTGCACAGCTATCGCCTGCAGGGCAATCCGGAGTGGATGAGCCCGGCACTGGACGAGCTGCAACTGCTGATCAGCCACCAGGACCAGGTCACTCGCCTGCCGGAGAAGGCCACGCTGCTGGCGTCCAGCGACTTCTGCCCGATCGGTGCGTACCACATCGAGGATCAGGTGTTGTGCTTCCAGGGCCATCCCGAGTTCATCCACGATTACTCGCGGGCGCTGCTCGAGCTGCGTCAGCAGCACCTTGGCGAGCAGGTCTATCAGCAAGGGGTGGACAGCCTCAAGCACGCCCAGCAGGGCAGTGTGGTGGGCGAGTGGATGATGCGTTTCGTCGCCCAGGGCAGGAAAGCCAAGGCCTGAGCCTGGTTCGCAGTCAGAAAAGCCCGGATTTCCGGGCTTTTTCATGCCTGCCTGACGGGCAGGACGTAGGGCGAGAAGCGCTCGTCGCGGCTGGGTGGCGGGCTGCTGCGTTGCCGCTTGAGGCTCTCGGCCAGGTCGAGGTGATGGGCGAGCTTGTGGCTGCACTCGATGTTGCGCGCCACCGCGCCAGCCGAGCCCTTGCCGATGCCGAGCAGGGCCAGCAGGGTGGTCAGCAGGGCCATGCCGGCGAGCATCAGCAGGCGGCTCCGTTGGGTTCTGAGCATGGCCGCACCTCAGCTTGGCGAGAGGGCGCGCAACAGCGCTGGCAGCTGGCTGATCAGCGTCTGCAGCGGCGCCGACTGTTCGAAGGTCGGCGTGCTTGGCTTCAGGCTGGCATAGCTCAGCACCAGCACCGTGGAGGTGCTGATCAGATACAGGCCGATGGCTGCGAGGGCGCCGTTGCGGGCCGCTTGTGCGAGGCGTGACATGTCCGTGCTCCAGGTCTTGGGTAGGCGTGGGCACAGAATCGCTCAAGGCATTTCGATTGAATAATGGATGTGCAGCAGAGTAACTATCGATCGTTTTGATGGTTGCCGCGGGTTGTCGGTGCGCACCGACAACCCGCCTGCCAGTCAGGCGCTGGCCAGTTCCGCGTCCATGCTGCTGATGCACTCGCGCATGGCCTGCTGGCAGCGCTCCATCAGCGCCGGCATGTCGTCCAGGCTCAGGCCGGCAGTGGGGATGGCCGGCAGCGAGCGGATCAGGATGCGGCCGCTGTTCCAGCGGTTGAGACGCATGGACCTGGCATAGTTGCTCACGCACACCGGAATGATCGGGACACCGGCGTTGATCGCCATCTGGAAGGCGCCTTTCTTGAACGGCAGCAGGCCACGGCCGAGATTGCGCGTGCCCTCCGGGAACACCCAGATCGAGGTGTCGTGATCACGCAGGGTTGCGGTGGTGGTCAACATGGCACGCTTGGCAGCCAGGGCGTTGCTGCGGTCGATCAGCACGTTGCCCGCCAGCCAGTACAGCTGGCCGAAGAACGGCACCCATTTGAGGCTCTTCTTGCCGATGCTCACCGTGCGCCTGGGCACCACGCGGCCCAGCACGTACAGGTCGAAGTTGGACTGATGGTTGGCGATGATCACGCATGAGCGCTGGTGTTCCAGCAGCGGGCGGACGTCGGCCTTGAGCTTGAGGCGCAGCAGGCACAGCGCGGGCAGCGAGTAGAGGCGTGCGCAGAGGCGGCTGTTGTCCGGGTTGAAGGGGCGGCACAGGCCGAGCAGCAGGCCGAGCAGCCCGGCGAAGATGAAATGCACGCCCATCAGCAGCATGCGCAGAACGAAGAGCATCGAGGTACGACCGTCAGGGAAGGGGCGCGCAGTGTACGGGCGTTCACTCTGCCGGGCAATTCCCCGGAACTACCAGCTGAGGTTGGTAAACGTCATGAATTGTCGCAGATCTTGTCAGCTTTGCCGCTGATGGAGAAAGGGCGCCTTGCGGCGCCCTCTGTCACTGTTCCTGCTCGGCTCTGGCGGGCTTGCCCGGCAGCAGGCCGTCGGCCCTGAACATCGCCTTGATCCCGCGCAGCGCCTGGCGGGTGCGGTCCTGGTTCTCGATCAGGGCGAAGCGGACGTGGTCGTCGCCGTAGTCACCGAAGCCCAGGCCGGGTGACACGCAGACCTTGGCTTCGGCCAGCAGCTTCTTGGCGAACTCCAGCGAGCCCAGATGCGCGTAGGCCTCGGGAATCTTGGCCCAGACGTACATCGAGGCCTTGGGCTTCTCTACCATCCAGCCGATCTCGTGCAGCCCCTTGACCAGCAGGTTGCGACGCTGGCGGTACTGCTCGGCGATATCGCGCACGCATTGCTGGTCGCCTTCCAGGGCGGCGATGGCGGCCACCTGCAGGGGCGTGAAGGTGCCGTAGTCGTGGTAGCTCTTGATTCGCGCCAGGGCGTTGACCAGCTCGGGGTTGCCGACCATGAAACCGATGCGCCAGCCGGCCATGTTGTAGCTCTTGGACAGGGTGAAGAACTCCACCGCGATGTCCTTGGCGCCCGGCACCTGCATGATCGACGGGGCCTTCCAGCCGTCGTAGACGATGTCGGCATAGGCCAGGTCATGCACCACCAGTACGTCGTACTGCTTGGCCAGGGCGACCACGCGCTCGAAGAAGTCCAGCTCCACGCACTGCGCGGTGGGGTTGGAGGGGAAGCCCAGGATCATCATCTTCGGTTTGGGAATCGACTCGCGGATGGCGCGTTCCAGCTCCGCGAAGAAGTCCACGCCCGGCACCAGCGGTACCGAACGCACCTGGGCGCCGGCGATCACCGCGCCGTAGATGTGGATCGGGTAGCTGGGGTTGGGCACCAGCACGGTGTCGCCATGATCCAGGGTGGCCAGCATCAGGTGCGCCAGGCCTTCCTTGGAGCCGATGGTGACGATGGCTTCGCTTTCCGGATCGATCTCCACGTCGTAGCGGTCCTTGTACCAGCGCGAGATGGCGCGGCGCAGGCGTGGAATACCGCGGGAGGTGGAGTATCCGTGGGTGTCTTCGCGCTGGGCGACCTGCACGAGCTTCTCGACGATGTGCGGCGGAGTCGCACCGTCGGGGTTGCCCATGGAGAAGTCGATGATGTCTTCACCGCGACGGCGTGCAGCCATCTTCAGTTCGGCGGTGATGTTGAAGACGTAGGGGGGGAGACGATCGATGCGCGCAAAGCGGCGCTTGGCGTTCTCTGCCATGATTTCCTCGGATACGTAAGCGCCCGGAACCGTCCGAGCGACGTTGGTCACTGCTGTGACCTGGCGGCGACGATACGCCTGTGGCCGCCAGGCTGTCCAGCGCGCTATGCGCCGCTCTGGCGCTTGAGTCGCAGCAGCAGTTCGGCCAGGGCCTGGATGTCCTCGTCAGTGGTGCGCCAGGACGAGACGCTCAGGCGGAACGCCGGGCGTCCCTGCCAGCGGGTCGGGCCGAACCAGGCCTCGCCGCTGCCCTGGACCGCCTCGCGGATGGCGTCTGTCTGTGCGTCCGAGTCGGCGCGTACCAGCACCTGATTCAGCGGCACCTGGTTGAGCACCTGGTAACCACCGGCGCTGAGGGCATCGGCGAGCAGGCGGGCCTGGCGAATGTGTCGGTCGATCATGCGCCGCAGGCCGTCGCGGCCGAGGTTGGCCAGTGCCGCCCAGATCGCCACGCCGCGCGCCCGGCGGGAGAACTCCAGGGTCAGGTTGGTCTGCGCGTGGGCACTGGCCATGGCGTAGGCGGCGTCGCTGTTCATCGCCGCGGCCAGGGCGCTGGCGTCCCGGCAGATGGCCATGGCGCTGTCATAAGGGGTGTTGAGCCATTTGTGCCCATCGCAGGTCCAGCTGTCGGCCTGCTCGATACCGGCGGCCAGGTGCGCCGACGACGAGGCCCGCGCCCAGAGCCCGAAGGCGCCGTCGACATGCACCCAGGCGCCGGCGGCGCGGGCCCTGGGAATCAGTTCGGCGAACGGGTCGAACTCGCCGCTGTTGACCTCGCCGGCCTGCAGGATCAGCAGGCTGCGCGCATCCAGCGGCGGCAGACGCGCCGGGTCGATGCGCCCGCGTTCGTCGACCGGTGCGTAGATCAGCTGATTCATGCCGAAGCCGAGCACGCGCAGGGCTTTCTTCACGGTGACGTGCGCCGTCTCCGAGAGCACCACGCGCAGCGCTGGCGCACCGGCCAGGCCATCGCCATCGAAATCCCAGCCCTGCCCGGCGAGCAGCTTGCGCCGAGCGGCGGCGATGCAGGTCAGGGTGCAGGCGGTGGCGCTGGTGCCGAAGCCGACCGCGCTCTGCGCCGGCAGTCCCAGGGCCTGGCATACCCAGCGCCCGGCGACCCGTTCGAGTTGGTCGGCCACCGGCGAGTTGTTGAAGGACGAGGCGCACTGGTCCCAGGCCAGCACCAGGCGTTCGGCGGCGGCCGCCGCCGGCAGCGTCGCGCCGATGACGAAGCCGAAGTAGCGCCCGCCGTTGCTCGCCACCGTCGCGGGTGAGCCGATGTCGTCGAGCTGGCGCAGCACCTGCTCGGCGGCGTGACCCTGTTCCGGCAGTGGCTGGTCGAAGGCGGCCAGGGCGGCGATGGCAGGGGCGTCGGGGAAGACCCGGCGCGTGGGGGTGCCGTCCAGGTAGGCGAGGGCGCGGCGGTCGGCTTCGGCCAGCAGGTCGTGTTCGGTCATGAGGGGTTCCTCGGCTAGGGGCTGTCTACCCTAGCCGAGGCCGGCGGGACGGGGCATACACAGGCGCCGGCGAAGGCGACTGTAACAGTTGCCTGACTGATACAGTCCGTACCGGTACAGTGAACTGTTTCAGCGGTACAGTTGCTCAGCCGCCGAGCATGTCGTGCATGGCGATGATCTGTTCGGCGACCTGGATCAGCTTCTGCTGGCGGCTCATGGCCTGGCGCCGCATCAGGGTGTAGGCATCCTCTTCATTGCAGCTCTTCATCTTCATCAGCAGGCCCTTGGCCAGCTCCACGCGCTTGCGTTCGGCCAGCTGTGCGTCGCGGGCCTGCAATTGCGCGCGCAAGGCCTGGTCGCTCTCGAAGCGCGCCATGGCCACGTCGAGGATCGGCTGCAGGCGCTGGGCGTGGATGCCCTCGACGATGTAGGCGCTGACACCGCTCTGGATCGCCTGGCGCATCACGCCGGGGTCGTGCTCGTCGGTGAACATGACGATGGGCCGTGGCTGGTCGCGGCTGACCAGGACCACCTGTTCCATGACGTCGCGTCCGGGCGACTCGGTGTCGATCAGGATGACGTCGGGGCGCACCGCCTCGACGCGCTCGGGCAGGTCGATGGTCAGCCCTGATTCGTCGATCACCTCGAAGCCGGCCTCGACCAGTGCGGTCTTGAGGCGGCCGACCTTCTTGGGCGTGTCGTTGATCAGCAGGATACGCAGCATCGATGGCTCTCCGGGCAGTTACAGGGCGGCAGCCGGGCTGTCGGCCAGGGCGTGGAGGTGGAAGCTGCGGGCATAGGCGACCGGGTCGCTGCCGTCCCAGCAGGTGCCGTCCTGAAGCGTGGAGCTGCGCATCTCGGCAGGTACGGCAATGCCCAGCGCGCTGGCTGCCTGGCGATACAGCGCCAGTTGCTGAACCTGGCGGGCGATGCCGAGGTAGTCCGGGTCGCTGCGCAGCAGGCCCCAGCGGCGAAACTGGGTCATGAACCACATGGCGTCGGACAGGTAGGGCTGATTGACCAGGCCGCCCGCATGGAAGCGCAGCGGGTGCTCGTCCTGCCAGGTGTGCCCCAGGCCGTCCTGATACTGGCCAAGGAAGCGTGGCGTGATGGCCGACACCGGGGCGTTGACGTATTCGCTGCCGCTGAGCAGCTGGGCGGTGCTGCGCTTGTTCTCTTCGTTGTCGTCGATGAAGCGGGCGGCGTCGAGCACGGCCATGATCAGGGCGCGCGCGGTGTTGGGGTTCTGCTCGACGAAGGCGCGGGTGCAACCCAGCACCTTCTCCGGGTGGTCCGGCCAGATCGCCTGGATGGTGGTGACGGTGCAGCCCAGCTGTTCGTCGACGGCCTTGGCGGTCCAGGGCTCGCCGACGCAGAAGCCGTCGATGCGCTGCGCTTCGAGGTGCTCGATCATCTGCGGCGGCGGGACCACCACGCTGTCGACATCGCGCAGCGGATGGATGCCCTGACTGGCCAGCCAGTAGTAGAGCCACATGGCGTGGGTGCCGGTGGGGAAGGTCTGGGCGAAGGTCAGGCGCGCCTCATGCTGGTGCACGCGTTGCCTGAGTGCCTCACCGTTGGTCACGCCGGCCGCCTGCAGGCTGTGCGACAGGTTGATGCTCTGGCCGTTCTGGTTCAGCCCCATCAGCACGGCCATGTCGGTGGCGGGGGCGCCGCCAAGGCCCAGCTGCACCCCGTAGATCAACCCGTACAGGCTGTGCGCGGCGTCCAGCTCGCCGCTGAGCAGGCGGTCGCGCAGGCCGGCCCAGGACGTCTGGCGATGCAGCCTGAGGCTCAGCCCGTACTTCTCGGCGAAACCCTGAGTGGCGGCGACCACCACCGAGGCGGAGTCGCTCAGGGCCATGAAGCCGATGTTCAGGACGCTCTTCTCAGGGGCATCGCTGCCCCAGGCCGGGGCGTCGTCGCGAGGGGTGTCGTGTTCGCTCATGTCGCTTCCTTAACGCTCACGCAGATGACCAGTGACAGGCCATAAAAAAACGTCGTACCTGACCCCGGCGCAATGGCCGGAGGGGATACGACGCCGTTGTCGATCAAGCCGCTTCCAGCGTTGGAAGGGCCCTGTGCCTGGAGGCGAAGCAAGGCATATGCCAGTGTGCCTGCTCCTGTGCAGGCATGAAAAAGCCCCGCACTGGGCGGGGCTCTTGTCACAACGCTGGGATCAGGCCTGAACGACCGGGATCTGGGCGTTGGCCGCAGCTTCACGGAAGTCTGCGATCTGGTCGAAGCTCAGGTAGCGGTAGATGTCGCCAGCCATGCTGTCGATATCCTTCGCGTAGGCCATGTACTCCTCGACGGTCGGCAGCTTGCCGAGAATCGAAGCGACCGCAGCCAGTTCGGCAGAGGCCAGGTACACGTTGGCGCCATCGCCCAGACGGTTCGGGAAGTTACGGGTAGAGGTCGAGACCACGGTGGAGTTGGCAGCGACGCGAGCCTGGTTACCCATGCACAGCGAGCAGCCCGGCATTTCCATGCGCGCGCCGGCCTTGCCGTAGATACCGTAGTAGCCTTCCTCGGTCAGCTGGTGGGCATCCATCTTGGTCGGCGGCGACAGCCACAGACGAGTCGGGATGCCGCCCTTGACCTTGTCCAGCAGCTTGCCGGCAGCGCGGAAGTGACCGATGTTGGTCATGCACGAACCGATGAACACTTCGTCGATCTTGTCGCCGGCCACGGTGGACAGCAGACGGGCGTCGTCCGGATCGTTCGGGGCGCACAGTACCGGCTCGTTGAGCTCGGCCAGGTCGATCTCGATGATTTCCGAGTACTCGGCGTCCTTGTCGGCTTCCATCAGCACCGGGTTGGCCAGCCAGGCTTCCATCGCCTGGGCACGACGCTCCAGGGTACGGGCATCGCCGTAGCCTTCGCTGATCATCCAGCGCAGCAGGGTGATGTTGGACTGCAGGTATTCGGCGATGGCCGCTTCCGGCAGTTTGATGGTGCAGCCGGCAGCTGAACGCTCGGCGGAGGCGTCGGACAGCTCGAACGCCTGCTCGACGGTCAGGTTGTCCAGACCTTCGATCTCGAGGATGCGGCCGGAGAAGATGTTCTTCTTGCCTTTCTTCTCGACGGTCAGCAGGCCTTTCTGGATGGCGTAGTAAGGGATCGCATGGACCAGGTCACGCAGGGTGATACCCGGTTGCATCTTGCCCTTGAAGCGCACCAGAACGGATTCCGGCATGTCCAGCGGCATGACGCCGGTGGCGGCGGCGAAGGCCACCAGGCCGGAACCGGCCGGGAAGCTGATGCCGATCGGGAAGCGGGTGTGCGAGTCGCCACCGGTGCCGACGGTGTCAGGCAGCAGCATGCGGTTCAGCCAGCTGTGGATGATGCCGTCGCCCGGACGCAGGGACACGCCGCCACGGGTGCGGATGAAATCCGGCAGGGTGTGGTGGGTGGTGACGTCGATCGGCTTCGGATAGGCCGCGGTGTGGCAGAAGGACTGCATCACCAGGTCAGCGGAGAAGCCCAGGCAAGCCAGGTCTTTCAGCTCGTCGCGGGTCATCGGGCCGGTGGTGTCCTGGGAACCGACGGTGGTCATCTTCGGTTCGCAGTAGGTGCCAGGGCGCACGCCTTCGACGCCGCAGGCCTTGCCGACCATCTTCTGCGCCAGGGTGAAGCCCTTGCCGCTGTCAGCCGGTTGCTCCGGCTTCTTGAACAGCTCGGAAGCGCCCAGGCCCAGCTCGGCACGCGCCTTCTCGGTCAGGCCACGGCCGACGATCAGCGGGATACGGCCGCCAGCGCGGACTTCGTCGAGCAGCACCGGGGTCTTCAGTTCGAAGGTGGTGATGACGTCGTCGGTGCCGTGTTTGCAGACCTTGCCAGCGTACGGGTAGACATCGATCACGTCGCCCATGTTGATGTTCGAGACATCGAACTCGATCGGCAGGGCGCCGGCATCTTCCATGGTGTTGTAGAAGATCGGAGCGATCTTGGTGCCGAAGCAGAAACCGCCGGCACGCTTGTTCGGAACGTACGGGATGTCGTCGCCGAAGAACCACAGCACCGAGTTGGTGGCGGACTTGCGGGACGAACCGGTACCGACCACGTCACCGACGTAGGCGACGGGGAAGCCCTTGGCCTTGATCTCTTCGATCTGCTTCAGCGGGCCGATGGCGCCTTGCTGCTCCGGCACGATGCCGTCGCGGGCCATTTTCAGCATGGCCAGGGCGTGCAGCGGGATGTCGGGGCGCGACCAGGCGTCCGGGGCAGGGGACAGGTCGTCGGTGTTGGTTTCGCCCGGGACCTTGAACACGGCCAGGCTGTATTTCTCGGCGATGGCCGGCTTGTTGGTGAACCACTCGCCATCGGCCCAGGACTGCAGCACGGCCTTGGCGTTGGCATTGCCGGCCTTGGCTTTCTCGGCGACGTCGTGGAAGGCGTCGAACATCAGCAGGGTGTGCTTGAGCTGCTCGGCGGCAACGCTGCCGAGGGCGGCATCGTCCAGCAGGTCGACCAGGGTGGCGATGTTGTAGCCGCCCTGCATGGTGCCCAGCAGTTCAGCGGCGCGCTGCTTGCTGATCAGCGGGGAAGTGGCTTCGCCCTTGGCAACGGCAGAGAGGAAACCGGCCTTGACGTAGGCGGCTTCGTCCACGCCTGGCGGCACGCGGTTGGTGATCAGGTCTACGAGGAATTCTTCTTCGCCAGCCGGCGGGTTTTTCAGCAGCTCGACCAGGCCTGCGGTTTGTTCGGCGTTCAGCGGCTGGGGCACGATACCCTGAGCGGCACGCTCTGCTACGTGTTTGCGATAGGCTTCAAGCACAGTTATTACCCTCATCAGTGGTCCCAAAGGGTTGTCCGGGACGCGATCCAGATACTCACGAACCAGGCGCTTTTCGACTTTATGAGCCGATCAGCCGAGATTGCATGAGTCTCTTGTAGAAGCTGCTTTCAAAGTTTTACGCCGGCAGGACGGGTTCTGATGAGGGCTGACGCAGACACTCGGGGGGACTTCGAGCGGCTGCGTCGCCATCGTACCTGCAGGATCGACTGTGCTCGTGACGCTTTGAAAACAGCTTCCAACGGACATTGGCGCCGTAAAAGGCGGGCCGATTCTACTGGAAAGCGCGGACAAAGTTAAGCCGACGTCCCTGTATTGGTAGGGGTGATCTGGATTAGACAAAGGGCTAAGATGCTCGACCGTTCTGCTGTCTATATCGCTTTGCCATGTCCAATCAGCGCATCAAGACGCCTTGTGTAGGCTTGTGTTCGACCGTCTATGGCGATGTGGTCTGCCGCGGTTGCAAGCGCTTCCACCACGAGGTGATCAACTGGAACAGCTACGGCGACGAGGAGAAGCGCGCCGTCTGGACGCGCCTGGAAGTCCTGCTGGTGCAGGTGATGGCGGCCAAGCTGGAGGTGTTCGACGAGCAGCGCCTGCGGAGCCAGCTGGAGCAGCGGCAGATCCGCTTCGTGCCGCAGCAGTCGCCCTATTGCTGGGCGTATCAGCTGATCGCGCGCGGCGCGCGCATGATCAATCAGCTGGAGGCTTACGGCATGGTACTGCTCCCGGAGTTTCGCGACTGGGGCCTGCCCGAGCTGCGCGATGCCATCGACCGCGAGTTCTTCCTGTTGTCCGAGGCGCACTACGAGCGCTACATCGCTCCGAAATTCCTGCGCGAAGGCCTGGAAGTAAGGGTCTAGCCCGACACCGGCAGATACAAAAATGCCGCTCGACCTCGAGCGGCATTTTCATTTCCGGGGCAGCTTCAGCGCTGCGCCACCAGTTCTTCGAGGTGGGCGATCACCTCATCCGGCTTGAGCACCAGGACATCGCTTTCCAGTGCATCGAGCACCACCTCGGCCGTGTTGCCGATCAGCGCGCCGGAGAGCCCCGTGCGCGCCACCGTGCCGATCACCGTGACGGCGGCACCGAGGCGGTGAGCCATTTGCGGGATCACCACGTCGGCAGGGCCTTCGACCACGTGCAGGCGTTCGTCGCTGATGTCGTACTCGGCCTGGAAGCTGCGGCATTGCTCGCGGTACCGCGCCTCGATGGTCTCTTTCAGCTGGAAGGTCGGATCGACTGCGGACAGCATGGGCGTCGGGTGGGCGGTGATGACGTGCAGGGTGCCCTTGGCCAGCCCGGCGATATCGTAGCCGTGGCTGATGATACCGGCATGCAGGGTGCGATGCTCGCCATCGGCATTGCCCACATCCACGGCGGCGAGGATGCTGCCGCCGGTCCATGGGCGGTCGGTCTTGACCATCAGCACCGGCCCCGGACAGTAGCGCAGGAGCTTCCAGTCCTCGGGGGTGAGCAGGGCTTTCTTCAGGGGGTTGTCAGGCAGGTGCTGCTTGACCACCAGGTTGCAGCCTTCGGCCTGCTGCACGGTGATGATGGTCTGGTGCAGGTTGTCGTGCCAGGACTGCTGGGTGGAGACGCTGAAGCCCTCCTGGGTGAGGCCGCTGCTGAGGTCGTTGAGCCAGGCGCTGTGATCGCCCTTCTTGTCGCACACCAGCAGGTGCAGGTGCGACTGGGTGACTCCAGCTATCAGTTTGGCCCGCTTCAGTGCCAGGCCTTCCGGGTGTTGGGGCTCCATCACCACCAGAATACTGCGAATCGCTTGCATGGTCGTCTCCCTGAGAATGAATAGCGCTTATCCAACTATAGGTGCGCCGGCTTCAGCCGCTCGTTGACCTGTATCAACGCTGTGCTGGTCGACGGGCCTGTCACTCGTATAATGGCCCGCCATTTTCAACCTCGCCAGCACCATGAGCGCTTCAAATATGATGTCAAATGCCGAGCATATTCCGAGTAACGGCGAAGAACCTGTGTCGATCCTGCAGGAAATTCTCGGCTTTCTTGGCGGCGTCGCCACCCCGCATGCCTGGCTGGACGAGGCCTTGCGTCAGCAGGAAATCCTGCTGCTCGATCACCGCAATCTGGAGTACAAGGCCGCACAGACAGCCCTGAGCCTCATGGGGCGTTATCTGACCAAGACCGAATTGACCGCGAGAATGTCGCGTTTGGCCCGTGAGGAACTGGTGCACTTCGAGCAGGTGAGCAAGATCATTCGCGGCCGGGGTATCGAGATTCGCCACGTATCGGCCTCGCGCTACGCCGCCGGCCTGCGTGCGCTGCTGCGCAATGGCGAAGTCGAGCGGCTGGTGGACGTGCTGGTGGTGGGCGCCTTCATCGAGGCGCGTTCGTGCGAGCGCTTCGCCGCGCTGGTGCCGCGTCTGGACGCCGAGCTGGCCAAGTTCTACGCGGGGCTGCTGGAAAGCGAAGGGCGCCACTACCGGGGCTATCTCAAGCTCGCTTACCTGTACGGCGATGCGGCCGATGTCGATGCGCGTATCGAGGTGGTGCGGGCCGTGGAGCAGGAACTGATCACCTCGCCGGACGAGCAGTTCCGTTTCCACAGTGGTGTACCAGCATAAGGCTGCCGCGGCGGTGGCCACCTCAGATTGAGCCGCTCCTACGAATTTGTACGGGCTACGGTTTGGAGGCGTTTGGCCGGGTAGGGCGGGTGAAACCCGCCGCGAAGGAGATGGCGGGTTTCACCCGCCCTACATCGCTGCATAAGGCCACGGCGGCGGTGGTCACCTCAGATTGAGCACTGTAGGAGCGGCTTCAGCCGCGAACATTGCAGTAGCGGCCTTTCGCGGCTGAAGCCGCTCCTACAGGATGGTATGGCTACGGCTCGCAGGCGTTTGCGGGAGCAAGCTCGAACGGCGCCTGGTTGAAGCCCTCGTCATCGATCTGCAGCGCCCAGCCCTGGCGATCCCAGTCGCCCAGCACGATGCGCCGTGCCGGCTGGCCGTTCACCTCCAGCTCATGCACGGCCGGTCGATGGGTGTGGCCATGGATCAGCGTGCGCACGCCATGCGCGGCCATGACCCTGAGCACTTCCTGCGGCGTGACGTCGACGATCTCGCTGGCCTTCATCCGCGTTTGCGCGCGGCTTTCGTTGCGCAGCTTGCGTGCCAGCTTCTGCCGGGTGGCGAGCGGCAGATTGCGCAGGACCAGCAGTGACAGCGGGTTGCGCAGCCAGCGCCTCAGCTTCATGTAGCCGACATCCAGGGTGCACAGGCTGTCGCCGTGCATCAGCAGTACGCGCTCACCGCCCAGTTGCACCGTGCAGGGATCGCGGAGCAGGGTGCAGCCGGCCTCGCGGCAGAATGCCTTGCCGATGAGAAAGTCGCGGTTGCCGTGCATCAGGTGGATGCGCGTGCCGGCATCGCTCAGCTCGCGCAGGGCGCGGGCGATCTCATGCTGGAAGGGCGACATGCCGTCGTCGCCGATCCAGACCTCGAAGAAGTCGCCGAGGATGTACAGCGCCTCGGCCTGGTGCGCGCGCGTGGCGAGAAAATGCAGAAACGCCCGGGTGATGTCCGGGCGTTTCTCTTCGAGGTGCAGATCGGAGATCAGCAGGATCATTTCGTTCAACAGGCCGATGAAAAAGGTAGCGAGCGACGGCTAGGCTAGGCGCGGATGGCCGAGGATGCGCAGTTTACGAGTTGTAAATGAGCAGTCCGAGGCCGGCCGCAACGACGCATGGCCTAGCGCAGTAGTTTTTCGTCGGTCTGTCAGACGACTTCGGCCTTTTCGATGACTACGTCGTCGACCGGCACGTCCTGATGGCCGGCTTTCATGGTGGTGGAGACGCCCTTGATCTTCTCGACCACGTCCATGCCTTCGACCACTTCACCGAACACGGCGTAGCCCCAGCCCTGAACGGTCGGTGCGCTGTGGTTGAGGAAGCTGTTGTCGGCGACGTTGATGAAGAACTGCGCGCTGGCCGAATGCGGCTCCATGGTGCGGGCCATGGCGACGGTGCCGACCTTGTTGGCAACGCCGTTGTTGGCTTCGTTCTTGATCGGTGCACGGGTCGGCTTCTGCTTCATGCCCGGCTCGAAACCGCCGCCCTGGATCATGAAGTTGCCGATCACACGGTGGAAGATGGTGCCGTCGTAGTGGCCTTCCTTCACGTATTGCTCGAAGTTGGCCACGGTTTCCGGGGCCTTGTCGGCGAACAGGTTCAGGGTGATGACGCCGTGGTTGGTGTGCAGTTTGATCATGATCGTATCCGTGATGAGGCAGGTTCGAGCGCTCGGCTCGTGGATGAACAGCGCTTGTCAGGGTGGCATGCACCCTGTCAGGGGCTTGACAGGTTGGTTATGATACGGACTTTGCCCGAGGCGGCCTACCCTGTGCCGCGCCAGTATTGTTAAGGACACCATGAGCAAGCCCACCGTCGAAAAAGCCGCCAACTTCCTGCGCCCCATCGTCCAGGCCGATCTGGACAGCGGCAAGCACGCCCAGATCGTGACCCGCTTTCCGCCGGAGCCCAACGGCTACCTGCACATCGGTCATGCCAAGAGCATCTGTCTGAACTTCGGCCTGGCCGAAGAGTTCGGCGGCCAGTGCAACCTGCGTTTCGACGACACCAACCCGGCCAAGGAAGACCAGGAATACATCGACGCGATCAAGGCCGACGTCGAGTGGCTGGGCTTCAAGTGGGCGGGCGAGGAGCGCTACGCCTCCAACTACTTCGACCAGCTGCATGCCTGGGCCATCGAGCTGATCAAGGCGGGCAAGGCCTTCGTCTGCGACCTGAACGCCGAAGAAATGCGCGAATACCGTGGCAACCTCACCGAGCCGGGCAAGAACAGCCCGTTCCGTGAGCGTTCGGTGGAGGAGAACCTGGACCTGTTCGCCCGCATGAAGGCTGGCGAGTTCGCGGACGGCGCCCGTTCGCTGCGTGCCAAGATCGACATGGCTTCGCCGAACATCAACCTGCGCGACCCGATCCTCTATCGCATCCGCCACGCCCATCACCACCAGACGGGCGACAAGTGGTGCATCTACCCGAGCTACGACTTCACCCACGGTCAGTCCGACGCGATCGAGGGCGTGACGCACTCGATCTGCACCCTGGAGTTCGAGGATCACCGTCCGCTGTACGAATGGTTCCTGGCCAACCTGCCGGTGCCGGCGGCGCCGCGTCAGTACGAATTCGCCCGCCTGAACCTGAACTACACCATCACCAGCAAGCGCAAGCTCAAGCAGCTCGTCGACGAGAAACACGTCGATGGCTGGGACGACCCGCGCATGTCGACGCTGTCCGGTTACCGCCGTCGCGGTTACACCCCGGCGTCGATCCGCACCTTCTGTGACATGATCGGTGTCAACCGTGCCGGCGGCCTGGTGGATATCGGCATGCTGGAATTCGCCATTCGTGACGACCTGGACGCCAACGCCGCGCGCGCCATGTGCGTGCTCAAGCCGCTGAAGGTGGTGATCACCAACTACCCGGAAGGCCAGGTCGAGAACCTCGAGCTGCCGCGCCACCCGAAGCAGGACATGGGCGTGCGCGTGCTGCCGTTCTCCCGCGAGATCTACATCGATGCCAGCGACTTCGAGGAAACCCCGCCGGACGGCTTCAAGCGTCTGATCCCCGGTGGTGAAGTGCGCCTGCGCGGCAGCTACGTGATCCGCGCCGACGAGGCCGTCAAGGACGCCGCCGGCAACATCGTCGAGCTGCGTTGCTCCTACGACGAGAACACCCTCGGCAAGAACCCGGAAGGGCGCAAGGTCAAGGGCGTGATCCACTGGGTGCCGGCGGCCGAGAGCGTGGCCTGCGAGGTGCGCCTGTACGATCGCCTGTTCCGCTCGGCCAACCCGGAGAAGGCGGAAGAGGGCGGCAGCTTCCTCGACAACATCAACCCGGATTCGCTGGTGGTGCTCACCGGTTGCCGTGCCGAGCCGTCGCTGGCCCAGGCTACTGCCGACGATCGCTTCCAGTTCGAGCGCGAAGGCTACTTCTGCCTGGACAAGGACTCGACCGCCGATGCCCTGGTGTTCAACCGTACCGTGACCCTGCGCGACTCCTGGGGGCAATAACGGCTGGCAAATCGCTGCGCTCGATCAGGCAGCGTCGATGCGAGGTTGGCAAAGCGTTTGCTCACCTCGCCCCGCGTTGCCTGATCATCGCGCGCTGCCTTGCACGCCGTGCTTGAGGAATTAAGAGAAAGATGCTGAGCATTTACAACACCCTGAGCAAGACCAAGGACGCCTTCCAGCCGCTGATCGGCAACCAGGTGCGCATGTACGTGTGCGGCATGACCGTGTACGACTACTGCCATATCGGCCACGCCCGTGTGATGGTCGCCTTCGACGTGGTCACCCGCTGGCTGCGTCAGCGCGGCTATGACGTGACCTACGTGCGCAACATCACCGACATCGACGACAAGATCATCCGCCGTGCCAACGAGAACGGCGAACCGTTCGAGGCGCTGGTCGAGCGCATGATCGCCGCGATGCACGAGGACGAGGCGCGTCTGTCCGTGCTGCGCCCGGACATCGAGCCGCGCGCCACCGGCCATATCGCCGGCATGCACCAGATGATCCAGACCCTGATCGACAAGGGCTTCGCCTATGCGCCGGGTAATGGCGACGTGTACTACCGCGTCACCAAGTTCGAGACCTACGGCAAGCTGTCGCGGCGCAAGATCGACGAGCTGAAGATCGGCGCACGCATCGAGGTCGACGAAATCAAGGAAGACCCGCTGGACTTCGTTCTGTGGAAAGGCGCCAAGCCAAGCGAGCCGAGCTGGGATTCGCCGTGGGGCAAGGGCCGTCCCGGCTGGCACATCGAGTGCTCGGTGATGTCCACCTGCTGCCTGGGCGAGACCTTCGACATCCACGGCGGCGGCCCGGACCTGGTGTTCCCGCACCACGAGAACGAGATCGCGCAGAGCGAGGCGGCGACCGGCAAGCAGTACGCCAAGGCCTGGATGCACGCTGGGGCGGTGCGCGTCGATGGCGAGAAGATGTCCAAGAGCCTGGGCAACTTCTTCACCATCCGCGAGGTGCTGGAGAAGTATCATCCGGAGGTGGTGCGTTATCTGCTGGTGTCCAGCCATTACCGCAGCCCGATCAACTACTCCGAAGAGAGCCTCAAGGAAGCCAAGGGCGCCCTGGAACGCTTCTACAACGGCCTCAAGGGCCTGCCGGAGCTGGCGCCTGCCGGAGGCGAAGCCTTCGTCGAGCGCTTCGGTGCGGCGATGGACGACGACTTCAACTCGCCGGAAGCCTGTGCGGTGCTGTTCGAGATGATCCGTGAGGTCAACCGCCTGCGCGAATCCGACCTGCAGGCCGCTGCCGGCCTGGCCGCCCAGCTCAAGCAGCTGGCCGCCGTGCTGGGCGTGCTGCAGCTGGAGCCGGAAGCCTTCCTGCAGGCGGGCGCTGCCGGCAAGGTCGATGCGGCCGAGGTCGAGGCACTGATCGCCGCGCGCCTGCAGGCGCGTGCCGAGAAGAACTGGGCGGAAAGCGACCGCATCCGTGACCAGATCACTGCCATGGGCGTGGTACTGGAAGACGGCAAGGGCGGCACCACCTGGCGCTTGGCCGAGTAAGCCCCGACGCTGAACGACGAAGGCCGCTGTGAAGCGGCCTTCGTCATTTTCGGGGGGGCTCCGTGGTGGCGGCCATGGGGTTGCGCGCATCGAAACGCTGCGCCCAGCGGTGTTCACGGAAACGCTCGACGATGAAGTCGATGAACACCCGCGTCTTGGCCGGCAGCAGCTTCTGCGCACTGAAGTAGAGGCTCAGGCTGCCGGTGTCCACGTACCAGTCCGGCAGCACCCGTTGCAGCTCGCCGCGCTGCAGGTAGGGCAGCGCGTGCACGGTGCTGACCAGGGTGATGCCCAGGTCCTGCAGGGCGGCATGACAGGCGGCCTCGGGGTCGTTCATGGTCATGCGCCGGTTCAGCTCCAGGGTGGCCTGGCGCTCATCCGCCGTGCGCAGGGGCCAGCCGCGTACCCGCCCGGTCTGCGGCGAGCGGATCAGGATGCCTTCATGCCGTGCCAGGTCCTCTGGCGTCCGAATGACAGCATGCCTGGCGAGATAGCCTGGCGAGGCCAGCAGCACCCGATGAGCGGGGGCCAACTGGCGAGCGATCGCACCGGGCGGTAGCTCGAAGCCGCCGCCGATGGCCGCATCGAAGCCTTCGCCGATCAGGTCCACGGCGCGGTTGTCGAAGTGCCAGTCCGGGGTGATCGCCGGATAGCGGGCGAGGAAGTCGCTCAGGTGCGGCAGGATGTAATCACGGCCGAAGGCGACGCCCATGCTCACCTTGAGCCGGCCAGCGGGCTGGCCCTGGCTGCTGGCGAGATTGGCCACCGCGCTCTGGATGCTCGCCAGCCCGCCGCTCACCTGCGCGAGAAACCGCTCGCCGGCCTCGGTCAGCGTCAGGCGCCGGGTGCTGCGCAGGAACAGGCGCACTCCGAGGCTGGACTCCAGGCGCGCCACGTTCTTGCCGACAGCGGCGGGGGTCAGGCCCAGGCGCCTGGCGGCCTCGGCGAAACTGCCGGCTTCTGCCGTGCGGACGAAACATTCGATGCTGCTGAGGGTTTCCATGGGGCGCCTGTAAACCATTGGTATCGAATGAATATAGCAATTGCCGGCTTATCGGTTGTGAGTCCTGGGTGAATACTGAGTCCGTGTCCCAATCAAACCTCAGTTCCAGGAGATTCCCATGAGCATCAAGAAAACCCTCGAAGGCAAAGTCGCCTTCATCCAAGGTGGTTCGCGCGGCATTGGCGCCGCGATCGCCCAGCGCCTGGCGCAGGAAGGCGCTGCGGTGGCCCTGACCTACGTGTCCTCTGCTGCGGGTGCACTCGACGTCGTGGCCGGTATCGAAGCGGCCGGTGGCCGCGCCATCGCGATTCAGGCCGACAGTCGTGACGAACAGGCGATTCGTGCCGCCATCCGGCATACGCTGGAGAGTCTCGGTGGCCTCGATATTCTGGTGAACAATGCCGGTGTGCTGGCCGTCGCCCCCATCGAAACCTTCAGCATCGAGGATCTGGATCGCACGCTGGACGTGAACGTGCGCAGCGTGGTGATCGCCAGCCAGGAGGCTGCCCGGGTGATGGGCGAGGGCGGGAGGATCATCACCATCGGCAGCACCAACGCCGAGCGTATGCCGTTCGCCGGCGGCTCCGTCTATGCCTTGAGCAAGGCGGCGGTGGCCGGCTTCACCAAGGGGCTGGCCCGTGACCTGGGGCCGCGCGGCATCACGGTCAACAACGTTCAGCCTGGCCCGGTGGATACCGACATGAACCCCGATCAGGGTGATTTCGCCGAGTCGCTGAAGCAGACCATGGCCCTGCCGCGTTATGGCAAGGCAGAGGAAATCGCCAGTTTCGTGGCGTACCTGGCAGGCCCCGAAGCGGCCTACATCACCGGCGCCAATCTGACGATCGACGGTGGTTTCTCGGCCTGACCTCAGCTTCTGGATCGACGACGCCTGTCGTCTCAGCGACGGGCGTCGTCGTTTGGCTCACGAGCTGCGCCGGCTAGGGTGCAATGGCCTCGAGCAGTTGCAGCGCCAGGCGCACACGCTCGGCGTTGGGGTAGTTGCGGTTGGCGAGTATCACCAGCCCGGTGTCCCGTGCGGGCAGCAGCAGGATGTAGGCGCCGAAGCCATTGGTCGAGCCGGTCTTGTTCAGCAGCAGATCGCGTTCGGCAGGCTTGGCCACGGCGAAACGCTCGACGGGATGTGGCTGCAGGGCCATGTCGGCGGAGTTGCCGGCCTGCAGCCGCTTCAGGCTGATGGGGTAGGCGTAGCGTTCCCAGCCGAGGGCCTGGGTCATGTCACCGACCTGGTAGTAGCCGCGATGAGTGGCGCTGACGGCCTGGTGCAGCGGCGAGGGCAGGCGATCCGGGTGCAGGTTGACCTCGATGAAGCGCAGCATGTCGGTGGCGCTGGATTTCAACCCGTAGGCTTCGGCATCCAGGGCACCGGGGCCTACGCGCATGGCCTTGTCGTCGCGGTAGCCCCAGGCGTAGTGCTGCATCTGCCCGGCCGGTATCTGCACGTAGCTTTCCTGCATGCCCAGTCGTGGCAGCAGGTCCTGCTCCATCACCTGCTGGAAGGGTTCGGCCAGGCTGGCCGCCGCCAGGTGACCGAAAAGGCCGATGCTCGGGTTGGAATACTGGCGACGGGTGCCGGCCGGATAGACGGCCTGCCAGTTGCGGTAGTAGTCGAGCATCTGGCGCTCGTCGCCTACCGCGTCCGGGAACTGCAGCGGCAGGCCGCCGGCGCTGTAGGTCGCCAGGTCCAGCAGGCTGATATGGTCGAACGCGCTGCCTTGCAGGGCTGGCAGGTACTGGCTGGCGTTGTCGCTGAGGTTCAGGGTGCCACGCGCTTCCGCGTAGGCGCCGAGGGTGGCGGTGAACAGCTTGCTGATCGAACCCAGTTCGAACAGCGTGTGACGATCCACGGTCTGGCCGCTTTCGCGGGAGGCGACGCCATAGTCGAAGAAGTGCTGCTGCCCCTTGTGGCTGATGGCGATGGCCATGCCGGGGATGGCGTAGGCCTGCATCACGGGTTTCACGGCGGCATCGATGGCCGGGCGCAGTTCGGCGAGCGCGTTCTGGCTGGCCAGGCAGAGGCCGAGGGCGGCGAGCAGGGGGCGTAGGGAGGAGGGCATGAGCGTTCCTTGTCAGTTCATCGGTGGCAATCGGCGCGGGACCGAGGTCTTCTTGACGATGGCGGTGTTGGTTTCGGCATGGCCGTTGATGCGATCGAGCACCTCGTCCAGCTGTTCCATGGAGCGCACGTGCAGGCGCGCGATGAAACAGTCCTCGCCGGTGACCTTGTCGCATTCGGTGAATTCGGGGGTGGCCTGGATCAGTCGTTCGACTTCGTGCAGTTTGCCGGGCAGCGGCCTGACGCGGACGATGGCCTGCAACTGGTAGCCGAAATGCCGTGGGTCGATCTCCACGGTGTAGCCCCTCAGCACGCCGCGCTCCTCCAGGCGGCGCAGGCGTTCGGCCACGCTGGGAGAGGACAGGCCACTGAGCTGCGCCAGTGCTTTCAGCGAGCGCCGCGAGTCGGCCATCAACGCGGCGATCAGGGTCTGGTCGATTTCATCGGTCATTGCAGGCCTCGTTAGGTAAAAGCCGGAATCTGCCGTTGTAAGATAGGTGAGGGCTGGATTCTGCCTCAGATTCTCCATGGAGCGAGAAGTTGCACCTTCGCATAATGGCAGCTCATTTCAATGAGGATCGACCCGTGGACGACAAGCTCAAGCGTGGCTCGCTGGAAATGATCGCCGCCATGCTGATTTCCGGCACCATCGGCTGGTTCGTGCTGCTTTCCGGCCAGGCGGTGGTGGACGTGGTGTTCTGGCGCTGCCTGATCGGTGGCGGCACGTTGCTGCTGGTCTGCGCCGCGCTCGGTCTGTTGCGTGCCGAGCTGCTCGGGCGACGCGTGCTGCTGCTGGGCGTGCTCAGCGGCGTGGCCATCGTCGGCAACTGGCTGTTGTTGTTCGCCTCCTACGCGCAGGCCTCCATCGCCGTCAGCACGGTGGTGTACAACGTTCAGCCGTTCATGCTGGTGGGGCTGGCGGCGCTGTTTCTCGGCGAACGCCTGACCTGGCTCAAGCTCGCCTGGCTGGCCCTGGCCTTCGTCGGCATGCTGGCCATCGTCAGTGCCCATGGCCGGGGTGCCGTGGCCGGTGCCAACTACCTGATGGGCATCGGGTTGGCGCTGGGGGCGGCGCTGCTCTATGCGATCGCTGCATTGATCGTCAAACGCCTCAGCGACACGCCGCCGCACCTGATCGCGCTGATCCAGCTGGTGACCGGGGTGATCCTGCTGGCGCCGCTGATGGGGCGTGAACTGCCGCAGGGCGAGGTCGCCTGGGCCAGCCTGCTGGCCTTGGGGCTGGTGCATACCGGGTTGATGTACCTGCTGCTGTATGGCGCGATCCAGAAACTGCCGACGGCGGTGACCGGCGCACTGTCATTCATCTACCCGGTGGCGGCGATTCTGGTCGACTGGCTGGCCTTCGACCACTGGCTGAGCCCGCTGCAGTGGTTCGGTGTCGCGGCCATCCTGCTGGCGGCGGCGGGCATGCAGCGCGGATGGCGGCCCGCTGTCTGGGTGCGGCGCGTGATCAAGGCCTGACGCCCTGTTCACGCAGGCGCTTGTACAGGGTATTGCGGCTCAGGCCGAGGTGGCGCGCCAGGTAGGAGATGTTGCCGCCGCAGGCCTGGTACTGGCTGGCCAGGTCGTCGCTGTCTGCCACGGGCTGTGACGGCTGCGGCGCCGCGCCGGGCAGGTCGGTGAAAAAATCGTCCGGCAGGTGTTCGGCGCGAATCGGCTGGTCGTCGGCCATGGCCAGCGCGACGCGCAGCACGCTGCTGAGCTGGCGCAGGTTACCCGGCCAGGGGTGGCGCTGGAACAGCTCGAGTACCTCGCGACTGAGCCCCGCCCACTGCCTGGGTTCGCGGTGCTGTTCCCAGAGCTTCTGGAACAGGGCCGCCTTGTCGGTGCGTTCGCGCAGCGGCGGCAGCTCCAGGTTCAGGCCGCTGATGCGGTAGTAGAGGTCGGCGCGAAACTGGCCATTGTCGATGTCCTGGCGCAACGGGCGGTTGGTCGCGGAGATCAGGCGCACGTCCACCGGGTGCAACTCGCTGCTGCCCAGCGGCTGCACGCAGCGTTCCTGCAGGACGCGCAGCAATCGGGCCTGGACGCGCAGCGGCATGTCGCCGATTTCGTCGAGAAACAGGGTGCCCTTGTGCGCCTTGCGGATCAGGCCGACATGGCCCTTCTGGCTGGCGCCGGTGAAGGCGCCTTTCTCGTAGCCGAACAGCTCCGACTCCACCAGCTCCGCCGGGATGGCGGCGCAGTTGACCGCGATGAACGCCTGGCTGGCGCGTGAGCTGGAGCGGTGCAGGGCCTTGACGAAGACCTCCTTGCCGGCGCCGGTTTCACCCTGCACCAGAATCGGGATGTCCTTCTCCAGCAGGCGTTCGGCCTGGCGAATGGCCTTGTCCACTCTGGCGTCGCCCAGGTTGAGTGCGTGCAGATGCGGCTCCTGCTTGCTGCGGCTGGTCAGCGGCGGGCGGAAGTCGCGGGGTTGAACGGGGGCTGGCCGGGTAGGGCGGCGCACCCGCGCGTGGAAGCGAAAGTGGCCGCTGGTGCGCAGGTTGAAGGGCAGGTTGTCCGGCTGGTTGAGCAACTGCTGCAGTGGCACGTCGAACAGCTGCTCGATGGCGCAGTAGGCAAGGGGTTGCCCGAGCAGGTTGTCGGCGCGGCGGTTCGCCGAGACCACGTGGCCCTGCTCGTCGAACACCACCAGCCCGGCCCAGGGGCTGTCGAGGTTGTCCAGGCTGGTATTGAAGCTGAGCAGGTGGTACTGCTCGGCGAACAGCTTGAGGATCAGGCGGTTCTCCACCGACTGGCTCATCATCTTGACCATGCCAAGGGTGTGCGCGGGCGGCAGGTAGCTGTCGCTGGACACGTCGAGCACGGCGACCATGCGTCGCTGTTCGTCGAAGATCGGTGAGGCCGAGCCGGTCATGAAGCGGTTGGCCTTGAGGAAGTGCTCGTCGTGCTGGATGTGCACGGCCTGGCCGCAGCTGAGCGCGGTGCCGATGGCATTGGTGCCGGTGTAGCGCTCCAGCCAGCTGGCGCCGGCGACGAAGCCCGCGGCCTGGCGCGGTTCGATGAAGCGCTGGTCGCCCCAGGACTGCAACAGCCGGCCCTGCTCGTCGGCGAGCATGATCAGGCAGTTGGAGTTGGCCAGGATGGTGCCGTAGTAGGGCAGCACTTCCTGGTGGGTGGTCTGTACCAGCGCCTGGCGGCTCTCCAGCAGAGCCGAGAGTTCACCGGGAGGGGGCGGGTCGAAGCAGGGCGGACTCTGGTGGGTCAGGCCGTAGTCACGGCAGCGCGACCAGGATTGCTCGATGATGGTGTCGTGCGCCTGCGCGCGGGCAGCTTCTGTCATGGACGCTCTCTTCTTGTAGGTTCGCGATCTGCGCCGCGATGTGCTCGCGACCTGCGTCGCGTCCGTCCAGTCTTGTTCAAAACTGTTCAAAGTCAACAGTCGAACTGTTCAGTTGTTCACATCCGCTTGTGCAAAGCTGTTCAGTCAGCTCGCGATGAGCTTTTCCGGAATTTCGCGTTTTTTCTTGTTTATCAAATGGATAGTTGATGTTTTTCGGCCCTGGCATGCTTGTCGCTAAGGTGTTCGTAATCGAATGGCACGACAAGAAAAAGGACAGGCCATGTCGCTCAAGCTCGAACACGTCACCCGTATCGTCGACGGCCAGGTGCATATCGATGATGCCTGCCTGAGTTTCGAACCCGGCTCTTTCAACGTCCTGCTGGGCCGCACCCTGGCCGGCAAGACCAGCCTGATGCGCCTGATGGCCGGCCTGGATCGACCCAGCAGCGGCCGCGTGCTGATGAACGGCGCCGATGTCACCGGCGTCCCGGTGCGTCAGCGCAACGTGTCGATGGTCTATCAGCAGTTCATCAACTACCCGACCCTGACGGTGTTCGAGAATATCGCGTCGCCGCTGCGCCAGGCCGGAATGGCCAGGGAACTGATCGCCGACAAGGTCGAGAGCACAGCGCGCATGCTGCGCATCGACAACCTGCTGTCACGCTACCCACTGGAACTGTCCGGTGGTCAGCAGCAGCGCACGGCCATGGCGCGGGCACTGGTCAAGGACGCGTCGCTGATCCTCTTCGATGAGCCCCTGGTCAACCTCGACTACAAGCTGCGCGAGGAGTTGCGCCAGGAAATGCGCGAGCTGTTCCAGGCGCGCCACACCATCGCCATCTACGCCACCACCGAGCCGAACGAGGCGCTGGCCCTCGGTGGCACCACCACCATCCTGCACGAGGGGCGGGTGGTGCAGAGTGGCAAGACCGCCGATGTCTATCACCGTCCGCAGCAGGTGCTGGCCGCCGAGCTGTTCTCCGAGCCGGCGATCAACCTGATGCCGGGGCGGATCAGCGGCAGCGAGGTGAGCTTTGCTGACTGCGTGCACTTCCCGCTCAATCAGGACCTGCGCGACATCGCCGAGGGCGAGTACCGTTTCGGCGTGCGCCCGAGCCACATCGGCCTGGTGCCGTCGAACGACGATGACCTGGAACTCGCGGTCACTGTGGAGCTGGCCGAGATCAGTGGCTCGGAAACCTTCCTGCACGTGCGCAACGAACAGTTCGTGCTGGTACTGCATCTGCCAGGCGTGCACGAGTACGCGGTGGACACGCCGATACTCATCTACATCCCGACCCACAAGCTGTTCGTCTTCGCCGCCGATGGGCAATTGGTCCAGGCACCCAGTCGTCGCCAGGGGAGGGCTGCCTGATGGCCGAGATTCGTCTGCACAACCTCGCGCACAGCTACAGCGGCGCACCGAAGGCGCCGGAAGATTATGCGATCCGCGAGATGAACCACATCTGGCAGCAGGGCGGCGCCTATGCGCTGCTGGGCCCTTCGGGCTGCGGCAAGTCGACCCTGCTCAACATCATCTCCGGCCTGCTCAGCCCGTCCCAGGGCGAGGTGCAGTTCGACGGCAAGGCGGTCAACGCACTGTCGCCGCAGCAGCGCAACATCGCCCAGGTGTTCCAGTTCCCGGTGGTCTACGACACCATGACGGTGTTCGACAACCTGGCCTTCCCGCTGCGTAACCAGGGCATGGACGAGGCGCGCATCACCAGCAAGGTGCATGAGATCGCGGAGGTGCTCGAACTCCATCCGCTGCTGCGCAAGAAGGCGCGCAACCTCACCGCCGACGAGAAGCAGAAGGTGTCCATGGGGCGTGGCCTGGTGCGTGACGACGTGTCGGCGATTCTCTTCGACGAGCCGCTGACGGTGATCGACCCGCACCTGAAGTGGAAGCTGCGGCGCAAGCTCAAGCAGATCCACGAGCAGTTCAACATCACCATGGTCTACGTCACCCACGACCAGCTGGAGGCCTCCACCTTCGCCGACAAGATCGCGGTGATGTATGGCGGGCAGATCGTCCAGTTCGGCACGCCGCGCGAACTGTTCGAGCGCCCTGGACATACCTTCGTCGGCTACTTCATCGGCAGCCCGGGGATGAACCTGATCGACGTGCAGCGCTGCGAGGGTGGCGTGCGGTTCGCCGATACCGTGCTGCCGCTTTCCGAGGCGCTCAACCAGCGCCTGGCCGAACTGGACGGCAGGCGGCTGCAGGTGGGCATCCGCCCCGAGTTCGTGCATGTCTGGGACGGCGCCTATGAAGACGCGCTGTACGGGCGCGTGCTGCACGTCGAGGACCTCGGCACCTACAAGATCCTCACCTTCGACCTCGACGGCCAGGTGCTCAAGGCGCGCCTGCAGGAGGACCAGCCAGTGCCACGCGAACAGGTCTACCTGAACTTTCCGGCGCAGTGGCTGATGCTCTATGCCGATGACTACCTGGTGGAGGTGGCGCCATGAAGGTACAGAACAACAAGGCCTGGTGGCTGGTCCTGCCGGTGTTCCTGCTGGTGGCCTTCAGTGCCATCGTGCCGATGATGACGGTGGTCAACTACTCGGTGCAGGACATCTTCGATCCGGCCACGCGCTACTTCGTCGGCGTCGACTGGTATCGCCAGGTGTTGCAGGACCCGCGCCTGCACGACTCGCTGCTGCGCCAGTTCATCTTCTCCGCCTGCGTGCTGCTGATCGAGATTCCGCTGGGCATCGCCATCGCCCTGTGCATGCCGACTCGCGGGCGCTGGGCGTCACTGTGCCTGATCCTGATGGCCATCCCGCTGCTGATTCCATGGAACGTGGTGGGCACCATCTGGCAGATCTTCGGCCGTGCCGACATCGGCCTGATGGGCTGGGCGCTGAACAAGCTGGGCCTCAGCTACAACTATGCCGCCAACACCATGGATGCCTGGGTGACGGTGCTGATCATGGACGTCTGGCACTGGACGTCGCTGGTGGCGCTGCTGTGCTACTCGGGCTTGCGGGCGATACCTGACGTCTACTACCAGGCGGCGCGCATCGACCGTGCGTCGAACTGGGCGGTGTTCCGCCATATCCAGCTGCCCAAGCTGAAGAGCGTGCTGCTGATCGCGGTGATGCTGCGCTTCATGGACAGCTTCATGATCTACACCGAGCCGTTCGTGCTGACCGGGGGCGGCCCGGGCAACGCCACCACCTTCCTCAGCCAGACCCTGACGCAGATGGCCATCGGTCAGTTCGACCTGGGCCCGGCGGCGGCGTTCTCGCTGGTCTACTTCCTGATCATCCTGCTGGTGTCCTGGCTGTTCTATACCGCCATGACCCACGACGACAAGAATCGCTGAGGCCGACCATGATGCTACGCAAACGCCTGGCTCTGCTGATCTACTTCCTCTTCCTGCTGGTGCCGATCTACTGGCTGCTGAACATGTCGTTCAAGAGCAACACCGAGATTCTCGGTGGCCTGAGCCTGTGGCCGCAGCATTTCACCCTGGAAAACTACCGGGTGATCTTCACCGATCGCAGCTGGTACGAGGGCTATCTCAACTCGCTGTACTACGTCAGCCTCAACACCCTGATCTCGCTAAGCGTGGCGCTGCCGGCGGCCTATGCCTTCTCGCGCTACCGCTTCCTCGGCGACAAGCACCTGTTCTTCTGGCTGCTGACCAACCGCATGGCGCCGCCGGCGGTGTTCCTGCTGCCGTTTTTCCAGCTGTATTCGTCCATCGGTCTGTTCGACACCCATATCGCCGTGGCGCTGGCGCACTGCCTGTTCAACGTGCCGCTGGCGGTGTGGATCCTGGAGGGGTTCATGTCCAGCGTGCCCAAGGAAATCGACGAGACGGCCTATATCGACGGCTACAGCTTCCCGAAATTCTTCGTGAAGATCTTCATCCCGCTGATCCGTTCCGGCATCGGCGTCACGGCTTTCTTCTGCTTCATGTTCTCCTGGGTCGAGCTGCTGCTGGCGCGCACCCTGACATCCGTGGACGCCAAGCCCATCGCCGCGGTAATGACCCGTACGGTATCCGCGTCGGGGATCGACTGGGGCGTGCTGGCCGCCGCCGGGGTGCTGACCATCATTCCCGGCATGCTGGTGATCTGGTTCGTTCGCAATCATGTGGCCAAGGGCTTTGCCCTCGGTCGCGTGTAAGGAGGTTCGTCATGAGCTGGATGGCCTGGACTCTGCCGACTGCGCTGTTCTTCGCCGTCATCGCCGTGCTGCTGGCCGGCATGACGCTGGTGGAGCTGCGCTGGCCTTGCGTGGAGCGCAAGGGGTTTCTGCCGATCGCCACGACCCGTGGCGACCGGTTGTTCATCGGTCTGCTCGGTAGCGCCTACCTGCACCTGCTGGTGATAGGCGTGACCGACTGGAGCGTGTGGATAGCGTCACTGCTATCGCTGTTGTGGTTGTGCGCAGTCATGCGCTGGGGCTGAGCCGGGGTGCCACCGGTTTGCCTCTCCCATATCCTGAGATGGAGGTCTCTATGTTCGACAATAACAACAAGACCCGACATAGCATGGCGTTGGCCGCCTTGCTGGCGTTGTCCGGTTTGAGCGGTGCGGCCTGGGCGGATGCCTACGAAGAGGCCGCCAAGAAATGGATCGCCGAGGAGTTCAACCCCTCGACCCTGACACCCGAGCAGCAACTCGCCGAACTGCAGTGGTTCATCAAGGCCGCCGAGCCGTTCCGCGGCATGGATATCAGCGTGGTGTCGGAAACCATCACCACCCACGAGTACGAGTCCAAGGTGCTGGCCAAGGCGTTCAGCGAGATCACCGGGATCAAGCTGCGCCATGACCTGCTGCAGGAAGGCGACGTAGTCGAGAAGCTGCAGACGCAGATGCAGTCGGACAAGAACATCTACGACGGCTGGGTCAACGACTCCGACCTGATCGGCACCCATGCGCGCTACGGCAAGGCGGTGGCCATCAGCGACATGATCGCTGGCGAAGCCAAGGACTACACTTCGCCGACCCTGGATCTCGAGGACTTCATCGGCACGTCCTTCACCACCGGGCCGGACGGCAAGCTGTACCAACTTCCGGACCAGCAGTTCGCCAACCTCTACTGGTTCCGCGCCGACTGGTTCGAGCGCCCGGAACTCAAGGCCAAGTTCAAGGAAATCTACGGCTACGAGCTGGGCGTGCCAGTCAACTGGTCGGCCTATGAAGACATTGCCGAGTTCTTCTCCAAGCACGTCAAGGAAATCGATGGCCAGCGCGTCTATGGCCACATGGACTACGGCAAGAAAGACCCGTCGCTGGGCTGGCGCTTCACCGATGCCTGGTTCTCCATGGCTGGCGGCGGCGACAAGGGCCTGCCCAATGGCCTGCCGGTGGACGAGTGGGGCATTCGCGTCGACGGCTGCCGCCCGGTGGGCTCCAGCGTTGCCCGTGGCGGCGACACCAACGGCCCGGCGGCAGTGTTCGCCACGCAGAAGTACGTTGACTGGATGCGTCAGTACGCACCGCCGGAAGCCCAGGGCATGACCTTCTCCGAGGCCGGTCCGGTGCCGGCGCAGGGCGCCATTGCCCAGCAGATCTTCTGGTACACCGCCTTCACCGCCGATATGACCAAGCCGGGCCTGCCGGTGGTCAACGAGGACGGCACGCCGAAATGGCGCATGGCGCCGTCGCCGAAGGGGCCGTACTGGGAGGAGGGCATGAAGCTCGGCTACCAGGACACCGGTTCCTGGACCTTCCTCAAGTCGACCCCGGAGAAGCAGCGCCTGGCGGCCTGGCTGTACGCCCAGTTCGTCACCTCCAAGACCGTCTCGCTGAAGAAGACCCTGGTCGGCCTGACCCCGATTCGCGAATCGGACATCAACTCGCAGGCCATGACGGACATAGCGCCGAAGCTTGGCGGTCTGGTGGAGTTCTACCGCAGCCCGGCTCGCGTGCAGTGGACGCCGACCGGCACCAACGTGCCGGACTATCCGCGTCTGGCCCAGCTGTGGTGGCAGTTCATCGCCGAAGCCGCGAGTGGCGACAAGACGCCACAGCAGGCGCTCGATGGCCTGGCTGCCGCGCAGGACACCATGCTCGGTCGCCTGGAGCGCTCCAACGTGCTTGGCGAGTGCGGGCCGAAGCTGAACGAGCCGCGTGATCCGCAGTACTGGTTCGATCAGCCGGGTGCACCCAAGCCCAAGCTGGCCAACGAGAAGCCCAAGGGCGAAACCATCGCCTACGACGAGCTGCTCAAGTCCTGGGAGCAGGCGCGCAAGTGAGGCCGATGCCTGTGTTGTAGGAGCGGTTACAGCCGCGAAAAAAAACGGCACCCCTGGGTGCCGTTTTCGATTCAGCCGCAGCGATCACTCATGCAGGTGCTCGGCCGCGTGCAGGGTGTTTTCCAGCAGGCCGGCGCGGGTCATCGGGCCGACACCGCCCGGTACCGGAGTGATCCAGCCGGCGCGGGGCAGGGCCGTCTCGTAGATCACGTCGCCAACCAGCTTGCCGTCTTCCTGGCGATTGATCCCGACATCGATGACGATGGCACCCGGCTTGATCCACTCGCCCTTGACCAGCCCCGGCTTGCCGGCGGCGACCACGACGATGTCGGCCTGGCCGACATGGCCGGCGAGGTCTTTGGTGAAGCGGTGGGTGACGGTGACCGTGCAACCGGCCAGCAGCAGCTCCATGGCCATCGGGCGGCCGACGATGTTCGAGGCGCCGACCACCACCGCGTGCAGACCGTAGAGATCGACGCCGGTGCTTTCCAGCAGGGTCATGATGCCCTTGGGCGTGCAGGGGCGCAGCAGCGGCATGCGCTGGGCCAGGCGGCCGATGTTGTAGGGGTGGAAACCGTCCACATCCTTGTCGGGGCGAATGCGCTCGAGCAGCAGCGAGCTGTCCAGATGCTCGGGCAGCGGCAACTGCACCAGGATACCGTCGATGGCCGGGTCGTCGTTGAGCTCGTCGATCAGGGCCAGCAGATCGGTCTGGCTGGTGTCGCTCGGCAGGTCATAGGCGCGCGAGAGGAAGCCGACTTCCTCGCAATCCTTGCGTTTGTGTGACACATAGACCTGGGAGGCAGGATCGGTACCGACCAGGATCACGGCCAGACCCGGAGTGCGAAGGCCTTGTTCGCGGCGTTCGGCGACGCGTTTGGCAATCTGCTGGCGGAGGCTGGCGGCGATCGCCTTGCCATCGATCAGTTGTGCGGTCATTACGCTGGTTAACCATTAATAAGGATGAAAAAAGGACGCGCATTCTCGCATGGGTGCTCACCCGGGCAAAGGCGCCTGCCGTCGTTTTCGCGTAACTCCTTTATATCGCTGAATTTTTTTGATTTTTTCTGTTGACGAGGTGCGTAAGCGTCTATAACATTCGCCCCGCTTCTCAGGAACAGCCACTCGCTGGGTGAGACGGCAAGAGCCAAGCCCCCGTGGTGAGGCTGGAGCCGAAAGCTTCTAAGTCTGCATTAGTGGATGGATAAGCGCCCGTAGCTCAGCTGGATAGAGCATCCGCCTTCTAAGCGGATGGTCGCAGGTTCGAGTCCTGCCGGGTGCGCCATTTGGCGGTCAGGCAATTTGAGTAAGCAATGCAATATGGTGGGCGTAGCTCAGTTGGTAGAGCACAGGATTGTGGCTCCTGGTGTCGTGGGTTCGATTCCCATCGTCCACCCCATATTCCAGAACGCCAGGCCAAAAGCCTGGCGTTTTTGTTTTTAGCTTGAAACCACGCGGACGTGGTGAAATTGGTAGACACACCAGATTTAGGTTCTGGCGCCGCAAGGTGTGAGAGTTCGAGTCTCTCCGTCCGCACCATCTTACAAATCCCCCCGCATTGCCGCCTGTTTCTAGGGTGACTTCTTCATATCGACCCTCTAGAATGCTTGGCCTTGATTCGGGGCCGGTTCGAGCCGGCTTATGTCTGTGCAACGAGGAATATCCATGCAAGTTTCTGTTGAAAGCACTTCTGCTCTTGAGCGCCGCATGACCGTCGGCGTCCCCGTCGAGCGCATCGAGACCGAAGTCAACAAGCGTCTGCAACAGACTGCCCGTCGTGCCAAGGTTCCTGGCTTCCGTCCTGGCAAGGTGCCGATGAGCGTCATTCGTCAGCGTTACGAAGACGCCGCTCGTCAGGAAGCGCTGGGCGACCTGATCCAGGCCACCTTCTATGAAGCCGTGGTCGAGCAGAAGCTGAACCCGGCCGGCGCTCCTGCGGTAGAGCCGAAGTCCTTCGAGAAGGGCAAGGACCTGGAATACGTCGCGACCTTCGAAGTTTTCCCCGAGTTCGAGGTTTCCGGCTTCGACTCCATCGCCATCGAGCGCCTGCAGGCCGACGTGGCTGACAGCGATGTCGACAACATGCTGGACATCCTGCGCAAGCAGAACACCCGCTTCGAAACCGTCGAGCGTGCTGCCGAGAGCGACGACCAGCTGAACATCGACTTCGTTGGCAAGATCGACGGCGAAGCCTTCGCCGGCGGCAGCGCCAAGGGCACTCAGCTGGTGCTGGGCTCCGGCCGCATGATCCCGGGCTTCGAAGAGGCTCTGGTCGGCGTCAAGGCGGGTGAAGAGCGCGTCATCAACCCGACCTTCCCCGAGGACTATCAGAACCTCGATCTGGCCGGCAAGACTGCCGAGTTCACCGTTACCGTGAACAGCGTTTCCGCACCGCAGCTGCCTGAGCTGAACGACGAGTTCTTCGCCCTGTTCGGCATCAAGGAAGGCGGTCTGGAAGGCTTCCGCGCCGAAGTTCGCAAGAACATGGAGCGCGAACTGCGCCAGGCCATCAAGTCCAAGGTCAAGAACCAGGTAATGGACGGCCTGCTGGCTGCCAACCCGGTCGAAGTACCGAAGGCGCTGATCGGCAACGAAGTGGATCGTCTGCGTGTGCAGGCCGTTCAGCAGTTCGGTGGCAATATCAAGCCTGACCAGCTGCCGGCCGAGCTGTTCGAAGAGCAGGCCAAGCGTCGCGTCGTGCTGGGCCTGATCGTCGCGGAAGTGGTCAAGCAGTTCGAGCTGAAGCCTGACGAAGCCCGTGTGCGCGAGCTGATCGAAGAGATGGCCTCCGCCTACCAGGAGCCCGAGCAAGTGGTCGCCTGGTACTACAAGAACGATCAGCAGATGAACGAAGTGCGTTCGGTTGTACTGGAAGAACAAGTTGTAGATACTGTTCTGCAGAAGGCCAACGTGACCGATAAAGCGGTTTCCTACGAAGATGCAGTCAAGCCGGCGGAAGCTCCTAAAGCCGACTGATCGGGTCACCTCGTTCGAGAACACCACCATAAGCCAGCCTCCGTGCTGGCTTATGTGTATTTGAGACATGACTATTAGGGAGTGAGCGCAAGACATGTCCCACAATCCTTTTATGCAAAACATGCCTGAAATCCAGGCCGCTGGCGGCCTGGTGCCGATGGTCATCGAGCAGTCCGCTCGTGGCGAGCGTGCCTATGACATCTACTCGCGCCTGCTCAAGGAGCGTGTGATCTTCCTGGTGGGTCAGGTCGAGGACTACATGGCCAACCTGATCTGCGCCCAGTTGCTGTTCCTGGAAGCAGAGAACCCGGACAAGGACATTCACCTGTACATCAACTCGCCGGGTGGTTCGGTGACGGCCGGTATGGCCATCTACGACACCATGCAGTTCATCAAGGCGGACGTGTCCACCACCTGCATCGGTCAGGCCTGCAGCATGGGCGCTTTCCTGCTGGCCGGTGGCGCCAAGGGCAAGCGTTTCTGCCTGCCGAACTCGCGCGTGATGATCCACCAGCCGCTGGGCGGCTTCCAGGGCCAGGCCTCGGATATCGAGATCCACGCCAAGGAGATCCTCTTCATCCGTGAGCGCCTGAACGAGTTGCTGGCGCATCACACGGGCCAGAGCCTGGAAACCATCGAGCGTGATACCAACCGCGACAACTTCATGAGCGCGTCGCGCGCCGTCGAGTACGGCCTGGTCGATGCGGTGCATGAGAAGCGTCAAATGCCGGTGTAGATGAGGCACCGGCTGCGGGCATTCTGCACGGGGACGATTCGTGCCCTTGAAAATGCCCGCATTTGCCTTCATCTTGTGTTTCAAGCCTACCGTATTGGATTGATCGAATGACTGATACCCGTAACGGTGAGGACAGCGGCAAACTGCTTTATTGCTCCTTCTGCGGCAAGAGCCAGCACGAAGTGCGCAAGTTGATCGCCGGTCCTTCCGTCTTCATCTGCGACGAATGCGTCGACCTGTGCAATGACATCATCCGTGAGGAGGTGCAGGAAGCCCAGGCCGAGAGCAGCGCGCACAAACTCCCGGCACCCAAGGAAATCAGCAGCATCCTCGATCAGTATGTGATTGGTCAGGAGCGTGCGAAGAAGGTGCTGTCGGTAGCGGTGTACAACCACTACAAGCGTCTCAATCAGCGCGACAAGAAAGACGATGTCGAGCTGGGCAAGAGCAACATCCTGCTGATCGGTCCGACCGGTTCGGGCAAGACGCTGCTGGCGGAAACCCTGGCGCGCCTGCTCAATGTACCGTTCACCATCGCCGATGCGACCACGCTGACCGAGGCCGGTTACGTGGGCGAGGATGTCGAGAACATCATCCAGAAGCTGCTGCAGAAGTGCGATTACGATGTCGAGAAGGCCCAGATGGGCATCGTCTACATCGACGAAATCGACAAGATTTCGCGCAAGTCCGACAACCCGTCGATCACTCGTGACGTATCGGGTGAGGGCGTGCAGCAGGCCCTGCTCAAGCTGATCGAGGGGACCGTGGCTTCGGTGCCGCCGCAGGGCGGTCGCAAGCACCCGCAGCAGGAGTTCCTGCAGGTCGACACGCGCAACATCCTGTTCATCTGCGGCGGTGCCTTCGCTGGCCTGGAGAAGGTGATTCAGGCTCGCTCCACCAAGGGCGGTATCGGCTTCGGTGCCGAGGTGCGCAGCAAGCAGGAAGGCAAGAAGATCGGCGAGTCGCTGCGTGAGGTCGAGCCGGACGATCTGGTCAAGTTCGGCCTGATTCCCGAGTTCGTCGGTCGTCTGCCGGTCATCGCGACCCTCGAAGAGCTGGACGAGGCGGCCCTGGTGCAGATCCTGACCGAGCCGAAGAACGCGCTAACCAAGCAGTACGGCAAGCTCTTCGAGATGGAAGGCGTGGACCTGGAGTTTCGTCCGGATGCGCTGAAATCCGTGGCGCAGAAGGCCCTGGAGCGCAAGACCGGCGCACGTGGCCTGCGTTCGATCCTGGAAGGCATTCTGCTCGACACCATGTATGAAATCCCGTCCCAGCAGGACGTGAGCAAGGTGGTGATCGACGAGAGCGTCATCGACGGTTCTTCCAAGCCGCTGCTGATCTACGAGAACAGCGAGCCGCCTGCGAAGGCCGCGCCAGACGCGTAACGCCTGTCACACGATGCACGCAAGGGGCCCCCAGGGCCCCTTCGCTTTTCTGGACATTGCGCTTGTTTTTTACGGGCACTGCCCCCATCTTAAAAGCCAAGGGTAATCCCGCCTGTTTACGGCCTTATGGCCGCCGCTGAGCCGAAATCATGAAGACAACCATCGAATTGCCTCTCCTGCCGTTGCGCGATGTTGTGGTCTATCCGCACATGGTCATCCCGCTTTTCGTCGGGCGTGAGAAATCCATCGAGGCCCTCGAGGCCGCGATGACGGGTGACAAGCAGATTTTGCTGGTGGCCCAGAAGAACCCGGCGGTCGATGATCCGGATGATCAGGACCTCTATCGCGTTGGCACCGTCGCCACCGTGCTGCAGCTGCTCAAGTTGCCCGATGGCACCGTCAAGGTGCTGGTCGAGGGCGAGCAGCGCGGCTCCATCGAGCGTGTCCTCGAAGTGGACGAGCACTGCCGTGCCGAGGTGCTGCTGATCGAAGAGGGCGAAACCGCCGAGCGCGAGTCCGAAGTCTTCACGCGCAGCCTGCTGAGCCAGTTTGAACAGTACGTGCAGCTGGGCAAGAAGGTGCCCGCCGAGGTGCTTTCGTCGCTCAACAGCATCGATGAGCCCAGCCGCCTGGTCGACACCATGGCCGCGCACATGGCGCTGAAGATCGAGCAGAAGCAGGAAATCCTCGAAATCACCTCCCTGTCCGCGCGTGTCGAGCACGTGCTGGCCCTGCTGGACGCCGAGATCGACCTGCTGCAGGTCGAGAAGCGCATCCGTGGTCGCGTCAAGAAACAGATGGAGCGCAGCCAGCGCGAGTACTACCTGAATGAGCAGATGAAGGCCATTCAGAAAGAGCTGGGCGACATCGACGAGGGGCACAACGAGCTCGATGAACTGCGCAAGCGCATCGACAACGCGGGCCTGTCCAAGGAGGCGCTGACCAAGGCCAATGCGGAGCTGAACAAGCTCAAGCAGATGTCGCCGATGTCCGCCGAAGCCACCGTGGTGCGCTCCTATATCGACTGGCTGGTGAATGTGCCGTGGAAGGCCGAGAGCAAGGTGCGCCTCGATCTGGCGCGTGCCGAGAGTATCCTCGATGCCGACCACTATGGCCTCGAAGAGGTCAAGGAGCGCATTCTCGAGTACCTCGCCGTGCAGAAGCGGGTGAAGAAGCTCAAGGGGCCGGTGCTGTGCCTGGTGGGGCCGCCTGGCGTGGGCAAGACCTCGCTGGCCGAGTCCATCGCTACCGCGACCAACCGCAAGTTCGTGCGCATGGCCCTGGGTGGTGTGCGTGACGAGGCCGAGATCCGCGGCCATCGCCGCACCTACATCGGTTCGATGCCTGGGCGCCTGATCCAGAAGCTGACCAAGGTCGGCGTGCGCAACCCGCTGTTCCTGCTCGACGAGATCGACAAGATGGGGCAGGACATGCGCGGCGATCCCGCCTCGGCGCTGCTCGAAGTCCTCGATCCCGAGCAGAACCACAATTTCAACGATCACTATCTGGAGGTCGACTACGACCTGTCGGACGTGATGTTCCTCTGCACGGCCAACTCGATGAACATCCCCGGCCCGCTGCTGGACCGGATGGAAATCATCCGTCTGCCGGGTTACACCGAGGACGAGAAGGTCAACATCGCCATCAAGTACCTGGCGCCCAAGCAGATCCAGGCCAACGGCCTGAAGAAGGGCGAGCTGGCGTTCGACGAGGCGGCTATTCGCGACATCATTCGTTACTACACCCGCGAGGCGGGTGTGCGCAGCCTGGAGCGGCAGATTGCCAAGGTGTGCCGCAAAGCGGTGAAGGAGCACATGCGCGAGAAGCGCTTCCAGGTCACGGTGACGGCGGAGTCGCTGGAGCACTTCCTGGGTGTGCGCAAGCATCGCTATGGCCTTGCCGAGCAGCAGGATCAGATCGGTCAGGTGACCGGTCTGGCCTGGACTCAGGTGGGTGGCGAGCTGCTCACCATCGAGACGGCGGTGGTGCCGGGCAAGGGCAATCTGATCAAGACCGGTTCCCTCGGTGATGTCATGGCGGAGTCCATGACGGCTGCCATGACGGTGGTCCGCAGTCGCGCCAGAAGCCTCGGAATTCCCAGCGATTTCAACGAGAAGCGCGACGTTCACATCCATATGCCGGAAGGTGCGACGCCCAAGGACGGCCCGAGTGCAGGCATCGGCCTGTGCACGGCGCTGGTGTCGGCGCTGACGCAGATTCCGGTGCGCGCGGACGTCGCCATGACGGGGGAAATCACCCTGCGTGGTCAGGTGCTGGCGATTGGCGGGCTCAAGGAAAAACTTCTGGCCGCTCACCGTGGTGGGATCAAGACGGTGATCATTCCGGAAGAAAATGTGCGTGACCTGAAAGAAATTCCGGAAAATATTAAGCAAGACCTGCAGATTAAACCGGTTAAATGGATTGACGAGGTCCTGCAAATTGCGCTGCAATACGCCCCGGAGCCCTTGCCTGATGCGGCTCCCGAGATGGTTGCAACGGATGACAAGCGCGAGTCTGATTCCAAGGAGCGAATCAGCACGCATTAGCCGGGGGGCTTTCTTGACACAATTTTTCAGCCCTTGCTATAAAGCGGCTTTTATTGTGTCGGCAGGCCATCCAGCACCCGCTTTGCTTACACTAAAAATCAAGAAACAAACTCAACAGAAATAAGGGGACTTAGAGTGAACAAGTCGGAACTGATCGATGCCATCGCTGCATCTGCTGATATCCCGAAAGCTGTTGCTGGCCGCGCGCTGGATGCAGTGATTGAATCCGTCACTGGCGCCCTGAAGGCTGGTGACTCCGTTGTCCTGGTTGGCTTCGGCACCTTCGCTGTCAAAGAGCGTGCTGCTCGCACTGGCCGCAACCCGCAGACCGGCAAGCCGATCAGCATCGCCGCCGCCAAGATCCCAGGCTTCAAAGCTGGCAAGGCTCTGAAAGACGCCGTCAACTAAGCGTCTTCCGGGTTTGCCTCGCCGTCAGGGCCATGCCCAGCGGCTGTTAGGAGGCAGAGCAGGTGGTTTCGATTCTTCTGCACTGACCGCTTAACGCGTTACGAGAAGGCGCATCCAAGGATGCGCCTTTCTTCTATCTGGACATTACCCACACTGCGCGGCTGGTGGCTCTGTACAGTCGTTCTGGGGGAAGCATGCTGCAAAACATCAGGGACAATTCACGCGGTTGGATTGCCAAAACCATCATCGGCCTCATCGTCATGCTGATGGCCTTTACCGGTTTCGAAGCCATCGTCACGGGGACCAGCAATCGCAACAACGCTGCGGACGTGAACGGTGACACCATTACCCTCAACGAGCTGAACCAGGCCGTTGAGATGCAGCGTCGTCAGCTGCTGCAGCAACTGGGGCGTGATTTCGATGCCTCGCTGCTCGACGACAAGCTGCTGCGCGAGTCTTCGCTCAAAGGTCTGATCGACCGCAAGCTGCTGCTGCAGGCCGCTGGCGACGCCGGTTTCGCCTTCTCGCAGCCCGCGCTTGACCAGGTCATCCTGCAGACGCCGGAGTTTCAGGCCGACGGCCGCTTCGACGCGGCGCGTTTCGACCAGGTGATTCGCCAGATGGGCTACACCCGCCTGCAGTTCCGCCAGATGCTGGAAGAGGAAATGCTGATCGGGCAGCTGCGTGCAGGCATCGGTGCCAGCAGCTTCGTCACCGAGCAGCAGGCGCTTGCCTTCGCCAATCTCGAGCGTCAGACGCGTGATTTCGCCAGCCTGACCATCAAGGCCGATACCGCTGCGGTCGAGCTCAGCGACGGCGACGTCAAGGCTTACTACGACGAGCACGCCAGCGAGTTCATGAGCCCTGAACAGGTGGTTCTGGAATACGTCGAGCTGAAGAAGGACAGCTTCTTCGATCAGATCGAAGTGAGTGACGAGGACCTCAAGCCGGCGTACGAGAGCGAGATCGCCAACCTCGCCGAGCAGCGCCATGCCGCGCACATCCTCATCGAGGGTGATGACGAGGCAGCCCGTGCCAAGGCCGAGGAAATCAAGGCGCGCATCGACGCTGGCGAAGACTTCGCAGCACTGGCCAAGGAGTTCTCCCAGGACCCGGGCTCGGCCGCCGACGGCGGTGATCTGGGCTATGCCGGTCCCGGCGTCTACGATCCGGCCTTCGAAGAGGCGCTTTACGCACTGCAGCAGGGGCAAGTCTCCGCGCCGGTGAAGAGCGCGTTCGGCTGGCACCTGATCAAGCTGCTGGGTGTCCAGTCGCCTGAGGTGCCGAGCTTCGACAGCCTCAAGGACAAGCTGGCACGTGACTTCAAGGCGCAGCAGGTCGAGCAACGTTTCGTCGAGGCGACCAAGCAACTGGAAGATGCGGCGTTCGAGGCGTCGGATCTGGCGCAGCCGGCTCAGGATCTCGGTCTCGAGGTCAAGGTCAGCGAGCCCGTGGGTCGCGAAGGCGGCGCTACCGGCATCACGGCCAATCGTCAGGTGCTGCAGGCGGCATTCAGCCCCGAGGTTCTCGAGGATGGCGCCAACAGCTCGACCATCGAGCTGGACCCGAGCACTGTCGTCGTCGTTCGCGTCAAGGAGCACAACCAGCCCGAGCAGTTGCCGCTGGAGCAGGTTGCCGAGAGCATTCGCGGTCATCTGCTGCAGGAGCGCGCAAGCGCGGCAGCCAAGGCCGAGGGTGAGAAGCGCCTGGCCGCAGCCCAGGCTGGCGAGGCCCAGGCTGCCGGCTGGCAGGTCCAGGAGGCGGCTACCCGCAGCCAGGACGGCGTGGAGCCCAAGGTACTGCAGGCATTGTTCCGCATGGCCAAGCCGAGCAAGGCGGGTGAGCCGACCTTCGCTGGCGTGACCCTGAACACGGGTGACTACGTGCTGTTGCGCCTGGATGGCGTCAACGTGCCGGAGGAAGCGCTGGCGGCCGAGCAACTGGCCATGTACCGCAACTTCCTGGCGTCGCGCGAAGGCCAGCAGGACTTCGCCGCACTGCGCAAGCAGCTGGCCGCCGAAGCCGATATCGAGCGCTTCTGAGTCGCTCCTCCAGTGCCTCTGGCGAGGCGCTGGAACAGGCAATAAAAAACCCGCACGACGTGCGGGTTTTTTATTGCCTGCCATCCGGGGATGACAGCGAGACGCTCCCGGCAACTGCTCTGCCGGGAGCGGCGCGGATCAGTCTTCCATGGCGCCCATGGCGGTGGTGTTGAAGCCGCCGTCGACGTACATGATTTCACCGCTGATGCCCGAAGCCAGGTCGGAGCAGAGGAACGCGCCGGCGTTGCCGACTTCCTCGATGGTGACGTTGCGGCGCAGCGGGGTCTGCTTCTCGTTGGCAGCCAGCATCTTGCGGAAGCTGGCGATGCCGCTGGCGGCCA
>MDSZ01257419.1_pt1 | contig 51574 bp, 60 predicted proteins | sample 811201 | NCBI WGS metagenome assembly MDSZ01 (sample SAMN05326647, study PRJNA326480) | marine metagenome | isolation source: seawater | place: Indian Ocean: North | collected 2010
CTGGCCGGCAGCCAGGCGCCAGGGGTCGTGTTGCAGCAGGTCGAGCGTGCCGCGCGTGGGTTGCAGGCTGGTGGCCAGCAGGCGCAGCAGGGTGGTCTTGCCGGCCCCGGAGGGACCGATGATGGCCACCCGCTCGCCGGGGGCGATGTGCAGATCGATGGCCTCGAGCGCGACCTTGCCGTTGGCGTGGGCCAGGCCCACGCCACGCAGCGTGACACTCACTTCAACAGGCCGGCGGCGCGAGCGGCCTCTTCGATGCCTTCGTAGTTGGCGGGCTGGGTCTCGATGAAGCGGCTGGCGGCCTGCAGGTCGAGAATCGCCTTCTGCTCCGGCTTGGCCGGGTCGAGGGCGAGGAAGGCAGCCTTGATTTTCGCCTGCAGGTCGGCGTCGAGGTTGCCGCGCACGGTCCAGTTGTAGTCGTAGTAGGTCGGGGTGGTGGCGAAGACCTTGACCTTGTCGGTGTCGACCTTGCCGGCGTCGACCAGCTTCTGCCACACCGAGGCGTTGAGCACGCCCGCGTCGGCCTTGCCGGCCTGGACCCAGGCAGCGGTGGCGTCGTGGGCGCCGGAGTAGGCCACGCGGCTGAAGAAGTCTTCCGGCTTGATGCCGTCCTGCAGCATGAAGTAGCGCGGCATCAGGCTGCCGGAGGTGGAGGACACGGAACCGAAGGCGAAGGTCTTGCCCTTGAGGTCCTGCAGCGATTTCACCGCCGGGTTGGAGGTGATGAACTTGCTGGTGAACTCGGCATCCTGTTCACGCTGTACCAGCGGCACGGCGTTACCGGTTTTCAGGCGCGCCTGGACGAAGGTGAAACCGCCCAGCCAGGCCATGTCGATGCGGTCGGCCGCCAGCGCTTCGACCACGGCGGCATAGTCGGCCACCGGCACGAACTCCACCTTCATGCCCAGTTCCTGCTCCAGGTAGGCACCCAGCGGCTTGAACTTGCGCAGCAGCTCGGTGGGGGCTTCGTCGGGGATGGCCGAGACCTTGAGGACGTCGGCGGCGTGCGCGAATACTGCAGATACGGACAGGGCGATGCCGGCGGCGAGCGCCAGGGTTTGCTTGAACATGACGGATTCTCCGGTTCAATAGCGGGGAAGGCGTGCGCAGTATAGTGGCCGAACGACGCGCTTGCAGCACGCGCGCGCTGACTGCGGGGTTAAGATGCGCGCTGGATACGAACTGCCTGGAGTTGATCGATGACTGCAACGCTGCCCGCCCTGGCTTTTGCCGGCATTGGCCTGATGGGCCTGCCGATGACCCGCCGCCTGCTCGCTGCCGGCTACCCGCTGACCCTGTGGAACCGCTCGCCGGACAAATGCGCGCCGCTGCTGGAGCTGGGGGCGCATCGCGTGGAGAACCCGGCGGAGCTGTGCCGCGATGCCAGCGTGGTGATGCTCTGCCTGGCCAATACCGAGGTGGTGCGTGAGGTGGTGTTCGGCCCCGGTGGGATAGTCGAGGGCGCGCGCCCGGGCCAGCTGCTGGTGGACTTCTCCAGCCTGGACCCGGCCGCCACGCGGGAGATGGCCGCCGAGCTGGAAGCGCGCAGCGGCATGCGCTGGGTCGACGCGCCGGTGTCCGGCGGCACGCCTGGCGCCGAGGCCGGTAGCCTGGCGATCATGGCCGGCGGTCGCGACGAGGACGTGGAGCGGGTGCGGCCGATCCTGGCGCACCTGGGCCAGCGCCTGACGCGCATGGGCGACGTCGGTGCCGGGCAGGTGACCAAGGTGTGCAACCAGATGATCGTGGCCTGCAACGCGCTGGTGATCGCCGAGGTGGTGGCGCTGGCCGAACGCTCCGGGGTCGATGCCAGCCAGATCGCGCCGGCCCTGGCGGGCGGTTTCGCCGACTCCAAGCCGCTGCAGATCCTGGCGCCGCAGATGGCGGCCAGCCAGTTCGAACCGATCAAGTGGCACGTGCGCACGTTGCTCAAGGATCTCGACACGGCGGTGAAGCTGTCGCGCGAGCAGGGCGGCGCCACGCCCATGAGCGGCCTGGCGGCGCAGCTGATGCGCCTGCACGGCAGCCAGGGCTTTCTCGAGCGCGACCCGGCCACGCTGGTGGAGCTGCTGCGGGAGCAATGCCCATGAAGATCGCCGCCAACCTGTCCATGCTGTTCACCGAGTTGCCGCTGCGCGAGCGTGTGCTGGCGGCGATGCGTGAAGGGTTCGACGGCGTGGAAATCCAGTTTCCCTACGAACTGCCGGCCATCGCCCTGAAAGAGGTGCTGGCGCTCAGCGGCTTGCCGCTGCTGCTGATCAACGTTCCGGCAGGCGATCTGATGAGCGGCGGCCCGGGCCTGGCCAGCGTGCCCGCGCGCCAGACCGAGTTCGACGCCGCCCTGCAGGAGGCGCTGAGCTACGCGGCCATGGTCCGCCCGGCGTGCGTCAACGTGCTGCCGGGGCGCCTGGCCGAGGGCGTGAGCCGCGAGCAGGCGCTGGACTGCCTGGCCGCCAACCTGCGCAAGAGTGCCGAGGCATTCGCCGTGCTGGGCATCCGGGTGCTGGTGGAGGCGATCAACCCCATCGACATGCCGGGCTTCCTGATCAACACGCCGGAGCACCTGGATGAGCTGCTGCGCGCGGTGGATCACCCCAATCTGGCGGCGCAGTACGACCTCTACCACATGGCCCGGCAGGGGCTGGACGTCGCCGCCGGCGTGCGCCTGCTGGCCGGGCGTATCGGCCATGTGCAGTTCGCCGATGTGCCGGGGCGGGGTGCGCCGGGTAGCGGGGAGCTGGCCTTCCCGCCGTTGCTGAGCGCGCTGTGTGACAGCGGCTATGACGGCTGGTTGGGCGCCGAGTACAAGCCGGGAGAAGCGGGTACGCAGGCCAGCCTGGGCTGGTTGCCGGCGTTCAGGGCTTGAGGGCGAGGTGGCCGGATCGCGGCTGAAGCCGCTCCTACGACCCGCCCCGTAGCCCAGATGAAATCCGGGAATGTAGGGTGGACGTCGCTTTTCACGTCCACCGCAACGGTGGATCGGTGAAGCGTGATCCACCCTACGTTCGCTGGCGTGAGGTGTACGTTTCGCGGCTGAAGCCGCTCCTACGGGGTTTGCATGGCTGCTTGTGGGTGGTGCTTCAGTGGCTAGCGTTGGCCGATGCGAGGGCCGGTATGAGCGGGTTGCAGGTGTTCAGGGCTTGAGGGTGGGGTGGCTGGATCGCGGCTGAAGCCGCTCCTACGGGGGCACAGCCGCTTGTGGGAGGTGCTGCAGCGGCGAGCGTTGGCCCTGGGCGTGAGGGCTCAGGAGCCGCTCGCTACCCGCTCCAGCGGCCGATAGTGCGGCGGGAACAGCGAGATGATCTCGGCCAGGGGCACCGGTTTGCTGAACAGGTAGCCCTGCACCTGATCGCAGCCGCGTTCCTGCAGGAAGGCCAGTTGTTCGACGGTCTCCACGCCTTCGGCGACCACTTTCAGGTGCAGGGCGTGGGCCATGGCGATGATGGCGTGGACTATCTCGCGGTCCGGGCTGGAGTTGACCACGTCCTGGATGAACGAGCGATCGATCTTCAGCGTGTCCAGCGGCAGGCGGCGCAGGTAGGCAAGGGATGAATAGCCGGTGCCGAAGTCGTCGATGGACAGACTCAAGCCCAGCGCTCGGATGCTTTCCAGCAGGCCGATGGCCCGGTTGATGTTGCTCAGCAACGCGCTCTCGGTGACCTCCAGTTCCAGGCAATGGGCCGGGCAGTGAGTCGAACGCAGCAGCTGTTCGATGCGGCCAGGCAACTGGTCGGTGCCCAGGTTGAGTGCCGAGCAGTTGACCGCGATCTTCAGGCCGGAATACCCCATGTGCTCGAGGTTGTTGAGGTCCAGGCAGGCGCTGCGCAGCACCCAGTGGTCGAGCAGGTCGATGAAGCCATTGGCTTCGGCGATGGCGATGAAGCGGTCCGGCGTGAGCAGGCCGTGCTGCGGGTGGTGCCAGCGCACCAGCGCTTCCAGCTTGCTCAGCGCGCCACTGCGCAGGTCGATGATCGGCTGGTAGTAGAGCAGCAGGCCGCTGTCCTGCTGCAGGGCCAGGCGCAGGTCTTCCTCCAGTTGCAGCTCGAAGGAGGCCTTCTGCTTGAGGTGCGGGTTGAAGAAGTGCACCACGTTGCGACCGCTGCCCTTGGACTGGTACAGCGCCAGGTCGGCATGCTTGAGCAGCTCGTCGGCATTGCTGCCGTCCTGCGGGAACAGGCTGATGCCAACGCTGGTGGTCATCACGATCTTGCGCCCGGCCAGGCTGATTGGCTCTTTCATCTGCTCCAGCATGCGATTGGCCAGGGCACGCGGGTCGGCATTGCTGTCGAGGCTGGCGACCACGCAGAACTCGTCGCCACCGAAGCGGGCGATGATGTCACGCTCGCGCAGCGCCAGGCGGATGCGCTGCGCGACCATGCGCAGCAGCTCGTCACCGGCGTCGTGGCCGAGGCTGTCGTTGATGCGCTTGAAGTGATCGACGTCGAGGAACATCACCGCCAGGCTGCGGTTGGTCACCGCATGCTCCTCGAGGGCGGCGGCGAAGACCCGGTTGAAGCCTCGGCGGTTGAGCAGCTCGGTCAGGGGGTCGTAGTGCGCCACCTGTTCCAGCGAGGCCTTGGCCTGGTCGAGCTGCACCAGCAGGCTGTTCACCCGTTGCAGGTCACGGTCCTTGTCATCCAGCTTGTGCCCGATCCACGCGGCCGCCAGGCTCAGGCCCAGGATCAGCAGGGTGATCGAGGCGACGATCAGCCCCAGCTGCAGGCTGTTGTCGGCACTGCGCAACTGCAGGGGCGTGCCATCCGGCACCACGAGGTTGAGCGCCGCCATGCCGGTGTAGTGCATGGCGGCGATGGCCGCGCCCATCACCAGGGCCGCGCAACAGCGCATCCAGCGCTGTTGTCTGGGCGAGCCGACGCGCACGTAGCGGTCGATCAGCAGCGCCGCGAAGCTGGCGCTGATGGCGATGAGGATGGACAGGCTGAACAGGCCGCCATGGTAGTAGGCGTGCGCCGGCGAGCGGATGGCGGCCATGCCGCTGTAGTGCATGGCAGTGATGCCCAGGCCGATGATCAGGGCCGCCAGCAACTGCCGGCCCAGGCCGGCCTGCGCCATGCTCATGCAGTAGAGCGCGAGCAGGGCGGCGGCCAGCGCCACCAGCAGCGACAGTGCGGTGGTGGCCAGGTGGTAGTGAATGACCACCGGGGCCTGGAACGCCAGCATGCCGATGAAATGCATGGACCAGATGCCGCCCGCCAGGCACAGCCCGCCGACCAGGCCCCAGATCAGGCGCATGCTGCGCCTGTGAACCTGCTCCAGGTGCTTGGTGATGGTCAGCGTGCTGAGGCTGCCGATGGTGGCGATGACGTACGACAGCAGCACCAGCCAGGGGTCATGGCTGCAGTCCAGCAGGAGCTGCCCCTGAAGGGGCAGGTCACTGAGGAACCTGATCGAGAGTCCTTCCATTACCATCCCCGCTTGCCTGCGGTATGCGTGCCCGGTTCAGTGAAGCACAGGCTCGCCGTTACGGCCTACTTGCCGTAGTCGTTGAGCGAGATCACCCGGGTCTTGCCGATGCGATGGCGGTAGATCTCGCGCAGGTACTTGATCGCCTGCTTGACGCTCTCGCGCGACAGGCGGATGTCGTTGATCGAGACGAACTTCTCGGCATCGTGGATCAGCTCGCGGTACTTCTTCTCGTACATCGGCTTGATCGCGTACCAGTTGGTGTCGAGGATCTTCGCCGGGTCCTCGTGTTCGTTGAGCATGGCGTCGAGCTGCGCCTCGTTGAAGCGCTCGGCGACGATGAAGTCGAGCATGGCGTCGTCCAGGCTGTCGTCGAAGCGGTACTGGTCGCGGGCGAAGCAGCGCTTGATGTAGGCGACGATCAGGGTCAGAAAATCGTCCGACAGGCAGGGGCTCTTGACGATCAGGGTGGTCAGCGAGAGGTTGGCCGAGGCGCCGATCACCAGCGCATAGCGCTTGAGCGTGGTGTTGGGGAAGAGGTTGTTGAGGTGGGTCTTGAGTCGGTTCAGGTCCATGTAGGACAGCTTGTAGTCCTTGGGCAGGGAGACGATGGACACCACCGACGAGCAGTTCTTGAAGAAGTGCAGGTCGCTCAGCTGCGCCGCGTCGTAGCCGCTGGCCTTGTACTGCTCGAGGGCCTGGCGGTAGCGCTTGGATTCGATCGGCAGCAGGCTGATGCCCTCGATGGCCTGGGTGACCTTGTTGAAATGCGGCAGGTCGATGGAGCGGAAGAACAGGTCGTCGATGTTCAGCCGGGGTGGGTGCTGCTCCTTGTCCAGCACGCGGAATTTCTCCGATAGCTGGGCGTGCTGCTCGGGCACCACGGATTCGGCGTAAGCCACGGCCACCGGGCCTGCCAGGCTCATGAACAGGTCGTTGGCATCGAGGCGGATGGTCTCGCCGATGTCGATGCCGGCGCGGCGGAAGTAGTTCTGGTCGTAGTCGCTGGTCACCGCCTGGGCGGTGAGGATGTTGAAGATCTGCTGCGAGATGTACTGGTTGGCGTGGCGCTCCATGGCGGTCACGTCGATGTTGTGGATGCTGCCGTCACCGCTTTCCTCGGCGTAGCGCATGATGTCGTTGGAGATCAGCATCATGGCGTTCCACGGACGGATGCGGCGCATCACGCTCTCGGCGCTGTTCTGCTCGTTGTCGAAGTTGTAGGAGAAGTCCCATTCCTCGGCCAGGTACTTGCAGAGCAGGCGCCCGGCGTTGATGTGCAGGGCCTCGGACATCTCGCTGCGCTGGTCGGAGATGTTCGGCAGGATGCAGATGCCGCTGGTGAAGATCGGCTCGAAGACGAAGCCACGATCGCGCTCCGTCTCGGCGTCCTCCGGTGCCTTGCTGTCGAAGGTCTTGCTCATGTAGGCGAACTGCTGCGCCAGGCCGAACTCCGAGGCCATGCCGGAGCCGGTGCCGCCGCCGGCGCTGAAGATATAGAAGTACAGCCGCGACTGGTTGGCCTTGATGCCGCAGGAGTCGATCAGGTAGCTGTGGATGAACTTCCAGTCTTCGTTGGAGAAACGCTGGGTGTCCTTGTTGAGGATGATCTTGGCCAGGTACTGGCCGAGGATCGGCGCGTTGCCGGCCCCACCGGCATGCACCTCGGACAGGTCCATGATCTTCATCTTGCTGTAGTCGTCGAGAAAGCCGCTCATCTCGCCCTTGCGCGAGAAACGGATGCGCCCGGCGATGTCCTTGTCCAGGTCGCCAAGCATCACCAGCGGCTCGATCAGGAACACCGGCTTGCTGCTCTTGCTCGGCGCGCGCAGCAGGTTGCTGCGAATCCAGCGGCTGGGACGGGAGGCCTGCTCGATGGCCGCCGTGGCTTCGCTGTGAAACTCCTCCAGGTAGAACTGGCGGGCGTTGTAGACCAGCGAGGCGACGTCCAGGGCGATGTTCGAGCCGCAGCGCCCCAGGCCGATCAGGCACACCGAGGGGAACTGCTGGATGCGACTCGACTCGCTGTCATCCAGTGGCTCGCCCAGGGGGAACACCATGTTGCGCAGGCCATCGAGGTTGTCGAGGATGCGCTCGATGTCGCGTTCGGTGAAGTACAGGTACTGCTCGCCAGTGTCGCTTTGCACCGCCAGCGCGGATGGCGCCAGCAGGGTGTCGGCGAGATCGGCCAGGGTGGCTTCCTTGGCGGGGGCTACGGCGTCTTTTCTAGTTTTCATCAGCGACAGTCCGGCGAGTCAGTGGGATGTTGGCCATTGGCCATGAAATGACCAGTCCCATTGGTTCTAGCACGGAAAAAAACACTTTGCGTTGTTCGGCCGGATATTGGCGCTGGTTGGCCGTCGCTCCCATCGATCTGCATAAATCAAGCGAATGGTCGCAGACAAAGCCAGGCAAAGCCTCTAGATTGCGCATCACTCAGCGTTCGGTCGGTGCTGCCAAGGTAGGCGCCACCGCAGTAGGCCGCACGCGGACAACAACATGGAGACCTTGCCGTGCAGCCCAATCAGCAAGCCGCGAATGCCTGGCGCATTCTGTTCCTGCTCTTCCTGGCCAACCTGTTCAACTTCTTCGATCGCACCATTCCCGCCATCATCATCGAGCCGATCCGCCTGGAGTGGGGCCTCAGCGACCTGCAGCTCGGCCTGATCGGTACCGCGTTCACCATCGTCTACGCGCTGGCCGGCGTCCCGCTCGGGCGCATGGCCGACACCGGCGCCCGGCGCAAGATCATGGGCTGGGGCCTGGCGGCCTGGAGCGGCCTGACGGCGCTCAACGGCATGGCCTGGAACTTCTGGAGCTTCCTGCTGATCCGCATGGGCGTCGGCATCGGCGAGGCCAGCTACGCCCCGGCGGCCAACTCGCTGATCGGCGATCTGTTCCCCGCGCACAAGCGCGCACGGGCCATGGGCATCTTCATGCTCGGCCTGCCACTGGGCCTGCTGCTGGCGTTCTTCAGCATCGGCGCGATGGTGCAGGCGTTCGGCAGCTGGCGGGCGCCGTTTCTCATCGCGGCGCTGCCGGGGCTGATTCTCGCGCTGTTCCTGTTCTTCATCCGCGAGCCGGCGCGGGGCGCGGCGGAAAGCATGCCGGTCAGCAGTGCCGCAGTGCAGCAACCGCTGCGCAAGGTGCTGGCGATCCGCACCTTCTGGTGGCTGGTGCTGGCGGGGCTGGCGTTCAATTTCGCCGCCTATGCCTGCAATGCCTTCATGGTGCCGATGCTGCAGCGCTATTTCGGCCTGGGTCTGCAGCAGGCGGCGATGGCCACCGGGGTGATCGTCGGGCTGACCGGGCTGGTCGGCCTGACACTGGGCGGCTGGGTGGCGGACAAGGTGCACCAGCGCTGGGCCAATGGCCGTCTGCTGTTCGCCGCGCTGAGCATGCTGGTGGCCTGCCTCTGCAGCGCCTGGGCGCTGACTGCGGGACGCATCGATACGGCGCTGTTCGTCGCGGTGTTCAGCCTCGGCTGGCTGTTTTCCTACAACTTCTACACCTGCGTCTACACGGCGATCCAGGATGTGATCGAGCCGCGTCTGCGTGCCACGGCCATGGCGCTGTTCTTCGCCGGCCTGTACCTGCTGGGCGGGGGGCTGGGGCCACTGGCGGTGGGCTGGCTGTCGGATCACTACGCGCAGGCGGCGATGCAGGCCGCTGGCGCCAGCGAGATGACCGAGGCCTTCAAGGCCGTCGGCCTGCATGATGCGATGTTGCTGATCCCGGTGGCGCTGCTGCTGACGCTGCTGGCATTGCTGCAGGCTGCGCGCTGCTTCCAGACGGACGCCGTGCGCATGCGCGAGGGCCTGGGCGGGGCGGTGCCGGCCTGAGGCAGACGCTGCGCGCAGCGCACCCGGCAGACTGGCGCATCCGTGGATGCGCCATACAGGGCTGTCGCCGGATGCCTCAGGGCACCAGGAGGATCTTGCCGTCCCGCTCGCCGCTGGCGGCAGCGGCCACGGCATCCTTGATGTGTTCCAGGTCGTAGGTCGCCGCGACACGGGTCTTCAGCTTGCCGCTGGCGATCAGTTGCACCAGTTCGCCGAACACCTTCATCTGCTGCGCCGGGCTGGCCTGCTGGAACCACTTGGCCAGCCAGAAGCCGCGCAGCGTCACGTCACGGAACACGAACGAGGCCGGCGACACCTGGCAGGCCTGGCCGCTCATCATGCCGTAGTTCACCAGCACGCCACCGTTGGCCAGGACGGCAGCCAGGTTGTCGGTGCTGACGCCGCCGACCGCATCGATACCCAGGCGCACCTCGGCACCACCGGTGGCCGCACGCACGCGCTTGGCCAGGTCCGGTCCGTCCACCAGCACCAGATCGGCGCCTTCGGCCTCCACGCCGGCGACCGCCGACTCGCGGCGCACCACGTTGATGGTCTTGAAGCCGCGCAGCTTGGCCAGCTGGATCAGGTAGCTGCCAACGCCGGAGTTGGCGGCGTTCTGGATGACCCAGTCACCCGGCTTGAGGTCGACGAACTCGCTGAGCAGTAGCGAGGCGGTCGGCGGGTTGACGGTGAGCATGGCCAGTTGCAGCGGATCGGCGTCCGGCAGGGGGATCAGCTTGTCCGCCGGGGCATTCATGGCGCTGACCCAGGTGCCGCTGCCGACCGGCAGGAGCACGGTCTGGCCAACCTTGAACTGGCTGACGCCGGCACCGAGCTCCTCGACCTTGCCGACCCCTTCGTTGCCGCCGACAGCAGGCAGCGGCGGCAGCATGCCGTAGGCGCCGGTCAGCGTGAGCACGTCGGAGGGGTTGATCGGCGCCGCCAGCACCTTGACGCGCACCTGCCCGGCGGCAGGCTCCGGCAGTTGCAGGGCAACCGCGCTGATGACGTCTTGCGGCACCGGGCCGCGCTGTTGGTATTCGGCTTTGAGCATGGTCAGAGTCTCCAGAAGGCAGGCGCAGAAATGCGTGGAGCCAGTCTAGTCGCGATAGTGCACAACGGAGTGAATCGACCTGCATCCACTCTGGTGATGACTCCCGCGAGCCGTCTATGCTCAGCTGGACCGACAACGGGGACCGTGATGTTCAGATGGTGGGTAGCAGCGGCACTGGCATGCCTGAGCCTGACGGCGCCGGCAGACGTGCTGCACGTTGGCTTCGGCACGCACAAGCCGCCTTACATCTACGAGGGCGAGCGGCGTGGACTGGAGTACGAGTTGATCGAGCGCGCGGCGCAGAACGCCGGCTTCGAGGTCACCGTCTACTATGCGCCGATGGAGCGCCTGCACCTGATGCTGCGCCGTGGCGAGATCGACGCGATCGCCACCACCCACCAGCGCAGTGGCGTGAAGGCCTACTACTCGCAGACCTACATCTATTACCACAACGTGGCGGTGGCCCTGGCCAGGCGCGGCTATCGCATCGAGCACATCGCCGACCTCGGCAACTACTCGGTCAGCGCCTTCCAGCGTGCGCGGCTGCTGCTGGGCCCCGAGTTCGAGCGCATGGCCCTGAACAACCCGCGCTACCGCGAGGAGGCCCTGCAGATCAACCGCAACCGCCTGCTCTACAGCGGCCGTGTGGACGTGGTGGTGGGCGACAAGCGCATCCTCCGCTACTTCAATCGCGAGGTGGCGGACCAGGTCGATGTGACGCAGGCGTTGTCCTGGTTCGAGATGTTCCCACCCACGCCGTACCGGGTCGGCTTCCGCCTGGATCGACAGCGCCAGCGTTTCGACGAGGGCCTGCGCAAACTGCGCGAGTCCGGCGAATACCAGCGCATCGAGCAGCGCTACCTGGCGGACTGAAATCTGAGGAAACTGTTGCGCGGCTGCCGGCGGACAGGGCCTGTTGCACTATGACGCCTCGCTCGCCACCTGCATGGAGACGCCAGGATGCCGCTCAAGTCGCTCGCCACCTTCGCCTTGCTCGCCCTGTTCGGCAGCCAGCCCGGCCTTGCCGAGGAGCGCCAGCTGCCCTCAGAACTGGGGCCCGTGAATGTCGTTACCGTCGCCGAGGGCCTGCGCAATCCTTGGGCCGTCGCCGTGCTCCCGGATGGCCAGGGGTTCCTGGTCAGCGAGCGGCCGGGGATGCTGCGGCGAGTCAGCGCCACGGGGGAGCTGTCGCCGCCGCTGCGTGGGGTGCCCGGCGTGTTCGCCGTGGGCCAGGGCGGGCTGCTCGATGTGGTGCTGTCACCCGACTTCGCCGAGGATCGCCTCGTCTACCTGTCCTACGCCGAAGCCGGTGACGGTGCGGCGGGCACCGCGGTCGGGCGCGGACGGCTGTCCGCCGACAGCCGCGCGCTGGAGAACTTCACGGTGATCTTCCGCCAGCAGCCCAAGCTGTCCACTGGCACGCACTTCGGCTCGCGCCTGGTATTCGACCAGCAGGGCCACCTGTTCATCGCCCTGGGCGATAACAACGACCGTCCCACCGCGCAGGCGCTGGACAAGCTGCAGGGCAAGCTGGTGCGCATCTACCCGGACGGACGCATCCCCGAGGACAACCCCTTCGTCAAGCGTGCCGGCGCCCGCGGCGAGATCTGGTCCTATGGCCATCGCAACCAGCAGGGGGCGGCGCTCAACCCCTGGAGTGGCCGCGTGTGGACCCACGAGCACGGCCCGCGCGGCGGCGACGAGATCAACATCCCAGAGGCCGGCAAGAACTATGGCTGGCCACTGGCGACGCATGGCATCAACTACTCGATGCTGCCGATTCCCGAGGCCCGGGGCAAAACCCTGGAAGGCACCGAACCACCCCTGCATGTCTGGGAAAAGTCGCCGGCCATCAGCGGCATGGCGTTCTATTCGGGCGAGCGCTTCGCAGCCTGGCAGCACAGCCTGTTCATTGGCGCGCTGTCCGGCCAGGCGCTGATTCGCCTGCATCTCGATGGCAACAGGGTCGTGCGCGAAGAGCGCTTGCTGGAGTCACTCAACGCACGGATACGCGACGTGCGGCAAGGGCCGGACGGTTATCTCTACGTGCTGACGGATGCGCCGCAGGGGCGCTTGCTGCGCCTGGGGCTGGCGAGCGAATAAGGCGGGGGAAGGGTGTCGGGTGCGCGAGGCGCACCCGCGAACGATCACTTCTTGCTGATGGTGATCTGGCGAGTGCCGCCGTAGGTCTGACCGCTTACACCCTTGGCGATCTGCTGGATCTCGCCACCGCCCTGCAGGAAGGCGGCAATCTGCGCCTCGATGGACTCGCGGGTTTCCACTGCTGGAGCCGGCTTGCTGACTTTGCTGGCGGACGACTTGACGCGAAGGGTGGCCATGACCTTGATCTCTTTTCGATGGGCGGCCGGCCATTATGCCTCAATCAGCCCCATTCTGCTGGGTTAATCGCCAATCAGTCACCTGTGCAAGGCCCTTGCAGGCCCCTGTTCACCGTCTTTAATGGCTTGTTTTCCAGCGACTTAGGCCTCGCGGTGACCGGCTGTCGAATGGCTGCACGGCAGGCCCGGAGAACCGCGAACTCGGGTAGAATGGCCGGCTGTTTTAGCGAGGTGGAACACGATGGCCGTAATCGGGCGGATGAATTCTCTACAGGTGGTCAAGCACACCGACTTCGGGCTGTACCTGGACGGTGGTGCGGATGGTGAAATCCTCCTGCCCAAGCGCTACATCCCCAAGGACACGCCGAGCGAAGTCGAGGACTGGCTCAACGTGTTCATCTACCTCGACAGCGAAGACAAACTGATCGCCACCACCCTGAAGCCGAAGATCCAGCTCGGCCAGTTCGCCAGCCTCAAGGTGGTGGACATCAACCGGGTCGGCCTGTTCTTCGACTGGGGCCTGCCCAAGGACCTGCTGCTGCCGCACTCGGAAGAGAAGCGCCCGCTGCAGATCGGCGACTACTGCGTGATCTACCTCTATCTGGACAAGCGCACCCGCCGTCTCACCGCGACTGCGCGGCTGGACCGCCATCTGGACCAGGTGCCCGCCGACTATCAGGTGGGCCAGGAGGTCGACCTGCTGGTGGTCGAGCGCACCGACCTGGGCTTCAAGGCCATCATCGACGGCAAGCACTGGGGCCTGATCCACAAGAACGAACTGTTCAAGTTCATCCGCAGCGGCATGCGCGAGAAGGGCTACATCAAGGAACTGCGCGCCGACGGCAAGATCAGCCTGAGCCTGCAACCGATCGGCCGTGAGGCCGCCAGTGGCCTCGCCGAGCAGATCGTCGAGCGCCTGCGCGAGCAGGGCGGTGTGCTGGCGCTGGGCGACAAGAGCCCGCCCGAGCTGATCGCCGAGCAGTTTCGCGTCAGCAAGGGCAACTTCAAGAAGGCCATCGGCGGGCTCTACAAACAGGGTCTGATCCGCATCCACGACGACCGTATCGAATTGCTCGACAATTGAGCGCGTGGCGACTTGAGCGCGGGCGCGGCAACTCGCATAATGCCGGCGTCTTGTAGCCGGTGTAGCTCAGTCGGTAGAGCAGCGCACTCGTAACGCGAAGGTCGTAGGTTCGATTCCTATCTCCGGCACCATTTCCAGCAAAGGGTTGGCTTCGGCCAACCCTTTTTCGTTGTGGCGCTGCAAAATCCCTGGCGTTGTTGTCCAACCAGCTGTGACGATGGCTTGCGGGTTGCCGGCCTGGCGCCGGGCCTGCCCTGATGGGAGTTGCTCATGTTCGCACGTTCGCACGTCCTGATCCTGGCTGCGGCCTGCGCCGGCGTTGTGCTGGCCGACGAGCCGCAGACCATTCGCGTCATCCCCAAGAGCTACATCAGCCCGGGCGCCAGCGGCAGCGTTTCCGGCTCGGTGCGCTACGAGCAGCACAATCTCTATGGCGGGCAGCGCCTGCCGCAGGGCAGCGTGAGGCAGGAGAGCCGCTACGGCAGCCAGTCCAGCGAGACGCGCGGCGGCATTCGGCAGAGCACCGAGTACCCCGGCGGGCTGATCATCGAGCGTCAGCCAGGCAGTGGCAGCTATCAGCAGCAGCGCAGCCGCTGACGCATCAGCGGTTGGCGGCGAGCTTGTCGGGGTGGCCCGGCGCGTCGGCGATCACTGCGCGGTTGCGCCCCTCGCTCTTGGCCCGGTACAGGCATTCGTCGGCGCGCTGTAGCCAGCTTTCCCAATGCTCGCCGCTGTGCAGGATGGCCCCGCCGATGGACACCGTCACACCGCCACCGGGGCTTTCCAGCTCCTGCTGCACGCTGCGCAGCAGGTTCTGCGCGGCCGTATGCAGGCCTTCGAGGCCGGTGTTGGGCAGCAGCAGGAGGAATTCCTCGCCACCGAAGCGGAACAGGCGGTCCTCCTTGCGCGAGCAGCGCTTGATCAGCTCGACGAAGGCCACCAGTACCTGATCGCCCACGTGATGGCCGAAGCGGTCGTTGATCTGCTTGAAGTGGTCCAGGTCCATCACCAGCAGGCCATAGCTGTCGCTGTGGCGGCGATGGCTGGCCATGGCGATCTTCAGCTCTTCGTTCATGGCGCGCCGGTTGCGCGCGCCGGTCAGCGGGTCGTGGATGGCCAGCAGCTGCAGGCGGTCGCGCTGATTGCGGGTGCGGAAGGCGAAGATGAAGCTGAGCACGCTGGCCATCATGCAGGTGACCAGGAACGAGATCATCTGGTAGTGACTCTCGAACACGCTGCCAGGCACCAGCAATGCGTAAGTGACCAGGCTGACCAGCACCACGCTGGTCGCCAGCAGCGCCTTGCCGGGCGTGACCATGAAGAAGTTGAAGAGAATCAGCGGGTAGATCCAGAACAGGCCGTTGACGCCCAGGTTGATGGCGATCAGCGTGGCGCCGAGGGAGAACACGCCCGCCAGGTAGATGCCGGGCTTGACCGTGTCCCGCGTGGCCCAGGCGTAGAGCACGGCGAAGAGGGTGGACAGGACGATGACCGTGTCCGCGATGCCGACCAGGTAGTTGCCGTGCAGCAGGCGATAGACGGCATACGGGGAGATGCCGATGATGCCGAACAGCCCCATCAGGGTGATGATCGAAAGCTGAAAATCATTGCGCAGGCGCTTCAGCAGGCGAGCGGTCTGGGTAGCCATAGCGTTTCTTTTCATTGTTGTGGACCAAGCATGCAGAGCTTCGACCGCTCATGGCAAGGGGCATTCCTGAGCAAAGTGCCAGTATTCCTGCCCTCGGCGAAAGGTGGCTCAGTGAGCGCGCAGCGATACTAACGGCTTGTTGCGTCGATAGCGGGCCAGCCGTTCGGCTAGTTCGGCCGGCAGCGGGTCGCAGTCGACGAATCCCTGGCGCTGATAGAAGCAGCGTAGCTGCGGATGGCAGAACAACCAGATGGCTTCGGGATGCTGCGCCAGACAGGCGCGCAGCAGTTCGCCGGCCACGCCCTGACGCCGCAGCGCGGGCGCGACGAACAGGCCGGTCAGCCACTGTCCGGCGGTGACCGGGCGCAGGCTGAGGGCCGCGACGATGTCCCCGCTGCTCTGGGCGACCCACACCTCATCGCCTGCCTGGCCGCGCATGGGCGAGCGATGGCTGCGATAGAACTTGTTGAGCAGCGGCTGCAGCTCGGAGGGCAGGCAACGGTAGTGGGGGGTGGACATCGACCGGCACGGGTGAGGACAGGGCCTGCCATTTAACCGCAGATTTTGGTTAACGACTGCGCATTTGCGCCCTGTCGGTCCGTGACAGCTCACCGGCAGCACCGCATCATGAGCGCGCTCGTCCATCGCTCAAGGATTCTCCGCGTGTCCCGACCGTCGCCCCCCACCATCGTGTTCGCCGCACAGAGTTCGGCCGGGCGGGTGCGTACGCACAACGAAGATGCGCTGGCCTGTCGGCCTGAACTCGGTCTCTGGGCCGTTGCCGACGGCATGGGCGGGCACGCCAGTGGCGAGGTGGCCAGTGCCAGGGCGCTCGATGGCCTGATCGCCGCCGTGGCGCAGGGGCAGACACTGGAGGCGGCGGTGCAGGCTGCCCACCAGGCCGTGCTGGCTGCCGCCGCGTCCAGCGATGGCGCGGCGGACATGGGCAGCACCCTGGTGGCGGTGCGCATGCAGGGCGATGCCTTCGAGCTGGCCTGGATCGGCGACAGCCGCGCCTATCGCATCGCCGCTGACCGCATCGAGCAGCTCAGCCACGATCACAGCTGGGTGCAGGTGATGATCGACGCCGGCCAGCTGAGCGTCGAGGAGGCGCGCGAGCATCCACGGCGCAACCTGATCCTGCAATGCCTCGGCCAGGGTGAGCCGGTGCTCGACGTCGGCCTGCTGCATGGTCACCTGGCGGCCGATGAACTGTTGCTGCTGTGCAGCGATGGCCTGACCTGCGAGCTGGATGACCCGGCCATCCAGCACTGCTGCGCCGAGTCGGCCACCCTGGAAGCGATGGTCGAACAGTTGCTGGGGCTGGCAAATGGCCATGGCGGTAGAGACAATATCAGCTGCATCGTCCTCGGCCTCGCTGCGCCTGCCTCGCCCTGCGAGACGCCGGCGCGCAGCTTGCTGAGCAAACTGTTCAAATTCCGTCAATCCTGAGTGCCAGTCGAGCCGTATGAACCAGCCTTCGATCAACGTACCCGGTTACAGCATTCATGGTCGCCTGGGCAAGGGAGGCATGGCGGAGGTCTACCTGGCCACCGAAGAGGCCCTGCAGCGCCAGGTGGCGCTGAAGGTCCTGCTGCATCGCGAGGATGAGGAATTCACCCAGCGTTTCATCAAGGAAGGCCACATCGTCGCCTCCTTGCAGCATCCGTCGATCATCACCATCTACCGCATCGACCAGCTGGCCGATGGCCGCCACTTCCTCGCCATGGAGTACCTGGCCGGTGGCGACCTGGCCCAGTACAAGGGGCAGCGCCTGGAGCCCGCGCGGGCCTTGCGCATCGTCCGGCAGATCGCCAGCGCCCTGGTCGTGGTGCACGACAAGGGGCTGGTGCACCGCGACATCAAGCCCGGCAACATCCTGTTCCGCGACGACGGCACGGCGGTGCTCACCGATTTCGGCGTGGCCAAGGCGCTGCAACTCGACAGCGACCTGACCCAGTCGGGGATCGCCGTCGGCAGCCCGGCCTACAGCAGCCCGGAGCAGGCGCAGTGCCAGGCGCTGGATGCGCGCAGCGACATCTACAGCCTGGGCGTGATCCTGCTGGAGATGCTCACCGGGCATAACCCCTTCCGTGGCGAGAACTACACCCAGACACTGATGAACCAGCTGCAGCTGGAGCCACCGCAACTGCCCGAGCCGTTGCGCGAGCTGCAGTGGCTGCTCGAACGCATGCTGGCCAAGGCGCCGGACGAACGCTTCGCCGACTGCCATGTGCTGCTGGCCAGCCTGGATGAGCTGCAGGATGCCGAGCAGGAGCTGACGCGCATGACGCCGGCAGTCAAGGCGCCGCCACGCCAGGCCCGCCGGCGCTGGTTGCCCTGGGCGCTACTGGGCGTGCTGCTGCTGGCGGGGGCGGGCGCCGGTGGCTACTACTGGCAACTGCAGCAGCGCATCGCCGGCTTGCTCGTGCTGGGCGAGGCGCGTCTGGCCGGCGGGCAGCTGCTGACCCCGGCGCAGGACAACGCCGATTACTACTTCCGCCAGGCGCTGCTGCTGGATGCCGACAACGCCCAGGCCAGCGATGGCTTGCAGCGCGTGCTGCAGGCGCGCATCCAGGGCTATCTGCAACTGGCCGAGGAGCGCCTGGCCGAGGGCCTGCTGATCCTGCCCGAGGACGACAGCGCGGTGCACTACTTCCGCCAGGTACTGGGCTGGGAGCCGGACAACCTGCTGGCACTGGCCGGGATCAACCGCGTGGCGCAGCGCTTCATCGATCAGACCGAGGCGGCCTATGCGCGGCGCGAGTACAACCTGGCGCTGGAGCAGATCAAGCAGGGGCTCGAGGCCGAACCCGACAACGAGCGGCTGCTGGCGCTGTACGACGGCCATCAGGAGCGTGTGCGCCAGGCCACGCAACCGGCTGCACGACCGGCGCAGCGTTCCTCGCAGAACCCGATCAAGCGCCTGCTGAACAACCTTTTCGACTGAACCGAGGCATTGACGATGCTCAGACTGCAGTTCCTGGATAACCGCCAAGCGCCGGTCTGGTTGAGCGACGAGCGCCTGACCATCGGCCAGGACAGCCGCAACCAGCTGGTGCTGGGCGATGCGGGCATCACCAGCTTTCATGCCGAGATTCGCCAGCACCAGGGCTACTACTACCTGAGCGATGCCAGCCAGGGGGCCACCTGGGTCAACGAGCAGCGCATCGGCAGCCGTTTTCAGCTGCGTGACGGCGATCGCCTGCGCCTGGGCAGCGTGGAGCTGCAACTGGTCGACCCCGCCAAGGCGAACGTCAGGACGGATGCCCCGGCGCCGCGCTGGTTCCTCCAGGTCATCCAGGGCGAGCACCAGGGGCGCAAGTTCCACATCCACGGCTCGATGACCTTCGGCCGTTCGAGCAAGTGCGAGTTGTGCTTCAGCGACCTGGAGCTGTCACGCCGGCACTGCGAGTTCTTCCTCAAGGACGACGTGCTGGAGATCAAGGACCTGGCCTCGGCCAACGGTGTGCTGGTCAACCAGCAGAAGGTCAGGACTGCCATGCTGCAGCCGGGGGACCAGCTGAAGATGGGCTCGGTGACGCTGCTGGTGATCGGCCCCAAGGTCGACGTCAGCGAGGAGCCCGACGAGGACGCCACCCAGTTCATGCGCGTCGCCGACCTGCCCAAGGCGCTGGCGGGCAAGGGCGCTGGCGCGGCCACGCAGGCCGCGCGCCGCCAGCCGGGCGCGGCACCCGCAGCGGCCAATCCCCTGCGCGCCGCCGCCCAGGCAAAGGCCGTTGCCGAGGCCGCGCCTGCTGCGCCCGGCAGCGCTCGGCTGTGGCTGGGCGGCGCGCTGATCCTGGTGCTCGGCGTGGTCCTTGGCGCGCTGTCGATGCGTCTGCTCGGCTAGACCGCCAGGCGCGACGATTCAGGCCGAGGCCAGGCGCCGGCGTTCGGCATGGATTTCCGGCAGGTCGCTGCGGCGCAGATAGACCCGCAGCGGCTCGCTGAGATTGACCCGGTCATCGATGCGCTGCTCCTGCAGCCAGGCCAGGCGCTGGCGATCCAGGCGCATCAGCTCGCCCTCGGCTTCGTGCCAGACGTATTCGCAGGTGGGGGTGATGGTCTCGGCGGGAACATCGAGGCCGAAGCTGTCTTCGGAGAAACGCAGCAGGTACTGCCCGGTCTTGGCGTTGTAGCCGACGAAACCCTGCAACTGGTCGGCGGCCTGGCAGATCTGGGTGGACGTGATACTCATGGCAAACCTCGTTTCCTGTGGGGTTTGCAGGCAAGGCGAATGGTTCTGTTTATCGGCGCAGCCTAACCGCCGGGGCTGACGCCTGCGTTGCCATGGATCAAGAAACTGCCGGGCGTCGAGGGTGGCCTTACCGGGTGTGCGGGTTGCCAGGCAGGCGTTGCAGGGCCGGCAGCACCTGGTCGCGCAGCAGCGGCGCGAGGTCGTCGGGCAGGGGCGCATCGAGGGCCAGCCAGCGCAGCTCTTCCAGCTCGGCAGCCGGTTGCACGGGGTGGGGCAGGCTGGCGCGGTAAATGTCCGCCTGCAGCCAGGTGTCGGCTTCGTTGGCAGCCGCCGCCTGGAATTGGCCAAGCGCGTGCAGCGCATCGGCGTCCAGGCGCAGTTCCAGCTCCTCGAACAGCTCGCGGCCGAGTGCCGCCAGCGCGTCCTCACCGGCTTCGCGCTTGCCGCCGGGCAGCATGAAGAAGCGCGTGTTGCGCTTGCGTACCAGCAGCAGGTGGCCGCGTTCGTCGAACAGACAGGCGGCGGCGATGTGCAGGGTGGTGGTCATGAGTCAGGCAGCGGGCGTCCGGGGACGCCCGCCAGGCATCAGCCGGCGAGGCCGACGTAGACGTTCTGCACGTCGTCGTGAGCGTCGATGGCCTCGAGGAAGGCTTCGACTTCTTCCATCTGCTCCGGCGTCAGGCTGGTGACCGGGTTCTTCGGACGGTAGCCGAGCTTGGCCGAGTTGACGGTGAAACCTTGTTCCGGCAGCGCCTTGCACACCGCGTCGAGGTCGGTCGGGTCGGTGATGAACAGGGTCGCGCCCTCGTCATCGGGCACGAAGTCCTGGGCACCGGCTTCGATGGCGGCCAGCTCCGGGTCCGCGCCGTCGTCGCTGCTGGCCTCGATCAGGCCGACATGCTCGAAATCCCAGCTCACCGAACCGGAAGCGCCGAGCTGGCCCTTGCGGAACAGCACGCGGATCTCGGCGACGGTGCGGTTGACGTTGTCGGTCAGGCACTCGACGATCAGCGGCACCTGGTGCGGCGCGAAGCCTTCGTAGAGGGTGCGCTCGTAGTTGACCACCTCACCGGACAGGCCGGCGCCTTTCTTGATGGCGCGGTCCAGGGTGTCCTTGGGCATCGAGGCCTTCTTGGCCTGGTGGATGGCAAGGCGCAGCTTGGGGTTCATGTCCGGGTCGGCGCCGTTGCGCGCAGCGATCATGATTTCCTTCACCAGCTTGCCGAAGATCTTGCCTCGGGCATTGGCGGCGGCTTCTTTGGGTTTGGCTTTCCACTGGGCGCCCATCTGGGGTCTCCTGGCCGATAGGTGAAAAGGCGTCGGCACGTAAGCGCGGCCTGACGATCGGATAGGCTGCGGATTCTAGTGCCTTGCGCGCCTCAGGGCACCTGCAATTTCGCCTGGCTGTCGTGCCGGCGTTCGCGTTGCGACGCCGTGGCGCTTGCCTGGGCCGGCATGGCGGCAGAACATGACGGCCCCGCGCAATCGTCAGAAGGAGTTGCTCATGCCGCGTTGGAGTCCGTTCATGGCCTTGTGGGTCGCCGCCACGGCGCAGGCCGCGCCCGAACAGGTGCCGCTGTACCGCGAGATCAAGGATTGGGTGGTCGCCTGCGACAACCTGCGCGGCTGCGAGGCCATCAGCGCTGCCGACGGCTTCGACTACCGGCCCCTGAGCCTGAACCTGCAGCGCGCTGCGGGGCCGCGGGCACCGTTGCAGCTGTCCTTGCACTATGCCGAAGCGGGCGGTTACGCGCCGCTGCAACTCGATGGCCGGCCCCTGGCGAGTGCCGGGCGCCTGCGCCTGACGGAAGAGGACGACGGGGCCGCGTTGCTGGCCGAGGGCGCCGATGCCCAGGCCGTGCTGGCCGAGTTGCGCAACGCCAGTCAGTTGCGCATGGACGGGGAGCGCGAGTACGAAGCGGTGGTCTCGCTCAGCGGCCTTTCCGCCGTCCTGCTGCTGATGGATGCCGTGCAGGGGCGGGTGGATACCCAGGCTGCCCTGTACCGCCCGGGGTCGCGCCCGGACAGCGAGGTGCCGGCTGCGCCGCCGGCACCTGAGCTGCGCGCTCATCCCGGCGTCAAGCCGCTGAGCGAGCACGAAAGCCAGGCCATCGCCGCTGCGGTGATGGCGCAAACCCGTGACCAATGGGCCGAAGAGGACATGGGCGGCGAGCCCGAGGCCGAGGCTTACGCGCTCAACGAGCGCGAAGCCCTGGTGCTGATCCAGACCTGGTGCGCGGCCTACAACTGCGATTTCGCGGTGTACCGCGTCGACCGTCAGGCGCCGCATGCGCAGCGCGATCTGCAGCTCGACCCGCTGCCACTGGGGCATGACGGGCTGTCCGGGTGGGTCAGCTACGACAGCGACAGCGGCGAGCTGGCCTACCTGTACAAGGGTCGCGGCATTGCCGACTGCGGCGAGGCCGGCAGTTGGCGCTTCGATGGCGCGCGCTTTCAGCTGGCCTCGTTCAGCTATCTGGGGCGCTGCGCCGGGCGCAATCCCGGCGAATGGCCCGTGCTGTGGCGAGTGGCCGAGCCCGACTAGAGGTAACGCCAGATCAGCTGCACGCCCGCCAGCAGGATGCCCAGCCGGGCGATGCGGTAGAACCACAGGTGGTTGATCCGCGATTGCAGCCACAGGCCGCTCCAGACCCCCAGCGGCACGATGGGCGCGAGCATCAGGCTCAGCAGCAGGTTGTCCCGGCTGAACTGGCCCAGCGCGGCGTAGGGGAACAGCTTCGCCGCGTTGGTCAGCAGGAAGAACAGGTTGACGGTGGCGACGAAGCGCACCTTGTCCAGCTGCTGCGGCATCAGGTGCATCATCACTGGCGGGCCGCCGGCATGGGCGACGAAACTGGTGAAGCCGGCCAGCGTCGACAGCAGCGTGCCGCGACCCTTGTGCAGCGGTCGTGGGGCCGGGTGGCTGGCGATCAGGCCGAGGCCGACGAACAGGATGGCGATCACCCCGATCAGCAGGCCGATGGCGCGCTCGTCGAAGAAGCCGAAGGTCAGCGAACCGATGGCGATGCCCAGCGCCGCGCCGGGCAGCATGACCCTGAGGTTGGCCGTGTCCCACTTGCGCCAATAGGCCTTGAGGCCCACCACGTCCGCCAGGCAGAGGATCGGCAGCATGACGGCGACGGCCTGCTTCGGCGACGTCGCCAGGGCCAGCAGCGGCACGGCGAGACCGCCCAGGGCACCGCCGAAACCGCCCTTGGACAGCCCGGTGAGGAAGATCGCCGGCAGGGCGAACAGCAGGAAATCGTGCAGGGTCATGGCGGGCCACGGGCAGGAGACGAGGGCGCAGGTTAGCAGGCTGGCGAGCGACTGGCTGCGTTGCCGGCGCGAGGTCGAGGACGGCGCGCCACGCACTGTGTGGTGTTTTTCGCTGCGTTCTGTGTCTGCCGGCCTGTCGCCTGCGCTGCTCTAATGGCTGCTCCCTTCATTCGAGGACTGTCTCCATGTCGCCCAAGGATCTGCTACTGGCGTTGCTGGTGATCGTCGTCTGGGGTCTGAATTTCGTGGTCATCAAGGTCGGCCTGCACGGCATGCCGCCGATGCTGATGGGGGCGCTGCGCTTCATGCTCGCCGCCTTTCCGGCGATCCTCTTCGTGCGGCGCCCGCAGGTGCCCCTGCGCTGGATGCTGGCCTACGGCATGACCATCTCGCTGGGCCAGTTCGCCTTTCTGTTCTACGCCATGTACGTCGGCATGCCGGCGGGCCTGGCGTCGCTGGTGCTGCAGTCGCAGGCCTTCTTCACCCTGTTCTTCGCCGCGCTGTTTCTCGGTGAGCGCCTGCGTGGCAGCAACCTGTTCGGTTTGCTGGTGGCGGCCAGCGGCCTGGCGCTGATCGGCCTGCAGGGCGGCCAGGCGATGACCCTGGCCGGCTTCGCCCTGACCATCGCGGCAGCGTCGATGTGGGCGCTGGGCAACGTCGTCACGCGCAGGCTGGGCAAGGTCAACCTGGTCGGCCTGGTGGTATGGGGCAGCCTGATACCGCCGCTGCCGTTCCTGGCCCTGTCGTTCTGGCTGGAAGGCCCCGAGTTGATCCTGCATTCGCTGCAGAGCATCAGCCTCGACTCGATCCTGGTGCTGGCCTACCTGGCCTTTGGCGCCACCATCCTCGGCTATGGCCTGTGGAGTCGCCTGCTGTCGCGTTACCCGGCCAGCCAGGTGGCACCGTTCTCGCTGCTGGTGCCGGTGGTGGGGATCAGCTCTTCGGCGCTACTGCTGGGCGAGCGCCTGGGCAGCCTGCAGATGGCCGGCGCGTTGCTGGTCATGGCCGGGCTGCTGATCAACGTCTGGGGCGGGCGCCTGCTCGACAGCTGGCGCCAGCGCGCACCCGGCGCCATCTGAACCGGCGTGCCGTCGTGGATCAGGCCTCCGGGCGCTTCTCCGGCAGGCGCTCGAGGATCTGATCCAGGCGTTGCTGGATGCGCTGGTCGATCTTCTCGTGCAGACGCATGATCTCCAGCTCGGCCCGCAGGTTCACCTCGAAATCCAGGCGCGCGGCCACGCGGTCCTTCGCCGCCTGGCGGTTCTGGCTCATCATGATGATCGGCGCCTGGATCGCCGCCAGGGTCGACAGCATCAGGTTGAGAAAGATGTAGGGGTACGGATCGAACGCCAGGCCGAAGTGCGCCAGCACATCGCTGTTGAGCAGCATCCAGCCGAGCATGGTCAGCGAGAAGCAGACGATGAAGGTCCAGGACCCGCCCACCGAGGCGACCCGGTCCGACAGGCGTTCGCCGAAGGTCGATTCGGCATCCGAGGCATCGGCCACGTCGCGGCTGATCGGGCGGCGCTGGCGAATGGTTTCCAGGACGTGGGTTTCTTCCGGCTCGAGCTCGTGCAGGGCTTTGCCGAGCAGGTGCTGGGCGAGTTGTTGCATAGGGTGTGGGGTATTCATCGGGCGCAGCTCGCGTGAGGGGATGGCGAGATGCTGAACCGGATGCGCGCCGCTGTCACCGGGGACAGCGCGGAGAAGGGCGCGAAGGGCCGTGTCGACGGCCCTTCGCTGGCGGCAGGTCAGTCCTGGCGGCTGGTGACTTCCAGCAGGTGGTAGCCGAACTGGGTCTTCACCGGGCCCTGCACCACGCCGACCGGCGCGCTGAATACCACGGTGTCGAATTCCTTGACCATCTGGCCCGGGCCGAACGAGCCCAGGTCGCCGCCATTGCGGCCGGACGGGCAACTGGAGTTGTCTCTGGCCAGTTGGGCAAAGTCGGCGCCACCTTCGATGGCGGTTTTCAGTTCGTTGCACTTGTCTTCGCTGGCAACCAGGATGTGGCGGGCAGTGGCGCGGGCCATGGGATACCTCCTATGAATTGAGCGGCAGAGCCTAGCGCAATCGACCCGACAAGCAAACGGTCGGCTTCACGCTTGGCTGCGCCGGGGCGATTACAGCAGGTCCTTGTCGACGGCCTGTTGCAGGGTGCTCTGCGTCAACTGCCGGAGCAGGTTGTCGCTGCGGTCCTGGAAGGGCACGGCGAAGATCAGGAACAGGTGCATCCAGGTCGTCAGCGACTCCTGCTGCTGGGCGGTGCCGAGTTTCTCTCCATTGCCGTCGCGTACGGCCATGCTCATCGTCAGCGTGTTGTCGAAGGCGCCGGGAATCAGGAAGAAGGTCGCCCCGGTCAGTACGGCCAGCCCCATGTTGCCCGTCTCGTGGTTGTGCAGGGTGACGGTCAGGTACAGGTCGGACTCCTCCTGGGCGGTGGTCACGCGCGAAAAGCGACCGCTTTCGGAGAGCGTCTGCGAGATCACTTGTTCCAGCTTGGCGACGTCGGCCGTGCTGACGCGCGGGTTGTCATTGACCTGGTATTCGCCGAAGACCTTGAGGTAGACGCTCGGTTTCTCCTGTTCGGGCGAGGCGAGCGGCCATTGGTCGACCGTCTGCAGCGAGTGATGGGAGTAGGTCATGCAACCCTGCAGGCTGGCCGAGGCGATCAGCAGGATCAGTGCAAAGAGTTTCTTCATGGGGAAATCCTTTTCAGTGGGTCAGTTGTCGGGTGCCGTCCTGCAGCAACTGCTCGACCAACTCGGTCAGCTGCTGTCCGCCAGACGGGAACATGTAGTCGTAGTCCCAGAGGCCGGTGTTCTTGTCCACCACCAGGTTCTTCTGCGACAGCGCCAGTTGCCGGCCCTGGTTGTCGAGGATCTGCAGCTCGGCTGCCAGGTCGTACTTGTCGACGTAGATCGGTCCGTTCACCCAGATCCAGATCGTCAGCGTCAGCAGTGCGCCGGGGACGTAACCCGGGTGCGGCGTGCGTTTGCCTTTCAGCGAGGAGAAGTCGAACTGCAGCTGGACGTCCTGTTCATTCAGCTTGGCGGGGAAGCTGATGACGCGCTTGAAGTACTCGCCCTTCTCGATGTGCTGGCTGATCTGTGCGGTCAGCTGGTTGCCGATGTTGCGACGGGTGTTTTCATCGATACGCGTGTCCGTGACCTTGACGTCCTTGATCATCGCGCTGCCCGGCAGGGAGTGTTCGATGATCTGGCTGGGAGGGTAGATCGGACCTGCCGGGGTGAACGACATGCAGCCGGTCAGGGTCATGCCGGCAAGGCCGGCCGCGAGAAAGCGTGCTTTGAACATCGATGAAGCATCCTTGGCGTATTGCTGAAAGGGCAGGTATCCGTCGGTGGTATCTGGATTTCCGCCTGAGCGCTGTCCCTCTGCCATCCTTCGGCGCGGCGGGATATTAGCGTCAAAATGCCATCATTGGAATGGCGAGCTGCAGTGTCTTTCCGCTTCGCCTGGCAACGGATTGCCTCGCGTCGGCAACGTGCTGCCGACGTGGGCCTGGAAGCCCCGTGGATACTGGCTTTCAGAGCTGGCCCGTAATCTGCTTTATCAGAGGCTGAACGCTTTTCGCGGAGGCCCCATGACCAGTATCAACAACAGCATGCCTGCCATGCTCAGCTACTACGGTAGCCAGCTCAACAACCGTTCCAGCGCCGCCAGCGGCGACAGCGACACCTCGAGCAGCCAGGACCCGCTGGCCGATCTGCGCCGTTTCGCCAAGCAGGTGGTGGCGCGCAGCGAGGGTGGCTTGCTGCGCGCGATGCAGGGTGGCACGGCGCAGGCGGCCACCGGCCTGCAGGGCCTCGGCGAGAGCAAGGCGGCGGCGTCTTCGGCGATCCAGTTGCCGGATGTCGAGGACCTCGACCGCGACGATGCGGCCAAGCTGCTGGAGCAGGTGCAGAAGATGGTGGATGGCGGCATGGACGGCAGTGTGCTGATCGCCGGCCGCAACGGCGAGCAGCAGACCGACTCGCTGGAAACCTACCGCCAGTGGCTGCAGGAGAAGGGCGGGCTGAGCGTCTACGCCTGATGCCGCTGGCTCAGCCGGGGACCGCGTCGATCGCGCTGGCCTCGTCTTCGTCCGCGATCACCTGATTGCGCCCGGCGCGCTTGGCGGCGTAGGTGCGCCTGTCGGCGGCCCGCATCAGTTCATCCAGCGACTGGCCGTCGCTGCCCAGGCTGGCCACGCCCGCGCTGAGCGTCATGGGCACGGCGCTGCCGGCCACCTCGAGCGGTTTGTCCGCCAGGCGCTGGCGCAGGCTTTCCGCGATCTCCCGTGCGCGCCCCGGCGGGGTGCCGGGCAGCAGCACGGCGAATTCCTCGCCGCCCATCCGGCAGAACAGGTCATTGATGCGCAACCGCTGCGTCAGCACCGTGGCGAAGTGGGCCAGGGCGCGGTCGCCGACCTCGTGACCGAAACGGTCGTTGATCTGCTTGAAGTGATCGATATCGACGAACACCAGTGACAGCGCCGTGTCGTTGCGCAGGGCATGCGCGCGTTCGCGCTCGAACACTTCGCTCAGCTTCATGCGGTTCGCCAGGCCGGTCAGCGCGTCCGTGGTGGCCTGCTCGATCAGGCGCTTCTCGTTGAGCACCCGGCTGCGTTCGTAGATATGGGCGAAGATCATCACCGCCAGGCTGGCCAGGCCGAGGTTGGCGAGTATCACGGCGTTGACCAGCTGCTGCTCCGCCGGCAGGCGCTGGTTGAAGGTGAACAGGCCGATGCCGACGAACAGGATCGAGCCGTACAGGCCCAGGCGCAGCCCGAGTAGCATGTAGCAGATGATCGGAATGGTCTGAATCCAGGCGAACACGGCGAAGGTGGTATGTGGGCGCGACAGCGCCACGATCATGATGCTGAAGAACGGCAACAGGTAAATCGTGGTCAATAGCTGCAGATTGCGCGTTCGGTCGATGATCATCAGCATGTACAGCGACACGCCGGCGTAGCCGATCTCGAGCGTGGCCAGCAGCCAGTTGTCGCGCAGCAGGTTGACCACGAAGAAGAACAGGCCGCCGACCAGAGTGATCCAGAGCAGGGCTTTGAGGACCAGGCGTCGATGTTGTTCGTTCTTGGCGAAGTGATCGGGCATTGGCTGTTCTCTGGCAGGATCGGGCAATCGTCTGGGCGGTTCGAGATGACACCTGGGGCTTATGCAGGAACCCTGCCGTCTGCGCGGCAAACCCGCAATCACTGAGGGTTTCGCGCAGGTCGGCGCTGATCATGATGCTGTGCTGGAGATGGCGACAGAATCACGACGTTAGTGGAGAGAGGGCGGTATGACAACGGCAGGCAAGAGGTGGGGACGCGGATCAGGGCTGCTGGCGCTGCTGATGGTGGCCGCCGTCACCTCGGTACAGGCGAGTGAAGATGTGGCATTGATCGACGCGATCAACGCCTATCGGGGCGAAATACAACGCTGCGGCGTGCAGGCCTCGGAGCCATTGCCACCGCTGGCGGACGACCCGCGCCTGGTGCTGCCTGCCAATGGCACGGCGGACCTGCAGGACGCGCTCGGCGCCGCCGGCTATCCGCTGGTCAACGTCAAGGCCATCACGCTTTCCGGGCCGCGTGATGCGCGTTCGGCCATGCAGGCGCTGAGCGAGAGTTTCTGTCGGGTGCTGCTCGACCCGCAGTTCATCGACGTCGGGGTCAGCCAGCAGGGGCGTGACTGGCGCATCGTGCTGGCGCGGCCACTGCTCAGCGGTCGCCTGCAACCCTGGCAGGCCGAGGGCGAGAAGTTGCTGATGGCGATCAACCGGGCGCGGGCCCAGGCGCGCCATTGTGGTGCCCAGGCCTTCGGCGCAGCCGACCCGCTGGCCTGGAATGCGCCGCTGGGCAGCGCGGCCGAAAGCCACAGCCGGGCCATGGCCAACGACAACTTCTTCGCCCACCAGGGGCGCGACGGACGCACTCCGGGTGATCGCGCCGAGCTGGCCGGCTATGGCGGCGGACGCGTTGGCGAGAACATCGCCGCGGCGCTGGATACGCCGGCCAAGGTCGTCGAGGGCTGGCTGGCCAGCCCCGGACATTGCGCCAACATCATGAACCCCGAATACAGCGAGCTGGGCGCTGCCTACGCCAGCGACCCGCAGAGCGATGCCGGCATCTACTGGACGGCGCTGTTCGGCGGGCAGTGAGCCGCCGCCTCAGTCGCGGGCGAACAGCGTGGCCAGGTGCTGTTCATAGCGCGCCACGTCGCGCTCGATGTCCGGCACCTTCATCACGTCGTTGCAGATGAAGGTGGGCAGGGCGCTCATGCCAAGAAACTCGTTGGCCTTGTGGAACGGGAAGTACACCGCGTCCACGCCCTTGCCCTCGAAGAAGTCGCTGGGGTCTTCGAATGCCTGCACCGGCGCGTTCCAGGTCAGCGACAGCATGTACTGCTTGCCCTGAATCAGGCCGCCGCTGCCGTACTTCTGCGAGGCATCGGAGCGGGTGCGGCCGTCGTTGGCGTAGAGGCTGCCGTGGCCGGCGGTGAACACCTCGTCGAGGTAGCGCTTCACCGTCCAGGGCGCGCCCATCCACCAGCCGGGCATCTGGTAGATGACGACATCGGCCCAGAGGATCTTCGCGACTTCCTCGTCGACGTCGTAGCCGCCGTCGATGAAGGTGGTCTTCACGTCGCAGCCGGCGCGATCGAGGAAGGCCAGCGCCGCGTCGTGCAGGGTGCTGTTGTACTGGCCGTGGGAATGGGCGAAGGCCTTGCCGCCGTTGAGCAGGAGGATCTTTTTCATCGGGTGTCTCCAGAAAATGTGGCGGCAGGTTAACCAGCCCCGCGCGTGCGAAACACCCAGGCATGCTCAAATGATTGTTGACTGAAAGTCATGAAGTTGAGTGTTTGGCATGCGCTAACCTGGGGCTTTCCTCACCTGCCCAGGAGCCCTCATGCACGCATTCATCCTTCACGCCCACACCCGGCCAGAGCAGGCCGCCGCCTTCGAACGCCTGTTCCGTGCCTACGTCGAGCCCAGCCGTGCCGAGCCGGGCTGCATCGAGTACCACATGCTGCGCGACGCGCAGGACCCGACGCTGTTCATCTTCTACGAGGTTTGGGCGTCGCAGGCCGCCCTGGACGCGCACATGGCGTTGCCGCACATGCAGGCGTTCCATGCCCGGCGCATGGACTTCCTGCGCCGCGATCTCGAGGTTCGCCGGGTCGAGGTGCTCCTGCCCGCCGCGCTCATCGCGCAGTAGCCCGGCTTCTGCTGGCCTGCCGGCTGGCCAGGGTCATCAGGCGCTGGAAGGTGGGGCAGGCTAGGTGGTTCTCGGCCGGGCATGCCGCCGCATGGCGCAGGCCGTCGCGAATGGCGCTGAGGCGGCGGATGGTCTGATCCAGCTGCTCGGCCTTGCGTTCCAGGCGCTCGCGGTCGATGGCCGGTCCCCCTTCGCTGGCGAGCATCCCGGCGATGTCTTCCAGCGAGAAACCGGCGGTACGCCCCAGCGCGATCAGCGACAGGCGTTGCAGCACCGACTCGGCGAACACCCGCCTCAGGCCGTTGCGGCCGATCGAGCGGATCAGCCCCTTTTCTTCGTAGTAGCGCAGGGTCGAGGCCGGTAGTCCCGACCAGCGGGCGACGGTGCCGATATCCAGCTCTTTCATGCTTGACCTCAAGTCGACTTCAACTGGCAGCCTTCTATCACAGGCTTTTCAGCAAGGTTGAATGGAGGTGGTCATGGTAGTCGAAATCATGGTGCTGGGCGTCGGCGCGACGCTGTCGATGGACCTGTGGGCGTTGCTGCGGCGGCGCTGGTTCGGCGTGGCGTCGCTGGACTATGGCTGGGTCGGGCGCTGGCTGGGGCACATGCGCCACGGCCAGTTCCGCCACACGGCGATCGCCAAGGCGGCGCCGCTGCGGGGCGAGCGTCTGCTCGGCTGGGGTTTCCATTACCTGACCGGGCTGTTGTTCGCCGCCGCTTTCCTGGCCTGGGGCGGTCAGGCCTGGCTGCAGCGTCCGGCGCTGCTGCCCGCGCTGCTCTTCGGCGTGGTCACGGTGGCCGCGCCGCTGCTGGTGATGCAGCCGGCCTTCGGCATGGGGATGGCCGCGAGGCGCACGCCCAAACCCTGGCTGGTGCGGCAGCGTGCGTTGCTGACGCACCTGGTGTTCGGCCTGGGCCTGTACCTGAGCGGGGCGGCGCTGGCCTGGCTGGGCTGACGCCTGGTTCAGCCCTCGACCGGGATGCTGAACAGCACCGCCGCCAGGCCGACCAGGCCGAGCAGGGTGAAGCCGGCGATCTGCAGGTGACGCCGCAGGCTGGCCGGCTGCTGCGCGGCGCGTACGGCGGCCAGCAGCGACTGCACGCCGTAGTACAGGGCGAAGGCCCGCGAGGCATGGCTGATGATCTCGAAGACATCGAACAGCCAGGTCAGCAGCAGGCCGGTGAGGGTCAGCAACACGTAGCCGTGGCGCGCGCGCAGGCGCTGGCCGCTGAGTTCGTTGATCAGCCCGCCCGAGGCGCTGGTGTCGGCCACCGCGGCGCTGAACTGGGCGCTGAGGGCGGCGGCGATCAGCAAGGGCGGCAGCACCAGGGCGACCACGCCCATCAGGTCGATGATCGCGGTCTCGTCCAGGGTCATCGTCTGCTGGTGGAAACTCAGCGTCAGCAGGGACGCATAGACCAGGTAGATGGCGCTGGCGAGCCACTGCGCATGGCGCATCGAGCGCACGCGCGTGGTCGCGTCGTAGTGCTGGCCGAGGTAACGCGAGGTCTCGAAGCCCTGCACGGTGACGATCAGCCCCAGCAGCAGCTGCAACGCCAGCGTGCCCTGCGTGCTGGCCGGGCTGTAGGCCAGCACGCTCGCCATGTCCTGCTGCGCGGTATGCACGGCGAGGCCGGCGAGCAGGCTGGCGATGATCGCCAGCTTCAGGCTCACGGAGAACTTCTCCAGGCGCTCCATCACGCTGAAGCCGCGCAGGTAGCCGGCGGCGAGGATGAGCAGGTAGATCAGCGTGGTGATGACCTTGGGCAGCGTGCCGCCCCGCACGTCGACGATGCGCCCGGCGAACGCACCGAAGAGGTTGAGGTAGTAGGCCACGGAGATGAAGTAGGCGAAGGCCAGTACCCAGGACGACAGCCGTTCGCCAAGGTCCTGCAGCGGCGTGCCCCGGCCCTGGGGCGAGTCGCCCAGGTAGCGGATGTTGAAGCGCATGGCGCTGCCGAAGGCATAGCCCAGGGCGCACAGGACGAGCATGGCCAGCGGCGCCCAGCTGCCGAAGTTGACCAGCATCACCGGGCCGAGGATGAGGAAGCCGCTGCCGATGATCGAGGCCAGCGGGGTCACGGTGGCGCGCCACATCGGTGCCTTGGCGACGCGTGGCCAGAACAGCAGGGCGGCCACCAGCAGCAGCGTCAGCACGATCATCGCGGTCACTCGCGGACCTCCGGCAGTCAGGGATTCGAGGGCGCCTATTCAAGCGCCATGCGCCCGGCGCTTCAAGCGCGCGGGCGCAGGCTGTGACTCAGTGCGAATAGCCCTCGGGCTTGCGGATGGTCTTGAGCAGGTCATCCGGGGTGATGTGGCCGACCACCTGGGTGGCGGCACTGCCGGGTTGTGGCAGGTCGAGGATGTGCCCCTTCATCTTGCCGATCACGTGCATCTCGCACGGCTTGCAGTCGAACTTCAGGGTCAGCACTTCGTCGCCGTGCACCAGCTGCATCGGCGCGACCTTGGTGCGCACGCCGGTCACGCCCTTGGCCTGCTTCGGGCACAGGTTGAAGGAGAAGCGCAGGCAGTGCTTGGTGATCATCACCGGCACTTCGCCTTCTTCTTCGTGGGCCTCGTAGGCCGCGTCGATCAGTTGCACCCCATGGCGGTGGTAGAAGTCGCGGGCCTTCTGGTTGTAGACGTTGTAGAGGAACGACAGGTGCGACTCGGGGTAGACCGGCGCCGGATCGGTCTCGGCCTTGCGCTGGCCGCGCGGGTGGGCGGCGACGCGGGCCTCGGTCAGCGCCTCGATGGCCTCGCGCCGCAGCGCCTTGAGCTGCGAGTTGGGCACGAAGAACGCCTGCGGCGCGTCGAGGCTGACGCCCTGGGCGTGGTAGATGGTGGTGCCGAGCTGGGTGAGCAGGTCGCGCAGGCCATCCAGCGCCTGCTCGGGCTTGTTGGCGGCGCCGAACGGGCCGGGCAGGGCGACCTCGACGCTGATGCCTTCTTCGCTGGTCGCGGTGAGCTTCAGCGCGTCTTCACGCAGCTCGACCTTCCAGTTCACGCCGATGCGGCGCTCGGCGCTGGTGCGCTGCAGCGCTTGCTGCCAGTTGTGGTCGAGGTTGCGCGAGAGCGGATGGTTGGGACGCAGGCGCAGCAGGCCATCGGGCATCTCGTTGGGTTCGACGCGGTAGCGGTAGCGCTTCTCGCCGTCCTCCTCGAACTCGCCCTTGAGCTCGGCGATGTTGGCGCGAAAGCCCACCACCTCGCGCTTGACCAGCACATTGAGACCGTCGCCGTTGGACAGCGGCGCGTGGGTGACGGCGATCAGGTCGCGCTTGTTCACCTTCTCGACATGGCCGACGGCGAGCCCGGTGAAGGTCGGCGAGTCGAAGGCGCCGATATCCACCTTGCGTTCGGTGACGAAGTAATCGGTGCTGCCACGGTGGAAAGTCTTGTCCGGATCGGGCACGAAGAAGTGCGCGGTACGCCCGCTGGAGGCGCGGGCCAGGTCCGGGCGATCCTCGAGAATCGCGTCCAGCTCGCGGCGGTAGTGGGCGGTGATGTTCTTCACATAGGCCACGTCCTTGTAGCGGCCCTCGATCTTGAACGAGCGCACGCCGGCTTCCACCAGGGCGCGCAGGTTGGCGCTCTGGTTGTTGTCCTTCATCGACAGCAGGTGTTTCTCGTAGGCGATCACGCCGCCTTTCTCATCCTTGAGGGTGTAGGGCAGGCGGCAGGCCTGCGAGCAGTCGCCACGGTTGGCGCTGCGCCCGGTCTGCGCGTGGGAGATGTTGCACTGGCCGGAGAAGGCCACGCACAGCGCGCCATGGATGAAGAACTCGATGGCGGCATCGGTGGCATCGCTGATCGCGCGGATCTCCTGCAGGTTCAGCTCACGCGCCAGCACCAGCTGGGAGAAGCCGGCCTGGTCGAGGAACCTGGCGCGTTCCAGGGTGCGGATATCGGTCTGGGTGCTGGCGTGCAGTTCGATGGGGGGGATGTCCAGGTCCATGACGCCCATGTCCTGCACGATCAGCGCATCCACGCCCGCGTCGTAGAGCTGGTGGATCAGCGCACGGGCCGGCTCCAGTTCATCGTCATGCAGGATGGTGTTGAGGGTGGTGAACACCCGGGCGTGATAGCGGCGCGCGAACTCCACCAGCTTGGCGATCTCGCTCACCTCGTTGCAGGCGTTGTGCCGCGCGCCGAAGCTCGGGCCGCCGATGTAGATGGCATCGGCGCCATGCAGGATGGCCTCACGGGCGATCTCGACATCACGCGCAGGGCTGAGCAGTTCCAGGTGGTTCTTGGGCAGGGACATGGTGATTTCTTTTATCAGGCTGGGCACACGGGCAAGGTGCGCATTGTAGCGGCCTGATGATCCTGCGGCACCTGGGCGTGATCAACGGCGCTCCGTGCTGCCGTCCAGGCCCTGCAACTCCGGGCGTGTGCCGAAGACCTGCATGACGTCGCCCAGCGACATCCACCAGTCGTCATGCCATTTCAGCACGCGCAGGCGTTTGTCGGCGGTGTTCAGCTGCCGGTAGCTGGGCAGCCCCACGCTGCTGAACAGGTGCGGCAGCAGGGTCTGGTACAGCCAGGTGCGCAGGCGGCGTGCGCGCGGGCTGGCGTCGTGCAGGCTGAGGCGCAGCAGGTTCTCCAGGTCGATCATGGCCTGGGGCGTTTCCTCGTTGCCGAACAGGATGCCTTCCGGGCGGCACAGGCGCAGCAGCGAGGCGTTCCAGTCATCCATCTCCAGTGCCTGGCAAACGGGGCCGGCGGCGAACCAGAAGTGTCCGTCGGGCGTGCGCTGGACCGTGAAGCGGATGTCTTCGAAGCTGGGGTGGAGTGGGCTGATCATGGCGCTCTCCTTGTGCACGAAACAGCGATCGGTGAAATGCGATGAAATCATGAATTTCATATAAAATACAACAGACTGTTCAATCTAGCGTGGGGGCGGAATTTAACGTCCGCGTCCATGACCGAGAAATCCGAATTCGCCCAGCGGCTGCGCAGCGCCATGCTCGCAGCTGGATATCCAGACCGCCCAGCCGTGCTCGAACGCGAGTTCAACTCGCGCTATTGGGGACGTTCGGTGACGTTTCAGGCTGTTTCGCGCTGGCTGCGTGGCGAGTCGATCCCCTCCCAGGACAAGCTGCAGGTCCTGGCCGAGTGGCTGCGCATCGAGCCGCAGGTGCTGCGCTTCGGTGAGCGGGCCGGGGTGACGGTGCGCGAGCAGCGCGGGCGCTGGGAGGACCCCAAGTTCTACCAGGAGCGCGAAGTCATCGAGACCTTTCTCGGCCTGCCTGCGCAGCAGCGCAAGGTGGTGCGTGAGGTGGTGATGGCCCTGGCCCTGGCGGCCAAGGCCAACGGCGAAGGCGAGCGCTGACGGGGCGGCGGCGTCACCGATAGAGGGCCGAGGGCGTCACGCCGAACTGCCGGCGGAACGCGGCGGCGAAGGCGCTCTGGCTGTCATAGCCGTGCTGCAGCGCCACCTGCAGCACGGGCAGGCTGCTCAGTTCATCCCGCAGAAAGCGCATCAGGCGGCCTCACGGCTGTCGGCGCTGTCGCTGAGGCGGGCAAAGGCGGCGCAGCAGCGCCGCCGGGTCAGGCCTCAGCCCAGCAGTTCGGCAAAGGCCTTGTCCGCTTCGAGCACCTCCGGCAGCGCAGCGAACAGCGTGTCCAGCGCCACTTCCTCGAACAGCGGACCTTCCAGGCTCTGCTGCGCCTGCTCGCTGACGCCATCGAGCTCGATGGTTTCGGCGACGAGCACCGACTGCGCGACCAGCCGTGCGTACTGGCTGTCGCCGGGGGCCTGGGTCGGGCGGGCCTGGTAGGCGATGGCGTGCTGGATCAGCTCCGGCAGTTGCCAGCGGCGCGCCAGCTCGGCGCCGACTTCCGGGTAGCCGAAGCCCAGTTGCAGGTTTTCCTCGGCGGCATGGGCGGCGGCTTCGCGCTTCGGGTGGCGGTTCATGCGCCGGGCGAAGTCCGGTGCGCCGGTCTGGATCAGCAGTTCGCCGATGTTGTGCATCATGCCGCAGGTAAAGGCGGCATCGGTGTCCAGCTTGCGCTGCTTGGCCAGGCAGCGGGCGATGCTGGCCACGCGGAAGCTGCGAATCCAGAAGCCCTTGAGGTCGAAGCCAGTGTCGGCCTGGAACGCACCCGTCATGGCCGAAGCCAGCACCAGCGTGCGCAGGGTGTTGAAGCCCAGGCGCATGGCGGCGTCCTCGACGCTGACCGCCTCGCGCGCACCACGAAAGCGCGGGGAGTTGGCCAGGCGCAGCACCTTGGCCGCGATCACCGGGTCCCGCTCGATGTTGCGGGCCACGCTCTCCAGGCTGGAGGAGGGGTTGTCGAACTGTTGGATGAGTTCCTGCGCGACTTTCGGAATGCTGGGCAGGGTGTGCAGCTGGTCGAAGAGGCTTTCTATATCCATGGTGGCTCCGATAGATACGGGCGCGGCGCTGGCGCTCGGTGAGAAAGTGCTCTTTGAGCATAGCCGCGCCTGCGCTCGCGGCCAGTCGCTCAGCCGCTGGTTAGAGCCTTTTCGTCGTGCCGTTGGCGTCGAACAGGCACGCAGAAGCACCAGCCGGGAAGGGGGCTGGTGCTTCCGCCTACAGCCTTACTGGCGCGGCGCGGTGCTGGTCTGCGCGGCGGCGGACCACACCCGGTAACGCACCTCGACATCGGCTGGCGCATAGATCACCAGCGGCAGCTTGCTGTTGTAGCGCACCAGTTGCGGCTCGCCGCCGACACGCACGAACGCCTGCTTGCGACTGCCGTCCGGGCAGGCCATCAGGGTGCTCATGGCCGGGCCGACCTTGCTCAGTTCGTAATAGCTGTAACCCCAGCCTTCGACGTTCTTCTCCTGCCACTGGCCGCCCAGGCGCTGCTGGTTGCAGTCCACTTCCAGGGTCTTGCCGGCGATGATCTCGACCTTGTGCTCGGCCTCGTTGGCCTGGGCCGGCAGTTCGATCACGTGGCGGTTGTAGCCGTCAGCGGCGGCAGGGTAGGGCTTGAGGGCTTCTGGCGTGGCGGCGCAGGCGCTCAGGGGCAGGGCGCAGGCGAGGGCCAGCAGGGGCAGTTTGCTTCGGGTCATGATGATTCCTTGCTGAAAGGCCTTGTGGGCCGTCCGTTTTGAGGGGGCCGCCAGGTCGGCGGAGCAACACTGACCATCTGAAATAGGCCAGGTTCCCCTGTTTTTCAAGCAAGGTGGGGCGAGTGGGCGGGTGCCACGCCGGGGCGCCCGCCGACAGAGGCGTGATCAGGCGAAGACGAAATATTTGCGCACGGTTTCGACCACTTCCCAGGTGCCCTTCATGCCGGGTTCGACCACGAAAATGTCGCCGGCCTTGAGGTGGATCGGCTGCATGCCGTCCGGGGTGATGATGCAGTAGCCTTCCTGGAAGTGGCAGTACTCCCACTTCACGTACTCCACGCGCCACTTGCCGGGCGTGCAGATCCAGGTGCCCATGATCTTGCTGCCGTCTTCGGAGGTGTAGGCGTTGAGGTTGACGGTATGCGGGTCGCCTTCGATGCGCTCCCATTTGCAGGCGTCGACGACGGGCATCGGCTGGGTATCGCGCAGAACGGTGATCGGTTGGTTGGCCATGGAGCGCTCCGGTGAAGGATCAAAGGGGCGTTCACCATAGAGGGCGCGGGCGGCGGTCAGTTGCCTGGGGTCGACATGGGGCTGTTCATTCGCGCAGTGCAGATGCCGTTGCGGCCCGGAAAAAGCGAAGGCCGGCGTTTCGGGCCGGCCTTGCGGTGTGGCGCATAGCATCGAGTCATACGAGGTTCTCGATCCGTTCGTGGAAGGGGTTCAGGCGACGCGGTTCTGGATCAGACGGTCGGAGCCACCTTCGGCAACGCGGTTCTGGATCAGACGGTCGGAGCCACCTTCGGCAACGCGGTTCTCGATCAGACGGTCGGAGCCACCTTCGGCGACGCGGTTCTGGATCAGGCGATCGGAGCCACCTTCGGCAACGCGGTTCTCGATCAGACGGTCGGAGCCACCTTCGGCAACGCGGTTTTCGATCAGACGGTCGGAACCACCTTCTGCGACGCGATTCTGGATCAGACGGTCGGAGCCACCTTCAGCGACGCGATTCTGGATCAGACGGTCGGAACCACCTTCAGCGACGCGATTCTGGATCAGACGGTCGGAGCCACCTTCAGCGACGCGGTTCTCGATCAGGCGATCGGAGCCACCTTCAGCGACGCGATTCTGGATCAGACGGTCGGAGCCACCTTCGGCGACGCGGTTTTCGATCAGACGATCGGAGCCACCTTCAGCGACGCGATTCTCGATCAGGCGATCGGAACCACCTTCGGCGATACGGCTTTCGATCAGGCGGTCGGACCCCCCTTCAGCGACGGTGGGTTGCACGGAAGAGGCGGCGAATACGTTGGCGGCCAGTACGGAGAGAGCGAAGCTGAGGATGAGTTGGCGTTTCATGATGTGGTGCTCCAGGGGTGTTGTGGTTGGGTATGGAGCAGATGGTACGCATTGAAATTTTTCAGAGAACTTCATTGGCATGATGGTGAACATCGATGCCACTGATGCTTGCCGAAATGCCCGTCCCAGAGCGGTTGGAGGTGTTGCTGGCGCCGTCTGGCGAGCTTGGCTGGCGGTCCAGGCCACGGCGCTGGCGGCCGTGGCCCATGCCTCATTTGCTGAAGGTGGCGCCGCGAGTGTTCACGTACAGCGAGTAGATGGAATGGCTGCTGGCCATGAACAGGCGGTTGCCCTGGGCGCCGCCGAAGCACAGGTTGGCGCAGCGTTCCGGCAGGTAGACGTGGCCGATGGCCTTGCCCTCGGTATTGAACACGCGCACGCCGTCCAGCTCTTCCGGCTTGCCCTTCGGTGAGCCGTTGCTGCCCCAGCCACACCAGAGGTTGCCGGCCTCGTCGCATTTGATGCCGTCCAGCGCGCCCGTGGCCCCGCCGTCGATGTGCTTGCGGCGTGCGCCCAGGCTGCCGTCGGCGTTCACCGCATAGGCCCAGACCAGGCGATTGGGCTTGGCGCGGCCCTCGACCACGTAGAGGGTCTTCTCGTCCGGGGAGAAGCACAGGCCGTTGGGGCCGGCGAGCTCGTCGATCACCCGGGTGACCTTCAGCGTCTGCCCATCGATGCGGTACACGCCATGCGGCAGCTCGATCTGCACCTTGTGCCCTTCGTATTCGTTGCCGGCCTGGAAGGGCGGGTCGCTGAACCAGACGGAGCCGTCGCGCTTGACCACGATGTCGTTGGGCGAGTTGAAGCGCTTGCCCTGGAAGTTGTCGGCCAGCACGGTGATGCTGCCGTCGTGCTCGGTCCGGGTGATGCGCCGGCCCAGGCCCTCGTTGGTCGAGCCTTCGCAGGCGATCAGGCGGCCCTGGTTGTCGCGGGTCAGGCCGTTGGAGTAGTTCGAGGATGCGCGATAGACGCCCAGGGACTGGCTGATCTCGTCCCAGCGCATGATGCGGTTGTTGGGAATGTCACTGACCAGCAGGTAGCGGCCATCGCCCACCCATACCGGGCCTTCGGCCCAGCGCAGGCCGGTGGCGACCTTTTCCACGCTGGCATTGAACAGGCGCAGGTCGAGGAAGCTGTCGTCGAGGATCTCGACCGCCGGATCGGGATAGCGCGGGTTCAGCGGTTCCCCCGCACGGGCCAGTTGCGGCAGGAGCGTGCCCACGCCGGCGGCAGCGACCGAGTAGGCGAGGGACTGCTTGAGAAAGTGGCGGCGCGAGCCGTCCGGGCGTTGTTCGTCATTCATCGTCAGGGTCCTTGTTGTTCTTGTTGATCGCGGATGCGACATCGGCAAACTTATACGATGTGTGACGACTTTGAAAGTGCTGTCACTTGATTTGCGCGGTCATTTCGCGCAAATCAAGTGCTGATAGGGGATTGTCCAGTCAGGGGAATGGGGCGGTCGAATGAGGTTGTGTGATGACTTGGGCGAGATGCCGGTGCCGAGCCCGCTCACCGGCGTGCCCTTGCCTCACAACTGCGTGGCGAAGCTTTCCACCGCCTTGACCACACGCTGTGCGGCATCCTGGATTTCCTCGATCACCTGTCCGGCCTGGCTGGACAGTTCGAGGCCGCGCTCGGCCTGGGCCTTGCCGCGGTCGATGATCTCCACGGCGCGTTCGGCCAGTTGCTGGTTCTGCCCGACCACCGAGGTGATCTCCACGGTGGCGGCGCTGGTGCGCGAGGCCAGTTGCCGAACTTCGTCGGCCACCACGGCGAAACCACGCCCCTGGTCGCCTGCCCGCGCCGCCTCGATGGCCGCGTTCAGGGCCAGCAGGTTGGTCTGATCGGCGATGCTGCTGATGTTCTTGACGATGGAGCCGATCAGCTGGGACTGCTTGTCCAGCGCCTCGATGCCCTGAACGGCCTCCTGCATGCGCTCGGCCAGGTCGTTCATCGCGTCGAGCATCTGCTGCACCACTTCGGCGCCATTGCGTGCGCTGCTGTCGGTGCCCTTGGAGGTCTCGAAGGCGATACCGGCCGCCTGGGCCACGGCTTCCTCGCGCTGTACCTGGTCGGTGATCACCGTGGCGAACTTGACCACCTTGTACAGCCGGTCGTGGGCGTCGGTAATGGGGTTGTAGGAAGCCTCCAGCCACACGTCACGCCCGTGACTGTCCAGGCGCTTGAAACGGTCGACGACGAAGTCGCCACGACGCAGCTTGTCCCAGAACTGCGCGTACGCAGGCGAATTGACCTCGCTCGGATCACAGAAGATGCGGTGATGCTTGCCCTGGATCTGCTGCAGGCTGTAGCCCATGGCGTCGAGGAAGCGCTGGTTGGCCGTCAGGACCTCGCCGTCGAGGTTGAACTCGATCACCGCCGTGGAGCGCTGCAGGGCCTTGATCAGGTTCTCGTGCTCGCGCGAACTCTCGATGGTGCGGGTCAGGTCGCTGGCGTGGATGGAAAAGAAACGGATGCGCCCGGCACTGTCGCGCACCGGCTGCAGGATGGAGCGCAGCCAGGCTTCCTCGCCACTGCCGCGCAGCAGGCGGATGACCCCGGCCAGGTGCTCGCCACGTTCCAGCGCCTGGCGCACACGGTGGTGAAAGTCGAGATTGCGCACGTGTTCGGGAATCAGCTTCAGCAACTGCTCGCCGCGCAACCGATCCGCCGTGTAGCCCATTTCCTTGAGGAAATTCTCGTTGGCACGTTCGATACGCCCCTGGGGGTCGAGGATCAGTACCAGCATCTCCTCTTCCAGGCTGGTGCATACCTGTTCCACGGAAGAAAGGTCTTCACGCAGTGCCTGCAACTCTTGCTTCTGTCGACCGTTGAACATGAGAGCCATCCCGCTGAACGTTGACGCCATTGTTTCGGCTGCGAATCACGGGAGTTTAGCCAGAGTTGCGCGGGTGTGAAGGCGAGCACGGGGGTTGCCCTGTCCGTGGGCTGCAGGCCGCCGTTGGCGGGCGCCCGGCACGTTGCTCGGGCGTGGCGCGAAGGGGGCGATATTTTCGTCGCCGCGACGGCTGCGGCGGCGACGCTTGGGATATGATGCGCGCCCCCGACATCCCGCTCCCTTCAGGTCATCATGTCCGGCAATGCCCTCTACACCGACCTGTCGGGTTATTACGACCTGATGTGCGCGGATATCGATTACGCGGCGCAGAGTCATTGCGTGCAGCGCCTGCAGCAACTGTTCGGCAACGGTGGCCGGCGCCATCTCGACCTGGCCTGCGGCACCGGCCCGCACGTGCGCCATTTTCTCGATGCCGGCTACGCCAGCAGCGGCCTGGACATCAACCAGCCAATGCTCGACCGTGCGGCCCTGCGCTGCCCCGAGGCGCGCTTCGTCCAGCAGGACATGTGCGCGTTCCAGGTCGACGAGCCGCAGGACCTGATCACCTGCTTTCTCTATTCCATCCACTACAGCGCCAGCCTCGCGCGCCTCGAAGCCTGCATCGCCAGCGTGCATGCGGCCCTGGCCGAGGGCGGGGTGTTCTGCTTCAACGCCGTGGACAAGCAGCGCATCGACAACGCATCGTTCGTTTCCCACAGCGTCTGCCAGGCCGATGGCCGGTTCCGCTTCAGCTCCGGCTGGCATTACCGCGGCGAAGGCGAACAGCAGCTGCTGCGCTTGCGCATCGAACGCCAGCTGGGCGAGCAGAGCGAGGTCTGGGACGACGAGCACCCCATGGTCGCGGTGAGCTTCGCCGAGCTGCAGGCCCTGCTGGCGCCGTACTTCGAGGTGCAGGTGCTGGAGCATGACTACCAGCGGCTGCTGCCCTGGGATGGCCACGCCGGCAACGCGCTGTTCGCCTGCAGCAAGCGCTGAAGGTCACTCGGCGGGCAGGGTGTTCAGGCCGGCTCTGCGGCACGTTCGGCCTGCAGTGAATGCTGCAGCTCGCCCACCAGCGCGTCGACCTTGTCCAGCGCCTGCGCGACCGATGTGGCCAGCAGTTCACCGCCGAATTCCTGGCCCTCGATGGCGATCTGGTGCACGCGGGTGATGCCGATGAAACCCAGTGCAGTGATCAGGTTGGGCTCCAGGTGGTTCATGTGCGCCATCTCGCCGCCCGCATCGAAACCGATGCCGCCCCTGGCGGTGAGGATCACCACATGGCGCGGCCGGTCGGCCAGCCTGGGGATGTAGGGATCGAGCAGGTTGCTCTCGTCGATATCCACGGTGCGACCGGGGCGCACCACCTGGTCGATCCAGGCCTTGAGCGCTGCCGGCATGCCGAAGTTGTACAGCGGTGTGCCGATCACCAGCACGTCCGCGGCGATCAGCTCGTCGACCAGGCGATCGCTTTCGGCCAGGGTGTCGCGCATCCAGGGCTCGCGCCTGGCCTCCGGGGTGAAGGAGGAGGCGATCCAGTCGTGGCTGATGATCGACGGCGGGGTCTGGCCGATGTCACGGTAGGTGATCGGGTCCTGCGGGCGGCGCGCACGCCACTGGCTGACGAAGCGCTGGCTGAGGTTACGGCTGTGCGAGCCGTGCTCGTCCTTGCCGGCAAGGCCGGGGCGGGCACTGGCATCGAGGTGCAGAATGGATGTCATGTCGAGTCTCCTGATCGAATTTGAATTCATCTGTGATTAACCGCAGACTCAGGCTAATTTCAGCCCTGGTTGGCGACAAACGATCATTGTTTTGCGCTACGGATGAGGAAAATTCAGTCATGAGTCGACGCCGACTGCCTTCGCTCTCTGCCCTGCGGGCGTTCGAGGCCGCTGCCCGTCACGAGAGCGCCAAGCAGGCGGCCGAAGAGCTGTCCGTCACCGCGACGGCGATCAGCCACCTGGAGGAGACCCTTGGCGTCGCCCTGTTCTTGCGCAAGCCGCGCCAGCTGGAGCTGACGGCCGCCGGGCGGGAGCTGCAGCAGGTGCTGGAAAGCGCCTTCGACAGCATCGGCGCCGCAGTCGAGCGGCTCAGCGCCGTGCCGAGCCGCCAGGCCATCACCCTCAGCACCACGCCCGCCGTGGCGGTGCGCTGGCTGCTGTCCTGGGTGTGCATGCTGCGTGACGCCCACCCGGACATCGACCTGCGCATCCATGCATCGCATGAGCCGGTGGTGCTGGACGGCGTCACTGCGGATATCGCCATTCGCTATGGCGACGGGCGCTGGCCGGGGCTGGTGGCCGAGAAGCTGTTCGACAACACCTTCGTCCCAGCCTGCAGCCCCTTGCTCAACCTGCACGATGCCGCCGAGTTGCCGCGGCATTCGCTGATCCACTTTCGTAACCAGCTGGCGGTGTCATCGCCCGTCGACTGGGTGGTGTGGCAGAAGCAGGCGCAGGTTCCCGGCCTGGATGTCAGCGCCGGGCTGGTCTTCTCCGATGAGACTCATGCCGTCTCCGCTGCCGTCGGCGCCCAGGGCGTGGCGCTGATGAGCCGGCAACTGATCGAGGACGAGCTGCGCGAAGGGCGCCTGGTGCAGCCCTTCGGCCCGGTACTGGAGGGCAAGCCGTTCTTTCTGGTCTACCCGGAAAGCCGCCGCCACGACCCGGCCATCCTCGCGGTGCGGGACTGGATCATGGCGGTGCCTGGCGGGTTGTGCTCGCTGTAGCGACGGCGCTTCAGGCCGGCAGTGGTGGGCGGGTACGCAAGGTCAGGCCGGCATGCAGCAGCAGCGTGACGAGCACCAGCGCGCCGCCGTAGAGCGTCGCGCTGGCTGGCGTTTCCTGCAGGAAGTACCAGACCCACAGCGTGCCCAGCACGCTTTCCAGCAGATAGAACAGCGCCACCTCGGCGGAAGGTAGATAGCGCGTCGCGTTGTTGATCAGCAGCGTGGCGAGCGGCATCTGCAGCAGTCCCATCAGCGCCAGCGCCCAGTAGCTCTGGGTTTCCAGTTCGAAGGGCCTGGCGTTGGGCCAGGCGATCAGCGCGGCCAGCAGCCCGCCCAGGGCGATCAGCGGCATGCGCTCCAGCGCCGGGTAGCGGCGCAGCAGCGTCAGGTTGGCGCCCACGGCCGCCGACGACAGCAGGGCATAGCCATTGCCGGCCAGGTCGCTGGTGCTGAAGGCGCCGGCAAATACCAGGACGATCCCCAGTGCCGCCACGCCGATCGCCAGCCAGGTGCGCAGCGCCACCCGTTCACCCAGAAAGCAACGGCTGAGCAGTGCCGCGAACAGGGGCGCGGTGCAGAGGATGACCACCACGTTGGCGACCTGGGTGTGGACGATCGCCAGGACGAAGAAGATCGAGGTCAACGCCAGCAGCAGGGCCGAGCCGGCGCTCGCCAGTGGCTGCGCCAGCACGCTGCTGCGCTTTCTGGCCGACAGCGAGAACACCCCCAGGGCCAGGCACATCAGCAGCCCGCGCCAGAACGCGATGCTCCAGCCATCGGCCTGGGCCAGGCGCACCAGCAGGCCATCGAAACTGAGCAGGGCGATGCCGCTGGTGACGAGCAGCAGGCCGCGTGCTGAATCCTTCATCCGTGTGTCCTCGACGTGTCGCTGGCGGGCATTCCGTTCTTGCCTGGCGCGGCCTCGATGAGGTGCACGCCAGACGCTGCGCCGATGATGGCCTCGGTGCGCCGTCAGGACCTGTCCAGAAGCGTCTCGGGTGCTGCGTTTAGCGACCTGGCGGCAGCAACGGAGACGGACATTCGTCCATGCTGCCTGCTCGGCTACTGCGTGGGCTGGACGACGATGCCGCGCTGGCGGTTGTACGCCTGCCACTGCGCCAGCAACCAGCCGCCCTGACCACTGAAGCGCTCGCTCGAACGCGTGCAGGCGCTGATCCGCTCCAGGCGGAAGTGCCGGAAGTCGTTGCGCAGCTCGCACCAGGCGGCGAGCATCTGAAAACCGTCGAAATAGCCCAGGGCAATCGGCCGCAAGGTGCGTCGGCTCAGCGTGCCCGCTTCGTCCGTGTAGTCGATCAGCACCTTGCATTCATCGCCAATGGCCTCACGCAGGGCGCGTGCCGTGGTGCCGTCATCGCTCGTGGAAGGGGCGGGCCCGGCAAACAGCGGGGTCTTCTCCAACTGTGCCTGTGCCTCGGCGCCAAGCACCGCACGCAGCTTGCCCTGCACGTTCTGCGCCGCCTGGCGCAACGCCGGGTCCGTCCGGCGCTCGACCCAGCGCAGGCCGAGCAGCAACGCCGCCAGCTCTTCCTGGGTGAACATCAGCGTTGGCAGCAGATAACCCGGCTTCAGCAGGTAGCCGATGCCCGGCTCGCCGTGAATATCGGCGCCCTGGCCCTGCAGGGTGGCGATGTCCCGGTACAGCGTGCGCAGGCTAACGCCCAGCTCACCGGCGAGCGTCTGGCCGCTGACGGGAAGGCGGTGGCTGCGCAGGATCTGCAGGAGCTTCAACAATCGTTCGGTGCGTGTCATCGCGCCATGCTGACAGGAACTGTCAGTAGGGTCGACTAACGTGACCCTCCCATTGTCAGGAGATCCACCATGAACCGTCCCAATCTGCTTGTCCTCTACGTTGCCGACCCACTGCGCAGCAGCGCCTTCTACCGGCAACTGCTGCAGCAGGCGCCCAGCAGCGAGTTTCCCAGTTACGTGTCCTTCGCGCTGAACGAGCAGCTGCACCTGGGACTGTGGTCGGAGCAGGCGGACAATTTCCAGTCCTCCGGCAGCGGCCATCGCAGCGAGTTCGGCTACCTGGTCGAGCGGGAGGCGGATGTCGAAATGCTCTACGCGCGCTGGCGGGCGCTGGGCGTGGAGATCGAGCAGCCATTGGCCCGTGCGGTGTTCGGGCCGACCTTCGTCGCGCTCGACCCGGACGGTCACCGGCTGCGCGTGTGCATGCGCGATGCCAGCTGAGCGCCGCTGTCGATGGCGCTCGGCGCCTGATGCAGCCCCGCGCCCGGCGTGGGGCTGCGCCTCAATGCAGCGCGCGTGAAGGCAGGCGCTCGTCGACCAGTCGTTGTGCTTGCAGGGCAAGGCTGTCGAGATGCGCATCGCGTTGTTTTTCCGCCTGCTGCATGGCGCGCTGGCCGTGCTGCTTGAGCAGGTAGGCGTGAATCTGCCTGACCTCCGTGGAGGCGAACACCGGCGCCAGGTCCGCGACCGCCACCATGCCGCCGGAGCGGTAGTCGCGGCTGTTCATCAGCACCTGTGCGCCCTGGGCGGCCAGCACCTGGAGGCCCAGGGTTTCGAACAGCGGCACCTTGTCCGCCACGCAGGCCAGCTCCAGGTGCGGACGGTGCGCCAGCACACGCTGCAGCAGCGCCCGGCCGATACCTTGGCGACGGTACTCGGCCTGCACCGCCAGGTAGGCGAGGGTACAGGCGGCAGCATCATCGGGGCTGGGCAGGTACAGGGCAAAACCCAGCACGCGGGCCGGGTCTTCATCGTCCAGCGCCAGCAGCAACTGCACCGGGCCTTCGGCCTCGCCGTTCATGGTCTGCAGGTGCAGGTGCACCTCGTAGCCGATCACGTACTGGTACAGCTGATACAGCGGGTTGCTCGGCAACAGCGGCACCGCGCTGATGTCGCCGAAGCGGTCCACCACCATCTGCAGCACCTGGCTCTTCAGGGACTCGGGCGGCGGGCTGCTGAGGTGGGAGAGGGTGAACATCGGCAGATCGGCTCTCGGCGAATGGCAGGCGCTATTGTAGCGCCCGCCCGGCTACAGAGTGAGCCGGTTATAAGGCCGGTCCGAGAGAGTGAGAGTTGCGTGCTTGTCAGAACAGCACATAGCTGTATGGCGTGCGAGGGATTTTGTTCACTGACGAGACGCTGGGGTAATACCCCAAGCCGCTATCCTGCAATTTCGATGCAACGATCTCTTCAACGTCCGAATCAGGACCCGTTCGAAAAATGCCAAGTGCCCAATAGGAGCGCAGGTCTATTTCGGATTTGCGTATTTTTGCCACTTTCGCAAGGTCGTCGATCATGTTCGACACACAATTGCCAAGGTTGGCATGTTGCTTGATCTCAAGCGCGACGTAACGCTCGATTGCCCAGCCTTTCTTGCGCAGGATGAAGTCCGGTTTGAGGAACCACTTTACGTTTTCCCGCCTGTAGTCGAATTGGAATGCACGCTCTCGTTCCCATTCTGGTGTAGAGGGATGCTCGGCCAGAAAACGGGCGAACTCAATCTGAAGCCAGATTTCCCAGCCCGTGATATCTCCATCGAAGATGATTCGGAACGGCTTTCGAAGGCTGCGCTGGTTGAAGAACTCTTCCAGCAGTTCAGCGATGTAGTCGAAGTCATTTTGCGGTTTTTTCATGAGTTCCCTTCACTGTATGCGGTATGGCTAATGGCCATGTATGCGGAGGGCGCATGGTGCCCTGTGCCTCAGCGACGAGGCAACTACCCGTTCAACTGGGGAGCTTGATCGCTTCCCCGCTACGCCAGGGTATCCATCCTGTGACGCTCTGCGTCATGACAACTTCGCCAGCGACTTCATCCAGAACGGCGGCAGCATCACCACCTTGCGGAAATCCCCGGTCACTCCTGCCTGGCCATGACCATGTGCTGGATCATCTGCGGGATGCGGTACGCTTTGGCCTGCTCTCGTCTGTACGAGCTGTGCATTCCATTGATGGAATATTCCTTGAGGGTTATATTTTCGACATGACCTGGGATATCGAGTACACCGACGAGTTCGGTGAGTGGTGGGAAAGCCTGTCTGTTGAGGAGCAGGAGTCGGTCGCGGTGTCGGTCCGGCTTCTGGAGGAGCGCGGCCCGTCACTTGGTTTTCCCCATAGCAGCGGAATCAACGGCTCTCGTCACAGCCATATGCGGGAGCTGAGGACGCAGCACGAGGGCCGGCCATACAGAACCCTGTACGCATTCGATCCCAGGCGGTCAGCGATTTTGCTGATCGGTGGCGACAAGACGGGCGATGACCGTTGGTATGACATCAACGTTCCGCTGTCTGATCGACTGTATGACGAACATCTGGAACAGCTTCGAAAGGAGGGCTTGATAGATGGCTAAGAAATTTGCCGAGCTGCGCGCAAAAATGGCGCCTGAGTCTCAGGCCAGGGTAGAGGCCAAAGCCCAGGAGCTGCTTGCCGAGATGCCACTCAATGAGCTGCGCCAGGCCCGCGGGCTGTCACAGAAGGCGCTGGCTGAGGTACTGCATGTGCAGCAACCTGCCATCGCCAAGATGGAAAAGCGCACCGACATGTACATTTCCACGTTGCGTAGCCACATCGAAGCCATGGGCGGTCAACTGGATGTCGTTGCCCGGTTTCCCGATGGTTCAGTGAAGATCAGCAATTTTTCAGACATCGAAAGCGATATCCACCAGTAGGCTCAACGCTTCGCGGTTTGGCCGCAAGACCAGCCAGCTCTGGATCGATTCATTTTTGCGCTGAAAGCCCTTCGGTATGACCCTCACCGCGAGCAAGCGCAGAGCATTGTAGAGAACGCTGCACGTGTCATGGCGTTGTTGCACGAGGCGTAGGAGGCCAGCCGTGCAGGCGGATTCGATCGATGGGCTGAGTCAATCGTCTCCGGCTAAGGCCGCTCACGTGGCGGTGAGCGGCGTTACTCGGCGATCTGCAGCCTGTAGGTGCGCTCGGCGCGTCGGCCGGCGCACTGCGTGCCATAGGTGAGGGCGACGAGATGAACCTCGTAGCTGCCCGGGCGGGTCGGCGTGCCGCTGATCCAGCCATGGTCGTCACGCTCCTGGTGCTCGATGCGCAGGCCCGGCGGCAGGGGCTGCGAATCGTTTACGTAGATGCCAAGCACCGGCGCCGGAGCGTCGCTGACCGCGAGCCTGACGCTGTAGGCCTCGCCCATTCGACCTGCCGGCAGGCTTTCAGGGTGCAGCACCGGCCTGGCATTCAGCGCGCAGCCCATGCTCATGGCGCCTTGCAGCAGCGTTTCGCAGCCTGTGAGCAGCAGCGGGATGGATGCAATCAGCAATGACTTTCGCAGCATGGGAGTCCTTTCAGCCAGATTCGGCGAGTCGCTACTGCGGCCCGAGCAGATGGACGGCAACACTGCCGAAGGGGGCTGCTCATTCCCTCCTGTATCGTCGGCGCGCTGGCCGGCGCCCCCTGCAACTTGCCTGGGGTGTGGTTGCCTGCCGCTACGACATCGAGCCGCCGAGGCGCGAGCATAAGTCGAAAGCGCCTGGGTGAACATGAATCCGTTCCCTTTGCGCGCAGGCCGCTCGGGTAAGATTGCCGCGCACCGACCCCGTCTGCAGAAGAGCCTTATGCCATCGCCGAAACGAAAATACTCAGCAGTGGAGCGCGAGCTGATCCGCACCCTGACCGACGCTTGCGAAACGGCGAAAAGCGAGATCCTCGGCTTCCAGTGGTTGACCCATGATGTGGACTACACGCAGTTTCCGCAGAGCCTTGTGGTGACCTGGGTGTTCGATAGCGAGACGAGCCGGGCACGGGCGCTGGCCAGTGCGGACAAGGCGAGAATGCAGGCGCTGACGCTGGCGGCTTTCGACGAGGTGGGCATCAGCGTATCCCGCATCGACGATCACGTGGCGTTCTCGGTCGAGCGAACGGCAAGGGGCAAGCGTGGCCAAGGACATTGAAAACCCCTGCGTATCGCTGTGCCAGCTCAATGGCGAGTTGTGCGTCAGCTGCGGGCGCACGCGCGAGGAAATCCGCAAATGGCGGGGCATGAAACGGCCCGAGAAGATGGCCACCGCGCAGAAAGCCGCAGCGAGAATGAAGGTGATTGCCAAGAAGAAAGGTAAAGGTCAGTAGGGTGGATGACGCTTTTTCATCCACCATCAGCGGTTGTCCGGGCTACTTACTAAACCGTGCAATCACATCTTCTGATGACATGACCTCAGCATATTCGGCGCCCAGTATGGCCAGGGTCAGCTCGTATACGGTCGAGGCTTCCCAGCGGGTTCCACCTGGCCCTGTTACAGGCACGGCAGTCGTGGCATCAGAAGGGAGGATGATGCTGTACCCGAGCGCTTTGCCTGCACGGACGGTGGCATCCATGCTGTTGTGAATCACAACGCCCGTCAGCACGATGCGATGTGCGTTCATGTCCTTCAGCGCAGCATCCAGTTGGGTGCCTATGAATGCGCAGTTTTCATTCTTGATGATGACGGCTTCGCCCTCTATCGGCGCGACTTCCTTTTTGATGCCATTCCAGGGGCCATGAAGGTAATAGCTGGAGGTGGGTGTCTTTTCATCGTGTTTTATGTGAAGGACGGGCCAGCCGTTTGATCGCCAGAGTTGCAGGAGACGTTGGATGACGGCCAGGTAACCGGGATGACTTTTGTCATTCCAGACGGGCTGATCGATGGCGTCCTGAACGTCGAGAATGATCAAGGGGATTGGGCTGGGCATGTCCGGCATTTGGTGTCGTCTCCTTACGATGAAAGCGCAGTGTGCTGCAGTGTTTTTCTATCAACAACCATGGCAGCTCGATAGCTTCAGCGCCTCGTTGTGGTGGCCCGCCTGTGACGCTCTGCGTAGCCTGCTGGTGTAGGGTGGATGACGCTTTTTTCATCCACCATCAGCGATGGTCCGGGGTACTCGCTGTTAATGAGGATGCATTTAAGGAGGGTTTTTACCGGCCTGAGCAATGGATCAACGTCGAGTTGGGCTAGATCACTAGAATTCTGCTACGCGGTACTACGTTTTTTCATCGAAGATCTTGGATCAAGGAGTGTATGAATGAGCGGCAAACCTGCTGCACGTCTCAGCGACCCTACTGCCTGTCCCATTCCTGGGCATGGTACCAATCCCATTGTCAGTGGTTCAGGCGATGTGGTTTTTGACGGCCTGAATGCTGCCCGCCTCAGTGACGTATCGGCTTGCGGCAGTCCGATAGCCTCTAATGTCTCGCCCACTGTCTTCATTAATGGTTTGAATGCCGCGACACTTGGCAGTGTTGGCGGGCATGGCAACACGATCATTGCCGGATCGGGTACCGTGCTCATCGGTGTCAGTGGCGGTGGTGCCTCCTTTACCCCGGTTGCCCCGTTGAATATTCAGTCGGCTTTCGATGACCGTTTCCAGTTGGTCGACAAGCGTAGTGGAAGGCCGCTGACTTATAGGAACTATGCAATTAAGCGCGAAGATGGACGTGAATCGCCCCTGATTTCTTAGACACCTCCAAGCCTCATAATGAGGCCCATCAGGAGGTGCCATGAGCAACCAGCGTTACCC
>MDSZ01004603.1_pt1 | contig 51562 bp, 53 predicted proteins | sample 811201 | NCBI WGS metagenome assembly MDSZ01 (sample SAMN05326647, study PRJNA326480) | marine metagenome | isolation source: seawater | place: Indian Ocean: North | collected 2010
CACCACCGGTGACGAGCCGGTGCCGGCGCTAGGTCATCTACGCGCCCTCTGACAGCAGCCTTCCCGCTGAGTGCTTGGTGGCGGGGGTGCACCTGGTGGGTATGAAGACTCCCGACCTCTCCGACCACCGGACCCGCCGCCGGTTCATCACCGCCGTCGGCGCGGCGGTGGCCGTCCTCGTGCTCGCCGGTGTCGGCGTCTACGGCCTCCTGGCTGGGCCGCCCAGTCAGGGCAACGACGACAGCGCGACTCCTGGGCCGATGGTAACCGCGCCGTCCGATCCTGTGCCCACCACGACGCCGCGACTGCCGGTGGTGCGGACCTCGGACGATCCGCAGTCCTTCGCCCGCAACGTCGCCACCGCCCTGTTCGAGTGGGACACCGCCTCGGGGTTCATGCCCTTGGACTACACCAGCGTGATCCTGGACGTCGGCGACCCCACCGGCCAAGAGCAGGTGGGCCTGGCCTCCGACATCGCCGCCTACCTCCCGAGCCGGGATGCCTGGCTGGAGCTGCGGCAGTACGCCACCGCCCAGCACCTCACCATCGACACCACCTACATCCCCGACGCCTGGGCGACGGCCGAGGAGCAGGCCCAGCCCGGCCAGCTCGCTGATGGCACGGTCGCGGTCACGATCGAGGGCACCCGCCACCGCACCGGGCTGTGGAGCGACGAGCAGGTGACCTCCGAGCACACGGTGGCGTTCACGGTGTTCGTGGTCTGCGCACCGACCTACGACACCTGTCACCTGCTGCGGCTGTCCCAGCTCGACAACCCCCTCCGATAGGACCGGAGGTCGTCGTCGTGTTGAAGAAGCTCGCCATCGCCGCCGGAATCCTCGTGTTCATTGCGCCATCGCTGGTGCTGGTCGGGATCGGCGTGGTGATGAACCCCGCCCTGACCGCGACCGCCTCCTGCACCATCCCCGGCCTGGGCCTGACCGTCGACGATGTCCCCGACGCGCTGACTGTGACGACGGCCAATGGTGAGACGTTCACGCTGAACCGGACCCAGCTCGCCCACGCGGCGACGATCATCGAGACCGGCAGTCAGATCGACGGGATCACCCGTGACGGGCTGGTGATCGCGTTGATGGCGGCGCTGACCGAATCGACGCTGCGGATGCTCGCCAACACCAGTGCCTACCCAGAGTCCGCGGACTATCCGAACGACGGTGACGGCTCCGACCACGACTCTCTGGGGCTGTTCCAGATGCGGCCGCAGTCTGGGTGGGGCACGGTCGCGGAGCTGATGGACCCCGTCTACCAGGCGCGGGCGTTCTTCGGCGGCCCCACCGGGCCGAACCACCCGAGCCCCAGAGGTTTGCTGGACATTCCCGGGTGGGAGCAGATGGACAAGGGCGAGGCCGCTCAAGCCGTCGAAGTCTCCGCCTACCCGGACCGGTACCGCAACTATCAGCCGGTCGCCGAGACCATCCTGACCACCCTCACCGGCGCCGGTGGTATCGGCCAGGCCGGCCCCGTCACTCGCGTCGTGGCAGCAGCACCGGCGCCGCAGTCGGCTCGGGTGGTGTTCCCGCTCCCCGCAGACACCTGGGTGCTCACCAGCGACTACGGCCCACGGGTGCATCCGATCACCGGCGAGCACAGCTTCCATACCGGCACCGACTTCGCCGCCCCCGACGGGACGCCGATCCTTGCCGCCGCCGACGGCACTGTCACGGTGGCGGAGTTCTCCGGCGGCTACGGCGGCCTCATCGTCATCGAACACGCCATCAACGGCGCCACGGTGGCGACGGCGTATGCGCACATGTGGGAACACGGCATCCACGCCACAGTCGGGGACCGCGTGGCCGCGGGCCAGCACATCGGCGATGTCGGCTCCTCCGGCAACTCCACCGGACCGCATCTGCACTTCGAGGTCCGCTCCGGCGGCACGAACGGTGAGCACACCGATCCCGCCGCCTGGCTGAACACCCATGACGCGGCCGATCTGCCCGAACCCGAGACCGGAGCACCCGGCGGCGCCTGCAATCCCAGCGGCGGCACACCAGGTGGCGTCCCGGACCCCCTCGACGGCGAGCCCGACAGGATGGTCGAGGACCCGACCACCACCGGGCAGATCACTGCCCGCCTGGGGCACCTCTACACCCAGACCATCGCCGCGTTCCCCGACACGAACTGGGCCTGCCACTCACCCCGACCCGGCACCGTCTCCGAACACCCCCTCGGGCGCGCCTGTGACCTGACCTTCGGCAACACCATCGGCGAGGCAGCGACAGGCCCCGCGCTCGACCTCGGCTGGGACGTCACGAACTGGATGAAAGACCACGCCCAGACCCTCGGGGTGGCGTACCTGATCTGGCAGAACCAGATCTGGTCCACCGCCCGCGCCGATGAAGGCTGGCGCCCCTACGAACGCGGCACCGACGTCACCACCCGCCACGACGACCACCTCCACGTCACCGTCCGGGCCGGGATCTGACCGGGGGCGCCGGGTCCTGGTGTCTGAGAAGCGGGTCTGCCAATGTCACCTCATGAGGTGGAAGGTCCGCGCCGGCGACGCCGCCGCCGTCCGGCGGCTGTGATGTCCGGCGAGTTCGCGGAGCCGCCGGACCCGGTCGCTGGTGGGCGGGTGGGTGCGGAACAGCGCGGTCATGCCGTCACCGGCCAGCGGATTGGCGATCATGAGGTGGGCCTGAGCGGCGGATGAGCCATTCGGCGCCATGGGCATCGCCCGGGTGCCGTGTTCGATCTTCTCCAGGGCGCTGGCCAGGGCGAGCGGGTCGCCGGACAGGTGGGCGCCGTCGGCGTCGGCCTGGTACTCGCGGCTGCGGCTGATCGCGAGCTGGATCAGCCCCGCCGCGATGGGGGCCAGCAGCAGCATCAGCAGCGCGGCCAGCGGGTTTGGCGCGTCCTCCTCGTCGGAGCCGAAGGGCAGCAGCAGGGCGAGGTTGGCCAGCGAGGTGAGGATGCCGGCCAACGCGGCGGCGACACTGGAGATCAGGATGTCCCGGTTGCCGACGTGGGACAGCTCATGGGCCAGCACCGCACGCAGCTCCCGCGGGCTCAGCATCCGCAGAATGCCCTCGGTGACGCACACTGCGGCGTTCTCGGGGTTACGGCCGGTGGCGAACGCATTCGGCTGCGGCATCCGGCTGACGTACAGCCGGGGCATCGGCTGCCCTGCGGCGGCTGCCAATTCGCGCACCATCGCGTACAGCTGCGGCGCCTGGCGCTCGGTGACCGGCTCGGCGGCCATGGCGGCCAGCGCGATCCGGTCCGAGGCGAAGTAGGCCACGCCGTTCATCGCCAGCGACAGCACCGTCGCCACGAGTAGGCCAGTGCTGCCACCGAGGCCGTAACCGACAGTCAGGATCAGACCGGTCAGCAGGCCGAGCAGCACGGCTGTCTTCAGTCCGTTGTAGTAGCGGCGCATCGCTGAATTGCCTCCCTGTTCCCCTCTTCCTCATGTCCTGTCGATGTGTTCGAGTGGGCGGCGCGCCCCACGCTCACCACTGACAACACGTACGGCTCAGCCCACATTCCCGAAAGTTGAGCCGATGTGACTCAACTTCGGAATGGTGTGGCACCTTCGTGCGTTGTGGAGGGTGACGGCGCGGACCACCGCACCGTCGAGACGTCATCGCAGACACAACGGCACGATAGTGGAGGTGAAGAAGTCATGGCACTGCCCGTACTGCGATCGAACAGCACTGCAGATCGGTGGGACCCGTTTCGTGAGTTCGAGGATCTCTACACCCAGATGGGACGGTTGATGGACTCAGCCTTCGGTCGCGTGGACCAGAGCACTGGTGGCTGGTCGCCGTTGGCCGATGTGACCGAGACCGACGACGCCTACCTGGTCGAGGTCGAGCTCCCCGGCGTCAAACGCGACGACATCACCATCGATCTGATCGGCACCGATCTGGTCGTCGCCGGAGAGCTCAAGGAGAAGGAACGCCAAGGGCTGCTACGGCACCGCACTCGCCGCGTGGGCCAGTTCCACTACCGTGTCCAGCTGCCCGACAGCGTGGACGCCGACAGCGTGGAGGCGAAGCTGGAGGAGGGGGTGCTCAGCATCCGCGTCCCCAAGACCGAAATCGCCAGACCACGCCGCATCGCCATCAGTAGTTCCTGACCATTGCGGTCCGACCCGAGATGGCCCTGGCCTGTACCGGCCGGGGCCATACTCTTGCGGCACGACATCCGTTCGACCATCGCTCCAGGCGAGAGGTGACCCCGGAACCCGCCGATGAGTCTCGACAGCACGCCGGTGATAGTGGACGGACCCACGTCACCGCATCCGCCGGCGCGACTTCGCTCATGTGGCCAGCAGAGCGATAGCCGTGTCAGTGCCCGGCGGCAGCCGAGGGGATAGACCGCGAACTCAGCAGCGGGTACGTCCCCGCGGCCTTGCGGGTGCCGTTGTCACGAATGCGCCGCCCATCGGGCAGCTCCACCGCACCTGGCTCGTCGGTCCACGCCCCACACATCGACGCTAGCTGCTGACCTCCCCACCAGCGACACCGCCAGCGCACCTGGCCAGCATGAACATCTCGAACGCCTCGAACAATCGCTAGCGCCGGTTGAGCTGACCGGCATGGATGTGTTTCCCGACTTCGACGGCCTGGAAGGCATCGGTGATCTGCGCGAGGTCATCGGTGCGCTGCTGACCTTCGTGCTCATCATCGCGGTGCTGATGCTGATCGTCTGCGCCATCGCGTGGGCGCTGTCGACCGCGAACGGCCACCACGGTGCCGCCACCAAAGCAAGGACCGGCGCCTGGACCGCCCTGGGCGCCGCGGTCCTGGCCGGCGGCGGAGTGGCATGGCTGAACTGGCTGATCGACCTCGGCCAGCAACTCTGAACCACACCCCACCAGCGGACCTCTCATCGGCTTCGACTGTGTGGGGCGGGTGGTGCACCTGATCGGCGAGAACCCTCTGCCTCGCGATGAAGGAGCACCCCCACGATGAGCACCCTGATCCTCGCCGTCGAAACCGCCACCGCCCTCGGCCCGCTGTTGCCGATGCAGGTCGACATCAATCCCAACGACTCCGGCCTGCCCGGCATCGCCCAGCTGCGCACCATCGTCGGCGCCGTCATGACCATCGGCCTGATTCTCTCTGTCTTGGCGCTGATCGTCAGCGCGATCGTGTGGGGTTTCGGCGCCAACTCCTCCAACCCGCATCTGGCCGGTCGAGGGAAGATCGGCGTCCTCGTCTCCTGCGGCGCCGCCGTGATCTGCGGCGCGTCCGTCACATTGATCAACTTCTTCTGGGACGTCGGCCAGCAGGTCTGACCCCCACCCACCAAACCTTCTCGATCCTGCGTAAGGAAGTGGTCTGCGGTGGGTGTGTGCGATATCCCCCTCGTCTCGACCGTCTGCGACACCGCCGGCGAAGCCGCCGCCTCCCTGGTCTCGGCGCCGTTCGACTGGCTCGCCGGCGCGATGGGCGCCGCCGCCGGGTGGTTGTTCGAGGCCGTCTGGACGGTGTTCGACACCACCACCCTGGTCGACGTCACGTCGCCGGAGTATGTGGCGGTCTACAACATCCTGTTCGGCATCGCGGTCTTCGTGATGCTGATCTTCTTCTGCCTCCAACTCATCACCGGACTCATCCGCCGCGACCCCACCGCCTTGTCCCGCGCCGCCCTCGGGTTGGCGAAGTCGGTGCTGGGGTCGTTCGTGGTCATCACCCTGACCGCGCTGTTGTTGGAGATCGTCGACCAGCTCTGCATCGGGATCATCCAAGCAGCCGGTGAGACCACCGAGTCCATGGGCGACAAGATCACCCTGCTGGCCGCCGGGTTGGTCGGGATCAACATCGCAGCCCCCGGCGTCGGGGCGATCATCACCATCTTCCTCGCCGGGCTGGCCATCAGTGCCGCGGCGATCGTCTGGCTCAGTCTTCTCGTGCGCAAAGCGCTACTGCTGGTCGCGATCGTGCTCGCGCCGCTGGCGTTCTCCGGGGCGTCGTGGGATGCGACGAAGGGGTGGATCAGCAAGTGGGCGATGTTCGTCATCGCCCTCATCGTCTCCAAGCTCGTCCTGGTCGTGATGTTCCTGGTCGCCATCACGCAAGTCTCCGCACCCATCGACGGCGACCTGGCCTCAGTCAGTGATCCGATCGCCGGGATCGTGCTCATGGCGATGGCCGCCTTCGCCCCCTATCTCACCTACAAGTTCCTGTCGTTCGTCGGGTTCGACATGTACCACGCCATTGGGTCGGAGCAGGACGCCAAGAACGCCCTCAACCGGCCCATCCCCACCCCCGCCAAGCCCGGAAGCAACGGGAACGAGCCCAAGAAGATCCTCGACGACAACACCGGCGGCGGTGACAACGGCGGTGGTGGGAAGAAGCCACCGGAGCCGAAGAACCCCGCGCCCGCAGGCAGCGGGACGGCCGACGCCGCTGGCGGCAAGACCGCAGCAAGTGGTTCCGCCGGAGCAGGCGCGGGCGCCGGGGCCGGTGCCGCGGCGGCTGGCCCCGCAGCAGCAGCCGTCGTGGCGGCGAAGGTCGCCAAAGACGCCGCGACCGCCGGACCCAAAGCCGGCAAGGCCCTCGGCGGGCAAGGTGAGGCCGCCGCAGATGCCGCCGGCCAGACCAGCAACACCCCACCACCGGCCGGGCAGGGACCCCCGCCCTCGACGCCACACCCCCAGGCACCCACCAGCGGGCCGTCAGAGGGGCGTCCGCCAAAGCAACCCCCGCCGCCGGCACCGAAGCCGACCGGGAAGGAGTGAAGCACTGTGCCCACGAAGCAGAACGATCGCGCCACGTCGTCGGAATTGGAGCCGGTGAAGTTCTCCCGCCTCACCCGCCGCGGGGTGTTGTTGGGGCTGTCGTTGTCGCAGCTCATCACCCTCGCCACCGGCATCCTCAGCATCGTGGGGGCGCTCTACGCAGGGGGCGGCATCCTCCTCGCCTACACCGCACCCATCTGGGGGATCGCCGCCGCTTTGACGTGGACACCCATCGCCGGGCGGCCCGCGGTCGAATGGTTGCCGGTCGCGTTCTGGTGGCTCTGGCGCTCCACCGGCGGACAACTGGCCTACCGCCGCCGGGTAGTCACACCGCGCCCGGTCGGCACCCTCGCGCTGCCGGGCGATATGGCCCGGTTGCGCGAGTACACCGACCCGGAAACCGGCGCGGGGATGATCCACGACCCCCACGCCCAGACGCTCACCGTGGTCTGTGAGGTGACCCATCCGGCGTTCGTGCTCCTCGACCCCGCTGAGCAGGAACGCCGCGTGACCTCCTGGGGACGCGTCCTGGCTACCGTCTGCCGCTCCGGGCGCATCGCGACCTTGCAGGTGCTGGAGCGGACGCTGCCGGACTCCGGCACGGGCCTCGCGGAGTGGTGGGCTGCTCACGGCACCGCCGACGACACCTGGGCGGCGACCACCTACGCCGAGCTAATCGACCGCGCAGGACCCGCCGGCGAACGCCACGCCACCACCCTGAGCCTGTCCCTAGACATGAAGAACGCCGCCCGGCAGATCAGAACCGCCGGCGGCGGCATCCGCGGCGCCGCCGCGGTCCTGCGCCAAGAGATGTCCACCCTCGTCGCCGCGCTCCGCTCAGCCGACCTCACCACCACCGGGTGGCTGTCACCGGGCGAGATCGCGGTCATCCTCCGCAGCGCGTATGACCCGGCGATCGCGGCCACCTTGGAACGTCACGGCGAACTCGGCCAATCCCTCGCCACCGCCGGGCCGGTCGCGGTCAACGAGTCCTGGACCCGGCTGCGCACCGATTCGGCCCACCACGCCGTGCTCTGGATCAGTGAGTGGCCCAGGTCGCTCGTGTATCCCGGCTTCCTGTCCCCGGTGCTGCTCTCCACCGGTATCCAACGGAGCTTTTCGCTGATCTGCACCCCGATGCGCTCCGACCAAGCCGCCAGGGACATCCGTAAGAAGAAGGTCGAGCACATCTCCGATCAGGCGCAGCGGGCAAAGATCGGGCAGATCGAAGACGCCTCCCAGACCGCCGAGTACCACGACGTGCTCCAGCAGGAAGCCGACCTCACCGCAGGCCACGGAATCCTCAGATACACCGGCCTCATCTCCGTCTCCGCCCCGACAGTGGAGGAACTGGAGGCCGGGGTCGCGGCGATCGAGCAGGCCGCCATCCAAGCCTCCTGCGAGACTCGGCTGTTGGTCGGCCAGCAGGCCGCGGCGTTCACCGCCGCCGCACTGCCCCTGTGCCGCCGCGTCTGAGCAGACCAGCCGGGGGTTGGGTGCAGGGCGTGCACCTGAGGGGTGAGCCCGAACCACTGGGCTCCCCCCTCTCTGTTCGCCCACCGTCTTGGAGGCTGTGATGCCCACCTTCCGCGACCCGCTCGCCGATGCGGCCGAAGCCTCCAAAGCACTGCGCGGTCTCGCCCACGCTTCCCGCGTGTTCGATGACCCGGCCGACACCTACACCGTGTTCGGTGACCTCGTGGCGGGTGTCCGCTCGCTGCGCCAAGTCCTCGACCAGCTCGCCGCCACTCACCTGGACGCGCGGGATCGGGCGTTCGACGACAACGGCAACGCCGCCGCCGGCGCGGCGTCCGCGCTGGCAGCCGCCGATGAGCTGCACCAGGCCGGCACCCTGCTCGATCAGGCCTACGACCGGCTCGACGCGGCGTTCTCCCACTCCGGAAGGATCGCCTGGCACCCCGAACCGGTCATCGATCGAGAAGCCGCGCGGGAACGGCTCGCGGCACGCCTCGGCGGCAACCCTGCGACCACGACCGTGCAGGCCGGGTCGCTCGCGTTGACGGTGTGGCCGGATGCGCCGGTGGGTGAACACCAGCGCTACGCCTACCGGATCACCGACACCACCACCGCCCAGACGGTGGAGGGCCGGGGCCTGTTCACCGGCGCCGGCACCCCCGTCGACCCCGACCGGGCCATCCGCGACCTGGCGACCTTCCTGAGCGCCGCCGGTCAGACCCGCCAGCACGGCCTTGACCAGTCCGGGAGCAGCCCGGAGCACGAGAGCCTGTTCCCGGTGTGGGTGGACGAGGCCGCCCGCACCAACGCCGACGCCCTGGCCGAGCTGACCGAGCACGGCCCCACCAGCCCTGAGCCCGAAGCCGCGCAGGTGGGGCGGCGGTGGCTCAACGTGGCCTTCCTCCAGGGCGAGGAGGCCGATGCGGTACTCGATCTGATCGAGCGCGACGGCGCCGAAACCGCCATCGCGCACCTGAGCGGGTACGACCATGGCGAGGAGACCACCCAGGCGGCCTTGGAGAACGGGTACGTCTACGACGACCAACCACCTACCGGCAGCACCGACCGAACCGTACAGGACAGTGGGTACGCGCTGACCTACAACCACGCCCTCGGGCATGTGTGCCTGTACCGCGAGTTCGACACCCCACCAGACACTGCGCTGCACGAGGCCGAGCGGCCGGCCTCGGCGATTGTCCACGAGCAACCACACCGGGACCACGTATCCGCTCGGGAGACGTCGGCCGCCCGGCGCGCTGCCCTCGGCACGGACCTCGACTGGTACGCCAGTCCAGCCAGCGCTCCCGCCACTTCCCCGCGGGGGTTGTCGCTGTGACCGGCGAGGGAGGCGAGCGGGAGCGGCTGCACACCTCGGTGCTCGTCGCGCCCGCCGCCGAGCGCCGCCGGCTGCGCAGGCAGCGCCGGAAGGCCGCGGCGAGGCTCCAGGCCGAGCAGCACGCCGCCGAGAAGACCGCTGCCCGGGCGAAGGCCGAGGCTGAGCGGACCGAACGCCGCGCTACGACCTACCTGCCCGCCGCCGGTGAACCCGGCCCCGCCGCTCTCAGGTCGCCGGGCCGGGTCCGGCTCCCGCGCCATCAGGACACCTCCGCGACGCTCGCCGGGGCGTATCCGTTCGTCGCCGAAGGCGGCCTGGGCTCCGATGGGGTGTTCGTCGGCCAGGACCTCTATTCCGGCGGCAGCTTCGTTTATGACCCCTGGGTGCTCTACGCCAACGGCATCATCACCGCCCCGAATGTCGTCCTCGCGGGCATCGTCGGCTCCGGCAAGTCCTCACTCGCCAAGTCCCTGTACACCCGATCGTTGCCGTTCGGGCGCCGCGTCTACGTCCCCGGCGACCCCAAAGGAGAGCACACCGCGGTCGCCCAGGCGGTCGGCGGGCGCGCGATCGTCCTTGGCCACGGCCTGAACACTCGGCTCAACCCTCTCGACGAGGGCCACCGACCCGGCGGGCTCAGTGATGAGCAATGGAAGACGACCGTGGCCTCCCGCCGCCGCGACCTCATCGGCGCCCTCGCTGAGACGGTGCTGGCGCGCGGGCTCACGCCGTTGGAGCACACCGCCATCGACCTCGCCCTGACTGCCACTGTGCGGGACAACGACGTGCCGATCCTGCCCACCGTCGTCGACCACATCCTCACCCCCACCCACGACGACAACGGGCGTCTCGCTGAGGACGGACGGCTCGTCGGTCACGCTCTGCGCCGCCTGGTCGCCGGTGACCTTCAAGGGCTCTTCGACGGTCCCTCCACCGTCGCCTTTGACCCGTCACTGCCGATGATCAGTCTCGACCTGTCGCGGGTCACCGAGAACTCCACGCTCATCAGCGTGTTGATGACCTGCTCGTCGGCGTGGATGGAGTCAGCCCTGCTCGACCCGAACGGGGGTCAGCGGTGGGTGATCTACGACGAAGCATGGCGACTCATGTCCCACCCGGCGCTGTTGAAGCGGATGGATGCGCACTGGCGGCTGGCCCGGCATTACGGGATCGCAAACATGCTGATCTTCCACAAGCTCTCCGACCTCGACAACGTCGGCGACGCCGGATCAGCCATGCGATCCCTCGCCAACAGCCTGCTGGCGAACGCGGAGACGCGGATCGTGTACCGGCAAGAGTCCGACCAGCTCGGCCCCACCGCCACCGCGCTGGGACTGACCGGCACCGAACAGAAACTCCTTCCGGCGCTGGGGGTGGGTCAGGGGTTGTGGAAGATCAAGTCCAGGAGCTTCGTCACGCAGCACCAGTTGCATCCAGCTGAGCTGGAACTCTTCCGGACCGACGCCCGCTACCTCGGGGAAGCCCACAGGCTCAGGAATCGTGTTGACACGAGCGAGTGAACATGAGGGCTGCGACGCAGTGCTGTGCGGTGAGGGTATGGGCTCGCTGAGCGAGCGCACACGCGTGTTGTCTACTGCTGTCGCGTGCGGTCTTGATGAGTCTCAGTCATGAACCTCGCTGCTCGGCGGTCTTTGAGGAGTCCGCGCTCGTGCGCCAGGTGAGAGCGGTGAAGAGCGCGCCGAGGATGCCAAGACCGACGAGCACGAGCGCGATGGGAGGAAGCCCGATCGCTGCGCCGAGGATCCCGGCCAGGGGGTAGGTGATGAGGAAACAGGCGTGGGAGAGGGAGAACTGGGCGGCGAACACCGCCGGCCGGTTGTGCGCGGAGCTGTTGCGGCGCAGGAGTCTGGCCGAAGGGGTCAGCACCGTGGAGGTCGCCGTTCCGAGCAGTAACCACATGATCAGCAGGGCAGCCCATTGCCCGGTGTCGTCCATCCAGGCCATGACTGCGGCCGCGGCCAGCAGCAAGATGGGCAGGGCGATGCCGCCGGTGAGCATCACGCCCCGGTCGGCCACGACATCGAGGAGCTTGGGCACGACGAGCGCGACGAGCATGGAACCGGCGCCATAGGCGCCGAGCATGAGGGCGACGTCGGGCTGGGGGCGACCGAGGTCTCCCTGGACCAGGACGACGGTGTTGACGATCACCATGGCGGTGGTGGTGGCTACGACGAGGTTCAGGCCCATCAGTCCGCGCAGCTCGATGCTGGCCCAGAACGCGCGTGCCCCACGGGTGAGCCGGTCGAGGAATCTCGCCGGCGGCGGGGTCTCGATGTGCGGGAACCGGCAGGCGATCACCAGGACTGCCGAGACGCAGAACCCGGCCACAGTCCCGACGAAAAGTTGGTGGTAGCCGACCACGGTCAGCAACGCGGCGGCGAGCATCGGGCTGAGCAACGATTCCAGGTCATAGGCCAGACGCGACAGCGACAACGCCCGGGTGTACTCGCCCTCATCGGGCAGCACCGAGGGGATGACCGCCTGGAACGTGGGCGTGAACGTCGCGGAGGCCGACTGCAGCAGAAAGATCAGAACGTAGATGTGCCACGCCTCGGTCACGAACGGCAAAGACATCGCGACACCGGCCCGGATCAGATCGGCGCCGACGAGCACCGGCTTGCGATGAAGGCGTGCCAAGACAGCGGTGGTGAGCGGGGCGACGGCGACGTAGGCGATCATCTTGATGCTCATCGCCACCCCCAACACGATCCCGGCGTCACCGCCGGCGATATCGAAGGCGAGCAGGCCGAGCGCGATGGTGAGCAGTCCGGTGCCGAGCAGGGCGATGACCTGCGCACTGAACAGCTTGGCGTAGGTCGGGTGCCGAAGGACGCCGATCATCAGTGCCTCACGACTCGCCCGCGAAGAACAGCGTCGTCACGAGATCGGCCCGTGGTGGTGCGGGGGTATCTGTCCGCCCGCGACAGCGTGTTCGGCCGGCTTGATCGCCTCGGTGACCACCGCAAGGGCGTGCTCATCGGCGAGGCGGTACAGCACACGGGTGCCTTCCTGCCGGGTGGTGACCATCCGCGCCATCCGCAACCGGGCAAGATGCTGAGAGACCCCGGAGGGCTTCTTGCCGACGATCTCGGCCAGCGCGTTCACCGGCAGCTCATCGGTCTGCCGCAAAGCGAGCACGATCCTGATCCTGGTCGGATCAGACAGGATGCCCAGCACCTCGGCCGCCAGGTCCACGAACTCCGACGACGGGTCCATCCCACATGGCTTAGTGTCCGCGTTCATACGCAGATACTAACACTACCGAATTGGTCTGGTATGCCGTCTTGCGGCAATCCCAGGTCGCGACCTGGGTGACCGTGTGCACCTCAGCGACATGGAGCCGTTTGAGACGACCGAGATTTCACGGATACGGCACGCCTGATGAAGGGTCGCCGCCGCATGCCGGAACGTGTCGCCGATGAGGCGCCAGTCGTCGTGCCGCACGTGATCATCACGGTGACCGGGGACGGCGGCCTGGACGTCACCGTCGACGGGACCCCGTTCCCGCCACCGCCAGACGCTCCTAAATGGACACGCAGCACTCTCGGGCGCCTGCTCGACGCCATCACAAATGACCGCACCGTCACAGTACGGATCGAGGTCCGCGAAACCGACGGCTCCGTGTTCACCGACCTCATTCAGGCCCACGCGCCCAAACAGTCAGAACCGCCAGCCCCCCGGCTGCCGAGAACCCGCCGTAACCACACCAGGCGGCCTGGGCAGGTGGAGGTTGCCTACGAGGGGTTCGTGCCCGGTGAGGATGTCATGGTCGCGCTGATCGTCGCGCACACCGATGCCACCGGCACCGGCCGCGCTCGCGCCCTGGTCGACACCAGCCACCTCGCTGATCTGCTCGACAAGGGCACCGGTGAGGTCGTGCTGTTGGGCAGGGTCTCAGGCACCCTGCACGTCCGGCGGCTGTCATGATGAGCGGGCAGCGGCAGACCGGGGGCATGGGCGATGAGCTGACCAACGCCGCCATCGTTGCCCTGATCGGTGCGTTCGGCTTCGCGCTCGTCCTGCGCGCGGCAGGATCGGTGGCGGCGTTCCTGACCGGCACGCCCCCACCCACTGCCGGCCCCGCTTCGGGGCTCGGTGTGCTGTTCAATCCCGCCGACCCCGCGATGGCGCTCGATGCCGACGGGCTGAACGCGGTCGCCTACTGGATCGTCACCGGGCTCATGCTTGCGACCCTCACCGCTGCCGGGGCGGGGGTAGGGGGGCGGCTCAGGCGCCATTCCAGGAAAGCCGAGACCGACCCGCGACGCCTGGCCGGGACCGCCACCGCCCACGAGGTGACCCAGACCGCCTCGGCCAAGGCGCTCTTGAAGCGCGCCTCGACGCTGCGCCCCTCGCTGAAGGACCCGGCTCCAACCGAGGTCGGATATCTGCTGGGCCGCTCACGAGGCAAGCCGGTGTGGGCCAGCGTGGAGGACTCGATCCTGCTCATCGGCCCGCCCCGCTCCGGCAAAGGCCTCCATGTGGTCATCAACGCCATCCTCGACGCCCCCGGCGCCGTCGTCACCACCAGCACGCGGCCGGACAACCTCACCGCCACCCTCCGCGCCCGCCAACGCGACGGACGGCCAGTGGCGGTGTTCGACCCCCAGCATCTCGCCGAAGGCATCCCCGCAGGGATGCGCTGGTCACCCATCCGCGGGTGCCACGACCCGCTCACGGCGATGATCCGCGCCACCGGATTGGCCGCCGCCACAGGACTCTCCGCGGGCGGGGTTGAGTCCGGCGGGTTCTGGGAAGGCAAAACCCGCACCGCCCTGCAAGCCCTCCTGCACGCCGCCGCCCTCGATCACCGGCCACCCGCCGAGCTGTTCCGCTGGACCCTCGACCCGACGGCCGCAGCAGAGGCCGTCGCCATCCTCACCAACAGCACACAGGCCGCGACCGGGTGGGCGGACTCCCTCGGGGCGATGATCGACTCAGACCCCAAGACCCGCGACTCCATCTGGCAGGGCGTGGCGCTGGCCCTCGGTGCCCTGGCCGACCCTCGCGTGTTGGATGCGGTCTCACCGCGGGCTGGTGAGGACTTCGACCCCGAAGCCTTCCTCCAAGCCCGCGGGACCCTCTACCTCCTCGCCACCGGCGCAGGAGCCGGAGCCTCGGCCGCTCTGGTGGCGGCGTTCGTCGAAGACCTCATCGAGACCGCCCGCCGGATCGCCGCCCGCTCGCCCGGCGCCCGCCTCGACCCGCCCCTGCTGCTGGCGCTGGATGAGATCGGCAACCTCGCCCCCTTGCCCTCGCTTCCCACATTGATGGCGGAGGGCGGCGGCACCGGGATCACGACGCTGCCGGTGTTGCAGTCGCTGGCGCAGGCGCGGGAGAAGTGGTCCGACAACGCCGCCGGAGCCATCTGGGACGCCTCCATCGTCAAGGTCATCCTCGGTGGTGCCTCCAACTCCCGCGACCTCCAAGACCTGAGCACGCTCATCGGGGAACGTGACGAGTACACCGACTCGGTGACCCTCGGCGATCACGGCACCCGATCGAACCAGCGCTCGGTGCGCCGGGTGCCGATCCTGCCGCCAGACCGGATCAGGACACTGCCGTTCGGCACCGGGGTGACCCTGCTGCGCTCAGCACCCCCGATCGTCACCGACCTGCGCCCTTGGCCCTCTCGATCTGACGCGGCCGCGTTGAAGACGGACCGGGCAGAGGTCGAGGCGCTGCTGCGTGGACCCGGCTCGTAGCCGGGGCCTGGGGTGGCCTGTGCACCTGCCTGACATCAGCGGCTCCGATCGGCGGGGTCGCGTGAGTGTCAGAGGAGAGTCAGATGGCTATCCGCACCCAGGAGTCGTTCTCGGGGTTCATCGCCTCGGACCCCCAGCTCAGCCAGACCTCGAAGGGTGATCCTCGGTTCTATGCCCGGGTCGGCAAGGAGCACTTCCGCCGCGAGGACGATGGGTCGTTCACCCAGACCGAGACGACCTATCACCATCTGGTGATGTTCGGCCGGTCGGCCGAGCACGCGCATGACCGGTTCACCAAGGGTGACAACTTCATCGCCGAGGGCTACACCCGCGAGGTCAACTACGAACGCGACGGCCAGGCGGTCGAGAGCGAGGAGTTCGTGGCCAAGAAGATCGGTCACGACACCGCCCGCACCCGTTATGAGGTTGACCGCACCCCACGCCGCCCAGCGGCGGAGCGGGACCCGGCCGCGTTCGAGCCTGCGTCCCGGCCCGTCCAGGCACCGCAGTCCAGCGCCATCGGCCTGTGAACGCCGGGAGCCGAGCATCATGACCGACCACACCCCCGAGGCCGATCCACCCGGCGCCGACCCGACCAACGGTGAGGGGCCGGAGTTTGATGAGCCGGATGTGTTCGATGGTCCGCCGCGCGTCAGCGACGCCGATGTGCCCGAGACGCCGCACCCGGTGAACTGGAACCTGCTGTCCGCGCATGATCTGGAAACCGAATGGCTCGCGCTGAACCGGTGGGTGGACTGGTTGCGCCACACGTACGGACTTCCCGCCAGCGTGCTGCCGCCGTTCTGGCACCACCATCCCGAGCTGGTCTGGGAACTGTCCGCGCTGCACCTGCACTGGCTGGGTGCCTACGACCCAGAGCAGAATGCTTCCGCGGCGATCGGCTGGCACCGCGACTTCGCCGACGCCCGCGCCCGCCTCCGGGACTGGGTGGCCGCCTCGGGCACCCGGATCGATCGTGACCGGCCCACCCGGCAGACCACCTGGCCGGGCGAAGAACCCGGACCGCCGGTGGAGGATGTGGTGATCGCCGACCGCGACGCCGAGTTCGTAGAGTTCGTCCAAGCTCAGGTCCGCAGACGCCAGAAGGCCGAGGACGAGTTCTACGCCAGCCTCGACGACGACCTCGATGTTGACCCGGTCACCGGGGAGGTGCGGGAGTGATGGGCGGCTACGTGAAGAAGACCGACCGGCGCCGCTACGAAGACCGCTCCTTCTCCGTCCGGGCCGTGCACCGGGACCCGGCCGATCTGCACAAGCTCGCCGAGGTGCTGATCCGGTTGACCTTGCAGGAGACCGGCCGAAGCCGCGCCGACCGCGGCGCCGCCGAACCACCTGAGACCTACCGCGACCCAGCCGCAGCCCTCCGCTCAGCGGCGAGTGTCGCAGGCCCGTTGGTAGAATGACACCAGCAAGCCTCGCGTACGCGGGGTGTTGTGGTCCCAAACCTCACCCGCACGGGTGGGCAACACGCACCGTGACCCGGTCGGGTCTCGTCCTACAGCCACACCGATGGCTGCTCTCACGATCAACACTCCTCCCAGGCGTCTGGGAGCGCGAGGGTCGAATCGCGTGAGAGGCAAGGACCCGATGACCACCACAACGACTGCTACCGATCCAGCCGGCAGCCTGATTGACCCGCCCATCAGCACCGCTGTCGCGATCTCCTACCTGCGGGTCTCCACCCGTGAACAGGCCTCCAAGGGCGGCACCGACGAAGGCTTCTCCATCCCCGCCCAACGCGACGCGGTGCGCCGCAAAGCCGACCAGCTCGGCGCGGCGATCGTGGAGGAGTTCGTCGACGCCGGAGCCTCGGCCAAGTCCGCCGACCGGCCCGACCTGATGCGGATGATCCAGTACGTCAAGACCAACAAGGTCGCCTACTGCATCGTCCACAAGGTCGACCGGCTCGCCCGCAACCGCGCCGACGACGTGACCATCCACCTCGCCCTCCAACAGGCCGGGGTCATGCTCGTCTCGGCGACGGAGAACATCGACGAGACCCCCTCGGGGATGCTGCTACACGGGATCATGTCCACCATCGCCGAGTTCTACTCCCGCAACCTCGCCACCGAGGTCACCAAGGGCATGACCCAGAAGGCCATCAGCGGTGGCACCCTCGGCAAGGCACCGATCGGCTACCTCAACGTCCGCACCCGCGACGACCAAGGCCGCGAGGTCCGCACCGTCGAACTCGACCCAGAACGAGCACCCCTGATCGAGTGGGCGTTCAAGGCCTACGCCTCGGGGAACTGGACCGTCAGCCAGCTCCACGACGAACTCACCTCCCGCGGACTGCTCAGCCTGCCCACCCCAAAGCGGCCATCGAAGCCGCTGGCGGTCTCCTCGGTGCACCGCCTGCTGACCAACCCCTACTACAAGGGCGATGTCGTCTACCGCGGCACCCGCTACAAGGGCACCCACCCCGCCCTCGTCCCACCCGAGGTCTGGTACCAGGTCCAGTCCGTGCTCACCGCCCACAAGACCGCCGCCGAAGCCACCCAGGTCCACGACCACTACCTCAAAGGCACCATCCACTGCGGACAATGCGGGTCCCGGCTGATCGTCTCCAACGCCAAGAACCGACACGGCAACGTCTACTGCTACTTCGTGTGCTCCGGCCGGCACTCCAAACGCACCGACTGCACCCGCGGCGCGATCCTGATCGAAGACGTCGAGAAACTGATCGAGGACTACTACACCCGCGTACAGATCAGCCCCGCCCAGCGCGACGCCCTCTCCGGGATGCTCCACCACGAGTTCGACCGACTCATGGCCGCCGAGACCGACGAACTCGAACGCCTCACCACTCACCGAGACCGGCTCGAACACGAACAAGACCGGCTCATGCAAGCCCACTACGCCGACGCCATCCCGCTGCCCGTCCTCAAACGAGAACAAGACCGCATCCTGGGCGAACTCGACCGCCTCAACCGGCGCATCGACGCCCACCACGGCGACTACGCCGACGCCCGCGCCCACCTCGACGACGCCCTCGGACTCCTGGCCAACTGCGCCGACATCTACCAACGGTGCGACGACGCCAACCGGCGCCTGTGCAACCAAGCCTTCTTCACCAAGGTCTACATCGACGAAGACAACGAACTCCGCGTCGAGAACAACCGGCCCTTCGAGATGCTCCTCGACCCCGAGGTCAACGCCAATGCCCTCAACTGGACCCAGAACGGCGACAAGGCCCGAACCCCAGCCAACGATTCCATTGGCAAGGGTTCGAGCCTTGTGCGCGGGGTGGACCTGAGGGGACTCGAACCCCTGACCCCCTGCATGCCATGCAGGTGCGCTACCAGCTGCGCCACAGGCCCATTTCTGGGTGTCACCCCTCGCGGGGCAACTCGATGAGCTTACTACATCGACGGCAAGGACACCGAATCGAGGCGGCTCATTCAGCGGATGCCGCGGGCACCGCTACCGACAGCACCGGGCAGTCCTTCCACAGACGTTCGAGGCCGTAGAACATGCGCTCCTCCTCGTGGAAGACGTGCACGACGATGTCTCCGAAGTCGAGCAGGATCCACCGGGATTCCTCGCGGCCCTCGCGCCGCAGGCGCTTGATGCCGGCTTCGAGCAGTCGCTCCTCCACCTCGTCGGCGATCGCCGCCACGTTGCGCTCATTGCGTCCCGTGACGAGCAGGAAGGCATCGACAAGCGGCAGCGGCTCCGACACGTCGAGCGCGACCAGATCTTCTCCGCCCTTGGAGTCGGCGGCGGCAGCGGCGACCTGCAGGGCGTCGATCGTTGATGCAGACGCCGTCACGAGAGGGCCCCGGTCGCGAAGGCTGCAACGAGGGCGACGACGAGCGCCAGCGCCAGCGCACCGGCCGTGATCGAGAGCACGAGCAGAAGACGGTTGCCCTTCTCGGGCGCCGGCGGACGGATGATCTCGCCAGAACCGTTCTTCACCGTGCTGATGGCCGCACTCGCGGAGATCGGTGTCGGCGACGACGCGGCCGGCAGTTCGCCGTCGATGAGCACAGCGTCGACCTCGTGGCCATCGGCCGCGCCTTCAACGTGCCCACGCGAGCCGAATCCCTCGGGCAGCTCGAACGTGCCGGTGATCAGCACCTCGCCCGTGCCCGTGATGGGCGCGACGAGTGAGCCCGTCAGGAGAGGGTTCTGATTGACGATGAGGGCATTGGATGTCGACGTCGATCCACTCGACTCCCCGCCGGCGATCAACAGATCATCGAAAGACGCCGACGGCACGGAAGCAGGCCGCAGCTTGTCGAAGAGCCCCTCGCCGAGCGACGGATTCACCGTCACCTGTGACTCCTCGCGCGGAGGTGCGATGGGCACCTCCTCGACGAGCACGGCCGAGAGGGACTCTTCAGCGACCTCGACGGGCGTCGCCGACGCATCGGCGGCGAACACCGGAACGGGGGATGCATCGCTCACCACGGCGGGTGATGCCGGCTCGGGTGAGACCACCGGAATCGACGCCGTACGGATCCGCTCCTGCTCGCGGGCCTGCCGGCGGGTGAGCGGGGACACACCGAGGTCGACGGAAGCGGCGGGACCGGGCGCCGGGCGCAGGTCGACGGGCTCCGCCGGCCGGGCGAGAGGAACAGCAGCGACAGGGGCGGCAGCGGGTGTGGCGACATCCGGTGTCTCGACCGCCTCTGCGGTCGCCTCGTCGACCACCGGGGTCGAACCGGTGTTGCGCAGGTCGCGCAGCTGACGACGCGTCAGCGGCGGCGTGCCGGACTGATCAGGGGAACTCATGCCTTGCTCCGATAGAGGTGATGTTTCGCAATGTACTGGACGACCCCGTCGGGAACGAGGTACCACACCGGTTGTCCGCGTTCTACGCGCGCCCGGCAGTCCGTGGAGGAGATCGCGAGGGCGGGAACCTCGAGCAGACTCACGCCACGGGGCGGCAGGCCGTCGGCGCTGAGCACATGACCGGGGCGCGACACCGCGACGAAGTGGGCGAGATCCCACAGCCCATCATTGTCCTTCCAACTGAGAATCTGCGCTATGGCGTCAGCTCCCGTGATGAAGAAGAGGTCGGCACCCGGGTAGTGCGACTGGATGTCCCGCAGCGTGTCGACCGTGTAGGTGGGACCGTCGCGATCGATATCGACGCGGCTCACGCGGAACTGCGGGTTCGCGGCCGTCGCGATCACCGTCATCAGATAGCGGTGCTCGCTCTCCGTCACCCGGGACTTCTGCCAGGGCGTGCCGGTGGGAACGAACACGACCTCATCGAGATCGAAGGATGCCGCCACCTCCGACGCGGCGACCAGGTGTCCGTGATGGATCGGGTCGAACGTGCCGCCCATGACGCCGATGCGCGGCGTCCGTGCTGCAGCCGTCATGCAGGGCCTTAGTGGCCGTGACCCGCCTGCTCGAGCTCCTTGGCGTGCGACTTCGCATAGGCCTCCGCCTTGTGCGCGTGACGGTTCGCCGTGTGGCGGTACGAGAGCGTGACGAGCCCGAGGAGAGCGAACACCGAGATGGCGATGATCGGGAACACGATCGTCTCGAGCATCACGTTGCCGTGGCTCTCTTCGGCCGCGGACACGAGGATGGTCGCGAAGGTCATGGGTACTCCGTTCGGGTGGGGGCGCGCGCCCGCTCAGTCTATGCCGTCAGGCACGCACCTGCCCGGCGCCCCGGGCGAGCCACTTCGTGCTGGTGAGTTCGGGAAGGCCCATCGGTCCGCGGGCGTGCAGCTTCTGTGTGGAGATGCCCACCTCGGCGCCGAAGCCGAACTCGCCACCGTCGGTGAACCGGGTCGAGGCATTCACCATCACGACGGCCGAGTCGACCTCCGCGAGGAACCGTTCGGCATTGGCCTCGTCGGCCGTGAGGATCGACTCCGTGTGGTGGGTCGAATAGGTGCGGATGTGCGCGAGCGCGTCGTCGAGGTCGTCGACGACCTTCATAGCCACATCCAGGGTCAGGTATTCCGTCGCCCAGTCCGCCTCGGTCGCGGGCACGACGCCGGGTGCCAGGGCGCCGACGGTCTCGTCGCCATGGATCGTGACACCCGCCGCAGCGAGGGCGGCCGCGACATCCGGGATCAGACGCTCCGCCGCATCGCGGTGCACGAGGATCGTCTCAACCGAGTTGCAGACGCTCGGGCGCTGCGCCTTCGCGTTGACCGCGATATCCGCCGCCCAATCCGCGCGCGCCGTCTCGTCGAGGAAGATGTGCACGACACCTGCCCCCGTCTCGATGACCGGCACCGTGGACTCTGTCACGACGGTCTCGATGAGCTGCGCACTCCCCCGCGGGACCAGCACGTCGATCAGACCACGAGCGTGCATGAGCTCGCGGGCGCCGTCGCGGCCTTCGTCGTCGAGAGTCTGGATCGCCTCGGGGTCGACACCCTCTGCGGCGAGAGCCTCCCGCATGACGCGCACCAGCTCTGCGTTGCTCGCCGCGGCCGCCGTGCCCCCTCGGAGAACCACGGCGTTGCCCGACCGCAGCGCGAGCGCCGCGATGTCGACGGTCACATTGGGACGAGCCTCATAGATCGAGCCGACCACGCCCAGCGGGACGGACACCTTGGTGAGCGTCACCCCACCCGCGATCACGCGCTCATCGAGCACGCGTCCCACCGGATCGGGGAGAGCCGCGGCATCGCGCACGGCACCGGCGAGGGCGCCCACGCGGGCCTCATCGAGGCGCAGACGGTCGAGCAGACCGGGCGCGAGCCCGTCCCGCTCGCCCCGCGCGAGATCGTCGGCGTTGGCCGCGACGATCGCCGCGGCATCCGCCTCGATCGCGTCGGCGATCGCACGCAGTAACGATGCCTTCTTGTCGTCACCGAGCAGGCCGATCTGACGCGATGCGTCGCGAGCCAGAACCATCCGCTCGCGAGCGGTGGTGCGCACCAGGGTCATCCCGCCAGTGTATCCGCGCCGGTGCTCACCGGTCCCGTGAGCGGATGCCGCGGCGCCTGGTCATCCGGCACGAACCATGTGCCGACGTGCTCACCCCCGAGCGCCTCGCCGATGAGATCTGCGCTGGTCACGAGTACGCCCACTCCCGCGGCCGCGGCGAGCGTGGCGGCCGAGACCTTGGTCGCCGCTCCCCCGGTGCCGACGCTGTTGACGACGACCGAGCCGAACTCGTAACCGGCGAGATCGTCTCCGAACGCGACGGTGTCGATCGGCGTCGCCCCGGGCTCACCGGGCGGGCGGGTGTACAGGCACTCGATGTCGCTCAACAGCACGAGCGCGTCCGCGCCGACGAGCCGCGCGACGAGCGCTGCGAGCCGGTCGTTGTCGCCGAAGCGGATCTCGTGGGTCGCGACCGTGTCGTTCTCGTTCACGATCGGAAGGATGCGCAGGCGCAGCAGGCGCTCCATCGCACGCCGCGCGTTCGACCGATGGGTCGCGTTCTCCAAGTCGCCGGCAGTGAGCAGCACCTGCCCTGCGACGATGGCGAACGGGCGAAGGGCCGCCTGGTAGCGATAGATCAGCACGTTCTGTCCGACGGCCGCCGCCGCCTGCTGGGTGGCAAGGTCTGTCGGTCGCTCGTCGAGACGCAGATACGGCATGCCGGTGGCGATGGCCCCGGAGGAGACCAGGACCACCTCGGTGCCCCGCCCGTACGCTTCCGCCAGGGCGGCGACGATCGGCTCGATCTTGTGGGCGTTCTCGCCGCTGATCGAGGAGGATCCGACCTTCACGACCACGCGAGTCGCGCCGCGAAGCTCGGCGCGTGAGGTGACGGTCACTCGTCGTCCTCGTCGAACTCGTACGCGGACTCCGCGCGCGCGGCCGCCTTCGCATCCATCAGCTCGTGATACTGCTCACGGCGCTCGCGCGTCGTGCGACGCGTGCGATCATCCAGGCGCGGGTCTGTGCCTCGCGGCGCGGTCATGAGCTCGGCCGCCGAGGTGAGAGCAGGCTGCCAGTCGAAGACGATGCCGTCCCCCGGACCGATGACGACGGTCGCACCGGGTGTCGCGCCGACGCGGAACAGCTCGTCCTCGACACCGAGCTTCGCCAGCCGGTCGGCGAGGAAGCCCACGGCCTCGTCGTTCTGGAAGTCGGTCTGCTGCACCCACCGCACCGGCTTCTCGCCGAGGATGCGGTAGATGTCGCCATAGGTGCCGCCCTCGACACGCACGGTGAAATCGGCCACCGCGCCCTGCGGGCGGATGATCACGCGCACCGGAGCGGGCGCGGATGCCGCGACCTTCCGCTGCTCGGCGACGATCTCCGCCATCGCGAACGTGAGCTCGCGCAGCCCCTCGCGGCTGACCGTGGAGATCTCGAACACCCGATAGCCGCGCTGCTCGAGGTCACCGCGGACGAACTCGGCGAGTTCCTCCGCCTCGGGCACGTCCACCTTGTTGAGCGCGATGAGCTGCGGTCGCTCGAGGAGCGGCACCTGCCCTTCGGGTACCGGATAAGCACCCAGCTCGGCGAGGATGACATCGAGATCGCTCAGCGGGTCACGCCCCGGCTCGAGCGTGGCGCAGTCGAGCACGTGCACGAGCGCCGCGCAGCGCTCCACGTGGCGAAGGAACTCAAGGCCGAGGCCACGGCCATCACTGGCACCCTCGATGAGCCCCGGGACATCCGCGATCGTGTAGCGGATGTCTCCCGCCTGCACGACGCCCAGATTGGGGTGCAGCGTCGTGAACGGATAGTCGGCGATCTTCGGGCGGGCCGCCGACACCGCCGCGATCAGGCTCGACTTCCCCGCCGAGGGGAAGCCCACGAGCGCCACGTCGGCGACGGTCTTCAGCTCGAGCCGGACATCGCCCTCCCAGCCGGGCGTGCCGAGAAGCGCGAAGCCCGGGGCCTTGCGCTTCGGGTTGGCGAGCGCCGCATTGCCGAGACCGCCGCGGCCGCCGGGGGCGACCACGAGCCGCATGCCGGGCTCGATCAGATCGGCGATGAGCTCGCCGTCCTCCGTGGTGACGACGGTGCCCACCGGAACCGGCAGCTCGACGTCGTCGCCCTCGGCGCCCGACCGGTTGTCACCCATCCCGAACCCGCCGTTGCCGGCGGACCGGTGCGGTGAGTGGTGGTAGGACAGCAGGGTCGTGGTCTGCGGGTCGGCGACGAGCACGATGTCACCGCCGTCGCCGCCGTTGCCTCCGTCGGGACCGGCGAGCGGCTTGAACTTCTCACGACGTACCGACACACAGCCGTTGCCGCCCTTGCCGGCGCGCAGATGGAGCGTCACGGTGTCCACGAACGTGACCATGGCGGCATCCTCTCGATATGGGCCGGAAATGAGGCGAGGGGCGAGCCGAAGCCCGCCCCTCGCCGAGTCTTATGCGTCGACCCGGATCACTCCGCGGAAGCGACGATGTTGACGACCTTGCGGCCGCCCTTGGTGCCGAACTCGACGGCACCGGCCGACAGCGCGAACAGCGTGTCGTCGCCGCCACGGCCGACGTTCACGCCGGGGTGGAAGTGCGTGCCGCGCTGGCGGACGATGATCTCGCCGGCGTTGACGACCTGGCCGCCGAAGCGCTTCACGCCGAGGCGCTGCGCGTTCGAGTCACGACCGTTGCGGGTGGAGCTTGCGCCCTTTTTGTGTGCCATCTGAACGTCTCCCCTGGCTGCTTACTTGATGCCGGTGACCTTGACGCGCGTGAGGTCCTGACGGTGGCCCTGGCGCTTCTTGTAGCCGGTCTTGTTCTTGAACTTCTGGATCACGATCTTCGGGCCGCGCTCGTTGCCGAGCACCTCGGCCGTGACCGACACCTTCGCGAGCTTGTCGGCGTCAGTGGTCACGGCGTCGCCGTCGACCAGGAGCACCGCGGCGAGCTCGACCTTCTCGCCGACCTGCGCCTGAAGGCGGTCGAGAACGACGATCGAGCCGACCTGGACCTTCTCCTGGCGGCCGCCGGCGCGCACAACTGCGTAAACCACTTCACACCTGTTTCTTCAGGGAGCTGACTGCTCCGTGTTGTCCATCCGTATCGCCCGTGAAGGGCGGGAAAGTCACGGTGCCACCGGACATCGAGTCCTCGCGCCGCTCCCGGGGTGCAGCGCATGACGCACCAAAGGGATACTTTACCGGATGCCGCGCCCTCCGGCAAAGCGAGACGGGGCCGTGTCGCGGCATCCGCTCGTAGACTTCCGGAGTGATCCTGATCGACGACCCCCGCTGGCCCGCACACGGGCGCCTGTGGTCGCATCTCGTCAGCGATCACAGCCTCGACGAGCTGCACACGTTCGCCCGTGCGAACGACCTTCCGGCCCGCGCGTTCGATCTGGACCACTACGACGTCCCCGCCGAAGCGCACGAGCGCCTCGTCGCCGCCGGCGCGACGGCCGTCGACGGGCACACGCTCGTGCGCCGGCTCATCGCGTCCGGTCTGCGCGTGCGCGCCCGGGACCGCGCCTAGCCCTGCGGCTGGTCGCCGACCGCCGGCGTCGTCGTGAGCGTCGCCGTCGTCACCCGCCGGCGTGCGCGACCCTGACCGGGGGCCTTCGGCTCCGGCAGGGCGTTGAGCACCGAGTCGAGGAGGATGTCCGCTTCGCTCTTCGAGGATCCCCCGTCGGAGCGCTTGCGACGACGCTTGGGACGCTCGGGCTGCTCTGCGCTATCCGCCGACGGCAGCTCGATCTCCAGCGGTACACCCGAATCGGTCAGCACGGGCGCGATGGTTGAGGCCGCGATCTTCGCGAGTGCCGACTTCGCACCCTCGGTGATCACGTGGGTGCCCCCACCCGCCGGAGCCGGCTGCTGCGGAGCAGCCGCGGCGTTCACTCCGTTCTGCCCCTGGCCGCCGCGATTGCGCCGCGTGCCGCCGTTCGTGGCGGGTGCCGCCGTGCGGTGCTTCACAACCGGGTCGTGGTGCACGATGACGCCGCGCCCGGCGCAGATCTCGCACGCCTCGCTGAAGGTCTCGAGCAGGCCGAGCCCCAGCTTCTTGCGGGTCATCTGCACGAGCCCGAGGGACGTGACCTCGGCGACCTGGTGCTTCGTCCGGTCGCGCGAGAGGCACTCGATGAGGCGCCGCAGCACGAGATCGCGGTTCGACTCGAGCACCATGTCGATGAAGTCGACGACGATGATGCCGCCGATGTCGCGCAGTCGCAGCTGACGCACGATCTCCTCGGCCGCCTCGAGATTGTTCTTCGTGACGGTCTCCTCGAGGTTCCCGCCCGAGCCGACGAACTTGCCCGTGTTGACGTCGACGACCGTCATGGCCTCGGTGCGGTCGATGACGAGCGAACCGCCCGAGGGAAGCCACACCTTTCGCTCGAGCGCCTTCTCGATCTGCTCGGTCACTCGGAACGTGTCGAACGGGTCGCGCTCGCCCTCGTAGCGCTCGACGCGCTCGAGAAGGTCGGGCGCCACCGCACGCAGGTAGCTCTCGATGGTCTGCTGGGCCTCGTCGCCCTGGATGAGCATCTTCGTGAAGTCCTCATTGAAGACGTCACGCACGATCTTGACGAGGAGGTCGGGCTCGGAGTGCAGCAGCGCCGGCGCCTGACCCGCCTGCGTCTGGGCGCTGATGTGCTCCCACTGCGAGGTCAGACGCTGCACATCGCGGGTGAGCTGCTCCTCGGTGGCGCCCTCGGCAGCGGTGCGCACGATCACACCCGACGACTCCGGCAGCACCTCCTTGAGGATCTTCTTCAGACGGGCGCGCTCGGTGTCGGGGAGCTTGCGCGAGATGCCGTTCATCGCTCCACCCGGCACGTACACCAGGTAGCGACCAGGGAGTGAGATCTGGCTCGTGAGCCGGGCGCCCTTGTGGCCGACCGGGTCCTTCGTGACCTGCACGAGCACACGGTCGCCGCTCTTGAGGGCAAGCTCGATGCGACGCGGCTGGTTGCCGGTCTCGACGCCATCCCAGTCGACCTCACCGGAGTAGAGCACAGCATTGCGGCCCCGGCCGATGTCGACGAACGCGGCCTCCATGCTCGGAAGCACGTTCTGCACGCGACCGAGATAGACGTTGCCGATGAGCGAGGCGTCCTGGTTGCGGGCGACATAGTGCTCGACGAGCACGTCGTCCTCAAGGACGGCGATCTGGATGCGCCCGTTCTTCGAGCGCACCACCATCACGCGGTCGACGGCCTCACGGCGCGCGAGGAACTCGGCCTCGGTGACGACCGGACGGCGACGGCCGGCCTCACGACCGTCGCGCCGACGCTGCTTCTTCGCCTCGAGACGCGTGGAGCCCTTGATGCGCTGCGGCTCGGTGATCAGCTCGACGGCGCGAGCCGGGCGGGTGTACTCACGCTCCTCGGTGGCCTCGCCACCCGTGCCGCGGCGACGATTGCGGCGACGGCTGGTGCTGGTGCCCGGCTGGACGACGTCCGCCGGGGCGGGCGACTCGTCGATGTCGTCGAGCAGCGGCAGCAGTGCGACGGGCGGCGCGTAGAAGTGGAGAGCTGTCGAGACGGTCGACACGAAGGTCTCGGGCAGCAAGCCGAGCCCGACCGCGGTGAGCGGACCCTCCGGCTCCGCGACAGGCTCCGGCTCGGCGATCGGCTCAGGCTCGGCGTCCGGCTCCGGCTCGGCGTCCGGCTCAGCTGCCTCGGTCTCCGTGGTCGCAACATCGGCGGTGGCATCGGCAGAGCCCGGCTCCGGGGCGCCGTCATCGCTCACAGCCCCGGTCGCCGCCGATTCCCCCACCTGATCGGAAGCAAGAACGTCAGCCGCAAGCTGCACGGTGAAAGGGTCGGCGATCGCGGGGGTCGTGGCATCCGTCACGGCGTCGGCAACGTCAGCGGGGTTCGAGGGGATGTCGGCATCATCGGCCATCACAGGCTTGTCTCCCAGCCCGGCGACACCGCGCGTCGCCCGGCGATCTCATCTCTGGCGGCGGCGCACCCGGCGCTGCCGCAAACTCACTCGGTGTGCAGGAGGCTCGAGGCTCGTCCTGCGAGGGCGGTCATCGCCCGAAGTCTGCATCGATGTCGCGAGCGGCGCGGCCGCCGCGGCATCCGATTCATTATCTCATCTTCCGTGTCGTCTGCGCGACGGGTGGATGCCGCGGCGCGTCGAGCCTCCTATTCTCACGGTCGCTGCGCCGGCGCGGGCCTGCTGCGCACCGCGAGAATCCGGGCATGCCCGACCATGCATCCGCACCGCGCACACCCGCTTTCGGAATCTGGCTGATCGTCGCCGGCGTGGTCGGCTGGACGGCCGCCTTCGAACTCACGCTCGAGCGGCTGCACCTGCTCGCGAACCCGGCAGCCGCGGCATCCTGCGACTTCAGCGTGCTCGTCCAGTGCAAGGCGAACCTCGATTCGTGGCAGGGCAGTGCATTCGGCTTCCCCAACCCGATCCTCGGCCTCGCGGGCTGGGTGGCTCCGGTGATCATGGGCGTGGCCGTGCTCGCCCGGGTGCGCTTCCCCGGCTGGTTCTGGGGTGTGTTCTGGTTCGGCACCGCGAGCGCGTTCGGGCTCGTCACCTGGTTCATCAGCCAGAGCATCTTCCAGCTGCACACCCTGTGCCCGTGGTGCATGCTGACGTGGTCGATGACGATCCCCACCTTCTACGCCGTCACCGTGCACGTGCTGCGCATCGGTGCCATTCCGGTCACGGAGCGCACGCAGGTGCGTGCGGGGCGTCTCATGGTGTGGGTGCCGCTCGCCACGATCCTCAGCTACGCGGTCGTGATCCTTCTCGCCCAGCTGCGTCTGGACGCCATCCCCAACGTGTTCGCCACCTTCTTCGGCTGACCTATCCACAGGCGCCTCCGCGCGTCCGCCTCCGCTCGCTAGCGTGAGGGCGACGCGAGGAGGCAGCGATGTCGCACGAGACGGACAGCATGACCGCGCTGGATGCGGCCCTGGCCGCCATCGACGCCCAGATCGCGGCGGCTCGTCAGGCAGCGGATGCCGCGGCTCGCGCCGAAGGCGACCTGCGCGCGCTGCGCGCCACTGCGACCTCACCCGGACGCGAGGTGTCCGTGACCGCCGGCGCGACGGGGGCGATCGATCGCATCGAGGTGCAGGACGCCGCGCTCGACGTCGACGCCCGCTCGCTCTCCCGCCTCCTCACCGAGACCGCCGCGCAGGCACAGGGTCTCGCGGCCGCGCGGGCCGTCGAACGGCTCGCCGCTGTGGCGGACGTCGACTCCCTCACCGTGACGCGCACCGGTCCGGTACACGGTGACGGACCTGGTTCGGGCGCCTGATGATCATGCTCGACCGCCTCGTCGTCACCCCAGCCCGGCTCGCCGCCGCGGCGGCCCGCATCACGAGCGCGGGTCGCGCAATCGACGACGCCCTCACCCAACTCGAGAGCGACGCGACGGCGTTGCGAGGCTCCTGGTCGGGCGAAGCCCAGCAGGCGTTCGATGCCGCCCAACGACAATTGCGTGCCCGGCTGGCAGACCGCACCGACGCACTCGCCCGCATCGACGCCGCCCTCACCGCCCTCGCCGAGTCGTACTCCGCCACGGACCTGCAGGGCGCGCGCTCTCTCGGAGCGACCTCGTGACCGCGGCGAATCAGCGCATCGTCCTCGACGGCGACGTGCTGCAGGCTCAGGAGACCCTTCTGCGCGAGGCGTCCGCCGAGCTGGACCGGGCGGCGGCGCGCACCGCGACGCCGCTCGGGCCGATCGCGTTCGGTGCGCTCGCACAGGGACTCCTCGTGCCCGCGACCACTGCTCTCGCGTCCCATACGCGTGACCTCCTGATCGTGGCGCACACCCTCAGCGACCGCATGGCCGACGGGGCGTCGCACGCGGGCACAGCCTTCGCCCGCGTCGAAGACGACGCGACGACGACCTTCACCGGGACGGAACCATGAGCGCGTCGTCGCTCGCCGCAGAGATCCGTGGCGGCGCCTGGGCCGGCGGCCTCCCGCGCAGCGCTCTGGGCGCAACAGCGTGCGCGGAGATCCCCGGCATCGCGGGCGTCGTGATCACCTACGTGCAACCGCTTCGGGACTGGTTCGACCAGCTGCTCGGTGACAGCGCCCAGGTCGCGGGTGTCGCCGCGCAGTGGGAGGACGCGGCTGCGTCGCTGACCGAACTCGCGCCGCGACTGCGCGGCGGCCGCACCGCCCTCACCGATCTCGACGGCCGCACCGTGCGCGCGTTGCGAGAACGACACGACGACCTCCTGGCGGTGACGAGGGATGCCGCGGAGTGGGCCGCGGCGACAGCGGCATCCCTCCGTCTCGCCTCCCGAATCGTGGATGCGACCCGAACCTACGTCTGCGAGGTGCTGACCCGCCTTGCGCGCTTCGCCGAGCAGCTGTTCTCGTTCTCCCTCAACCCGCTCGAGATCGCCCACCGCGTGACGGATTTCGCGCGCGCCGCCGCAGATCTCGTCGCCGCGACCGGACGGCTCGTGACCGAGCTCCTCGAGGCTCTCCACGCGCTCTCCGCGCTCATCCAGCGCCTCATTCCGATCATCGCCGAGGCTGCGGCGGCACTGAAAGACGTCGTCGCCCGCATGCTGCCCGCCGTCGGACTCGCCGCCGGCGGACTCGTCGGGATGCTTCTCGGAGGAGCCGCACAGAACTTCCTCCAGAAGTCCGCGGACGTCGAAGAGCTCGACCCCGACACGCTCGACCCGACGCGCCGTCAGGCATGGGAGGACGCGCAGCGCGTCACCCGGCTCGACACCTTCGCCGACCTCGTCGCGGTGAATGGCACGACGGATCTGATGGGGGGCGCCGATGCGACGGTGATCGACGTGAAGCGGGTCGTCGGGGCCGACGGTTCGGAGCACTGGGTGGTCTCGCTTCCCTCCACGCAGGACTGGCAGTTCAGCGGCGACAAGGGGGCTATGAACGATCGCGACTCGAATATCGCGCTCATGCTCGACAACCCCCTGCTGAGATCCGCGTATGAGCGAGCCGCGCTCGAGGCGATGAGGGACGCCGGCATCCGGCCCGGCGATCAGGTGGTGCTGACAGGCTTCAGCCAGGGAGGCATCCTGGCGGCGAACCTCGCGGCCGATCCGACATTCCCGTACCGCACGATCGGGGTCGTCACCAACGGATCGCCTGTTGACGGGTTCGCGGTTCCCGCCGATATCCCGGTCTACTCCTTCCAGCACGAGAGCGACCTGGTGCCGCGCCTCGACGGCAACGGCACCGGGCCCGTGCCTCCGAACGTGCACCGCATCACGCTGCCCGACACCGGGAACCCCCTGGCCGCGCACGACAACCAGTACTACCGGGACTCGATCGCCGCGTGGGAGCAGCTGTACGCCGCCCAGCACGGCGCTCCCCCGCCCGGACTCGACGCGCTCACCGGCGCGGTCGTCGACCACTCGATGTTCACGGCAGCAGAATGAGGATCATGTCCCCCCGACACGCGCTCCCCCGCACGATCGCGCTCGTCGCCACCGCCGTCGCACTGGTGACCGGCCTCGCCGGGTGCGTCGGCGCCCCGACGGCGGACGTGTCGTTCGAGCAGAAGATCCCCGCCGCGCTCGAAGGTGCCGGCCTCGGTCTCTCGGATGCGTGGGCGAGCCGCAGCACCGACGGGTTCACGGTGGTGCTCAACGTCGGCGCCGTATCGACGGCCGCCGATGTCTCTGATGCGGAGCTCCGCCGCATCCTGCAGCTCATCGAGGCGAACAACACTCTGGGTGGTGACCGCCTCGATCTCACCGTGCGCAGCTCGAGCGGCGACCGCATCGACCTCGAGCCGGCCGCTGTCACGCTCGGAGCGGACCCCAGCGCCTACCGCGGATCCGTGCCCACAGCGCTGTCGCTGTCGTGGGACGAGGTCACGCGGATGCTGCACTGACACCCGCTCCGCAAGTCGATGCCCGCCTCCTGACGGAGGCGGGCATCGACACATCTCGCGCCGGACGACTCAGCCGAACCAGATCTCCAACTCGCGGGCCGCCGACTCAGGGCTGTCGCTGCCGTGTACCAGGTTCTGCTGCACCTTGACGCCCCAGTCGCGGCCGAAGTCGCCGCGGATCGTCCCGGGAGCGGCCGTCGTGGGGTCGGTGGTTCCCGCAAGGGACCGGAACCCTTCGATGACGCGGTTGCCCGCGAGGCGGATCGCGACCGACGGGCCCGACATCATGAATTCGACGAGCGGCTCATAGAACGGCTTGCCCTCGTGCTCGGCGTAATGCTGCTCGAGCCGGCCCCGTTCGGGCTCCACGAGTCGCAGATCGACGAGCGAGTATCCCTTCGCCTCGATGCGGGCGAGGATGGCTCCTGTCAGGCCGCGGGCGACGCCGTCGGGCTTGACGAGGACGAGGGTTTCTTCGGTGGCCATGGTTCTCAGTCTCCGTTCTCGGCGCCCTCGACGAGCCGCGCGTTACGGCGATCGAGCTGGGCCCCCTTGATCGTCGCATATCCCCACATCGCCCCGAAAATGGCCCCGACGATGAACAGGCCGAACGCGAGGAAGCCGCTCAGGAACACGATCACCTGCAACGCCCATCCGAGCCAGATCCCCCATCGGTAGCGCAGCACGAGGGTGGTCAGCACCATGATGACGGCGACCACGACACCCCCGACGATGCCCCACCAGGGGTCGACGCCGTCGGGGAGTCCCTTGAGCCCGTAGACGGCGAGACCGCCGAGGAACACGACGATCGACTCGAATCCGAGGATGACGGCGCCCAGCGACTCCTCGGCGCCACGGCGTCGGCGCTCGCGCGGGCTCACTGCTCCCACCCGGCCATCCAGTCCTCATCGCGCGCGAGCGCGATCGCCTCCCCCGCGAGCACGACGGAGCCCGCGATGACGACCGCGCGCCGCTCCCCCGCCGCCGCCCACGACCGGGCGGCCTCCGCCGCGTCGGCGAGGTCCGGATGCACCGACACCGGCAGGCCTGCGGCCTCGACCACATCAGCGACGGCGTCGGCGTCACGGGCGCGGTCGGAATCGGGCGCGGTCGCGAAGACGTGGGTCGCGACATCCACGAGCTCTCCGACGATGCCGGATGCGTCCTTGTCGCCGAGCACGCCGAGCACGAGTCCCCATTCGTCGAAGTCGAAGGATGCCGCCAGCCCCGCCGCGAGTGCGTGCGCACCGTGCGGGTTGTGGGCGGCATCGACGACGACGGTCGGGTGCGTGCCGATCAGCTGCAGCCGCCCCGGCGAGGTCGCCTGCGCGAGCCCCTCGGCGACCACGTCACCGGTCAACGGCTGCGTGCCGCCGCCGACGAGCGATTCGACGGCCGCGATCGCGAGTGCGGCGTTCGCGGCCTGATGGGCGCCGTAGAGCGGCAGGTACTCGTCGGCGTAGGTGCCGGCGAGTCCGCGCACCGTGACGACCTGGCCGCCGACCGCCAGACTCGCCGCCGTTACGGCGAACTCCTCGTCGGCGAACGAGATCGTCGCGCCGTGACGCTCGGCGGCGGCGCGGAGCACGGCGGCGACGCCCGGGGTCTGCGCCGCCGACACGACGGCCGCGCCGGGCTTGATGATGCCGGCCTTGACCTCCGCGATCGCCTCGACGGTGCTCCCGAGCCGATCGGCGTGGTCGAGACCGACCGGCGCGATCACCGCCACGTCGCCGTCGGCGGTGTTGGTCGAATCCCACGACCCGCCCATCCCGACCTCGATCACCGCCACGTCGACGGGTGCATCCGCGAAGGCCACGAACGCGAGCACGGTGAGCAGCTCGAAGAACGTCAGCCGTGCATCGCCCGCGGCCTGCAGCTCGGCGTCGACGAGGTCGACGAACGGCGCGATCTCCTCCCACGCATCCGCCACATGCGCGTCGGCGATCGGCTCACCGTCGATCATGATGCGCTCGGTGAACCGCTCGAGATGGGGGCTGGTGAACAGGCCGGTGCGCAGACCGAGCGAACGCAGCAGGCTCTCTGCGATACGGCTCGTCGACGTCTTCCCGTTCGTGCCGGTCACATGCACCACGCGGTACGTACGCTGCGGGTCATCGAGGTACTCGAGCACGCGGCGCGTGCGCTCGATGCGCGGCTGTACCCACTGCTCCCCCTGCCGCTGCAGCAGTGCTGCGTAGACCGCATCGGCGCGAGCGGTGTCGCGGGCGGTCACTCGGTCACCCCCGCGCGTGCGACCTCGACGCGGAAGGCGCCCGCGTTCGCGAAGGCGCCCGCCTCGAACGAGCCGGTGTGCTCACCGTGGCCGGCGGCGTCGAACGTCGACCCGACGAGCACGTGTCCGTTCACGGTCGCGCTGACAGCGAGCGTCTCGTCGGCCACGCCCGCGAGAGCGAAGGCGGCCGCGACGGCGGCGGCGTCCGTGTCGTCGTCGAAGCGCAGCGAGAGCGAGATGCGGTCGCTGACGTCGAAGCCGGCGGCCTTGCGCGTGTCCTGCACGGCACGGATCACGTCGCGCGCGAGACCTTCGGCCTCGAGCGCGGGTGTCGTGGCGGTGTCGAGCAACACGAATCCGCCGCTCGCGAGCACCGCGAGCGCCTCACCCTCCGGACGACCCGACGTCTCGACGGCGAGTTCGTACTCGCCCTCGACGAGCGAGAGTCCGCCCGCAGTGACGACGCCGTCGGACACCGACCAGTCGCCCGCCTTGGCGGCCTGGATCGCCTGCTGCACCTGTTTGCCGAGTCGAGGCCCGGCCGCGCGGGCGTTCACCGTCAGGCGGTGAGAGATGCCGAAGGCGGCGGGGGTGTCGGCGGCGAGCTCGACGAGCTCGATCACCTTCACGTTGAGCTCGTCCTGCAGGATCCTCTCGAACTGGGCGAGGGCCGCGGCATCCGTCACCACCACGGTCAGGCGTGGGAGCGGCAGGCGCACGCGCTTGCCCTCGCGCTTGCGCAGGGCGTTGGCGACGCTCGAGACCTCGCGCACGGTGTCCATCGCGGTGCGGATGTCGGCCGCCGCGGCGAACGCGGACGCGTCGGGCCAGTCGGTCAGGTGCACGCTGCGTCCGCCGGTGAGGCCCTGCCACACCCGCTCGGCGACGAGCGGCAGCAGGGGCGCCGCCACGCGCGTGAGCGTCTCAAGCACCGTGTAGAGCGTGTCGAACGCCTCCGTGCTGGTCGGATCGGAGACGTCGCCCCCGGTCCAGAACCGGTCGCGCGAGCGTCGGATGTACCAGTTCGTCAGCGCCTCGGCGAACTCGCGCAGGCGAGAGGCCGCGGTGGTCGAGTCCAGACCCTCGAGATCGGATGCCACGTCCCGCACCAGGTCGCCGGTCAGGGCGAGGATGTACCGGTCGAGCACGTTCGTCGAGTCGGTGCGCCATGTCGCCGTGTAGGCCTGGCCCCCGGGCCCGCCGGCGGCGTTCGCGTAGGTCGCGAAGAAGTACCACGCGTTCCACAGCGGCAGCAGGAACTCGCGCACACCCGCGCGAATGCCCTCCTCGGTCACGACGAGGTTGCCGCCGCGCAGCACCGAGCTCGACATGAGGAACCAGCGCATCGCGTCGGAGCCGTCGCGGTCGAACACCTCGGAGACGTCCGGATAGTTGCGCAGCGACTTCGACATCTTCAGGCCGTCGTTGCCGAGCACGATGCCGTGGCACGACACGCCCGTGAACGCGGGGCGTCCGAACAGCGCGGTGGAGAGCACGTGCATGACGTAGAACCAGCCGCGCGTCTGCCCGATGTACTCGACGATGAAGTCGGCGGGAGCGTGCGCGTCGAACCACTCGCGGTTCTCGAACGGGTAGTGCACCTGCGCGTAGGGCATCGAGCCGGAGTCGAACCAGACGTCGAACACGTCCTCGATGCGGCGCATCGTGCTGCGGCCGGTCGGGTCGTCGGGGTTCGGGCGGGTGAGCTCGTCGATGTACGGCCGGTGCAGGTCGACCTGGCCCTCCGCGTCACGCGGGAGCGTGCCGAAGTCACGCTCCAGGTCCGCGAGCGACCCGTAGACGTCGACGCGCGGATAGGCGGGGTCGTCGCTCTTCCACACCGGGATCGGCGAACCCCAGTACCGGTTGCGGCTGACGGACCAGTCGCGCGCGCCCTCGAGCCACTTGCCGAACTGGCCGTGCTTCACGTTGCCCGGCACCCACGTGATCTGCTCGTTGCCGGCGATCAGGTCGTCCTTGATGTCGGTGACGCGGATGAACCAGCTCGACACGGCCTTGTAGATGAGAGGGTTGCGGCACCGCCAGCAGTGCGGGTAAGAGTGCTCGTAGCTCGCCTCGCGCAGCAGGCGACCCTCCTGCTTCAGCAGGCGGATAAGCGGACGGTTCGCGTCCATCCAGAGTTCGCCCGCGACATCCGTCACCTGCGGCAGGAAGCGGCCGCCGTCGTCGAGGCTCACGATCGTCGGGATGCCGGCGGCATCCCCGATGCGCTTGTCGTCCTCGCCGTACGCGGGAGCCTGGTGCACCACGCCCGTGCCGTCGCTCGTCGACACGTAGTCGTCCGCGAGGATGCGCCACGCGTTCCCGGTGCCGAACGCCTCGTCGGCGTAGTAGTCGAACAGGCGGTCGTAGTGCACGTCGGCGAGCTCGTGGCCGAGCACGGTGCGCTCGACGGCCTCGCGCGCGGCATCCGCGTTCTCGTAACCCAGGTCCTTCGCATAGCCGCCCAGAAGGTCGGCGGCGAGCAGATAGCGGTGCGCCGTCGCGGAGGAGGCGTCGTCGGCAGTCGGGATGTCGGCGGCGCCCGCCGGCCCGCCGGGCACCACGACATAGGTGATGTCCGGGCCGACGGCGAGGGCGAGGTTCGTGGGGAGGGTCCAGGGGGTGGTCGTCCACGCGAGCACGCGCACACCGGTGAGCCCGAGCGCCTCGGCCTTGGTGCCGACGAGCGGGAACGTGACGGTCACCGAGGGGTCCTGGCGCATCTTGTAGACGTCGTCGTCCATGCGAAGCTCGTGTGCCGACAGCGGCGTCTCGTCCCGCCAGCAGTACGGCAGCACGCGGTAGCCCTCGTACGCGAGACCCTTCTCGTAGAGGGTCGCGAAGGCCCACAGCACCGACTCCATGAAGGTCGCGTCGAGCGTCTTGTAGCCGTTCTCGAAGTCGACCCAGCGCGCCTGCCGGGTGACGTAGTCCTCCCACTCGTGCGTGTACTCGAGCACCGAGGCGCGGGCCTTCGCGTTGAAGGTCGCGATGCCCATGCGCTCGATCTCGTCCTTCTCGGTGATGCCGAGCTGCTTCATCGCCTCGAGCTCGGCGGGAAGGCCGTGCGTGTCCCAGCCGAACACCCGATCGACCTTCTTGCCGCGCATCGTCTGGAAGCGCGGGAAGAGGTCCTTCGCGTAGCCGGTCAGCAGGTGTCCGTAGTGGGGCAGGCCGTTCGCGAACGGGGGTCCGTCGTAGAACACCCACTCCTCGGCGCCCTCGCGCTGGGCGATCGACGCGCGGAAGGTGTCGTCGTGCGCCCAGAAGTCGAGCACCTCGCTCTCGATCTCGGGAAAGCGGGGGCTCGGGGCGACGTCGGCGGCGGGTCCGAAAGCGGACGGGCGGGGGTAGGTCATCGTCTCTCTCACAGGATTCGTGTGCTCCTGCCGGGACGACCCTGAGGCCGCGGTACCACCCCGCATTGACGGATGCCGCGGCATCCGTCCTCTTTCACTGCGGCTGTGACGGGCCTGCCCCGCGCGGGTCTAGTGGGCCGAAGCCGTTCTTCCGCGAGCTCCCCGGTGATGGCCGGATCGGCGCTGGTCGCACAAGTCTACCGGCGCTCTCCGCGACTGTCGCGCCCCGCGCGCGATACTGACCGCATGGATGCCGCGTCCCTCCCCGCGCCCGTCGACCCGGCCTCGGCGCCGGCGGCCACCGCGCCCGACGGTTCGGCGGTGCGGGTGCTCGCGCGCGTGCCCGAGGTGAGCACCGCGCAGTTCATCCTCGCTGCCGACGCGGTGACGATCGCGCACCGGCATCGCACGGTGTCAGAGGTGTGGTTCGTGCAGGCGGGATCCGGACGTCTCTGGCGTTCGATCGACGGGCAGAGCGATGTCGTGGCGCTCGTGCCGGGCGTCTCCGTGGCGATCCCCGTCGGCACCGCGTTCCAGTTCGCGAGCGACGGCGACGGCCTCGTCATCCTCGGCGCGACCGCGCCCGCCTGGCCGGGCGACGACGAGGCCGTGCGCGTCGCCGGCCCGTGGGAGCCCACGCTCGGCTGAGCGCGTGCGCGGTGCCGCGGCATCCGCCCCTCGGTAGACTCATCGGGTCGTCCACACTCAGGCACGCTCACACAGTGCCGCATATATCGCTCGAGGAGTCCCCCATGGCCGAAGTTCCCGACAAGCCCGCACTCGAGGGCCTCGAAGCGAAGTGGGATGCCGCGTGGGAGACCGCGGGCACCTACCTGTTCGACCGTGACGCGGCCAAGACGAAGGGACGCGCGGGCGTCTACTCCGTCGACACTCCCCCGCCGACCGCCTCGGGCAGCCTGCACATCGGACACGTCTTCAGCTACACCCACACCGACCTCAAGGTGCGGTTCGAGCGGATGCGCGGCAAGACTGTGTTCTACCCGATCGGATGGGACGACAACGGCCTGCCGACCGAGCGCCGCGTGCAGAACTACTACGGCGTGCGCTGCGATCCGACGCTGCCCTATGACCCCGACTTCACGCCCCCGTTCGAGGGCGGCGACAACAAGTCGAGCAAGGCGGCCGACCAGATCCCGATCAGCCGACGCAACTTCATCGAGCTGTGCGAGCGGCTGACCGTCGAGGACGAGAAGACCTTCGAGTCGCTGTTCCGGCAGCTGGGTCTCAGCGTGGACTGGCGTCAGACCTACCGCACGATCTCCGACGAGACGATCCGCACGAACCAGCTCGCGTTCCTGCAGAACTACTCCCGCGGCGAGGCCTACCAGGACCTCGCCCCGACGCTCTGGGACGTCGACTTCCGCTCGGCGATCGCGCAGGCCGAGCTCGAGGACCGCGAGCAGCCTGGCGCCTACCATCGCCTCGCCTTCCATCGCACCGACGGCGGCGGCGACATCCACATCGAGACGACCCGCCCCGAGCTTCTCGCCGCCTGCGTCGCCCTCGTCGCCCACCCCGATGACGAGCGCTACCAGCCGTTCTTCGGCACCACCGTGACCACGCCCGTGTTCGGGGTCGAGGTTCCGGTGCTCGCGCACCCGCTCGCGCAGATCGACAAAGGCTCGGGCATCGCGATGGTCTGCACCTTCGGCGACGTGACCGACATCATCTGGTGGCGCGAACTCAACCTTCCGAACCGCACGATCATAGGCAAGGACGGCCGCATCGTCGCCGACGCCCCCGAGGCGCTGTCGACGGATGCCGCGCAGGCCGCTTTCGCGGAGCTCGCCGGCAAGACCGTGTTCAGCGCGAAGAAGCGCATCGTCGAGCTGCTGCAGGAATCGGGTGAGATCATCGGCGACCCGAAGCCGATCACCCACCCGGTGAAGTTCTTCGAGAAGGGCGACCGCCCCCTCGAGATCGTCTCGACCCGGCAGTGGTACCTGCGCAACGGCGCGAAGAACGCCGACCTGCGCGACGCGCTCATCGAGCGGGGACGCGGCATGACGTGGCATCCCGATTTCATGCGCGTGCGCTACGAGAACTGGGTCGGCGGCCTCACCGGCGACTGGCTCGTCTCGCGCCAGCGGTTCTTCGGGGTGCCGATTCCGGTCTGGTACGGCCTCGATGAGAACGGCGATCGCGACTACGCGCGCGTGATCACCCCCGACCTCGGTCAGCTGCCCGTCGATCCGACGATCGACGTGCCCGCGGGCTACGAGCCCTCGCAGCGCGGCGTGCCGGGCGGCTTCGACGGCGAGCAGGACATCTTCGACACCTGGGCGACGTCGTCCCTCACCCCGCAGCTCGCCGGCGGCTGGGAGCGCGACGAGGAGCTCTGGGGCCTCGTCGCCCCGTTCGATCTGCGCCCGCAGGGTCAGGACATCATCCGCACCTGGCTCTTCTCGACGATGCTGCGGAGCGTCTTGCAGGACGGCCGGGCGCCCTGGTCGGATGCCGCGATCTCCGGCTTCATCGTCGACCCCGACCGCAAGAAGATGTCGAAGTCGAAGGGCAACGTCGTCACGCCCGCGGACATCCTCGACGCCCACGGCTCCGACGCCGTGCGCTACTGGGCCGCCTCGAGCCGCCTCGGCACCGATGCCGCGTTCGACCCGCAGAACCCGACGCAGGTGAAGATCGGCCGTCGCCTCGCGATCAAGCTGCTCAACGCGGCGAAGTTCGTGCTGACCTTCCCGGTGCCGGAGGGCGCCGCGGTGACGCACGACCTCGATCGCAGCATGCTCGCGACCCTCGACACGGTCGTCGCCGAGGCGACGCGCGCGTTCGAGGGCTACGACCACGCCCGGGCGCTCGAGCTGACCGAGTCGTTCTTCTGGACGTTCTGCGACGACTACCTCGAGCTCGTCAAGGAGCGCGCCTACGACCAGACCGACGTGGGTCAGGCGTCCGCTGCGCTCGCCCTGCGCCTGGCGCTGTCGACGCTCGTGCGACTGCTCGCGCCGGTGCTGTCGTTCGCGGCGGAGGAGACCTGGTCGTGGTTTGAGGAGGGGTCTGTGCATCACGCCGCGTGGCCCGCCCCGCTGGGGCTCGAGGGCGACCCCCGCGTGCTCACGACCGTCGGTGACGCCCTCATCGGCGTGCGCCGCGCGAAGACCGAGGCCAAGGCCTCGCAGAAGACGCCGGTCACCCGTCTCGTCATCGCGGCGACCCCCGCACAGATCGCGCTCCTGCGATCCGCCGAGGGGGACCTCCGCGCCGTCGGCCGCATCGCCGAGATCGACTACGTCGAGGGCGACGCGCTGACAGTCGAGTCGATCGAGCTCGAGACGGCGGACGCCTGATGCAGCTCGGCACGCGGTGGACGGCGGGCGACACGCCCCCGTCGGCCGTGCCCGCCGTGCTGCACGACGCGATCGCCTCGGTGGAGAGAGCGCTGCCCGCCGACCCCCTCGGTCAGCCGCGTCCGCGATGGACACTCACCTGGCTCGAGCGTCGGCCGATCGCCGAACTCGACACGGGAGTGATCGTGACGGTGGATGCCGCGGGCTCACCCGTGGTGCGTCACGACGCCGACGACGAGTTCGCCTGATCCGCCGCCGCGTAGGCGCGCGGTGTTCCCCGCACGAGCAGCCGTGAGGCGCTGAGGGCGACGATAAGCGTGAGGGCGCCCGCGATCGTGAACGGCAGCCGGAGGTCGGATCGCGCCACGAGCCCGCCGAGCAGCGTCGCCACCGGGAAGACGCCCCATGTGACGGTGCGGACGATGCCGAGCGCGCGACCGAACAGGTGCGCGGGGATGAGGTGCTGCCGCAGCGCTCCCCACGGCACGTTCCACACCGACACCGCGAACGCCATGACCGCGTAGGACGCGATCGCGGTGACGACGTCGGGAGCGAGACCCACCGCGACGAGGGACACCGCGACGACGACATTCGCGAAAAGCAGCACCGGGCCGCGGCCGAGGAGACGCACCAGAGGCGCCGCGACGAACGACCCCACGAGAGCGCCGAGCCCGATCCCCGCCGTGACGAAGCCGATCGCGGCGGGCGTGACGTGCTGCACCTCGAGGAAGTAGAGGATCGTGGGCGCCTGGGCGAAGCTCAGGAGCGCTCCCACGAGCGACGTGAACAGCACGACCGCGCGCAGGTAGTGGTGCTGCCAGAGGTAGCGCAGCGCGGGGCGCGCGCCGTGAACGGACATGGATGCCGCGGCATCCGTCTGCTCGTCGACCTGGCGCGAGACGGCCAGCGACGGCAGCAACAGGGCCAGGGCGATCGGAACCAGATAGCCGATCGCGCCCACCCAGAGCGGCAGGGCGATGGACAGGCCGAACAGCAGACCTCCGATGGGCGTGGCGATGAAGTTGTCGATCGTCACCTGGGATGCCTGTAGCCAGCCGTTGGCGCTGTCGAACCGCTCGCGAGGGACGATCGCAGGAACGGCGGCGTTGACGGCGTTCTCGAACAGGGTCTCGCCGATGCCGAACGCAAGGGTGCCGATCAGCAGCGTCCACACCGAGATCGCGCCGGATGCCACGAGGGCCCCGAGCCACACCGCGGCACCGAGCCGTAGCGTGTTGGCGACGGCCATGATGCGCCGCCGATCGAAGCGGTCGACGATGACGCCGGCAGGAATGCCGAACACGAGCCACGGCACGAACGCGAGAGCGCCGAGGATCGCGATGACGAACGGGTCGGATGTCAGGGTGGTGGCGATGAGCGGCACCGCGGTGCGACCGACGCCGTCGGCGATGTTGCTGAAGGCGGTGGCTGTCCAGAGCGTGCGGAACGGGCGGCCGAGCGGCGGTGCCGCCGGCCTGATCGCTGTGGTGGTCATGACCGCGGCAGCAGTCCGAGCTGACGCGCTGCGGTGCCGGTGCTGCGCTGTGCGACGTAGGCGTCGAGACGCGCCGCCCGCTCATCGGCGCAGGCGCGGCGGCGGTGGATGTCGTCGGCGGCTCGTTCGAGCAGGCGGGCGAGCACCCGCAGCAGCCGCTCATCGGCGGAGCGGGTGGTGGTGCGGGCTTCGGGGGGAGCCGTCAGGAGGGTCATCTCATCGTCCCTTCTCGGGGAGGGCGAACACATCGGCGTGCACCGTCACGGGCACGACGCCCTCGCCGCGCTGGTCCTTGTATCGGTCGACGGCGCCGTCGATGACGGCCTGGAGCTGGGCGACCACGTCGGCCGCCTGCACCGCCGTGAGGTGGATGGTCGCCGTCGTGATCATCGCGCTGTCGTCCCACACGCCGTTCTCGCGCAGGCTCGCCCCCACATAGTCCATGAGCTGCTGGTGACGCCGGTTGAGGAACTCCGTCAGCACGACCTGTGTCGCCGCGCGGCCCGCGGGGGTCTTCACCGCCTCGGGGCTGCCGATCTGCACGCCGCCGCGAGGCCGTTCCCACCAGCGCTCGCGCGCGGTTCCCTGACCTTCGACCTCTCGAATGAGGTCATGCTTCGCGAGTGCGCGCAGGTGATAGCTGGTGGCGCCGGAGGACTCCCCCGTCATCGCCGCGAGGGTGCTCGCCGTCTGCGGGCCGTATTGCGAGATCAGATCGTAGATCTCGACCCGCAACGGGTGAGCGAGGGCCCGAAGTGCGCCGCCGTCGAGCACCCGCTGTTCGCGGGTCGTCGGGAGCGGGATCTCGTTCGTCATATCGCAAAGATACCTTTGCACGTACTACTTTGCAAATGTCTCTTTGCAACTACGCATCCGGACACTCGGGCAGCGCGCTCGGCACACCACGCGACGTACGATCGAGGAATGGATCTCGGCATCACCGACCGCGTGGCCCTCGTCGTCGGCGGCACCGGCTACCTCGGGCGTCACATCGCCACGACCCTCGCCGCGGAGGGCGCCGTGGTCGTCACCGCCGGCCGATCGGGTGGCGATGTCACGATCGACGGCCAGGATGAGGCATCCGTCGTCGCCGGCGTCGACGAGGTGATCGCCCGGCACGGGCGCATCGACATCCTGGTGGTCACCGCCGCGCCCGCGGCGCAGACCCTCGACCCGGCGGACGCGTTCTCCCCCGCGGCCGTCGCGGCCGCGGTCGATGCCAAATCGCTCGTCTTCCTGCGACTCGCGAACGCGGTACTCCCCCACATGCGCGCCCGCGGGTCCGGCCGCATCATCGGCATCGCCGGGCAGCTCGCCCGCGCCTCCACGAGCGTGGTCGCCTCGGTGCGCAACGCCGCCCTGATCCTCGCGGCGAAGGCCCTCGCCGACAGCATGGCCGGCACCGGCATCACCGTCAACGTCGTCAACCCCGGCAACGTGTTCGACGACGACCACCCGGTGCCCGCGGTCGGTCCCGGGCCCTCGACTCCGGAGCAGATCGCCGCCCTCGTCGCCTACCTCTCCTCGGAACCCGCGGCCGCCGTCTCGGGCGCGTCGATCGCCGCCGGACACACGTTCCGCGGCGTGTCGACCCTCTGAATCGACGCGATGCCGCGGCGTAGGCTGGCGGGATGAGCACGACGTCCCGCCATCCCCTTCTCGATCGTTCCGTGCTGCCGTACGAGCTGCCGGACTACGCCGCGATCGCCGTCGCGGACTACCTGCCGGCATTCGACGCGGGATTCGCGCAGCAGCGCGCCGAGGTCGCCGCCATCACCGCGAACCCCGAGCCGCCGACCTTCGAGAACACGCTCGAGGCCCTCGAGCGCAGCGGCGACCTGCTCGGCCGCGTCTCGCGCACGTTCTACACGGTGAGCTCCGCCGACGGCACGCCGGAGATCCAGGAGATCGAGGAGACCGTCGCCCCGCTGAACTCGGCGCACTCCGACGCGATCACCCTCGATCCCGCGCTCTTCGCACGGGTAGCCGCACTCTACGAGGCCCGCGACGACCTCGACCTCACCCCGGAGCAGCGCTACCTCGTCGAACGGCGCTACACGGTGATGTCGCACGCCGGCGCGGGGCTCGACGACGACGCCAAGCAGACCCTCCGCGATCTCAACGCCCGCCTGTCGGTCTTGACGACCACGTTCGAGCGCCATCTGCTGGCCGACACCAACGAGCTCGCCCTGCACGTGACGGATGCCGCAGACCTCGCCGGTCTCGCCGACAGTGACCTCGCCGCCGCCGCCCGGGCCGCCGCCGACCGCGGGCTCGATGGATATCTGGTGTCGCTGACGCTGTTCACCGGTCATCCGTACCTGTCACGGCTCACCTCCCGCCGCACCCGCGAGCGTCTGCTGGCCGCCTCCCGGTCGCGCGGTATCCGTGGCGGCGAGCACGACAACCGCGACGTGCTCCTCGAGATCGTGCGGCTGCGCGCGCAGCGTGCCGAGCTGCTCGGCTACCCGTCGCACGCGGCCTACGTGACGTCCGACCAGACCGCCGGTTCCCCGGAGGCGGTGCGGGAGATGCTGTTCCGCCTCGCCGCTCCGGCCGCGCGCAACGCCCGTGCCGAGGCCGACGCGCTGCAGCAGATCGTGAACGAGACCGAGGCGGCTCCGTTCGAGATCGAGGCCCACGACTGGGCGTACTACACCGAGAAGGTGCGGGCCGCGACGCTCGACCTCGACACCGCCGCACTGCGGCCGTGGTTCGAGGCGGAGCGGGTACTCACCGAGGGCGTGTTCGCCGCGGCATCCGCTCTCTACGGTCTGGGCTTCGCCGAACGTACCGATCTCGCGGGCTACCACCCCGACGTGCGGGTGTTCGAGGTGTCGGATGCCGACGGCTCACCGTTCGGCCTGTTCCTCTTCGATCTCTACACGCGCGACACCAAGCGCGGCGGCGCGTGGATGAACTCGATCGTCACCGAGTCAGCGCTGCGCGGCACCGGACCGGTCGTGGTCAACAACCTCAACGTCGTGAAGCCGGCCGACGGGCCGACGCTGCTGACGCTCGACGAGGTCACGACGCTCTTCCACGAGTTCGGGCACGCTCTGCATGGCCTCCTCGCGCGCGTCACCTATCCGTCGTTCGCGGGCACGGCCGTCTATCGTGACTTCGTCGAGTTCCCGAGCCAGGTCAATGAGATGTGGATCTACTGGCCCGAGGTGCTCGCACGCTACGCGCGTCATCACGAGACGGGAGAGCCGCTGCCTGCCGATGTCGTCTCACGCCTCACGGGGTCGCAGGCGTTCAACGAGGGCTTCGCCACCAGCGAATACCTCGCGGCCGCCTGGCTGGACCAAGCCTGGCACTCGCTGTCAGCCGCGGAGGCCGCAGCGGTCACCGACGTGGCCGCATTCGAACGGGCTGCCCTCGCCGAGATCGGTCTCGACAACCCGCTGGTGCCGACGCGCTACTCCTCGACCTACTTCGCCCACGTGTTCTCCGGCGGCTACAGCGCCGGCTACTACTCCTACATCTGGAGCGAGGTGCTCGACGCCGACACGGTCGAGTGGTTCACCGAGAACGGCGGACTCACGAGGGAGAACGGCGACCGGTTCCGCAGCAGGCTGCTCGGCGTCGGCGGCTCGAAGGATCCGCTCGAGGCGTACCGCGACTTCCGCGGGCGCGACGCCGAGGTGGCGCCGCTGCTCGCGCGGCGCGGACTCACCGGATGACGTCGAAGACCTGCTTCTGGATGCCGTTGCCGTAGGCCTCGTGCTCGACCAGGGCGAGCTTGGTGAGGTCGCGGTCAGAGCCGCTGAAGAGTCGCAGGCCCGCACCCAGCAGCACCGGGAACACGAGCAGGTGGTAGCGGTCGACAAGGTCGGCGTCTTCGAGCGAGGCAACGAGGGTCGCGCTGCCGTGCACGATGATGGGGGCGCCGTCCCCCTGCTTGAGCGCAGCGACGTCGTCGAGCGAGCGCAGCACCGTGGCCGGCCATCGGTCGTCGCCGTCAGCGAGGGTCGTCGAGACGACGTAGCGCGGCATGGCGTTGTACCCGGCGAACTCCTGTGTCATCGTCGGCCAGACCGGAGCGAACGCCTCGTAGCTTCGACGGCCGAGGAGCATCGCTCCGGCCTCCTCCTGCTCGCGGCCCTTGAGCTCGTATGCAGCGGGGTCGAACGCCACCGACGAGAAGGTCCAGCCGGCGTTGCGGTAGCCCGCTTCGCCGCCGGGGGCCTCGACGACGCCGTCGACGGACACGAACGAGGTGACGATGAGCTGACGCATGCGGTCAGCCTACGGGTGGATGTCCCGCCCCACCGTCCTGCGCTCAGGCTGTCTTGCGCTTCTGCCGCAGCACGACCGTGGGGGCCGCGCCCTCTTCGACGGCCGCACGGGTGACGATCACCTTCGCCACGTCGTCGGACGACGGGATCTCGAACATGATCGGGCCGAGCACGTCCTCGAGGATCGCGCGAAGTCCGCGGGCGCCCGTCTTTCGCGAGACGGCCAGCTCGGCGATCGCCTCGAGCGCGTCGCGCTCGAATCCGAGCTCGACGTCGTCGAGCGCGAACATCCGCTGGTACTGCTTCACGAGTGCGTTCTTCGGCTCGGTGAGGATCTCAATGAGCGCGTCGCGGTCGAGCGGGGACACCGAGGCGACCACGGGAAGACGGCCGATGAACTCCGGGATGAGCCCGAACTTGTGGAGGTCTTCGGGAAGCACCTCGCTGAAGTAGTCGGGCGCCTCGTCCTTACGCTGCAGCGGGGCGCCGAAGCCCACACCGTGCTTGCCGATGCGCGAGGAGATGATGTCTTCGAGCCCCGCGAACGCGCCCGCCACGATGAACAGCACGTTCGTCGTGTCGATCTGGATGAACTCCTGGTGCGGATGCTTGCGCCCGCCCTGCGGCGGAACCGAGGCGACCGTGCCCTCGAGGATCTTCAGCAGCGCCTGCTGCACACCCTCACCCGAGACATCGCGGGTGATCGACGGGTTCTCGGCCTTGCGGGCGATCTTGTCGACCTCGTCGATGTAGATGATGCCGGTCTCGGCGCGCTTCGTGTCGAAGTCGGCGGCCTGCAGCAGCTTGAGGAGGATGTTCTCGACGTCTTCGCCGACGTAGCCCGCCTCGGTGAGCGCGGTGGCATCGGCGACGGCGAACGGCACGTTCAGGCGCTTCGCGAGCGTCTGCGCCAGATAGGTCTTGCCGCAGCCCGTCGGACCGAGCATGAGGATGTTGCTCTTCGCGATGTCGACCTCGTCGGCCTTCTGCTCGGCGGGGAGGATCGACTGCTGGGCGCGCACGCGCTTGTAATGGTTGTAGACGGCGACCGACAGGGCGCGTTTGGCGGTCTCCTGTCCGACGACGTACTCCTCGAGGAACGCGAAGATCTCCCGGGGCTTCGGCAGGTCGAACTCGGCCACCTCGCCCGAGCCCTGCTCGGCCATGCGCTCTTCGATGATCTCGTTGCAGAGCTCGACGCACTCGTCGCAGATGTAGACGCCGGGGCCGGCGATCAGCTGCTGCACCTGCTTCTGGCTCTTCCCGCAGAACGAGCACTTGAAGAGGTCGGAACTCTCTCCGATGCGTGCCATGGTGCCCCTCCTGTTCGGCCTCGCGACGATGCGATTCGAGCCTAACCGAGCAGGCCGACATCGTCGCGTATTGTCCCCCGGTTCGCGGCGCGCCGCCGCTGTGAGCACGAACGCCCCGCACCGGGGAGGTACGGGGCGTTCGCGGCATCCGCTCAGCTCGTGAGTGCAGCCGGCACGCGCTTGCGGGTCGTGAGCACCTGGTCGACCAGTCCGTACTCGAGCGCCTCCTGCGCGGAGAGGATCTTGTCGCGGTCGATGTCCTTGTGCACCTCTTCGATCGTGCGGTTGGTGTGGCGCGCCATGGTCTCCTCGAGCCAGGTGCGCATGCGCAGGATCTCGGCCGCCTGGATCTCGATGTCGGACGCCTGGCCGTGCCCCGACTCGCCGACGGCGGGCTGGTGCATCAGGATGCGGGCGTTCGGCAGGGCGAGACGCTTGCCGGGCGTGCCGGCCGCGAGCAGCACCGACGCCGCGGACGCGGCCTGGCCGAGCACGACCGTCTGGATCTGCGGCGACACGTACTGCATGGTGTCGTAGATCGCGGTCATGGCCGTGAACGAGCCGCCGGGCGAGTTGATGTACATGATGATGTCGCGGTCGGGGTCCTGGCTCTCGAGCACGAGGAGCTGGGCCATGACGTCATCGGCCGACGCGTCGTCGACCTGCACGCCGAGGAAGATCACGCGGTCTTCGAACAGCTTGTTGTAGGGGTCCTGGCGCTTGAAGCCGTAGGCTGTGCGCTCTTCGAACTGGGGAAGGATGTAGCGGCTCGACGGCATCGGGAAGCCCTGCGGCACGCCATGCATGGGGGTGTTCATTCGACTGCTCCTGAAAGTGTGTGCCGGTGGTCAGTTCTCGGTGCCGCCGCCGCCGACGACGTCGGTCGCCGATTCGCGGATGTGGTCGACGAACCCGTATTCCAGCGCCTCCTGCGCGGTGAACCAGCGGTCGCGGTCACCGTCGGCGTTGACCTGCTCGACGGTCTTGCCGGTCTGGCTGGCGGTGATCTCGGCGAGGCGCTTCTTCATGTCGAGGATGAGCTGCGCCTGCGTCTGGATGTCGCTCGCGGTGCCGCCGAAGCCGCCGTGCGGCTGGTGGAGCAGCACACGGGCGTTCGGGGTGATGTAGCGCTTGCCCTTGGTGCCGGCGGTGAGCAGCAGCTGACCCATCGACGCGGCCATGCCGATGCCGACGGTGACGATGTCGTTCGGCACGAACTGCATCGTGTCGTAGATCGCCATGCCGGCCGTGATCGAGCCGCCGGGAGAGTTGATGTAGAGGTAGATGTCCTTCTGCGAGTCCTCGGCCGCGAGCAGCAGGATCTTGGCGCAGATTTCGTTGGCGTTCTCGTCGCGCACCTCTGAGCCGAGCCAGATGATGCGGTCCTTCAACAGCCTGTCGAAGACGCTTTGTGCGACAAGGGGTTCAGCCATGAGTGCTCCTGTTTCGGTTGCGTGAGAACGACACTACCGGCGGCGTTTCGGCGCCCCGCCCGTGTTCGCCGTCGGCAGATCAGGGCGTGGGATCGGCCAGTTCGCGGGCGTATCCGGTGACCGACCGGGTGTACCGCGGCAGGTGCGGCGCGAGGGCCTGGAGGGCGATGGATGCCGCGGCCCGCTCCCGTCCCGCGGACGCGAGCGCGAGCGCATAGAACGCCGCGGCGGCATCGTGGAGAGGCGTCCCCGCGCTGCGCGCGTATTCGGCCTCGAGCAGGGCGAGCGCCTCGTCGACGCGACCGAGGTTGCGGATCGTGCTCGCGTACTGGATCGTTGCGCGCGTGCGGCGCTCCTCATCGAGGCCGCCGGCGAGGGCGGCGCGGTAGAGCGGCTCCGCCTCCTCTTCGAGCCCGGCGGAGTCCCGCGCCCCGGCACGCTCGAACAGTGCGACGGGGTCATCCGCCCCTCGCTCGGACGCGAGGGCGTCGATCGCCGCGATGACGTCGGTCTCCGACAGGGTCGCGTCGTCCCACACCGCATCCACGCGGGCCTGCCAGTCGTCGTCTGTCATGCGCATGCTCCGGGTACGCGAGAGGGGCGGATGCCGCGGCATCCGCCCCTCTCGATCGTGTCTGCTTACTCGGCGGTCTTCTTGGCCGCGGGCTTGCGGGCAGGCTTCTTCTTGGGAGCCTCCTCGACCTCGGCGGCGGCGTCGGCGATCTCCTCGGCCTCGGCGACGACGTCCTCCTCGGCGGCGACCTCATCGGCGACGGCGACGAAGCCCGACAGATCGACGGGCTTGCCGTCGGTGTCGACCACGTTGACGCGGCCGAGAGCCACGGCGAGAGCCTTGTTGCGGGCGACCTCACCGATCATCAGCGGCAGCTGGCCACCCTGCTGGAGTGCCTCGATGAAGTCCTGCGGGGCCATGCCGTACTGGGCGGCCGACTGCACGATGTACTGGGTCAGCTCGTCCTGCGAGACCTGCACCTCCTGCTGCTCGACCAGCTTGTCGAGCAGCACCTGGGTGCGGAACTGGCGCTCGCTCGACTCGGTCACCTCGGCGCGGTGCACGTCGTCCTCGAGACGGCCTTCGCCCTCGAGGTGGTTGTGCACCTCCTCCTCGATGAGCTGGGGCGGCACCGGGATCTCGACCTGCTCGAGCAGCGTCTCGACGAGCTTGTCGCGCGCGGCGGCGCCCTGCGAGAAGGTCGACTGCTGGTCGACACGGTCCTTCAGCGACTCGCGCAGCTCGGCGATCGTGTCGAACTCGCTCGCGATCTGCGCGAAGTCGTCGTCGGCCTCGGGAAGCTCGCGCTCCTTGACCGCGGTGACGGAGACGGAGACCTCGGCCTCCTCGCCGGCGTGGTCGCCGCCGACGAGCTTCGAGCGGAACGTGGTGTCCTCACCGGCGGTGAGCGACTCGATCGCCTCGTCGATGCCCTCGAGCAGCTCGCCCGAGCCGACCTCGTAGGAGACGCCCTTGGCCTCGTCGATCTTCGCGCCGTCGATCGTGGCGATCAGGTCGAGCTCGACGAAGTCGCCGGTCTTGGCGGGACGCTCGACGGTGACGAGCGTGCCGAAGCGCGAACGCAGCCGGTCCAGCTCCTCGTCGATCGCCGACTCGTCGGTGGCGACGGCATCAACAGTGATGGTGATGCCCTCGTAGGCGGGGATCTCGACGTCGGGACGCACGTCGACCTCGACCTCGACCTTCAGGTCGCCGGAGAAGTCGGCGATCTCGGGGAGCTCGACGATGTCGGCGCTCGGACGGCCGATGACCTTCACGTCGTGGGCGCTGACGGCCTCACGGTAGAAGCCGTCGATACCCTCGTTGACGGCGTGCTCGAGCACGGCGCCGCGACCGATGCGCTGGTCGATGATCGGGGCCGGGACCTTGCCCTTGCGGAAACCGGGGATCTGCACGTCCTGCGCGATGTGCTCGTACGCGTGCGCGATCGACGGCTTGAGCTCGTCGGGCGAAACCGTGATGTGGAGCTTCACGCGAGTGGGCGTGAGCTGCTCGACGGTGCTGGTGACCATGCCTTACATTTCTCCTCTGATGTGCGCGTGGCGCGCTGACCGAAGTCTCGTGGGATGGGCCGACGTGTCGGGGCGACAGGATTTGAACCTGCGACTTCCCGCTCCCAAAGCGGGCGCTCTACCAAGCTGAGCTACGCCCCGGGCGGGTGCGCACGCGGAGGTGCG
>MDSZ01097873.1_pt1 | contig 51502 bp, 59 predicted proteins | sample 811201 | NCBI WGS metagenome assembly MDSZ01 (sample SAMN05326647, study PRJNA326480) | marine metagenome | isolation source: seawater | place: Indian Ocean: North | collected 2010
GGGCGTAGCGCAGCCTGGTAGCGCATCTGGTTTGGGACCAGAGGGTCGCAGGTTCAAATCCTGCCGCCCCGACCATATTATGAAAAAAGCAAAAATTTACATTCCTACAAAAAGTGCTATGCAGTCGGGTAGGGGCAAACAATCAAAATGGATATTAGAATATGAAGTAAAAAATTCTAAAACTAATCCACTAATGGGATGGGAGACTAGTGACGACACATACAGTGAAATTAGACTTCAATTTGATAATAAAGAAAAAGCTATACAATATGCTAAAAAAAATAAAATTGATTTTAAATTAATTTTACCTAAAACTAGAAAATTTGTTATTAAATCTTATTCTGATAACTTTATAAAAGATTAATTATGTGGAGAAGTTTTTTTACAGAAAAAAAGTGGCTTTTATGGTCTTGGGGTGGCTTTACATTTATAATTTTTTCGTTGCTTGCACAAACATACATAGATGTGAAGATAAACGAGTGGTACAAAGGTTTTTATGATCTCCTTCAAAAAGCACCAGAAAGAGAATTGTCAGAATTTTACGATGGAATAGTTTTATTTATGAAGTTAGCTATTCCTTATGTAATTATATACACTGTCACTAATTACTTTACTAGACTTTGGGCTTTTAGATGGAGAGAGGCAATGACTTTTTCATACATGCCGTATTGGAGAGCTGTTGATGCAAAAGTCGAAGGCGCCTCACAAAGAATACAAGAGGATGCAATGAATTTTGCAAAAATAGTTGAGAGTTTAGGGTTACAAGTTGTTCGAGCTATCATGCTTTTAATAGCATTTATTCCAATCCTATGGGGCCTTTCTTCAAATGTCGTAATTCCTTTTTTTAAAGATGTAAGTGGTTCTTTAGTTTGGGTGTCTTTGACAGCAAGCATTGGTGGCTTAATAATAAGCTGGTTAGTTGGAATTAAGCTTCCTGGTCTTGAATATAACAATCAAAAGGTCGAAGCGGCTTTTAGAAAAGAACTTGTTTATGGAGAAGATGATAGACAAAATTATGTTAAAGCTCCTACAATTTTTCAACTCTTTACTGGTATAAAATTTAATTATCATAGACTATTTTTGCATTACGGTTATTTTGATTTATGGTTGATAATGTATAATCAATCAATGATTATCGTTCCTTATCTACTTATGGGTCCAGGTTTATTTACTGGAACAGTAACCTTAGGTGTACTAATACAAACCTCTTCTGCTTTTAGAGAGGTTCAAAGCAGCTTTTCTCTTTTTTTACAAAATTGGACAAGAATTACTGAACTAAGATCCATACATAAAAGATTGATGGAATTTGAAAGTGCAATAAATTTCAAAAAAAAATTAAGAAAACCTCGAAAATCTGATGTAAGAGTTTAATGGATATACTTATAAAATTATTTGAGGTAATTTTTCCAGTTTTTTTGATCATAGGTATAGGTTTTTTTTTAGGGAAGCGTGATCCTAAAATTGATACAAAATTTATTACTAAATTAGCTGGCACCTTCGGCACTCCGGCTTTAATTTTTTATTCTTTGACTACGACAGGTGTTAATTTTGAGACATTTTTAACTTTTTTTACTTATGAAGTTATAGCTATTATTTTATTTTCTTTTGTTGGAATAATTACATTATTATTAACTAAACAAGATATATTTAGAGAATTACCTCCTTTAATTTTACCTAATAATGGCAATATTGGTTTACCCATATGTCTTTTTGCATATGGAGCAAAAGGTCTAGGAATTGCCGCAGCAATCGCTTCTGTAATAATGCTTTTTCACTTCACCATTGGTATTTTTTTAGCTAAAAAAAAGATCGATATGACAACAATTTTTTTTAACGGACCTATTTATGGTATAATAGCAGCTATAATATTTCTTTATTTAGATATTGAGCCTCCTATTTTTTTAGTAAATGCCACTTTTTTAATTGCATATGCAACTATCTTCTTAGTTTTAATGTCACTTGGAATAGCCCTTACAAAATTAAAAGTTTTCTCATTAAAAAACTCATTAATTAATTCTTTTTCACGTATTATCATAGGTCCATTGATTGGTTTGTTATTGATAAATTTTTTTGGTTTAAAAGGGGTAGAGGCTGGCGTTTTTTTTATTCAATGTTCAATGCCTAGCGCCATTCTGACTTACTTAGTTGCCTCTATGTATTCTCCCAAACGCGTTGTAGATAGTATTGCAAGTACTATTGTTGTAAGCACTGTAATTTCATTTGCTACATTACCCATAGTAATTTATTTTTCTTTGATTTATTTTATGTAGTAAAAACAGTGACATACAATCTATAATTAAAGTAATAGATTATATTTTTTTTTGTTAAAAGTATTATTACGCAGCATATCTAGAATTAAAATTTACAAAAAAAAAAATCAAGATTTTTAAGTAAAATGGGTAAAAGACATACTCTAAAATTTAAAAATTTAAAAAAAAAGGATTTAATTTAGAAAGACCTGCAATTTTGGAATATAGCGTTTATTCAGCCATAGATACCCAAATTTTTGCGATTAATGATACTGGGGTACAACTAGAGGGGGAGAGAGCTAATTTAAATAAAAATCCTTAAATATAGATAAAAAGCATTGGTATTAAACAATTCTAAATCAAAAATCCCTCTTTTTTTAAGAGCTTTATTTTTGTTCTAATACCACCTGGTCCTGAATAACCACCTAAGGAACCATTAGATCTAATAACTCTATGACAAGGTATTTTAGGTGCATTTTTATTTTTAGCGCAAACGTTCGCAACTGCTCTAAAGGCCTTGGGTTTTTTAATTGCTCTTGCAACATCTTTGTAGGTTTTTACCTGACCTCTAGGTATCGTTTTAAGATAATTAAGTACTTTTCTCTCAAATTTACTTAATTTAGGCATTAATCGTTTAATAGATAGATTACAAATGAGATTAAAACAATAAAAATTAGAGTAAAAACTTTTTTTAAATCATTTTTTTTTGTATTTTTAATTTTTTCCCAATAATTTAAACTAAAAAAAACTGCTATAACAAAAGCCGCGGCAAATATAAGATATTTTAGCATAATTATACCTCCAAAACCTCAATGTTTTCGCCGTCTTTAAATTGCTCTAGTTTTGTTAATTCTTGGGGGTTATTTGCATCTGCCCAATGATTTGCTAAGGATATAAGTCTAATTTCCTGGCCTTTACTAACTGGAGTCGGTCCAAACCCTATAGCTATAGCGTTTCCTTGGTTCCAGTAAGCTATTTCTCCAAGATTAAAAACCTCTTTAGCGTCTTTTTCAGGTTTGATGCTTACTTTTGGTATATTAAAATAGATCTCTTTTCCCCAAGTGTTAATTTTCGCTTTAATTGGTAACGAGGCTAGTATTTTTTTACCTGTATCATTATTCTTTACCTTGCATTTTATCTCTAAATTAGAAATTTTTATTTTTATATTCATAAGATCAACTTTTAGTTTAATGTATTGACATCGTTTTTAAACTGTTATATTAATTCCGATAATTAATTGTTATCGGAAAAAAATGAAAGATTTAATTTTAGATATAAAAAACCTAGAGGCTGAGACTTTAAAAAATTTGAAGAATTCAAAGTCTCTAAATACTATTAGAGCTTACAGATCAGATTTTAGAGATTTTAAGGATTTTTGCGATCGAAATAAACTTTCAAGCCTGCCTACAAACCCAAAGATCTTGGCTATTTACATGACTCATATCTCAAAAAATTCCAAATTTAGCACTCTTAAAAGAAGGCTCGCCTCAATAAAAGTCATTCATAAAGCTAAAGGTCATTATCTAGATATTAAACACCCCCTAATTGTAGAGAATTTACTGGGAATTAAACGTAAAATAGGCAGTTATCAAAAAGCAAAAAAACCTATATTAATCAATGACTTAAAGCTTATTATTAAAGCTATAAATCAATCTGATGAAAAATTTTTAAAAAAGCTGAGAGACAAATCACTGATATTAATAGGATTTGCTGGTGGATTTAGAAGATCAGAACTAGTTGATTTAAACATAGAGGACATAGAATTTGTTTCTGAGGGAGTTAAAATTTTTGTAAAAAGATCTAAAACTGACCAATCTGGAGAGGGATTGATTAAGGCCATACCTTTCTTTATTAATGAAGAGCTATGTCCAGTTAAAGCTTTAAAATCATATATTAATCAAAAAAGTATTAATAAAGGTAAATTATTTGAAATATCTGACAAAAGCGTTGCACTAATTATTAAAAAATACGTTGAATTAGCAGGATTAGAAAAAAATAAATACTCAGGTCATAGTTTAAGATCAGGTTTTGCAACATCAACTGCAGAAATGGGCGCGGAGGAAAGAAGTATAATGGCTATGACGGGTCATAAATCTAATCAAATGGTAAGAAGATATATTAAAGAAGCAGATTTATTTAAGAATAATGCATTGAATAAGCTTAAAATCTAATTATTTATAATTTATTAATTTTAGATAAATATAAAATATTTTACATTTTAATAATCCAAGTAAATAATTCATAGTAATTTTAGGCTCAGTAAGCGGGCCATCATATTTTTTACAAAATAACCTTTCGTCTTTATAAGAGCAGCCTCTTAAATAGAATTTTTCAAAAAATTTAACGGTAATTCCCCATTTTTTTAAGAATATTTTAGTTCCTCTGCTTCCAGTGTAGGTTTTTGTTTTTAAGTTCTTTTTCTTTCTAGTTATGATTGATCCAAAATGATAAACTAAACTTTTTCCAAGTCCTTTATGAATTCTAACTCCCCTACTCCATAGTTTCATATTTAAATCCGTATCCGAAGCAGTTCCAGGGTCGAATTCTTCACTGAGACCACCAACTTCATTCCAAAGTTTTAAAGTTAGCAATGACGGGCACCATGATGATCCTTGAAAATCGTAATAGTTAATTTTAGAATATTCCTCTAAAAGTTTTTTTTCATTGAATGACTCAAAATCATTGCCATAATTTCGGTGAACTTGACCGGCTTTTATCATAGTTCCGGAAAGAAAAAACTCTTGATCAGATAATTTTTGTGCTTCATTAATTAAAACCTCATCCCATTTTGGACAAAAATAAAAATCGTCATGTGCATAAACTATATATTTATTTTTTGCCAACTTTGCAGCTAAATTAATAGCTTTGCACATACCTAAATTTTCTTCTGAATGAGTAAATTGAAATTTTTTTTCCTTTATAAAATCTAAAGATCCATCAGATCCATTATTTATATGAAAAATGATTTGATTTTTAAAAGTTGAATTTATTTCAAGACTTCTAACACACAATTTTAAATATTGTAGATTATTTAGTGTTGGTATTATGATTGATATCATTTCAAAATTTCTGTATTAAGAATATCTTTTACCATATGATTTAAGTGATATTTAGGTTCAAATTTAAGCAGTTTTTTTTGTTTTTTTGTATCTGAAAACGACATCTCTACATCACCTAATCTTCTAGAGACATATTTGAATTTTAGCCTAATAGGTAAGAATTTATTAAAAGTTTTAATTAACTCCAAAACAGAATACCCTTTGCCCGTGCCAATATTAATTATCTTAAAGCTTTGATTAGAAAATTTATTTAAAGCATAAATATGACTTCTGGCCAAATCAACAACATGTATGTAATCTCTTATACATGTTCCATCAAATGTTTTATAGTTATTTCCATAAATCCTAAAAATATTTTTTCTATTTTTTATTGAGTTTATAATATTAGGAATTATATTTTCAGCTTTTTTTGGGTTTTCATATATCGTGCCAGATTTATGAGCGCCAATAGGATTAAAATATCTTAAAATAGTTATACTTGATCGCCTATTTTTTGTGTAAAAGTTTTTTAACATTTCCTCTATTTTAAGTTTGGTTTTTCCATAATTACTCTTGGGATTTAATTTTGATGTCTCTTTTATAGGAGATCTATTATTTTCATCGTAAACACAAGCTGATGAACTAAATACTAGTTTTTTACAATTATATTTATACATTAATTTTATAAGATTTTTTGACCCCCCTACATTGTTTTTAAAATATTTTTTTTTCTTTAACATTGACTCACTCACAGATTTTAAACCAGCAAAATGAATAATTGAACTTATATGATATTTATTAAAAATATTTTCTATTTCTTTTTTACATATATCGTATCTAAAAAATATAATTTTTTTTTTTGATATTTTTTCAATTTTTCTTTTCATTGAAATTGAACTGTTTGAAAGATTATCAACAACTATTATATTTTTATTAATACGGAGAAGCTCAATAACAGTATGAGATCCAATAAAACCAAGACCACCCGTTATTAATATAAATTCTTTATTAGCCATTATGCCATAAATATTTCTTATTACTTTTAATGTCTAATGTTTTATTAAGTATAAATTCTGCAACAAGCGTAGAATTAAAATATTTAAGATATTTATCTTTTCCTTTTTTTCCGATTTTTTTTCTTAATTTTTCATCTTTTGATATTTTTGCAATTTTTTCTGATAAATCTTCAATATTTTTGTAAAAGACCATTTCTGTTTTATCAAAAAAGTGATTATATTTAGTTTTTTCATCAATAAGTGTTACAAGACCGTTTCCAATGATTTGTGTTATTCTATCGCTACTATAATATTTTATGGGTTTTCCTCTACTTAAGTTTAAACCCATTTTTGAATTTGATATTGTTTTAAAATAATGATCAGCCCAAATAGGTTGAACTTTATTTAATCCATAAATATCAAATTTGACGTCATCTGTAATTGACATTAGCTTATTTATAAAGTCAGATCTGTCATCAAATTTTCCTGATTTTAAAATCCCTCTGTGAACACCGTGGCTTAATGCAAAAAAAACATCCATATTACATTTTTTATTGTAATTTTTTAAAGTTTCAAATGATGAATCTGCGGGATTTGGTATAAAATAATTTCTATTATTATTTGGTAAAAAATTTAGAACATCAGGAGAAGTAGTGAGAAAATTAGCTTCAACATAATCTTTTTTATTTAAAATTCTTTCCCTATTTCTATGAAAATCTGGTCCATTTTTGTTGAGAGGGTCTAAAAACCATTGAGATATTTTGAGATTTGAATAATCATCCTTAAGCTCACCAAGTGTTTCTGGTGAAATTAAGTCTGCATGTCCTAAAATAATTAAATCTGGCTTAAAATTATAGCATGTTTTTTTTAGTTTCTCGTTAAGAGTTTTAGCTCCATTAAGATCTTTATAACTTTTGTAATATTTTTGGATATCCCTGTCACTAAATTCTAAAATACTGTGTCCTAATCTAATTAACCCATTATTTATTCTACGTCCTGTATTGAAGAATAATCTTCCATCATGACGTTCATTGAAATTTGTTACATGTAGAATTCGTAATTTTAGCGGTTTTTTTGTAAAAAACTTATTAATTGTTTTTAATTTTTGATCTCTAAAATCATCAATTAAATTCGATACAAATTTATGAGTTAAGTAGAAGTTTTTTAAAGATAACGATTGAAGATAATTTCTAAGTTTTTTATTATCAATTAATTTTTTTATAGACAAATAAAGTTCTCTCGAAGAAAGATTTTTTAATATTAATCCATTTGTAATCGTTTCAGGTAATCCACCTTTATTACTAATTATTACTGCGCAACCTGAAGATGATGCCTCTAAACTAGTTCTTCCAAAAGGTTCCTCCCATCGTGAACAAACGACAGCTATACTTGTTTTTTTATAAATATTTAAAACCTTATGATGAGGTAAAAATCCATAATTTTTTAGGTTTCTGTGTTTAACGAAGATTTTATCTCTTAACTCGTCACCTATTACATTGGCCTTCCAGTTTGGATATTTATTTAGAATTTTAACTATAGCATTACAAAATATGTCATATCCTTTGGATTTATTTAACTTACCTACAAAAGTAATTTCATTTTTTTTTGATCTTATTTTTACATTATTTTTCTTTGCAGATTGGAACACAACTAATAATTTATCACTATTAACAAATTTGTTTTGCATACCCTCTAAAAATCTTTTTTTTGACCAATTACTATTAAATAAAATTTTATAACAATTTTTTAACAAATATTTTCTTTGTTCAACTGTCTTTGATCCAGTCATAGTTAATGGATCGTTATGAAAGTATAAAACATAGGATCTATTTTCTAGATTATTTACTAATACATTTAAATAATTTGGTCTGTTGTGTATCTCTATCAAATCAGATTTATTATATTTTTCCATTTTTAAAAATTCGTTAACATATTTTTTACTTTGACTTTGAAAAGGGAATTTTGATAATGGGATATCGTGATATTTTAACTTAAATTTTTTTTTATAAATTGTATTCCCAAATATTGTGATATTCTTTTTATATCTACTAATTCTTGCAGTATCATTTACAAATAAAGAAACAGCGCCTGGATACTCTGGTGAAAAATTTTCTTTGTATGGAAGAAGAATTGATATTTTCATGTTATATTATTTATTATTTTTTTTCTTATTGTTCTATTATTCTTTATATAATATTCTCTAGAAATTGCCTCACTTTTTCTTAAATAGTATTCTTTATAAATTAGTTTCCATTTACGTCCTCTTGTAAATTTTGCTCCCTTGCTTGAGTTATGAAGTTTGATTCTTTTATGTAAGTCTTTAGTATAACCTACATATGTTAAATTTCTATTTCCAAGAATTTTCAGGATATAAACGTAGTACCCTTTTTTCACTAGTATCCCTTAGAATCATCTCCTTGCTTAGTACCTTTCATTTTTTGTATGGTATTCTTTGCAGCGCCACTCATAAATCTTTGATCAGATCCCACTGTGACAAGGTCAAAACCTGTTTTTACCATTTCTAAAGCATACTCAGGAGATAAATTATGTACACCAGCAAGTAATTTATGTTTTTTTGCATGTTCTAGAATTTTCAATATTGTGCTGTGCGTTTTTGAACCCTTTGGATTATCGAATTTTGGTTCTTCACCTATTGCTAGGCTTAAATCTGCAGGACCGATATAAATTCCATCAAGATTACTTGTTGACATTATATCATCTAAATTTTTTAATGCGTCACTAGTTTCTATCATTGCTAATTTTAAAATTTCTTCATCTGCAAATTTAGCATAATCTGCTCCGCCATATATTAATCCTCTTATAGGTCCAAAACTTCTATATCCATTGGGTGGATACACACATGCCCTCACAAAATCTTCAGCTTCTTTTTTGTTGCTTACCATTGGACAAATTATTCCATAACAACCTGCGTCTAGGATTTTCATAATCTGTCCAGGCTCATTCCAATTTACTCTAGCTAAAGGAGTTGTTTTTGTTGTAGAAATTGCTTGAAGCATTTGAAGTGCATTTGGATAATCAACTACTCCATGCTGCATATCTATAGTTAAAGAGTCCCATCCTTGGTGAGCCATGACTTCAGCGGAAAAACTGTTAGGTATTTGAAGCCAACCATTTATGATCGGTTTACCTTCTTTAAACATTTTCTTCAAATTATTTTTTCTCATGATTAATCGTAATGTATGCCTAGATGAGTATATTTAATATTAAGATAATCTTTAATTGCCATTGAACCTCCCTCTCTACCATAACCAGTTTGCTTAATACCACCAAAAGGCGCCTCTGCTAAAGCTACGACTGGTGTATTTACTGCCACTGTACCACTTTCCATAAGTTCTGAAGCTCTGTTAGCCTTTTTCATATCATTTGTGTAAATATAACTTGCAAGACCCAATTCATTTTTATTAGCTCTATCAACAACTTCATCAAAATTTTTAAAAGTTAATATTGGAACTAACGGACCAAATGGTTCTTGTTTCATGATTGTAAAATCGTCCGAAATATTATCAAAAACTGTTGGCTCATAAAAATATCCTTTATTAAAACCAGACGGTCTCTTTCCGCCGCACAATATCTTTGCCCCTTCTTTTTTTGTGACTTCAACCAAATTTTCAATTTCTTCTAATCTTTTTCTCGTTGTAAGTGGTCCCAAAATAGTATCTTTTTCTAATCCATCTCCTATTTTCAATTTTTTTGTTTTTTCAACCATTAATTTAGTAAAATCATTTTTTTTACTTTCGTGAATATAAAATCTACCTGGTGATATACAAACTTGACCATTATTCCTAAATTTAGCAGTTATAGCCATGTCTGTAACTTTATTCAAATCGACATCGTCAAAAACAATAAATGGTGAATGTCCGCTTAGCTCCATTGTAACTCTTTGAACTTTATCCGCCGCTTTTTTCAAAATTAGTTTTCCTACTCTTGTAGACCCTGTAATTGAAACTTTTTTAATTATATCTGAGGATAAAAGATTATCAGAAATATAAGCTGGGTCTCCTGACAATAAATTTATCACTCCTGGAGGTACACCTGCTTCATTACAAATATCTACTAACTCCATAACCGCTCCTGGAGTTATGACATCAGGTTTTACTATAACAGAACAACCTGCAGCCAACGCTGTAGAGATTTTTCTAGATGCTAAAATTATTGGGAAGTTCCATGGGACAAGAGCAGCAACAACCCCAACAGGTTGATAATATACATGTATTCTTGTATTAGGAAATCTACTTTGAAGTGTTTCACCATAAATTCTTTTTGTTTCTTCAGAATTCCATTCAAATATATCTGCGGCGCCACCCACCTCACCAGCACCCTCATGCAAAGGCTTGCCAACTTCAAGTGTTAACCATCTAGACAATTTGTCAGTTTTTTTTCTTATTAAATTTGAGATATTTCTAATTATTTTTGCTCTTTCCCACGGTGACGTATTTTTCCATAATTCAAAACCTTTTTGAGCTGATTGCAATGCTAATTCAATATCTTTTATATTTGCTTTAGAAGCTTTACCTAATATTTCCTCATTTGCTGGATTGATTACCTCGTAAGTTTCACCCCCTGAAGACTTTTGCCATTTACCATCTATGAATTGTCCAAATTTATCGTACATAATTATAATATTGAAAAAACAGCTTTATTTAAATAGGTTATAAAGAATTTATGAAAAATATTCAACTTTCTTGTGCTGATGCTATTGTCAAATTTCTTGTTAAACAAAAGATTTTAATAAATGGAAAAAAAGAGCCTTTATTCCCTGGAGCTTTCGGTATTTTTGGTCATGGTAATGTAGCCTGTCTTGGTCAGGCTTTAGAGGAAAATAAAAATGACCTTCCTACTTGGAGAGGTCATCATGAACAAAACATGGCTTTAACAGGAATAGCTTATTCTCGTGCCAAAAGAAGAAAACAAATTTTTATAGCAACCAGTTCAGTTGGACCAGGTTCTACGAATATGGTGACAGCAGCAGCAGTTGCAATGAGCAATCGAATTCCAATACTATTTTTGCCAGGTGATACTTTTGCAAATAGAATGCCTGATCCCGTATTGCAACAAGTAGAAAACTTTTCTAATCCAGGATTAACACAAAATGACGCTTTTAAACCTGTCGTAAGATATTTTGATAGAATTACTAGGCCAGAACAGATAATTTCTTCTCTTCCTCAAGCAATTCAAATTATGTTAGACCCAGCAGATTGTGGGCCAGCTTGTATTTCATTATGTCAAGATGTACAAGGTGAAAGCTTTAACTATCCTGCGGATTTTTTTAGTGAAAAAGTTCATCATATAAGAAGACCAAAGCCCGATGATCTTCAAGTGAAAAAAGCAGCGGAAGAAATTGTGAAGTCAAAAAACCCAATTATTATATCTGGCGGTGGTGTTTTTTATTCAGAGGCTATGGATGAATTATCTAATTTTGCAATAAAACACAATATTCCTGTTACTCAAACTGTAATGGGCTACTCAACTATGAAAAGAGACCACAGCCACTTTTTGGGGCCAATAGGAGGTCTCGGAGGAAAAGCTGCAAATAATATGGCAAAAAAAACTGATTTAGCTATAGCTATAGGCACAAAGTTAGCAGATTTTACTACTGGTTCATGGACAAATTTTGAAAACCCTAATTTTAAACTAGTATCTATAAATACTTCAAGATTCGACGCTAATAAACATATGGCGTTTTCAGTAATAGGAGATGCAAAGATATCACTTAACGATCTATCAGCAGCATTAGGTAATTGGCAAGCTGATGATACCTGGTATAAAAAGTCTAGAGCAGAATTAAAAAGTTGGAACGAATATGTTGATAAAGAAAGTGGACCTACTAATCAAAAATTACCAAGTTATGCCCATGCTGTAGGTGCAGTTTACAGAAACTCAAATCCTACGGACATTGTAGTTACTGCGGCGGGGGGCTTAGTGGGTGAAGTTGTTCAAGTTTGGCGCCCAAAAGAATTAAATACTCATGAAACAGAATGGGGATTTAGTTGTATGAGTTATGAAATATCTGGGGCATTAGGTATTAAAATGGCAAATCCAAACAAAGAAGTTATAGCATTCGTAGGAGACGGGTCTTATTTGTTATATAATTCCGATATTTATAGTTCTGTAATTACTAATAATAAATTGATTGTAATAGTATGTGATAATGGAGGTCACGCGGTAATTAATAGGTTACAACTTTATAAAGGCGGTAAGGAATTTAATTGTCTTTTAAAAAGCTCAAGAACACCAAATCTTGTTCCTGTCAATTTTGCAAATCATGCAAAAAGTATGGGTGCCGATGGTGAACACGTTAAATCAATCGCTGAATTAGAAGATGCTTTTAAGAGAGCCCAAAAGTCAAAAAAAACATATGTTATTTCAATTCACACAGATGGTTATCAATGGCTTGAAGGTTCCGCTTATTGGGAAAGTCCTACATTATCAATACCTAAAACTGATGAAAATAAGCGAGCATTAAAAGAACACCTTGAAGGAAAAAATAAACAAAGAAAAGGTGTTTAGGTATGAAAAAGATTTATAATGTTGGCCTTATTGGCTGCGGTAATATAGCTGAAACTTACTTTAGGGCTCACAAGTATTTCAATAATTTCAAAATAATTAAATGTGCTGATATAAATATAATGGCTGCAAAAAAGTGTGCAAAATTATATAACATTTTATCGGTTTCTGTTGATGAGTTAATAAATGACAACCAAATAGATGTTATTTTAAATCTCACTATACCTAAAGCACATTATATAATAGCAAAAAGAGCTCTAATGAGTGGAAAACACGTTTACTCTGAAAAACCTCTTGCTATCAGTTTAAAACAGGGAGAAAATTTAATTAAATTAGCTAATAAAAAAAAACTTTATATTGGAAATGCTCCAGACACATTTTTAGGTGGAGGTAATCAAAAAGCTAGAGAGTTATTAGATAGAAATATTATTGGTAAGATAAAATTTGGTAATGCTATATTTGCTTATCCAGGTATACAATCTTACCATCCTAATCCAGAACCTTGGTTTAAAAAAAAAGAGGGTGGTCCTGTAATTGATATGGGTCCTTATTATCTTACAGCTTTGGTTAATCTTTTAGGGCCAGCTAAAAACGTACTTAGTCAATCATTAGAAGGAAAAAAAAAAAGAACTATTGGTATAGGACCAAAGAAGGGTAAAAAATTTAGAGTTGAATGTCCAACAACATATTTTTCAACAATTCAATTTGAAAACGGTACAATTATAAGGCTCACTCTATCATTTGATGTGATATCGCATTTAAGAAACCATATTGAACTTTATGGTGAAAATGGATCAATGATTGTGCCTGATCCAAACATGTTTGGAGGGTCAGTTTTAATCAGTAAAAAGTTAAATAGCTCTTGGAAATATTATAAAACTAATGAAGCTTTACTTGGAAAAATTAATATTAAAACACAAAGTTCAAGAGCGAATGAATCAGCAACAAATGCCAATTATAGAGGAGCAGGTTTATCTGAAATGATACAGTCAATACATACTAAAAAAAAACATAGATGCAATGGAGATTTAGCACTTCATGTGCTTAATATTATTGACTCAATTAAGAAATCAGCTGTCACAGGGAAAAGGGAAAAAATAGTTTTTAATTGTAAAAAACCAAATTTTTTTAATAAAAAGGAAATCAAAAATATTCTTAGATAATATTTTGTCTACTTAAAAAAGCAGCTCCTCTAACGCCACTAGCATCTCCAAATTTTGGTTTAAGAAATACAGTATTCAAACTAATATCTTTTAAATATTTTGCTGATAGAATTTTTATCTCTTCTAGATTATCAATTTCATTTGATACACCACCTCCAAATACTATTGCGTCTGGATCCAAAATGTTAATCAATGAAGCTAAGCTTCTAGCTAATTTGTCTTTGAATATTTTGATATATTTTGCAGCATTAGCGTCCCCATCCCTATCCAATTTAAATATTCTTTTTGCAGATACCTTATTATCAAAGATTTTTTCTATTCCTTTTCCTGAAACAAATTGTTCAATAGTAAAGTCGTATGAATTCTTTAATTTTAGATTTTCCTCTTTCAATATACCATATCCAGGTAAAAAATTATGCCCCCATTCACCAGTTAACTTATTAGCGCCGCTGAAAATCTTTTTATCTATTACTAATCCTCCACCACATCCAGAACCAAGTATGATTCCAAATACAACTTTGTAATTTTTAGCGGCTCCATCTATTGACTCTGATAATGCAAAACAATTAGCATCATTTTCACAATATACACTTCTTTTAAGCCTTTGACTTAAATCAAAATTTAATTTCTTATTATTAAGCCAAGGTGAATTATTTGAATTAAATACAAAGCCATCAGTATTTATTGATCCAGGGTGACAAACACCTACATTAATTTTTTTCTTGAATTTTTCTTCGATTTTATAAACAATATTAGAGATAATATCTATTGTTTCTTTATAATCTTGCGGTGATGAGACTCGTTCTCTTAATTTTTCTGTTCCATCATTTTCAAGAACCACACTTTCAATCTTTGTTGCACCTAAATCAATTCCTATTTGCATTATTTTTTGAAAGTCTATCCATCTCTTTTAATTCTACTTCTAATTTATCTAGCTCCTCACCACCAGCCATCATACTTAAAAGTTTTTCACGAGAGATATCTTTTTTATTATAAGTTCCTAAACTTTTACCTCTATTTAAAACTGTAAAACTGGTTCCAACAGGATAAGCATGATGAACATTGTGTGTTATCAAAATTACCCCTAGCCCTTCTGATGCAGCTTTAACAACATATTTTAAAACCACGGATGCTTGATGAACTCCAAGCGCTGACGTTGGTTCATCCAATATTAAAACTTTAGCTCCGAAATAAATTGCTCTACTTATCGCAAGACATTGTCTTTCACCTCCAGACATTGTACCAACTGCCTGGGAGGGATCTCTTATATCAATACCTATTTGACCCATTCTATCGGCTGCAATTTTGTCTGCTTTTTCAATATCGAAAGTTTTGAATAATGGAAATCCTTTTTGTGGCTCTCTTCCCATAAAAAAATTCCTCGTCACACTCATTAGTGAAACTAAAGCTAAGTCCTGATAAACAGTGGCTATACCCATATCCAAGGCATCCTTTGGTGAGTCAAATATTGTTTTTTTACCTTCAACAATTATTTCACCTTCGTCAGGTTTATGAACACCGGATAAAGTTTTAATTAAGGTTGATTTTCCTGCTCCATTGTCTCCGAGCAAGCACATTATTTCACCTTTTTTAAGTTTCATAGTTACATCTTTTAAAGCAATTACTTTTCCAAAAAATTTACTGATATTATTAAATTCTACTAAATGTTCTGACATTATTTATTTTCTGTTACTCTTTTTCTTATAAAATTGTTAAATATGACAGCTATTAACATCATTGCACCTAGAAATACTTTGAACCAGTCTGTATCAACATCGGTATAAAATATACCCATAGAGACTGTTCCGAAAATTAAAGCACCAAACGCAGCTCCAATTGCTGAACCATACCCTCCTGTTAATAGACAACCTCCCACTACTGCAGCTGCGATAGCTTCGAGCTCTTTAAGAGTTCCTCTCATTGTGTCAGCTGATCCTGCATCTAATACTTGGACACAGGCAAAAATTGTTGAGGCGACAGCTGTACCAATAAACAAACCAATTTTAACTCTATCAACTGGAACTCCAACGTTTCTTGCTCCTAATTTGTCACCGCCTGACGCAAAAATCCAATTGCCATATCTGGTTTTCATTAAGATCCATGTTGCTAAAATCGTTAAACCAATCCACCATAAAACAGAAACAGGGATACCAGTCGCAAGTGGGCTTCCATCTTGTCTTAAAGCAATTAAACCCATAGACCCTAACCAAGTAAAAACCCATTTAAATGAGTCAGCAGCAAATATCCAAGCTATTGGATCATTTTCAATTAAAACTCTTAATCCAGGAACCTGAGTTCTTCCAGTAATTAATCTTGTGATAGCTAAAGTTGCGCCTCTTAAAATAAACAACATTGCTAAAGTAACAATAAATGATGGTAAACCAGTCTTAACTACTAATAAACCGTTAAAATAACCAACTAAAACTGCCATTGAGAATGCAAAAATTATACTCATCCATAGAGGCCAGCCCCAATAAATTGCCGGTATTGCAATACAAATGCCAGCGAAGCCAATCATTGAACCTATTGATAAATCAAACTCTCCTCCAATCATCAACATAGCTGCTGCTATTGCAATAATTCCTAAATTTGCTGAAACTTCTAAGAAATTCATCATACCATAAGCACTAAACATCCCTGTGTCACCAGCGACAATACCAAAAAAAATAAAAACTAAAATTGATCCACCTAAAGCTCCAAGTTCAGGTCTATTTAATAAAACTCGTAATTTTGATATTTTTTTTAGTCTTTCATCATCACTAATGGTTTTTTTTGTGAGTATACTTTTTGACTTTGTAGACATATTTATTAATAAATTTTAAGGAAAGGCCCAGAAAAATTTATCCGGGCCTTTAATATAATTTTTTATCTATAACCTTGTGCGGCCCACTTAATTACTTTACTCGCGTTTTGCGGAGTAACGAAACCAGGTCCGGTCATTACTACACCAGCTGGCATAGTACCATATCTCATATATTGAGAAAATATAGCTATAGGTAAATAACCTTGAAGATATTGTTGTTGATCAATCAAAAATTCAACTTTTCCTGCAGCGGCTGCTTTAAGCATATTTGGTGACATATCAAATGTACCTAGCTTAATTTTACCAACTTTTCCCGCAGACTCTAAAGCTTTCAAAGCAGCTTCTCCAGATAAACCAGCGCCAAGTGTTAATATTGTATCAACACCGCCTAGTTTAGCTGCAACTGCCTTTTGAATTTCTGTTGGGTCATTTGAAGTACCCAATATTTCAACTGAACCACCAAAGCCTTTTTTGAAACCAGCACATCTTCTATCAAGTGCTACGTTACCGACTTCATGATTAACACAAAGAGCTTTTTTTCCACCGGCAGCTTTCATTTTTTGACCACCGCCGACACCTGCCTCAAATTCAGTTTGACCAACATGAGCGCTAATTCCCAACTTCATGTAATCATCCGATCCCGAGTTCATTGAAATTACTGGAATGCCTGCCGATATAGCAGCTTTAACAGATTTACCTAATGCAGCCGCATCTGGTAACGTTATTACTATACCTTTTGGCTTTTGAGAGACAGCGTTATCAATCAGTTTTGCCATTTCAACCATATCAAAAGTCCCAGGTGCAGTGTATTTGCAAGATACTTTCATATCTTTACAAGCTTTATCTACACCATTTTTTGCAACTGACCAAAAGGGATCATTTGCTTGCCCGTGAGACACAACTATGATGTCAACTGCGAAAGCAGAAATCGACATCATTGCCCATGTAACAAAAGCAATAATTGTTAAGTATACTTTTTTCATAATTAATCCTCTCGATTGTTAATTAATTTTAATATTAAAACAAAATTTTCATTTAATATCAAAAAAAAAAAAATAATACAACCTACAATATATATTATTTTCTTATAATAATGGTTCTTTTTGATTTTAGTGACTTAATTGCAGAATTTGCAATTTTTAATGCTTCATAACCATCAATAAAACTCGATCTTGGTTTTTTAGAATATTTTGCAAGTCTATATAAATCTTCTAATTCAATTTTGTAAGCTTCTTTGTATCTATCTATAAAAAAATTAAAAAATCTACTTTTCGATGATGTCGAATTTTTTGAATTAATTTCGATTTGATCAGTCGTTTTATTGTTAGAAATAATCATTCCCCTTCTACCAAATAATTCTATTCTTTGATCATAACCGAAAGAGCAATGTCTAGAATTAGTAATTATGCATAAAACACCTTTTTTTGATTTAAGAGTTGTTGTGGCTAATTCATAATCATTGATTTTATTAAATTTATTTTCAAACGAGTTTGCTGCAGCGGATATTTGAGTTATATAATCATTACCTAATAAAAAACGGCACATATCAAAATCGTGGATCATCATATCCTTAAATATTCCTCCTGATGATTTAAGGTATGCTATTGAAGGCGCTGATGGATCTCTACTAGTAATTATAATTTTTTCAAGTCTACCAATTTTATTTTTATCTAGTAATTTTTTAAGATTAAAATGCCCCGGGTCATACCTTCTATTAAATCCCATTTGAATTTTAGATTTGAGTTTTTTTACTTTCTTTAAAGTTTTTTTAACTTTTTTAATATTTAAATCTATGGGCTTTTCACAAAAAATAATTTTTTTTGTTTTTATAGCTTTTTCAATAAGATTTAAATGAGTATTAGTTGGGCTAGAGATAAAAATAATATGGATTTTTTTATCACTAAAAATTTCACTTTCTTTTTTTGGAATTTTACATTTAAAATCTTTCTTTGCTTTTTTAGCTAATCTAGTAGATTTCTCAAAAATATGTGTCAGATTAAAATATTTACTTTCGTAAATATTTTTTGCATGTAATTGACCGATTCTTCCAAACCCAAATAAAGCAACGTTATACATATTTTCATTGTATAACGTTTTAATATTATTTAAAATTAAATTATGTTTATTAAATTAGGTGTCGCTCCAATTGCTTGGAGTAATGATGATATGCCAGAATTAGGAGGTGATACTACTTTAGAACAATGTCTATCAGAAGCTAATTTAGCAGGTTTTACTGGTATAGAGTCTGGAGGAAAATTTCCTAAAGATCCTAATAAACTTATTCCAAAATTAAAAACTAATAATTTGAAACTATGTTCTGGCTGGTACGGTGCAAGTCTTCTTCAACATACTGCCAAAGAGGAAATGAAACTAATGGCTGAACAACTTCATCTATTTGTTAAATGCGGTGCCCCTTGTATGGTTTTTGCGGAAATTACAGGGTCAATACAAGGTAATCCGATTGTACCTCTTTCTAAAAGGCCTCAATTAAATGATGAAGATTGGAAATTGTTGATTAAAAGAATAAATGAAATAAGTAAAATGATGTTAGATAAAGGAATGCCTCTTGCTTATCATCATCATATGGGGACAGTTATTCAAACACAAAAAGATATTGAAAGATTAATGGACAACACTAATGATACTGTCAAATTATTAATAGATACAGGTCATATGTTATTTGCACAAGGCAACTCAATGGAAGTTTTAAATGATTATCACGAAAGACTAATTCATGTTCATACGAAAGATATTAGAAAAGAAATATTGAACAAATCATTAACAAGCGATTACTCATTTAGAAAAGCTTTTTTAGAGGGAGCTTTTACTGTTCCAGGAGATGGTTGTATTGATTATCACCCATTTATTAAAAAATTAAAAGAAAAAGGTTATGAAGGATGGATTGTTGTTGAAGCAGAGCAAGATCCAGCTAAAGCAAATCCTCTTGAGTATGCAAAAAAAGGTTATAGTTATCTGAGTAAAATTGTAAAAGATTGTGGCTACAATATTGTTTAACGATAAACAGATACTAATTCATTATTACCTGCTGCAACACAAGGAGACTTAACGCAAGTTCCTATAATCCATTCTGCACCAGGTTCATTTACAAAGTCCTGGGAAGATACAAAGATTATACCTTTATCTGTGGATTGACCCGCCTTACCCTCAGCTTGAATCCTGGGATCCTCTGATACTTCTATTAACTTACTTTGAACTTTATATGGATTTTTAAATTCAAAATTTTCTAACAGATAACTTACAATTTTCTTTGACTTCCAATTTGACTTGCATGGCTCTCCCCATTTTGTCATGCTATCTTTACTTTGGTCACAAATATTAACTTGATCATTCATAAACTCTACTACTGTTTTATGATTATATTTTATCTCATTTGCTTTTGTCTTGACTGCTTCTCTAGTTGATGCCGTCCATATTAAAGTTGAGATAACATAAATAAGTGATAACGATACTAACAATTCTAACAAACCAAAATTTTTATAAATTCTTCTAAAATTTATCATAATTTTACTATCATAGAATTATCTATTTTATTTTCAAAGAAATCTATAATATTTTTAACAGTTTCAATACTCATTCGTGATAAGCACTCGTCGGTATTTGTTGCAACATGAGGTGTTAATATTACTTTTTTATTATTTAGTAAAACATTATTTTTATCTATCGGCTCTTTTTCAAATACATCTAAACCAGCTCCAAATATTACATTATCATTTAATGCTTTATCCAAATCTATTTCATTTATGATTCCACCTCTTGCAGTATTAATAATGATTGAATTTTTTTTCATTTTTTTTAATCTTTCATAATTGATTAGATTTTTAGTATCTGAGTTTAGTGGCATATGAATTGTAAGAAAATCGCATTCCTTAAGTCCACTATCTAAATTTTGAATCTTTTTACCACCTAATGCTGAAATTACCTCATCATTTACAAATGGATCGTAAACATTAATTTTCATTTCAAAAGCTATACAGCGTTTAATCAACGATCTACCTATTCTTCCGAATCCAGCTATTAATATATTTTTGTTCATCAATTCTAATGTTTGTATGTTATTTGAATTTTTTCTAAAATTTCCAAATCTTACCTCTTTGTCATAAGAGGATACAGATTTAGAAATATTTAACATCATCATCATAACATGCTCTGCAACAGCTGATGCATTTGCTGATGCGGTAATCAATAAAGCAATATCATTATTTTTAATATATTCTAAATCTACATTGTCATAACCAACGCCATGTCGAGATATAACTTTTAATTTTTTACAATTAGATAATATCTTTGAATCAAGCTTACTAACTCTCAAAGTGCAAGCATCAAACTCAGGTAATTTCTTTATTAAATTATTTTCTGAACTATCATTAATTATTTCATAACTATAATCAGGATTCTCATTTATAATCCTTAAGCCATCCTCATGTATGTTCTCTATGATAGCTATTTTTTTCATAAATTAATGGCGGTCCCAAGGGGAATCGAACCCCTCTTTCATGGATGAAAACCATGTGTCCTAACCGATAGACGATGGGACCTTAATATTTTTGACGTTCTTATTAACAGAAATATCATCGATAATAAACTCTACATTTGATTGCCCCCTCCACTCGTTAAGGGATAATTTACCTGCAATATTAAACAATTTATTATTTTTTTTCATTAAATGAGCTCCAATTTCATTTTCAACCGCATTAAATGCCATTGTTTTTATACTCAAGCCAGATTTATCAATAAGTATTGATTTAACATGCTTATCTTTAATAATTTTATATTGTATTAACTTTAAGTCTTCAATTATGAATTTTGGCTCAGGATTTCCTGATCCAAAAGGTGCTAAAATATCAATTTTTTTATAAAATTCTAAATTAACTGCTGAAGATGATATAATACTATCAAGCATCAAAGTTTTTTCTAAGCTTTTAATTTTTTTCATTTTGGTAAATTGTTTAAAAACAAATTTCTTAAATTTTTCAATATTTTCGGTTTTTAAAGAAAAACCACCAGCCATTTTATGTCCACCGCCCTTTATTAATATATCATTTTGTGTGGCAGAAATTATTACTGCACCGATATCGAATCCATTTATAGATCTAGCAGAAGCTTTTCCTATACCTTCATTAATAGAAATAATTATAACAGGCTTATTAAATTTTTCCTTAAGACGAGAAGCAACTATCCCTATTACACCTTCATGAAAATTTTTACCGCTTATTATAATAATCGGATCGTTATAACAATTTTTATTTTCTGATAGAATATTTTCCATAACTTTTTTTTCCAATAACTGTCTTTCTCTATTATAATTATCTAATTCAGAGGCCAATTTATAAACTTCTGCTGGATTTTTATTAAGTAGAAGATTTGCTCCGTGAGAAGATCTACCTACTCTTCCACCTGCATTTATTCTTGGACCTAAAATATATCCTAAATGATAAACACTAAGATTACTCTCTATTTTACAAATATCAATAAGCGTCTTTAAACCTAAATTTTTTTTTGACCTTAATATTTTTAAACCTTGTCTTACTATTGCTCTATTGAGGCCTACAAGTGGAACAACATCACAAACTGTACCCAAAGATACTAAGTCAAGATACTCCAATAAATTTGGCTCTTGAATATTTGACATTTTAAACCAATTTATTAATCTTAGTTCTTTATTGCATGAAACTAAAAATATAAATGTGACTCCCGCTGCACATAAATAATTTAATTTTGAATTATCATCTAATCGATTTGGGTTTACTAGAGAATAAGCCTTTGGGAGATTTATTTCTGTTTGATGATGGTCAAGAACTATAACATCTATATTATTATTTTTTGCATAATTAATAGCTTCGTAAGACATGGTTCCACAATCAACTGTGAAAATCAATTTAACTCCTTTTTTTATCAGTGTCTTAAATGAATCTACAGATGGCCCGTAACCATCTTTCTTTCTATCAGGAATATAAATTTCATAAGATATTTGTAGTTCATCAAAATATCTTCCTAATAATGCTGTTGCTGATGCACCATCTACATCGTAGTCTCCAAAAATACCAACTTTTTCATTATTTTCAAAAGCTTTAATTGTTCTTAATGATGATTTTCTCATATCAATTAAAATATCAGGATTGGGTAAAAAATTTTTTATTGAGGGGTTTAAAAAACTTTCGATATCATTTTTCTTTATCTTTCTGATAGATAACAACTTAGAAGTAATTTCATCCAGTGAATAATTATCTTTAATAAAGTTTGTTTCCTCTTGATTATAATCTTTTAAAATCCAATTTTTTCCACTAACAGAAATTGAATTCATTTGTTATAAATATTCGTAAAAGTTTTGTATGTTTTCTCGCTTTTATGTAAAGCAAAAGTATTAACTTCATATTCATTCCCAAGATCTTTTACACCTTTAGCTAAATCACCTGTTGTAATTCCAGTAGCTGAAAATATAACATCACCTTTTACCATGTCATCTATATTATATTTTTTTTTAAAATCTTGAATGCCAAGTTTCCTTGCTCTAATTTTCTCTTCCTCATTTAAAACTAAACGACCTTGAATTTGTCCTCCATAACAAGATAAAGCTGCAGCGGCTAAAACTCCCTCGGGAGCCCCTCCAGTACTGTAATAAATATCGTTTTTTGGGTTTTTACCGATAACACTTAATACTCCAGATATATCCCCATCGGGAATAAAATTAATATTAGCATTCATTTTTTTTAGCTTTGTAACAATATGATCATGTCTAGGCCTTTTAAGAACACATACATTAATTTCTGAAATTTTTTTATTTTTTTCTTTTGCCAACAAATTTATGTTTTTTTCAACACCATAATCTAAATCAAGTAAATTTCTTGGTAAATTACTACCTATAGCAATTTTTTCCATATAAGAGTCTGGTGCAGCTAAAAAATTTCCTTTATTTGCTACTGCGATTACAGAAAAAGCATTAGGTAGATTATTTGCAGTAAATTTAGTTCCTTCAAGAGGGTCTACAGCTATATCAAATTTTGGACCATTTAATGTTCCTAGCTTCTCTCCATTATAAAGCATAGGGGCCTCATCCATTTCGCCCTCTCCAATTACTATAGTGCCTTCCATATTTATTTTATTTAATTCTCTTCTCATAGGGTCTACAGCTCCTTTATCAGCACCTATTTTATCATTTTTTCCAATAAATTTGGAAGCTCCAATTGCTGCTTTTTCGGTAGCTTTTATAAATAAGTTTAAAAACTTAGCATCTATTGTCATTAATAATTTTCATCAATTCTAATTAATTTTGACTTTTTAATTAAATATTTTTTTTTATTTAAAGTTTTAAGAGTTCTATTAATGTAAAGATCTTTACTTTTGTGTGTTATAATTACAATTGAGGAATAATTTTTTGATTTAAATGGATTTTGTAAAACTCTTTTAATAGAGACTTTGTTAGAGGCGAATATTTTTGTTATATCGGATAAAACTCCATATTTATCCTTTACGTCAATTCGTACATAAGCTGAAAATATTTTGTTACTAATTAACTCATTTTTAATTTTTTTTCTATCATCACATGGTATAGAAAATGGAAATTTAATATTACCCCTCAAAATTGAGGAAATATCTGAGACTAAAGCAGAAGTAGTAGCTTCTGGACCAGCGCCCTCGCCTTGGATCACGCTTTGACCAACTGGTTTACCATCTACTATTACAGCATTTAGAACTCCATTAATACCTGCAATATATGATTTATGTTTTATAAGCACTGGATGAACTCTTTGACAAATTTTATTTTTTAACAACTCAGAATATCCTAATAACTTAATTCTATAACCTAGTTTATTAGCATTTTGAATATCGGTCTTATCAATGTCTTTAACCCCTTCAACATGAATAAATTTGTTAATGTATGAATTAAAACATAAAGACGATAATATCTTTAATTTTGCACTAACATCTTCTCCATTTAGATCTGATTTAGGATTTGACTCTGCATAGCCCAGGTCTTGGGCCATTTTTAATGCTTCTTTAAAAGAAAGATCATCTTTGCCCATGGATGACAAAATGAAGTTAGAAGTACCGTTTAAAATTCCATATACTTTTGTAATTTTATTTGCTAATAATCCTTCTTTAATCGATCTCACAATAGGAACACCGCCACATACAGAGGCCTCATATTCAAGATTTACTTTTTTTTCCTCTGCGATTTTAGCTAAAGAGTCTCCATGTCGAGCAATAAGTGCTTTATTAGCAGTAACAACATGTTTTTTATTTTTTAAAGATTCAAAAACTAATTTTTTAGCTACTCCCTCTGAACCACCAATTAATTCTACAACTAAGTCTATTTTATCGTCAGTAGCAGCTGATAAATAATTTTTTAACCAAAATTTTTTTTCTATTTTTATTTTTCTTTTTTTCTTCTTATTTTTAGCACTTACGTATATTTGATTAATCTTTATATTGGTTTTTTTTGAAATTAATTTTTTATTTTTTTTTAAATAAGAATATAAATAAGATCCTATTGTACCTAGTCCAACTATAGCTATATTGAATTGTTTTTTTTTAATCATAAGTTGCTCTTGGACAAATTCGGAAATTTTTTATTTTTATTATTTTTTATCAATAGATCAGCAATCTCATCGATATTACAATCTTTTAATTTTTGACAGACATCATTTGTAATAATATTATTTATATTATCTTTTTTAATAATTAATTTCTTTTTGGGCTTATTGTTTTTTTTTACGATATTTTTAGGTTTTTTTTTAATATTTTTTTCTTTAAATCTCATTTCTTGTTTTCTTTTTTTAATTTCATCTTTACTAAGTTTTTTTATTGTAAGTTTATTTTTTTTGCTTTTTTTTACTTTTATTGATTTATCACTAAAATCTTTTTCTTTATCAATGTTTAATTTTACAAGATCATATATTAATTCTTTTTTATTTTGATCAAGAATTTTTACACTAAGTGTTAAATTTTCTTTAAAATATTCGTTAGCCTCTTTTTTGTTTATACACTCATGGTTCCCACAAATAAAAACAGCTTTTGGCTTGCTGCATGAATTTAAAAAGATAAATAAAATTATTAAAAATCTCATTTTAAGCCTCTTATCTCATTAAAACCATATAAAAGATTCATGTTTTGAACTGCCTGACCAGAAGCTCCTTTTACTAAATTATCTAATGTTGAAAAAATTGTATATTTATTTTCATATCTGCTTGAGCAAACTGAAATCTGGCACATGTTAGTATTAAGAACATCACCTGTTTTAATGGGTTGATTGTATTTTACTACTTTTATAAATTTATTATTTTTATAAAATTTTTTTAAAGTGCTCAGTAATTTTTTTCCCGTTATTTTAGTTTTTGTTTTTACATATATTGAAGAAATAATACCTCTAAAAGAAGGTACAATATGTGGATTAAATACGTAATTTATTTTTTTTCCGCTTTGTTTTTTTATTTCTTGGTCTAATTCAGCCATATGCCTATGATGTGTTACTGAATATGCAAATGTAGATTTATACAAATTTTTATGATTAAATTTTTCCTCAAATTTTTTACCTGCACCAGAATATCCAGATTTTGAGTCAATAATTATATCTTTAGTATTTATTAGATTTTTTTTTAATAAAGGTATTAAAGCTAATTGAATTGACGTTGGATAACAACCCGGATTAGAAATTATTCTATATTTCTTTATATTTGTTTTTACAAATTCAGAAATTGAATATATCGAATTATTTATAAGTTCTGGACAGGAATGATTTATTTTGTACCAAGATTTATATATAGCTGACTTTGTTAACCTAAAATCAGCAGATAAATCAATGAATTTAATTTTAGGATATTTATGAAACAATTTTTTTACAATTTTTTGTGCCTCTCCATTGGGTAATGATAAAAATAAGGTATCAATTTTTTCCCAGTTTACTTTTTTAATACTGGATATTCTGGGCAATTTTTTTTTAATTCTTTGATCAAATAAATTAATTTTTTTACCAATATTATTTTTCGCACATAATTCTACAATTTTTATATTAGGGTGTTTAATCAATAGATTGATCAAATCTAGCCCAACATAACCTGTAGCGCCAAGTATTGCAGTTTTTAATATCTTATCTTTCATAGATGCTTATATCACTTCAGTTAGTCTTTTTAAATAAATGATCTATCTTTTAGAAAATTGGAAGCTTCTTCTTGCTTTCCTGTGACCGTATTTTTTACGTTCTACAACTCTCGAATCTCTGGTGGTCAAATTATCTTTCTTAAGAGGTTTTTTTAAGTTTGAGTCGTAATTTATTAATGCTCTTGAGATGCCCAGAATAATTGCACCTGCCTGACCTGACATTCCGCCACCTTTGACAGAGCATTTTACATCAAAATTTGAAATACTATCTGTCATCTCTAATGGTCTTGTGACGATTAATTGGTGCACAGGTCTTTTAAAATATTTTACCATTTCAACGCCATTTACATAAATTTTCCCAGAGCCTTTTTTTAACCAAACTTTGGCTATTGATTTTTTTCTTCTACCAGTAGCATACTTAGAGTCTTTAAAATCTAATTTAATTTTTGTTTTATCTATATTTTTATTTTCTGAAGAAATATTATTCATTTATGCTTTAACTTTATTTTTTTTATTAATTGAAATAAAATCAATTACTTTGGGATTTTGAATTTTGTGTGGATGATCGTTACCTTGATATATTTTGAGCTTTGTTAGCTGTTTTTTTGCTAGAGGTCCTCCTGGAAGCATTCTTTTCACTGCTAGCCTTAAAATTTTATCAGATTGATTTTTCGAACTAAGCTCTGTAGGAGTTATTTGTTTTATTCCTCCTGGATGACCCGTGTGTCTATAATATTTTTTTTCTTCATTTTTTTTACCGCTAAATTTAATCTTCTCAATATTAGTGACAATTACAAAATCTCCATTATCTATATGCGGGTTAAATGTTGATTTACTTTTTCCTCTCAATACTTTTGAAATATAAGATGCTAATCTTCCAACAACAACGTTTTCGGCGTTGATTAAGTACCAGTTTTTTTTAATTTCATTTTTTTTAATAAAGGGTGTCATTATTTTTTTGGATAATTACTAACAAATTTGAATAAAGTCAATTTCATTATTCAATTAATATGAAAAAATAACCTATTTTTGATATTTACGGTAATAATAGTAAAAGATTATTGTGCTACCTATTAATAATAAACCAGTTAATTGGTGGAGTAAAGCGATATAAATATTAACATTTGTATATAATGTAAGTATACCTAAAATCATTTGAGATAGAATTATTATGAATACAAATAAAAATTTTTTTAATAATATGGGTTTTTCTATATAGATACTATAACCCAAATAAATACTAACAAAAAAAATAAGATACGCGATACATCTATGATAAAACTGAACTAAACTTGGATTATAAAAATTAAAAGCATTATTTACATCATCAGGAAAAAATTTATCATTCATTAAAGGCCAGGTTTGATATAATTTTCCTGCGTCAAGTCCTGAAACGAATGCACCAAATATAATTTGAGCAAAAAGCAAGAAAATAAAAAATTGAATTAGTATTTGATTTTTTGATTTGTTGAAAAAAAATATATAATTTTTATTTTTTAAATTTATTATTGACCATAAAACTAAAGAAAAAATTATAAAAGCCATTAATAAATGGATCGATAGTCTAAAATGACTTACAGTAACATTTTTTGTCAAACCGCTCTGAACCATGTACCATCCGATAAATCCTTGAAGTAATACTAAAAAAAGAACCACGTAAAGGTTTGATAATATCTTTATAGGTATAATTTTTTTTAAAGTAAAAATTATCAGAGGTATTATTAAAACCAAACCTATCAATCTTCCCAATAATCTATGATAATACTCCCAATAAAAAATGGTTTTGAATTCTTCTAAAGTTATATTTGGGTTCATTAATTTAAATTGCGGTATCTCTTTATATAATGAAAAATATGAATTCCAATCCTTTGAACTTAATGGTGGAATTAAACCTTTGAAAAGTTCCCATTTAGTAATCGATAAACCTGAGTCAGTTAATCTAGTTGCACCTCCAACTATTATCATTAAAATTAATAATAAAAGCAAAAAAGATAGCCATATTTCAATCTTATTAAGGTGTTTTTTCTTTATTTGCATGATTTGTTTATATACATTATTTTTAATATTCAAAAAATTATATTGTCGCGATGGTAAACAAAAATATACTTAGAATAAGAAAAAAATTAGACTCATTAGATAACAAATTTCTTATAATAATAAAAGAAAGAACCAGATTAGTACAAAAAATACTTAATAATAAAAAAAGTAAAAAAGATATTATAGATAAAAAAAGAATTAAAATAATACTTAAAAATATTAAAAGAAAATCAATAAATAAAAAAATAGATCCTAAGATCACTAATACTATTTGGAAATCGATGATAAAAGCTTATATTGAATTTGAATTTAGAAACTTTAAAAAAAAATAACTACTTGCTATGTGGTGGTAATTTTTTTTCGACAAAAAATTCGTGTTTTCTAGTATTTGGATTATATTTCTTTATTTTAAGTTTATTTTTTGCTTTCTCACCTTTAGTTGGTTTTTTTGCATAATAAATAAAAGCACTATCAGGTTTGCTCTCTGGAACTAATCTTACTTTAATGTGTGTTTTTTTTGCCATTTTTTCTTAAGTTTTTTAGTCTTTTTAACAAGTTTTTCGTTTTATCTTTAATTTGTTTTTTATAATAGTCATTTAATACACCAGAAGAATTATAGTCGTCAATAGAATATATTTTTCTGTTTAGTATCTTTTTAACACCATCTATTGTAATTTTCTGATCTTTTAATAAATATTTTATTAATTTTATTATCGCCACTTGCTCTGCTGTAAAATATCTATGATTGTTTATTTTCATTGGTCTAATTTCTTTGAATTTTTTTTCCCAAAATCTTAAAGTATGATTATTTGGTTTTCCCGATTTATTCATTAATTCAATTTCAAGAGCTACCTCAGATATTGAAAAATGTTTTTTATTATTAGAATTCTTCATTTTTATTTAATAAAATTTTTAGATTCTCACTAGCTTTGTATTGAACGACGTATCTAGCAGATATTAAATACTCTTTATAAACATCTTTGGGATTTCTACCAATTCTTTTTTTTTTAAAGGTGAGTTTCAAAACTCCAAAGTTTTTTATTTTAATAGATTTTTTTTCAGTTAGTTCATCAATTAAGTATATAAATAATTGTTCTATAAAACTTTCAATAAAATTTAACGGTAGACCAGTAGAACTTACAATTTTTTTTGATATCTCTTTTTTATTGATGTTGTCTTTTTTCAATTGTGTCATTTTTAATATGACTTAAGTGATCTTTAATTTGAGGCATTAAATTTCCTCTAATGATTTTATAGCATAAATCTATAGCATATGAAAAACCTAAAGCATCAGTCGAACCATGACTTTTCACTACAGGTCCTTTTAAACCTAGAAAGATAGCACCGTTATACTTTCTTGGATCAAGTTTTTGTTTAAATTTTTTAAGAGAAAAGTATGATAAGATGATTGAAATTTTTGATAATAAACTTGAATTTAACGTATCTTTAAGATTATCAGTTAAAAACTTTGCAGTTCCCTCTGCAGTTTTAAGAGCTATGTTTCCTGTAAAGCCATCAGTGATTATAACATTAGTGTCACCTTCCATTATTTTATTGCCCTCTACATAACCTTTATAATCAAAGTCACCTAACTTTTTTAAATCATTTAATATTTGGTTAGTTTTTTTTATCAAATTAGTGCCTTTAATTTCCTCTGAACCAATATTTAAAATTGAAACTTTTGCCTGTTCTTCTGGAAAAAGAGATTTATATAATGCCGAACCCATCTCTGCAAACTGAACTAAATTATTTTCATCGCATTCAATGTTTGCACCTAAATCTAATACTACACTCATATTTTTTTTGTTAGGCCACAATCCTGCTAATGCAGGTTTCGAGACGCCGTCTAGTGTTTTTAACAACATTTTAGAAGTAACAAGTAGAACACCAGTGTTACCAGCTGATAATGTTATGTCTGAAGTTTGATCATTTTGTGAGTCAATAGAATTCCACATACTAGTATTTTTTGAATTCTTAATCGAAGACAACGGAGATAAATCATCAGAAACTTTTTTATCAGTGTGAAAAATCTTGTAAAATTTTTGATTAATTTTATTTTTTTCAATTTCCTTCAATATTTCATCTTTAGGCCCATATAAATTAAAAAAAAAACTTTCAGATTTATGTTTTTCAATAAATAATTTGACACCTTCGATGTTCTTGTATGGAGCATTCTCACCTCCCATTGCGTCTATTGCAATTTTAATAGGTTCACTCATTTATTTATATTAAATATCTAAAATTTTTTTTCCGTTGTAATGACCTGACTTAAGATCAATATGATGAGATAATCTATATTCACCACTTTTTTTGTCCTCTATAGCGTTAGAGAAACGAATCTTGTGATGAGATCTTCTTTTATTTCTCCTGGACACTGATGTTTTTCTTTTAGGTACTGCCATAAGTAAAATTTATTTTATTTAGTACAAGCTTACTTATATCATTTTTTTCGCAAAATATACGAAAATCTTTAAAATAATTGTTAAAATTATTGTATGTTTTTTCAGTGATTTCCAAATTTTCATAGAAATATTTTGTAAGTATATTTTTTCTAATCATATCACTACGAGTATCATATTTAATTTTAAGAGTAATATCATAAAAAATTCTATTTAGATCTTTCATTTTTGTATTTACAGAGACATCACCTAAACCACTTTCTCTTAAATGACATTCTATATAAAAAAATAAATCGTCATATATTTTCTGCTTTGCGTCCTTATTATCATTTTTATAACAATTTAAAATTATTGAAAAATGGATAAAAATAAGAAGAACTCTTGTAAAAAAAACATCATTTAACTTAAGATCTTTATAAAAAAATATATTTCGTGATAAATTAACTAAATTGTTGTAGAGTGATTTATTATGTTTTTCTTTAAAGGTAAACATTTTCAATATTTAATATTATTAACCATTTACATCCTATTATCAAATTGTCAAATTAACAAAAAAACCACCACTCATGGTATCAATTTTTTAGAAAATAGATCAAAATTACTAATAGTCAATAAGTCAAACAAAAATGACATTATTGATATACTGGGCCAACCGCTTAACAAAAGCTTTAATAACGACTCTAAATGGTTTTACTTTGAAACAAAAAAACAAAAAGATAAACTTTATAAACTTGGAAAAGAAAAAGTAACTAAAAATAACGTGCTTATTCTCAGCTTCGATAAATACGGAGTATTAATAGAAAAAAAACTGGTTCAAAAGGATAATATGAACAAGATAAAATTTTCAAACAAAGAAACAGTAAATAATGTTAAAGGAAAAAGTTTTGTGGGAAGTTTTCTTAGTAGTATAAGACAAAAGATGTATTCAAACAGAGATAAATAAATTAATGAGCAATTACAGAGAGAAGTAATAAAGCTACTATATTTGTAATTTTTATCATTGGGTTAACTGCAGGACCAGCAGTATCTTTGTAAGGATCTCCTACTGTATCACCTGTAACAGCTGCTTTGTGAGCTTCTGATCCCTTGCCACCAAAATTTCCGTCCTCAATATATTTTTTAGCGTTGTCCCAAGCTCCACCTCCAGCTGTCATTGAAATTGCAACAAATAAACCTGTTACGATCACACCTAACAACATAGCACCTAATGACGAAAGTGCTGCGGTTTTTCCGGCAATTAAAAATATTACAATATATAGAATAATTGGTGAAAGAACTGGTAACAAAGATGGAATAATCATTTCTTTTATTGCAGCTTTAGTTAGTAAATCTACGAGTTTGCCGTAGTCAGGTTTTCTCTTACCTTTCATTATTCCTGGAATTTTTTTAAATTGTCTTCTTACCTCAATAACGACAGCTCCACCTGCTCTTCCAACTGCTTGCATTCCCATTGAACCGAAAAGATATGGGAGTAGCCCGCCAATTAAAAGTCCTATTACTACATATGGATTAGATAAATCAAAACTTACTTCTAAGCCAAATAAAGAAGATGACGAGTCCTTTGAATAATATTTTATATCTTCAGTATAGGCAGCAAATAATACTAAAGCACCTAAACCAGCTGATCCGATAGCATAGCCTTTTGTTACAGCTTTAGTTGTATTACCAACTGCATCAAGAGCATCTGTTGTTTTTCTTACACTGTTTGAAAGTTTTGACATTTCAGCTATACCTCCGGCATTATCAGTAACTGGACCATAAGCATCTAATGCGACTACCATGCCTGTGAGTGCTAACATTGAAGTAACTGCAATAGCTATTCCAAATAAGCCTGCGAGACTGTTAGTAAAAATAATTCCTACAACGATAATCAAAGCTGGTATAGCAGTAGCTTCCATTGAAATAGCTAATCCTTGTATTACATTTGTGCCATGGCCAGTAGTTGATGACTGCGCAACACTTTTGACAGGCCTATAGTTTGTTCCTGTGTAATACTCTGTTATCCAGATAATTAAACCAGTTATTATTAAACCTGAAACAGCACAAATGTATAAGTCTAACCCACTAAATTCTACATTAGAAAATATATATTGTTTTGTTAATCCTATTGCTGAGTTTGTTACAGGATATAATATTATTAAAGATAAAATAGCCGTAGCTATAAAACCTTTATATAAAGCCCCCATAATATTTTTACTTTTTCCAAGTCTCACAAACCAGGTTCCTATAATTGAGGTTATTATACAAGAGCCACCAATTAGTAATGGATAGATCATCATGTTTTGGTCTCCAGGGAAAAAAATAGACGCTAGAACCATTGTCGCTACAATTGTGACTGCATAAGTTTCGAAAAGATCTGCGGCCATACCTGCGCAATCGCCAACATTATCACCTACATTGTCTGCAATTACAGCTGGATTTCTAGGATCATCCTCAGGAATTCCTGCTTCAACTTTACCTACTAAGTCTGCACCTACATCTGCTCCCTTAGTGAAGATTCCTCCTCCTAATCTTGCAAATATTGAAATTAATGATGCTCCAAAACCTAGAGCAACTAATGCATTAATTATTTCTCGGTTATCAACATTTAAATTAAGTAATATTAAATAATAAATAGTGATTGCCAGTAGTGCAAGTCCAGCAACCAACAAACCAGTGATCGCACCTGATTTAAAAGCAATAGATAATCCAGATTGTAAACTATTTCTTGAAGCTTCAGCAGTTCTTACGTTGGCTTTAACAGATATTAACATGCCGACATACCCGGCAACCCCAGACAGAAATGCTCCAATAAAATATCCTATCCCAACTAAGAAGCTAAAAAAATAACTAACTATAAATAGTACAATAATTCCTACTACAGCTATAGTTTTATATTGTCTATTTAAATAAGCTTTAGCACCTATTTGTATTGCCTCGGCAATTTCTTGCATTTTATTATTTCCAGGGCTTGATGATAATATTTGACCCGATAGCATATAGCTATAAGCAACTGCGAGTATTCCAGTAAAAACTATCAGGTATAATAATTCCAAAGAAGTATTCATTTTTAATTTATATAAAAAAGAGATACATGCCAAATATCATATAAAAACGCAAGCTAAAGTTTATAATAATATGTTAACTATTCTCAGTTTTTCTTATTGTTTTTGAAATTTTGTCTAAAATAGCGTTTAAATATTTAATTTTACCTTTTTCTAAGAAAAACTCTGCTGATTTTAAATACTCGCTAATGATAATCTTTGTTGAGTTATTATGTTTGTAAAGTATTTCATATATTGCGGCAGATAGAATTATTTTAAGTATTTTATCAGATCTATGATGGTTGAAATCGTCTTTAAGGTATTTATTTATTGTGTCATCGATGAACTCCTGACGTTCGATAGTACCTTCAACAACATCTTTAATAAATTTTCTAAATTGTCCTTTATTATAAGAGATTGAACTATTTGGATTCAATAGATTAGAATAAAGTTTCTGAATAATCTTTACTCTAGTATTTTCAGTTTTTATCATCTATTAAAAGATTCAGTACATTAGCAGCTTCTGAAGCTTTCTTCACTCTCTTTTTTGCTTGAGCCATATCAAGGCAAGTAATAACTCCGTTTCCTATAGGTTTATTATAATCAATAGAAAGTTTAATCAAACCATTATTGATGGACTGAGATATAAAGTGAAAATGTGGAGTTTGTCCTTGAATTATACAGCCTAGGGCAACAAAACCATCGTACTTTTTAATATTCTTAGAAACAACGAAAGGTATTTCAAAAGATCCTGTAACTCTGATCTTATTTACTGTGAACGTTTTTTTTAAAACTTTTTCAGCCTCTAATAACATTTTTTTTGAGATGATTTTATAATAATCACTGTAGACTAATAATACTTTTTTCATTTAATTATCTCTTGTTTTATAATTTTAATACCAAACCCATCCAAACCAATTATTTTTTTCTTTGATCTTGAAACTAAAATCATTTTTTTTATTCCTATATCTTTTATTATTTGTGCCCCAATACCATAATATCTTAAAATGTTATTTCCATTAATAAGCTCTGATGCTGTTTGCTTAGCAGATTTTTGATCTTTAATCATTAATAATACAAAATTAGAATATCTATTTAAATAATTTAACATAATACTTATTTTTGTATCTTTAAGAATTAGCTTTTCTGAATTTAATTTTGTAGAAATCACTCTTACTCTGGTTGATTTTTTACTTATCTTTCCTTTTTTTATAATATAATGTAGAGATGAATTTAGCTTGTTTTTATAGATTATCATCTCAAATTTAAATTTTTTTTTCTTAAAGGTTTTTTTTGATATAACTTGAACAAGTTTCTCGTTTTTTAATCTGAAAGAAATTAAGTCTTCAATACTTGCAATTTTTAATTTATGTTTTTTTGAAAATTTCTTCAAATCTTTTAGTCTTGCCATTCGACCATCTTCATTCATAACCTCACAAATAACTGCGCTAGGATTTAATTTGGCTAATTTTGATATATCAACTGATCCTTCGGTGTGACCTGCTCTTTCTAATACTCCCCCATTTCTTGACACCAGAGGAAACACATGACCAGGTGAGACAATATCACTTTTTTTTACATTTTTATTAGTTGCAACTTTTATTGTTTTCGCTCGATCAAAAGCAGAAATTCCAGTAGTAATTCCTTTTTTTGCTTCTATCGATACAGTAAAAGCTGTTTGCATTCTCGATTTGTTAACAGATGACATTAAGGGTAAGTTTAGTTTATTTACTTGATTCTTAGTTAAAGCAAGACAAATTAATCCTCTACCATGTTTAGCCATAAAATTAATTATTTTTGAATTACACTTAGTGGCTGGAACAACTAAATCACCTTCATTTTCTCGATCTTTATCATCAACTAAAATAAACATTTTTCCTTTTTTAGCATCTCTTATAATTTCGGAAATCGGTGATAATAATTTTTTTAACATTATGAAGAAATTTTTTTGTAATATTTTGCAAACAAATCAAATTCTATATTTACTATATCAAGTTTTTTTAAATTAATAAGATTTGTTAATTTTAGTGTATGTGGAATTATTGATACTTGAAAACCTTTTTTTAAAACTTTAGATATAGTTAATGAAACACCGTTTATAGTAATTGATGATTTTGAAATTAGAAAAGTTTGGGGATAATTAATTAAGCTAAAATTTGTTAACCAAGAATTTCCTATTTTAATAATCTTAGATACTTTAGCAGTACAATCAACGTGTCCTTGGGTAAAATGACCAGATATGAATTGCCCAAATTTCAATGATTTTTCAAGATTTATCTTATCATTGATTTTCAAGTTTTTAAAATTTGATCTTTTAAGTGTCTCTTTAGATAGAAAAAAAAATATTTTTCTTTTTATAACATTTTCAAGAGTCAAACATACACCGTTACAAGCTATTGAACTACCTATCTCAGATTTATTGATTTTTAATTTTGTCGAAATTACAATTGACCAACCCTGACTCATCTTTTTAATATTTGTAACGTAACCTTTATTATAAATTATTCCATTAAACATGATTATATTTTAACCTTAAATAAGTCATCCGATAACAGGTTGACATTCACTTTTTTATCTTTGGTGTCTAATTTTTTTAAAATACTTGCATTTGTATTATTTTTTCCTTGTCTTTTTAATGGCTTATCAGTTTTAAATATATAGACATTATTAACAAATTTATTTGAAATCATAAAATTCAAAAATATTAAACCACTTTCTACAAAAATTCTATTATATCCTTTTGTTTTTATTATTTTGAATACCTTCTTAAAGTCATTTTTTGAGAAAATATTTTTAAAAAATAAAAACTTATATTTTTTTTTCATATGAGATGAAATAATTTTTTTATTCTTATATAAAGTTATAATGTGAATTTTTCTGTTCCTACTTTTTTTTTCAATTTTGAGATTTTTTTTTAATCTTAAAAATCTATCTATTATAAAAATATCAGGACTTTTATGTTCTAAACCTTCAATTCTACAATCTAAAATTGGATTATCAGTGTTGACAGTTTTAGATGTAGTTATCAGGCAATCATACTGAGACCTCAAAAATTGAGCACGTATTCTTGATTGATTGTTTGTGACCCACTTAGATTTTTTATTGATTGTATAATAGTCTTTAGATATGGCAATTTTTGCATCTATTAATGGTGTATCTTGCGAATGCTGAATTCTATAATTTTCATAAAAAATAAGGCCTGTCTTTTTTAAATAATTACCCTTGGCATTTATATTAAATCTTTTTAAAAGGTTTTTCGCTTTATTTTTGGATCTAATATCAAAATCATATATTGAAAAATATACATTTTTTATTTTTTTCTTTTTTATTAGGTTTGTACATGGTGGTGTAACCCCATAATGTGAGCAAGGTTCTAATGTCACATATAAATTTGATTTTGAAAAATTTAATTTTTTATTCAATGCATTATATTCAGCATGAGGTCTGCCATTAATTGAGGTACGTCCAGAAGATATAATTGTATTATCTTTCTCAACCACGCACCCGACGGAAGGATTAGCCTTTGTTGAACCTAGGTTAATTCTAGCTTGTTCAAAAGCTAATTTTAAATATAGATTATGATTTTGTTTCATCTAGTTTGCCCACAAATTCTTCAAAATCTTTAGCTTCTTTGAAGTTTTTATAAACTGAAGCAAACCTAACGTAAGCGACTTTATCTAAACTCGAAAGGCCTTCCATAATGAATTTACCAATGGTAGATGTGGGTATTTCACTTTCACCTAACCCCTCAAGATTTCGAACAATTTTTGAAATAAATTTTTCAATACTATCACTATCTAAAGGTCTTTTTCTTGTAGCAATTCTTATTGATTTAGAAACTTTATCTCTGTCAAAAGGCTCTCTTTTCCCATTGCCTTTGATTACAGTTAATTCTTGAAACTGAACTCTTTCAAATGTTGTAAATCTTTCTTTACGTTCACAACCGCATAATCTTCGTCTTCTAATTGCAGTACCGTCCTCAGTTGGACGTGAGTCTACTACAGAAGTATCTTTTTCTCTACAAAAAGGACAAAGCATAGTTAAATAATTTTTACCTTACACTATATATAGGAAAAGCGGTACAAAGATCAATAATCTCTTTTTTTACTTCTTTCTCAACCTTAGAATTATCTGATGGGTTTTTAGATAATCCATTAATAACCTTTGTTATTAGCTCACCAATTAATGTAAATTCTTTTATTCCAAAACCCCTGGTAGTACAGGCTGGAGTACCAAGACGTATGCCAGAAGTTATCCATGGACTTTGTGTATCAAAAGGTATTCCATTCTTATTACAAGTAATATTTGCATTACCCAAACTTTTTTCTGCATCTTTACCAGTAACGTTATATGGTCTTAAATCTACTAACATCAAATGAGTGTCTGTTCCGCCTGAAAAAATCTTAAAATTATTTTTTATTAATGTGTTAGATAAAATTCTTGCATTATCAATTACTTTTTTTGTGTAAAGTTTAAACTCGGGTTGAAGTGCTTCTTTGAAACTCACTGCTTTAGCAGCTATAACGTGCATTAAGGGTCCACCTTGTAAGCCTGGAAAAATTGCGCTGTTAAATTTCTTTATTAATTCTTCTTTATTTGTTAATATAATTCCACCACGTGGGCCCCTTAAAACTTTGTGAGTTGTTGATGTGACAACATCTGCGTAATCCAAAGGATTTGGATATGCTTTACCAGCTACTAAACCTGAAAAATGAGCCATATCCACTAAAAAATAAGCATTAACTTTATCGGCAATTTGTCTAAACTTTTTAAAATCTATAATTCGTGAGTAAGCGCTTCCACCAGCTATAATAATTTTAGGCTTGTGTTTAATTGCGAGATCCTCAACATTTTGATAATCAATTAATCCAGTATCTTTTGTTACTTCATAGTGTACAGCATTAAACCATTTTCCTGACTGTGCTGGTTTAGCTCCATGAGTTAGGTGTCCACCAGAATTTAAGCTCATACCCAATATTGTATCTCCAGGTTTAATCAGAGCCAGATAGACAGCCCCGTTGGCTTGAGCACCAGAGTGTGGTTGAACGTTTGCAAATTTGCAATTAAATAATTTTTTAGCACGTTCAATTGCTAAATCTTCTGCAACATCAACGTGTTCACAGCCACCATAATATCTTTTACCTGAATAACCCTCGGCATACTTATTAGTTAAAACTGATCCCTGTGCTTCTAAAACAGCCTTTGAAACTATATTTTCAGATGCAATTAGCTCTATGTGATTTTGTTGTCTATTAAATTCTTTAAATATAGAGTCGTATAGTTCTGAGTCAGATGATTTTAAGCTTTCATCAAAAAAGTTATTAATAAACTTATCAATTTTTTTTACAGTAGACATTATATTTTTTTAATTCTCCTTAAGTGTCTTCCTCCTTCGAACTTAGTTACAAGAAAACATTTTACGATCTTTTTTAAATCATTTTTTCTCGTTAATCTAGCTCCTAAACATAATATATTAGCATTATTATGCAAACGAGACAAATATGTTGATTTAAGATTATAGCCAACCGCTGCCCTAACACCCTTGAATTTATTTGCTGACATAGCCATACCAGTGCCAGAACCACAAACTAATATACCAATTTCACTCCTTTTTGATCTAATTCTTTTAGCAATTTTTTTTGCGAAATCGGGATAATCTACCGATTTATCCTCTTGAGGCCCAAGATCAATTATTGACAAATAATTCTCAATTAAAAAATTTTTAATCAGTTCTTTTGTTTTAAATCCAGCATGATCTGAAGAAATACAGATTGTTTTAAAAATTGATTTCAAATTAATTAAATCTATCTTCTAATAAACAGGCAACTATATGAATTCTGTTTTGTTCTCCGCCATTAAAGAAATTATGATATCTTGTGTTATTTGTTATCCAAACTTTTCCATCAGCAGGCATATGTTTAGCTACATCTTCTATAACCATTTTACACCCAGGATTTGTAATAATTGGGATATGTAATCTTGGCTCAGGATCTTTATGCCAACTTAAAGTAGATCTCGGCTCTTTTAACAAAATTCTAACTCTACCTAACTTAAATTTTTTTTTTAAAGTATTGTAAACTTCTTCGAAATATGTGTCTTTAAACTCAGAAGTTAATTCGGAATATTTTGACTCATCAATCGGTTTATCTCTAGCAACTTCTTTTCCTGTTTCATCAGGTTTTGTCCAATATATACCTCTAACATTATGTCCTTTGATAGACTCTTCATCACCCGGGATCTTATTCATAGGAATAGCAGCAAAATTAGTTATACCTAAGGTTTGATATTTGGACTTTTTTAAAATTTTGTCCAAATCATCTCTTAATCTTGCAATATCAAATTTTAGATTAGGAACCTGGTAAAAATCTTGAAAAGTTTGTGTATTTGTCATATGTAATTACTCTTAGATTAATTTATATAATAATTATAATAATATATTTGTCGCATCAAATAAAATTAAAAAAGTTCAAATAATAATGAGAATATTGGGGAAATTTCCTAAAACAAGATTGAGAAGAGTTCGCAATTCTGATTGGATTAGACGACTCGTATCAGAAAATAACTTATCAACGGACGATTTAATATATCCAATTTTTTTAATTGAAGGGAAAAATAAAATACAAAAAATTAAATCTATGGCTGGGATTAATAGATACACTATAGATAAATTAGATCCGGTGATTGAGAAGTGTTTAAAATATAAAATTCCAATGATATCAATTTTTCCCTACATACCTAATTTCAAGAGAGATGAAAGAGGCACAGAGGCATTAAACGAAAACAATTTAGTTTGTAAAGCAATCAATCACATAAAAAAAAAATATAAAGATATTGGAGTGATGTCAGATGTTGCTCTTGATCCTTACACGTCACACGGCCACGATGGAGTCATACTTAATGGTCAAATTGATAATGATAAGAGCTTAGATATTTTAATTAAACAAGCATTGCTTCAAGCTCAAATGGGTTGTGATGTAATTGCGCCATCAGATATGATGGATGGCAGAGTGGGTCTAATTAGAAAAAATTTAGATAAAAAAGGATTAATACATACAAAAATTTTATCTTATGCTGTAAAATATTCATCAAACTTTTATGGACCATTTAGGGAGGCTATCGGAACTAACTTGAAACTTAAAGGTGATAAAAAAACATATCAAATGGATTTTAGAAATTCAAAAGAAGCATTAAGAGAAGTTGGGTTGGACATTAAAGAAGGAGCAGATTTTGTAATGGTGAAACCTGGTATGCCTTATTTAGATATTATAAAATTAATAAAAGATAATTTTAAAATACCAGTATTTGCATATCAAGTGTCAGGTGAATATTCTATGATTAAAAATTCAGTAACGAAAAATATTTTAAATAAAGATGCAATTATCGAAAGTTTAATTTCTTTTAAAAGATCAGGAGCTTCCGGAGTTATTACATATTTTGCATTAGAGGCTGCGAAAATCCTTAAATCTCAAGCATAATACTTTTCCAGGAGAATTCTATTTTGCGGAAAAATTAGATTATTAGGTATAAAAAACTTATTCATATAAATGTTTCTAGTAAAATTTAGTCCATCTTTAATCTCTTTTTTTGATATTTTGCCATAATCATAATCTTGAATTAAATATTTAGGGACAGAATAATTTACTCCATCAAATTTGATAATTTGTAGGTTGTCTTGATTATCTTTAAATTTTTCCAAATTAAAACCATAACCAAGTTCTTTTATTAATTTTAATTCCCAAAAAATAAAATGTATTATCCAATATTCATAATTATATTGATCGTTTAACAATTCTAAATTTCTATAAATTGTTTGATGATTTTGTGATTCTGGTAAAAGTTGATTAAGTAAATTCGAGGTAGACATAATAGCAGTAGTTTTCTCTTTATTATCAAAAAATTTAGGTGATATCGGATCAATTAATTCTGTTTTAAAGTATCCAATTGAATTTTCATTCTTGGATGAATAACTTAAAAATATCTTATTACCAATTTGTAAGTAGTTTCTAATTTTTCTAGAATTTCCTCCATACACAATGCCTGAAACTTTACCTTTTGTTTTTGTAAAAACACTAATAATATTGGCATTCTCTCTGAATTTTTTTTTTGATAATAAGAATCCCTCTGTTTCCCAATTCATACTATTTTAATAGATTTTAATAATAATTTTGCAGCTTCCTGTTGAGCTTTTTTTATTGAATTTCCTTTACCAAATATTTTTTTAACATTTGGGATAGTTACATTTACTCTAAATATTGGACTATGTTGAGGCCCCTGTCTTTTCTCTAAAGAGTATTTGGGTAATACTTTGTACTTCTTTAAACAATATTCTTGTAATTTAGATTTTGGATCAATTACTGACAAATCTGATCTGATTAAGTAATTTTCCCAATTTTTTAATATAAATTTTTCTACATTTTTTAAATCTGAGTCAAGGAAAATTGCTCCAATTATTGCTTCCAAACAATCACTTAAAATTTTTTCATTTGACCTTGCTAACTTTTTTGAACTTTCACCAAGTTGCATAAACTTTTTTAAATTAATTTTAGAAGCAATCTCTGCACAAGTCTTTTTATTTACTAGACTTGCATATTTTTTATCAATAGCTCCCTCGTTTTCTTCTTTATAAATTTCAACTAACTTCTTTGAAATTATCAAGCCTAACACTCTATCTCCTAAAAATTCTAATTTTTCGTTATTATTGTCTTTATTATAACTTTTGTGAGTAAGACTGAGTTTTAATAAATCAATATTTTTAAATTTATATTTGATATTCTTTTCTAGTAATTCTAAATAATTTTTCATTTCAACTTTTTAAAAAATCTATCTAATCTTATAGAGTTACTCCAATTCCAAAACTTAAGTACACTACCTTTTAAAGTATCATTAGAAAAAAAAATCAATTGCGCTTTACCTACTAAATTAACATTTTTCACATAACCCACACTTGACAAGTATCTACTATCTTTAGAACAATCCCTGTTATCCCCTAACAAAAAATAATGATTTTTAGGAACTTCAAAGATATCAGTGTCGGATAAGCTTTGCTCATTACTATATGCAATATTATAAGAGACTCCATTGGGTAAAATTTCTCGATATTCAGTGATATCCATCTTAAATGGTCCACATCTTAGAGCAGATGAATTACTTATTTTTTCTTTTTTTATAATAGCGCCATTTATATATAAATTTCCATCAATAAACTGTATTTTATCACCAGGCATACCAATTAATCTTTTAATATAGTCTGTTCTATTATCTGAAGGAGTTTTAAATACCACCAGATCCCCACGGATTGGTTTTTTTTTAATAATTCTTCCTTCAAAAAAAGGTGGACTAAAGGGAAGAGAGTGTTTACTAAAACCATAAGAATATTTAGAAACAAAAATTCTATCACCAACTAATAGTGTTGGTTCCATTGAGGAAGAAGGTATGTAGAAGGGTTGAAATAAAAACGATCTAATCAATAACGCAATAATTAAAGCATAAAATATCGTTTTTATATTATCTATAATGTTTATTTTTTTAAGATATTCTTTCATTTAGTTATTATCACTGAAGCTAATACGAAAGGATTGTCGTCCGAAAGCGACAAAAATATCTCAAATTTATTTGATTTAAGAATTTTTTTCACGATTTTCTTGTTCTTTTTATCAAGGTAAATTATAGGTTTGCCTTTTGAATTGTTTAAAATTTCAATTCCTTTAAAACTGATTCCATTTGAAATTCCCGTTCCTAGTGCTTTTGAAAAGGCCTCTTTAGCTGCAAATCTTTTTGCAAAACAGTTGAATTTGTTAAATTTTAATGAGCAATTATTTTGTTCTTCTTTAGTATAAATTCGTTGAATAAATTTTTTGTTTTTTTTTATAATTTTTGAAAATTTTTTTGTATTAACTAAATCTGTTCCAATTCCTAATATTCTCATTAGATTAATTTTCTAAATTTTTTAATACATTTTCTTAAGCCTATAAAAATAGACTCACCAATTAAAAAATGCCCAATATTATACTCCTCTATTTCTTTAATTTTCGATAGTATTTTGGTTGACGCGAAAGTTAATCCATGGCCAGCATGAACTTCAAGCCCTATTTTTTTGGCTAACTTTGCAGCTTTTTTTATTTTATTAAATTCAAATTTATATTTTTTTTTGTTATTTACCAATCTACAAAATTTTCCTGTGTGAATTTCTATACAATCACTTTTATAATAATTTTTTGCTTTTAATATATCTTTTATACTTGGCTCAATAAATAAACTAACTCTAATTCCTCTTTTCTTTAATTTTTGAATATTATTTTTGAGGAATATTTTATTAAAATTTAAATTTAAACCTCCTTCAGTAGTAATTTCTTTCCGTCTTTCTGGTACTAAACAAATAAAATCTGGTCTATATTTAAAGGCTATTTGAAACATTTCTTTTGTAGCTGCAATTTCAAGGTTAAGCGGTATCTTAATTTTTGATTTAATTTTTTTTAAATCACTATCTATTATATGCCTTCTGTCTTCTCTCAAATGTATTGTGATTGAGTCTGCTCCAAATTTTCTTGCTTCTAATGCAGCTCTTAAAGGCTCAGGATAGATGTCGCCGCGTGCATTTCTAACAGTCGCAACATGGTCAATATTTACTCCTAATCTCTTTTTTTTAAACATCAAAGACCTCGGCTACCAGGTTTAACAGCCTTAATCTTTTTTAAGGCATCAGGCAAATTATCTGGGCTATAAGACGGTATGTTAATTTTAATTTGAGATGTAATCTTTTTTGTTAATTTAGACTTATCATTTGATCTGTCTATTAAACATGCAAAACCAACTACCTCTGCTTTAAAATGTTTTACTATTTTTTCACACTCCAAACTAGACTTACCTGTAGTTATAACATCTTCAACTATCAATACCCTCATATCTTTTTTTATTGAAAAGTCTCTTCTTAAACAAAACTCGTTGTTTACTCTCTCACAAAAAATAGTTACTTTATCTAGTAACCTGCCCATCTCATAGCCTATAACAATTCCACCGATGGCTGGCGACAATATTAAATCAAAATCTTTATGATCATTTAATATTTTTTTCGATAAATCTTTGCACAGTATTGATGCTTTTTTTGGTTTGCTTAATAATTGTGCACACTGAATATAGTTTGGACTATGTAATCCAGAAGAAAGAATATAGTGGCCTTCTAGGAATGCCTTAGTTTCTTTTAAAATTTTCAAAGATTCTTCGTAAGAAAGCATTTTTTTTCTGTTTGTGGCGAACTATCTTAAATTTATAATTTTTTTGTTTTACTTGACTTATCAAGTTTGTGAAGTTTTTTAAATCATTTATTTGTATTTCAAAAGAAAATTGAAGAAAATCAGTTTTTCTACTCATCATTTCTACATTAATTATGTTGCACCCATTCATGCCAATTAGGGTACTAATTTCACCTAATACTCCAGGTTTATGAGGAAGGTCAACTATTAGAGAACAATTATACATTTTGTCTTTGTTTAAATTATTGTCATTAAGTTTATCCTGCCAATATCTTCTTATTGCAGCTCTTGCTTTTCCAGTTTTTGATGAAGATAACCAGTGTAACGATGGAGAAACCTTTTTTGAAAGAGTAATGTCGACCATATCTCCATTTTTTAAATTTGCCTGAAGTGGCTGTTCTTTCCCATTAATAAAACAACCTATTGCTGTATCCCCAACTTTTGTGTGAACGGCATATGCAAAATCTATTGGAGTAGCATTTTTTGGAAGCTTTATTACTGCGCCCTTAGGAGTAAAACAAAAAACGTTTTCTTGAAACATCTGTAATTTTGTAAATTCATAATAATGTTCTGGGCTGTTTCCATTCTCAATAATTTCAACTAAGTCTCTTAACCAATCATACTCCTTCCAAGAAAGATCTGAAAGTTTTTCTGATGATTTGTACTTCCAGTGTGAAGCGATACCTCTCTCTGCAAATTCATGCATCTCATGGGTTCTTATTTGTATTTCTATTCTTTGTTTAAAAGGGCCAATTACTGAAGTATGAATTGATTTATATTTATTTATTTTTGGTGTTGAAATATAATCTTTAAATTTGCCTGGAACTGCAGAATATTTTGAATGAAACACACCTAAAGTTTTATAACAATCGTCTACATTGTTAAGTAAGACTCTAAAACCAATAATATCTGTTAGCTGTTCTAATGAAATTTTTTTATTTTGCATTTTTCTCCAGATTGAAAATGGAGTTTTTTCTCGACCTGCAATTTTAGCGATTATTCCTTTTGATTTAAGTAATCCTATAAGTTCTTGAGAAATTGATTTAAAATTATTTTCTCTATTACTTTTTATGAATTTCAATCTATTTTGAATTAAATGTCTTGCATCTTTATTTAATATATCAAAGGATAAATCTTCTAATTCATCTCTAATTCTATTCATACCCATTCTATCGGCTAAAGGCGCATAAATTTCCATGGTTTCTTTAGCAATCCTTTTTTGTTTCTCTATTGAATCAAAAGCTTTTATAGTTCTCATATTATGAAGTCTATCTGCAAGTTTAACAAGTAAAACTCTTATATCCTTTGAAGTTGCTAAAATAAGTTTTCTAAAATTTTCAGCTTTTGAATTCTCTTTAGCTTTATTTTCTAAAGCCGAAATTTTTGTAACGCCATCAACTAAATCAGCTACTTCTTTGCCAAATTCTTTTAAAACTAAATCATACGTAGCATTAGTATCTTCGATTGTATCATGCAATAATCCTGTTACTATTGTTGCACTATCAAGTCTTAGATCAGATAATATATTCGCAACGGCGACTGGATGGATAACATATGGATCCCCAGATCTACGTTTTTGGTCTTTATGAGCTTTTACAGCAAATTCGTAAGCTTTGGTTAAATTTTCTGGGTTGAGAAATTTGTTATAATTTTTAATTTTGTTTATTAATTCATTATTGTTAATCATGATTAATTATAACATTTTTATTTAATCTTGTAATCTCTACTCGAGAAATTAAGCTCAACTGGTTAATAAAATAATTAAGGTTTTTCTTCATAATTGGGTGGTGCCAATTTGGCTCAACATCTTTTAAAGGATAGAGAACAAAATTTCTTATATGTAATCTTGGATGTGGAATAATTAAATTTGAACTATTAAATATAATTCCCTTGAAATCAATAATATCAATATCACATATACGTGGAGCATTTTTAAATGATCTTAGTCTACCTAATTTTTTTTCTATTAATTTAAGTTGGTTGAATAATTTTACTACCGACATATTGGTATCTATCTTAAGACATAAATTTAAAAATTTAGGATACTTTTTGCAGGGGTAAGAGGGAGTTTCATAAGTGCTTGATACTGCTTTGATACCCACTCTAAGACACTTAATCAAATCTATGGTCTTATTAATATTTTTAAATCTATCGCCATAAACAGATTGTAAATTTGAACCAATATTTAGATATATCATTTGTTAATCTTGCTAAATACTTTTGCTTTTTCTCTCTGCCAGTCTCTTTTTTTCTTTACTAATCTTTTATCATATAATTTTTTTCCTTTACCTACAGCTACTTGTAATTTTGCTTTTCCTTTAAAAAAATACATTTTTGTAGGTACAATAGTCATTCCTTCCTGGTTAATTCTACCAATTAAAGTATTAATTTGTTTTTTTGATAGCAGTAATTTTCTCTCTCTTTTAGGATCATGATTGTTGTATGAGGATTGTTTATATAAAGGAATATGAGAATTAATTAAAAATATTTCGCCTCCTATGTCGACAGCATAAGAGTCTGCTATACTTCCTTTTCCAATTCTTAATGATTTTACCTCGGACCCTTTTAGTACAATCCCAGCTTCATATAACTCTTTAAAATAATAATTAAAACTTGCTTTGCGGTTTAGGCAAATTATTTTTTGAGAAACATTTTTTGATTTCATTAGAGAAGTTTTGCAAATTTAAGCGCTTTTTCTATTTCTTTTTTTGTATTCTCTGTAACTTGTACTAAAGGTAATCTTACATCAGCTAGAGATAATTTTAAAAGAGATGCAGCATATTTTACTGGTGAAGGATTGCTTTCAATGAAGAGTGCTTTGTGTAATGGAGATAAAAGCTTATTGATCGATTGCGCGGTTTCATTATCTCCCGATAATGAAGCTTTATGAAAATCAGCACAAAGTTTAGTTGCAACGTTAGCAGTAACACTTATACAACCGACTCCTCCTCTTTTATTAAATTCAAGCGCATTATCATCCTCTCCTGTTAATTGAATAAACTCTTTTCCCATTTTGTTAAGCTGCATAGTCACCCTATTTAAATCACCTGTAGCATCTTTTACACCTTTAATATTTTTTAACTCATATAACCTGGCCATTGTATCTACAGACATATCAATAACAGATCTGGAAGGTATATTATAAATGATAATCGGAATACCAACACTATCATTAATAGACTTGTAATGCTGGTACAGTCCCTCTTGTGTTGGTTTATTATAATAAGGTGTTACTATTAATAGACCATCTGCGCCAGCATTCTCTGCATGTTTAGAAAGTTCTATAGCTTCTGAAGTTGAATTGGAGCCGGTTCCAGCTATAATTGGAATTTTACCTTTACATTCTTTGATTGAGATCTCGATTACTTTTTTATGTTCAATATGAGACAAAGTAGGAGATTCACCAGTTGTACCAGCCGGTACAACGCCATTAGTGCCGTTTTTAAGATGGTGTTGTAATATTTCTCTGTAATTTTCCTCGTCTAATTTATTATTTTTAAACGGTGTTATTAACGCTACGATTGAACCTTTGAACATAAATCAATATAAGATTAGTTATAATCTATTTTTATGCTTATTCGATTAATTAGTCTAGCTATTTTATTGCTTTTAATTGATACAAATCACATTAGTTTATCTGATGAAAATTTCATATTGCCTAAAGATAAACCTTCAGTATTTAAAAAAATTGAAAAAACAAGGACAAATAATAAAAACTTATTACCTCAGTCAAAGCCAATTATAAAAACTGAAACAATTAAAAAAAAAGAAGAAGTTGAAGAAAAGGTCGAAATAAAAGTCAAACAAGAAGAAAAAATAGTAAAAAAAGTTGAAAAAAAAAATATTTCTGATGCTTTTGTGTTACCTCGAAAAAAGCCAAAAACAATTAGAAAAACAACTGCTTCTGTTAAAAAATCAAAATTTCTAAATCAAAAGGATTTTGAAAGAGCAAAAATAGCATTTAGTCAAATTAAATCAGGAAAAATGATTACAGGATATAAAACCTCTGAAAAAATAAAAGATAGAGACTTTAAATTGTTTGTTCAGTGGCTCTATTTGATGAAGAGTTCAAACAATGCAACATTTTCAACATACGAAACTTTCATAAGAAACAATTCAGATTTTCCAAGAATAGGGAGATTGCAATATTTAGCAGAACAAAAGATTTTTCTCAAAAGTTCCTCTCCTAAAAATATAATTAGATGGTTTGAAGAATTTCCACCTGTTAGCGGTACAGGAAAATTAAAATTAGGTGAAGCATATTTTGATCTAAAAGATATTAATAATTCTAAACGATTAGTTAAGGAAGGTTGGACAAATGCAGATTTGAGTAAGAGTCAATTAAGATTTTATCGAAAAAAATTCAAATCCATATTAGATAGTGAAGATCATATTAAAAGAGCAGATTACTTAGCCTGGAACAAAAAATATTGGGACCTTAAGAGAATGCTTGTATATTTGCCCTCCGATTTTAAAGCCTTATATAACGCTAGACAAATATTAATGAGTAATTCCTATGGAGTTGATAATGCTATTGCAAAAGTTCCTGACAGATTTAAAAAAAATATTGGACTTGAATACGATAGATTAAAATGGAGGAACAGAAGAGGAAGATTAGAGTCTTCTCTTCAAATACTTTATGATAACTCAAATAGATCTGAAGAAGAACTTGTAAGAGCTGATCTATGGTGGAAACAAAGAGAAAGTATAGTAAGAAGTTTACTATACAAAAAAAGGTATAAAACTGCTTACAAAATAGCAAGCGAACATTCTCTTTCATCCGGGCCAGAATTTGCAGAAGCTGAATGGTTAGCGGGTTGGATTGCTCATTCATTTTTGAAATCACAAGAATACGCTATAAATCATTTTTTAAATTTCTATGATAATGTAAGTTATCCTATTAGTTTAGCAAGAGGTGCTTACTGGTTAGGAAAGTCTTACCAAAAAATAGGCAATACCAAAAAAGCTGAAGAATATTTTAATGCAGGTTCAAAATTTTTAACAACGTATTATGGACAACTTTGTTTCAAAGAAATTAATTACGGAGGGGAATTTACTTTAAAAGAAGATGCTTCATATTCTAAAGATTATGAAAAAGAATTCTTAAAAAATAGACTTGTTAGAATTGTGAGGATTCTTAAAGAACTTGATCATACTAAATATTCAAAAGATATTCTTAAACATCTTGCGAATTTAAATATTGAGGAAGGTAGTGAAGTACTAGCAGCGAAATTATCTGCTGAGATAGAAAGATACGATTTTGCTATTCAAATTTCTAAAAAGGCTTCGTATGAAAAAAGATTTTATTTAAAATATAATTATCCGATTATTTCAACACCAAGAGAAATTAATAATAAGTCTATGCCTCCAAGTGAAATGATACACGCTATTATTAGACAAGAAAGTGAGTTCGATAGTAAGGCATATAGTTATGCAGGTGCTAGAGGCATGATGCAATTAATGAAATACACTGCAAAAATTGTTGCAAAACAAGCAAGGCTACCTTATAGCATTAGTGGTTTAACAAATGATCCTATTTATAATATAAAATTAGGGTCTTATTATTTTAACGGATTATTAACTGACTATAATGGAATTTATCCATTCGCAATAGCAGCCTACAACGCAGGTCCTAATAGAGTAAAAACTTGGAGAAGAGTAAATGGTGATCCAGCTAAAAATCAATTAAGTTATATAGACTGGATTGAATTAATAAGGTTTAAAGAAACTAGAAATTATGTTCAAAGAGTTCTAGAAAACGTTAATGTATATAAATACATGATTAGCAAAGAACCGGTTATAATTAAGGAATTTTTTAAATAACTGGCGGAAGAGGAGAGATTCGAACTCTCGGTACGATGTTACTCGTACGGTTAGTTAGCAACCAACTGGTTTCAACCGCTCA